>Ga0181588_10004986_pt1 | contig 10770 bp, 8 predicted proteins | sample 071ome_26_FD_148607 | JGI IMG/M metagenome (GOLD analysis project Ga0181588, IMG submission 148607) | Coastal salt marsh microbial communities from the Groves Creek Marsh, Skidaway Island, Georgia - 071409BT metaG (spades assembly) | ecosystem: Environmental > Aquatic > Marine > Intertidal zone...
ACATAGAGTCCCGCTACCGTGTAGAACAGGGTTCCGCTCTAACTACGCACGAATTGAACCACGGTTCCGTGTTAGCTACACGGTTGCGGTTACACCGAAATTTCCGCGTCAGAATGAGTACCTACCAAAAAAAACAGACCGTGTGACCAGTAATCAGGTGCCACTCCCTCAAAAATCACCTGGGCGATCAGCGGGCTCTTGGATTTAGAACATCGTTCAGTGCGTCACCAATGATGTTCCAGCAGAAGATCAGCAGCCATACAACAATGATTGGCGACAGCAGCTGTTCCGGGTGATCTCGCAGTACCGAAACGCTAGCTCCACCGCGAGCAGTGACTTCACCAATCATGACTCCGAGACTCGGTCTAGGTGGCTGAACACCCAGTCCGAAGAAGCTGAGCACGACCTCGGAAAGAGCTATTGCTCCGATACCGAAGCTGACAGAAACGATCACCGGACTTACGACATTCGGAAGTATGTGTCTGAACAAGATTCTAGGTGTAGAAGTTCCCATGGCTCTCGCCGCTTCAACATACTCAGCTTCTCGCAAAGCAAGAACCTGCCCTCTCACCAATCGCATCATCCCAAACCAGCTGAGTGGCAGTAATGCGATTCCAATTACGAGGTAGTCAACGATTCCAGAGCTGACGATTCCCGAAACGCCGGTCGAGTCTTCAAGGTTTCTTGCAAGCTCGACAATTCGCGGTCGCAAGGTCGCTGCCAGCAGAATAATCAGCAAGATATCCGGGAACGCGGAAATAACCTCACCCACGCGCATTATTACGGCGTCCAACCACCCGCGGAAATAACCGGCGACCAATCCCATGGTGACACCTAGAATCAGGCTTCCGGTGATAAACGTGGCGACGGTGATGATGACGGTGGTCTGGATGCCCCATACCACCCGTGTGTAGATATCCCTCCCGAGACGATCTGTTCCAAGCCAGTTTTCAGTATCCGGACCATGCTGGGTCTTCAACAAATTAGTGTCCTGGTAATCATGGGTTTGGATTACCGGAGCAAGAACACCGAGTAAATATATGAACGAAACAATAATCAGGCTCACGAACGCCAAACGACGATGCCTGAATCGACTCCAGACCTGTCGCCAGAAACCGCTGGATGGTCGGGTCAAGACCTGGTCGTCTGTTGAAACCTCTGTCGTCATCGCTAGCTCAACCTGATACGCGGATCGACGATTGTGTAAGCAATATCAATCACGAGATTCGCCAGTACTAGCATCAGAGAGCCGAGCAGTACAAATGTCGTCAGAACCGGGAAGTCACGTTGGAATATTGCGTCCAAGGAGAGACGAGATACACCAGGAATGCCGTAGATGAGTTCCACGATCAACGAACCGCCGAAAATTCCTGCAAGCGTGAATCCGAGCAAAGTCAGGATTGGCAACAGGGCGTTGCGGGCAATATGTCGGTAGTTCACAACGAAGTTGGACATTCCTTTGGCGCGGGCAGTCCTGACGTATTCCTGTCCGATGACATCCAACGTGCTTGCCCGCATATGGCGCACAAAAATCGCGGCTCCAGGTACCCCGATGGTGAGGGCCGGCAATATGACTTGAGTTGAGAACAACCCACCCCATCCTGAAGCTGGAACCCAGTGCAGTTGCACGGCGAAAAACAGGATCAGGAATGGTGCAGTAAAGAACACCGGCATCGCGTACAAAATGAGCATCGTAATAACGATAGCGGGATCGCGTGCCGTGCCCTGCTTCTTCGCAGCGTAGAACCCGAGTGGCAAGCCGATTCCGAATGCGACCACCGCGGCTGCGAGGTTCAGCTGGAGTGACACCAAAAGGCGTGGACCAATTAGTTCGGTGACTTTGGTGCCCTGGAATACATAACTCTCACCGAAGTCGCCCTTTAGAGCATCACCGATGAACCGGAAATAACGAACCATCAACGGATCGTTTAATCCCATTTGCTCACGGAGTCTTTCGACTCGTTCAGGGGTAGCTCGATTTCCTAGGCGAAGCTCAGCTGGATCACCCGGGGCGACTGTTCCCATGAAGAACACGAAAAATGCTGCGAGTAGCAGCAATATCGGTGTCCATAGTAGTCGTCGAACGATATAGGCGAGCATTGAGAGCTATTGGTCTCCTGTTCGGAAACGCGAAACGTTCAAGTGGAAGGTCGAGAAGAAAAAGACCTCGTGGCGGGCATCTTACTCAATGCCCAGTACCACAAGGTCATTAGTTTCTATTCGTCGAGCCAGACGTCCTTGAACTTGGCAACAGTCAGTGACGAGAACTGGTAATCGTTGACCCACGGCTTGATAAGTGCCTTGGAATCAACACCCCACCAGAGCGGCAACCACGCTGCCTCAGCGACGATGATTTGCTCTGCGTCGTTGTAGTACTGAACTCGCTTCGTGGCGTCCTGCTCAGTCTGAGCGGCGAGCACGTACTCATCTACATCATGGTTTGCATACCCGCCGTAGTTGATTGCACTTGAAGAGCGGAACAACACGTCAATAAAGGTTTGGGGGTCAGGGTAGTCAGCTTGCCATGAAAGACCACTCCATGCCTGGAGTCGACCGCGGTGCAGGTCCTGAATGTACGTTGCCCACTCAACCTGCTGAATCTCGATCTCTATGCCTAGTGTTTGCCGCCACATGTCGGCAACAACTTCAGTCGTAAGGCCTGGAGAACCACCTGTTCCTGGAACAGTCAGAACGATTCGAGGTCGCGACTCGGGGTCTGCGTACTTCGACTGTGCAAGCAGGTCCTTTGCAAGGTCAGCGTCAAACTCAAGACCCTGGATGTCAGGCGAGTAGCCAGGGAATCCTGGCGGAATGATCGCGTATGCAGGCTTCACAAGGTTCGAGAAGACCTGGTCGGCAATAAGTTGCTTGTCGACTGCGTGGTTCAGGGCCTGCCTGAAATACACATCATCAAACGGTGCTTCGTTTATGTTGAATCCAACGTACGAAACCGCGAAATCGGGCGGAACTTCGACGAGGTCTTTATTCAGTTCCTCGGTCGGGTCTTGCACTCGTTCGAGATCGGCAAGACCAACACCAGTAATGTCGATCTCGTCGTTCTCGTACATTGCCATGGCAACACCACCGGCGAGATTGAAAACGACTTCGTCGAGGTAAGCCTTGCGGTCCCAGTAGTTGTCGTTTCGAGCCAGTCGAATTCGCTGACCGATTCGATATTCCTTGAGAGTGAACGGTCCGGTTGATACCGGGTCATCAACCCAGTCTCGCCCCATGGACTCAACATTGTTTTGATTCAAAACGAACGCTGTCGGGTACGTGAGTTTGGCAATGAAGTAAGCCTTAGGTGCGTCGATCGTCAGACGGAGCGTTCGCTCATCGATAACTTCGATTCCCTCGGCGGTTGTGGCGTTACCTTCGACGATGTCGTGAACACCGACGATGTCACCCAGGAACTCTTCGGCAACTGTCGATGCAGTGTCAGGATGAGCAGCTCGCTCAAACGACCATTTGAAGTCCTGAGCGGTAACCGGGTCACCGTTCGAGAATTTTATGTCTGGCCGGAGTTTGAATTCGTAAACCGTGCCGTCGTTAGAAACTGTCCACGATTCAGCTAAATCAGGCTCGAAAGGACTGATCGGATCGTTACCCAGTCGGACCAAACCCGAGAACACCTCGATGACAATTCCGTACGACGTACCGTCGGTCACAAGATGAGGGTCAAGCGTTGGTGGGTCACTCCACAACGTGTTGAATATTCCTCCGGTTTTTGGACCGGAATCGCTTCCGCCCGAAACTGGAGTTGTTTGCAAGCCCGGTGCAATAGCTGGCTGCGTAGCCCTGGCAGCAGGCGGAGTTGATGTGGCTTGAGCCGACGAGTCAGCAGCCGAATCTGAGTCACTTCCGCCACTACAGGCAACAGCAGTAATTAGCGCCAGCCCAAGTGCCATTCCGAAAAACACTCTTCGCATCAATTTGTTTCCTGAATTCAATTTCTTGGTTAGTTGTTTCGGTATTTCTGTTTTACGTCTCTACTGTGTTGAAGGATTCTGATGATCGAAGTTCATCGACGATCTACGAATTCCCTCCAGTGGATGCCGATTCCATTTGAGAACTTAGATATGACTTCAGCAGCTCGTCGATTTCTCCATCGAGCACTGCCTGGGCGTCACCCGTCTGATAGTCAGTTCTGTGGTCTTTGACCATCTGGTAAGGGTGTTGAACATAGCTACGGACCTGTCGACCAAATTCAGCCGACACATGCTCACCCTTCAACTTAGCCCGTTCTTCTGCTTTCTTTTGCATATCCAGGTCAACCAATCGGGACTGCAGGATTTTCATAGCAACTTCCCGGTTTTGAGCCTGGGATCGTTCGTTCTGAACAGCAACCACAAGCCCACTGGGAATGTGGGTCAAACGGATAGCTGTCGAGTTCTTCTGGACGTTCTGCCCGCCGTTTCCTGACGCCCTGAATACATCTACTCGAAGGTCGTCAGGATTGATTCGAATTTCTTCGGCTTCGTCGGCTTCTGGCAAGACTTCGACCAACGCGAAGCTTGTATGCCTTCGGTGATCTGAGTCGAATGGTGAGAGACGTACTAGGCGATGTGTTCCGCGTTCTGAGCGCAAATAACCGTAGGCGTACTTGCCATCGATTTTGATGGTTGCGCTCTTGATACCAGCTTCATCACCCGGGGTTAGATCGAGGACTTCAGCGTTAAATCCCCGGTGTTCAGCCCACCGCGTGTACATACGAACCAGCATTTCTGACCAGTCCTGGGCGTCTACTCCGCCGGCACCTTGCTTTACATAGAGAATTGCAGATCGTTCGTCGTACTCACCACTAAGTTGAAGTTCAAACTCAAGTGATTCGACGGTGCGAGTGTAGGAGGCGAGGTCTTTTGCGAGCTGACTACCCATCGACTCGTCTGATTCATCGACAGCAAGCGCGAGAAATTCCGCGGTGCTGGCAACGTCGGACGAAAGATTGGTCCAGGTTTCCAACTCGGACCGAACTGCTGAGAGTTTCCTCATCTTGGACTGTGCAGTGTCGGAGTTGTCCCAAAATCCAGGAGCAGTCGCCTCTTTTTCGAGGGACTCGACCTGCTTTTCTAGTTCAGAGAGGTCAAAGTCGCCTCACAATCTCCTCGACTCGCGAATTCAGGTCCTCAGCTTCGCTAAGGAGCGTGCGCAAATTGGAGGTTGTTGGCTCTTGGGTACTCATTGATTCCGTTCAGGATTCTTTTGGATTGGTCGCAAAGTTGATTAACGAATTCAACCCAACCCCTTAATTATATCAATGGGTGAACTTATGACGCTCCGATTTTCGGCACGCTTATCGGCTCGTTCAGAGGGTCAAATCGCTCAGTTCAATGTTATCTTTGGCTCATCGGGGCGTGGCGCAGCCTGGTAGCGCATTGCACTGGGGGTGCAAAGGTCACAGGTTCAAATCCTGTCGCCCCGACCACTCTTTCCCCTCACGTGTGAACCGGCTTGCGAATCGCCAGGAACGTCAGCGCTGCGGCGATCATAAGCACCCCTCCGGCTATCAACACCAGTTCGTACGAACCTGTCTCATCTTTGACCCATCCCGCGAGAATTGGCATCGAGAAAAGTGCCACGTTGTAGATTGGCGACAGCAGACCGCGAATCGTCGCAAATCTCCTTCGTCCAAAAAGATCTCCAACCAGCGCCCAGTTCAACCCCGAGCCGATTTCGGTACCTGTGAACAAAATCATTGCCAAAAGGATTGGCCATGTCCCGTCCACCACATTCAGTAGGAGCAAAGATGATGCGGCGGACAAGTAGCAACCAGCCAGCAGTTTTTGCCGTCCAAGCCGATCACTGAGCCAGCCAAAGTAAAGAATCAGCGGCACTGAAATTAGGGCAACGAGACCTATTAAATTCGCCGCCGTTTGCTGAGTTTCACCCTTCCAAACCAGAATCGGCACGAAATGTACGAATATCGTGCCGTGAACAGACATCCGCAGAACCGTTCCCAACGCAAGTACCCAGAACGCTCGGGTTCGAATGGCATCTTTTGCTGTCCAATCATCGTCCGTCGCCGTAATTTCAGCCGAATTCGATTCGGCATCTGAACCAGAGACTTGCTTCGGCAAAGGATCACCGTCTGGCCCCAGACCGATAGATTCAGGTGATCGTTTGAACAAAATAGATAACGGAGCGATCAACGCCAGCATCCCGATACCGACCCAAAGTGCGGCGGTCTCCCATCCCCAACGAAGCACCGCTACCGAGAGAAGCGGAACCATGAATGCTCCACCAAGACGGAAGGCAGCACTGTTGATGGACATTGCAATGCCACGGCGTCTCGCAAACCACGTATTTATCGCCGTTGTAGAAGCTTGCATGAAGCTCGTCGACGAACCGACCGAAACGACAAACAAATAGACGAAAACAAAGGCCCAAAATGTGCTGGTTTGAGCAAGCAAGATGTAACCAACACCGGTAAATATCGTGCCGATCAGCATCAATCTACGAACGCCGTACCGATCAAGCAGCCAACCCGTTATGGGTCCCATCAAACCGTTCTCTGCCCGGGAAAGCGCGAACGGCATTGCCGTTTGGGCGTTACTTAGCCCAAGGCTCTGGCTAATCGGAATGAACAGAACGGTGAAGCCTTGCCAGTGGACAGAACCGCCGAGCCCGTTCATGAGTGCGGATGCCCCGACTATGTTCCAGCCGTAAAACCGTTTTTTCTTTTGAGGGCGCGAATCGCCAGAGATTGTTTCCAAACCGTCAGAGTTCACTGCTGAGACCTGCGCTTTTGCTTGGCTAACCGGTCGTACATGACGATATTTACTGTCATCCCAAGGTTGAGAGACATAGTGGTCGGAATTTTGACCACATATTCGCACTTAGCGAGCAGTGCATCACTGACCGATTCGTTTTCAGGACCAAAGATGTAGCAAGCGCGTTCTGGGTGTACGAAATTTGTAAGGTCTACGGCATCGTCAGTGAGTTCGACAGCGACTGGAGTGCAGTCTTTCGGCAACACGTCAAAAATGTCATCGACTTCGAGGATTGGCACGTGCCGATATGCCCTACCAGGATCCGTTGAAAGCCTTCGGACATTTATGTCTGGATCTTTACCGCCAAGAATCACCATTCTTGCCGAAAATCCTAGAGCTGCCCTGAGAGTGTGCCCCACGTTCACACCATCGTTTGGGCGGTCGAGGGCAATGCAGGCAAACCCTCGTTCCCTGAGAGTCGAGAGTCGTTGGACGTACCGCTCTGATTTCTTTCGCTTTTCTTCGTGCTCTTGTGCGGTCATCCGTTATTCAATGTCGTTCGGTTTTCGTTGGTGCCAGTCGGTGAGTTGTTCATAGGCATGCCCGATTCTTAGGACCGTAGATTCATCGAACGAGTGCCCCGTGATCATCATGCCAATCGGCATGTCGAACTTGCCGAAGCCACAGGGTATAGACAACGAAGGTTGCCCAGTAGTGTTGAAAACGCCTGTAAAGAACGGCATTTGACCACCTCCACCAGGATCTGTCGATGTCGGGGTACATTCCTCAATGGTCGGTGTTGGAATCGGGACAGTTGGTGTCACAATGGCATCTACGGATTGCATCAGGTTCGCAACTTCGTGACTGAACCATTTCCGGGCTCGCTGCGCTTCGATGTAATCAACTGCGGAAATCGAAACGCCTGCAAGAATCCGGCTTCTAACCGCCATGGTGTAGTCGTCGGGTCGTTCACCGAGATTTTTTCGGTGAACAGCAAGCGCTTCAGGTGCTATCACGCCAAACCCAATGCGTCTGCCAAGTGAAATCCAGTCAGCATCAAGCTCAACGATTTCTGCTCCATTCGTTTCCATGAGTTTGATGGCATCCAGGACGCTATTCTTGATCTCCGGATCAACAAAATCATCGAAAAAATACTGCTTAGGTAATCCCAGGCGAACTCCATCGAACCCTTTGGCGAGTTCGGAAGTAAAGTCACCAACAGGTTCTGAAGATGAAGCCGGATCAGCCTGATCGAATCCAGCCAGAGCGTTCATCATGAGCGCACAATCTTCGACTGTGCGGGTCATAGGACCAACGTGGTCCATGCTCCATGAAAGATCCAAAACCCCGGCCCGCGAAACTCGTCCGTAGGTTGGTTTCAGTCCGGCAATTCCGCACAGTGCAGCAGGCATTCGAATGGACCCACCCGTATCTGTACCTATAGCTGCCGGGACCATCCCTGCTGCGACTGAGGCTCCTGATCCCGAACTTGAACCTGCGGTCACGCGGGTCTTATCCCATGGATTCGATACGTTACCTGTATGCGCGTTCAGACCGGTCGTGCCGAACGCGAATTCGACCAGATTCAACTTGCCGATAAGAATTGCTCCAGCCGCAGTCATTCGCTGCACAATCGTGGCGTCTTTGGCTGCAATGTTACCCTGCAAAACTTTCGAGCCTGCAGTGGTGGTTCGCCCATAAACATCGACAAGATCTTTGAGGCCAATAGGGATACCAGTCAGAGGGCTTGCACTCTTTTCGATTTCGATGGAGCGCTGTGCTTCGGAAGCTTTTTCTCTAACTTCGTCCGACCATACTTCGAGAAAAGCGTTGAGCTCTGAATCGAGGTTTCCGATTACCTCTAACGACTTATTAACGATATGGTCGACCGTAATGTCACCGTCGCGCAACTTACGAGCGAGAGTCGTAATTGACGCAAACCGCAGATCATCACTGGTCACGGTCGATCCGTCCGACTTGATTTCGTGGGGACGAAAATTGCACCTGGCTCAAAACCAGAAGAATTCACTGCCCGAACTGCTTCAATAGCTGACTCAGCGACAGGTAGGTGCATTAACGCTTCGGACGCGTGTTCCTCGCTCACATCTACTCCGATGCTTGCAGCAAGGTTTATGAATTCCTGGATTCGATCGGACAACCCGAAAAGCCACCTTTCAAAAATTCGTCATTGCAGTTGCACGGCAGTATAGACGTGAGGGAACATCTGCGTGCTAGTCTGGAAGTTCAATGCAAATCACAGACACTCTCGCAAACTTGGTCGAACAGGCCTTAAAATCAGCACAATCAGGCGGGCAACTTCCAGCAGCCGGTGACGTCGAAATCAAAATCGAACGTCCGAAACTCGCCGAACATGGTGATTTCAGCACCAGCTTGCCCCTGGGTCTCGCCCGATCGATGCGAATGGCGCCGTTGCAAATCGCCCAGCAAATAGCAAATGCTGTTCCCGAAAACGAAATGGTCGGCAAGGTTGAAGCTGCCGCTCCCGGTTTCGTGAATTTCACACTCGCCGAGAGTTGGTTGCAGTCGCAGGTAACATCGATACGAAAGTCGGACAAAAAGTTCGGAGACGTTAACACCGGCGCAGGCCAGAGTATTCAGGTTGAATTTGTCAGTGTGAATCCGACAGGTCCGCTCCACGTTGGTCATGCCCGCGGAGCTGTTATCGGAAGCTCTCTCGCAAATGTTTTAGAAGCCGCCGGATACGAAGTCCAACGTGAGTACTACGTCAACGATGCCGGCAACCAGATGCGAGTGTTCTACGACACGCTCTACACTCGATATATGCAAGCTGCCGGTCACGACATCCCACTTCCTGACCCTGCTTACCCTGGCGAATATTTAGAAGAACTTGCCGCCGATTTGCTGAGAGATCTCGGTGACGGAGCCGTGTCTCTCGACAAAGAGTCTGCAATCGCCGAACTTGCACCAGAAGCGCTGAAACGGACTTTGGACGACATACGGGGAGTTCTCGAAACTCTCGGCGTGTCATATGACCAGTGGTTCAGTGAAAGCTCACTTTTATCTTCTGGGAGGTTCGATGAAGTTCTCAATTTCCTTGAGGACTCAGACCTGGTCGTAGAACGTGAAGGTGCAAAGTGGTTCGCCGCCACGAAACTCGGTCTTGAAGAAGACATCGTCGTTATTCGAAGCGGCGAAGGTGGTCCAACCTATTTTGGAACTGACATCGCTTACCACCACGAAAAGTTCATGGAACGCAAGTTCGACCGGGTCGTCAATGTTTGGGGAGCTGACCACCACGGTCATGTTGCTCGAATGCACGCCCTGCTCCAGGCATTCGGGCTTGATCCGGATCGCCTGACGATCATCCTCAACCAGATCGTCAATTTCAAAAATGAAGGTGAATCAGTACGGTTCAGCAAGCGCAAAAACGTGATGGTCACTGTTGAGGAACTCATCGAAGAAGTCGGTGCTGATGCCTGCCGGTTCACCTTCTTGAGTCGTTCACCTGAGTCGCATATGGAATTCGACCTGGGACTCGCAAAGACTCAGTCATCTGAAAATCCGGTTTACTACGTTCAATACGCCCACGCTCGCATGGCTTCGATCCTGCGAACTGCTGAAGAGCAAGAGATCGATTTCGGTTCGGCGAATCTCGGATTGCTTACGCATGAGCGTGAGCTTGAACTAATTCGTAAGATCATCGAGCTTCCTGCCGTTGTGGATCGTTCAGCCGAGCGTCTTGAGCCGCATCACCTCGCCCACTACGCGATGGAACTTGCTCGAACTTTGCAGCGGTTCTACGAAGCGTGCCGAGTGGTTTCTTCCGATCCAGCAGATGCCGAGATCACTAAAGCAAGACTGCAACTCGTGGAAGCTGCAAAAGTAGCGTTGAAACGAACGCTCTCTCTGATGGGAATGAGCGCCCCAGACCGTATGTAGGTCTAAGAGTCGGTGTCGAGCCCTGCTGACTTATACCGGTCGATTCGGTTCACATAAGAGTTAGCGGCGCCTCGCATTAACTCAGCATGCTTTTCTCGGATTTTGCCGAGTGCTTTACCCGGTGTGCCGCGAATCAGTG
>Ga0181588_10004993_pt1 | contig 10764 bp, 9 predicted proteins | sample 071ome_26_FD_148607 | JGI IMG/M metagenome (GOLD analysis project Ga0181588, IMG submission 148607) | Coastal salt marsh microbial communities from the Groves Creek Marsh, Skidaway Island, Georgia - 071409BT metaG (spades assembly) | ecosystem: Environmental > Aquatic > Marine > Intertidal zone...
GGCATCAGGGCCGGGCGAATACTCGGTGTTGTACTCTTCGTCAGTGGCATTTTTGACCCAAACCGTTACCGCCCAGTTATCAACCGATTCCACGCCGGCACGCAGATCGAGGAGGTCTAGCGCGCTGCGCGAAGAGTAGTTATTGGGTTCCCACCAGGTTTCGCCCAGGTGCTGCCAATCAGCGCGCGCGAAAACCTCCATGCCGCCGCTACCAATGGGTGCGCGGAACTGCAGGCCAACGTTGCCAGTGACTTCACTCACCAGCGGCGCCTGATTGCCAATCCAGTCGGCGCTGGGCGCCTCTGTGATTTCGCTGTCAGTGAGACCCAAGCCAAAGTTTAGGGTGAAGTATTCTCCTAGCAAGGCGGTACCCTCGATTTCTACGCCGGTGTATTCCGCCTCTGGCACACTCCCCAAGTTCTGCGTATTGGTGTTGGGGTCGTAGAAGAAGAAGTAGGCGCCCTCGAGCTCGTTAAAGAATGCTGCCGCTGAGAGGCGCAGTCTTCCATCTAGCAGGTCACCCTTCGCGCCAACCTCAAAGTTAGTAGAGATCTGTTCGTCAAAGATATCGTCGATACCCGGGTAGAGAATAGCTGTGCCTACGCCGGTCTGGTTGAAGCCGCCACTGCGGAAGCCGCGGCTGATATCGCCGTAGACCACCCAATTATCGTTGGGGCGCCAGCGTAAAGTTGCCTTGGGCTGCCAGGAATCCCAGCTTTCCTTGCGCTGCTCGCCATAGACGATCCCCAAGCCAGTCGTATCGTAGAGCGCGGGCGTCAGGGCGGTGTTCTCTCGTTCGTCATGGTCGTAGCGGGCAGCGAGGCTAAGTTCTAGGTTGTCCGTCAGGTCAAAAGCGACTTGGCCAAATACTGCCCAGGCGAAGTTGTCCTGCTCGTCAGCGAGGATGCCTAACTGCGGGCTGGGGTCGGCGGGGTTGACGAAAACGGAGTCGCGGAAAGTTTTCTGCACATTAAAGACGCCGAGTCCGCGATCGATTTGCGATCCCGTGGAGATATAACGGTCGGTCGCTATGAAATAGGCACCTGCAATCCACTGCGGGCCCGTCTCATTGTTACCGGTCAAGCGAATCTCCTGGCTGACGGACTCTACCTCGAGGTACTGGTTCTGAGACAGATCCGTATAGGCATCGCCCGTCAGAAACTTGATGTAGCCACCAAACGCGTCGTTATTGAAATAGTTGTAGGGGTGTTCGCGCGGTAAAAAGTTGAACTGGTCACCACTTGAGGTTTCTTCGAGGTCATCATAGGCGGTAACGCCGCTGAGCGTGGCAAATCCCAAGTCGTAATCAAATTTAAAGCTCGCACTGAGAAATTCGCGCTCGTTGTAGCCGGGGTTGTTAACCTGTACGGGGTTATCCGTATCGTCTGCCTCGACATCGATGATGAAATAGAACGCCTGAGTTTCGAGCTTGGAATAGCTGACTCTGAAATCTGTGCTCAGACGGTCACTGACATCCCAGTTCAATCGAGCGCGCATTGATGTATCTTTGTACGGGTCGGCTTCCTCCCCGAGATACTTGTTATCGATGTAGCCGTCGTTGTCCATGTAACTTCCGGCGAGACGGTACTTCACGGAGCCATCCTCAGAGAGGGGGCCGCCGACGTAGCCTTTTACACTCCAGCCGGGGGCGGATTCAGCGCCGATGCGGACCTCACCTTCATGTTCATCGCCCGGCGCTTTGGTGGTAATGGTGATAGCACCGCCGATGGCGTTTCGGCCGTAGATGGCGCCTTGGGGGCCGCGCAGCACTTCAACCTGCTCGATGTCAAAGAGTTGTTGATTGAGCTGCGATGGGTTTGACAACAGCACGCCATCGATGACGACGGCAGCGGCGAGTTCCGAGTTACGCGCGGAGGAAATCCCGCGGATGTTGAGGAATGAGTTCCCCGTGCTTTGGGTCTGCACTAAGGTCACGTTTGGGGTCAGGTCGACAAAATCCTGCGGCGTTTGTATCCCGCTGGACCGGATATCGGCTTCGGTAAAGGCTTTTACAGATACGGGGCTCTCGGCCAGCGTCTCGGAGCGCATTCGCGCTGTGACAACGACTTCCTCAAGGGTTGCTTGTGCGCTGACTTCAGCGGTCGCTAGGGTAGCCACCACGGCGGCCATCATGCGGTTACGGGTAAAGATCATTGAATGTCCTCTCAGGCGATAAAGATCATTGTTATCTTTTCGATATGCGCAAAAACCACCACATTCCGAAACTAGGCTTCATACTGTATCGTGCCCCCGGCGGATCACCTAGAGGTTCGCAATAATGTGGTCCCGTCAGAGGAGCTTGACCGTGTCGAATAAGGATCAGATAGAGAGCGTCACCGGTATCTGCGGCTTTGACGCTGACACGATATTGCTGAGAGGGCAAAACCTCGTTGATGACGTTATGGGGGCGCATTCGCTGACCAGTGCCTTTTTACTGCAGGCATTGGGGACGCCTCCGACCGCGCGACAGGTTGAGCTCATCGATTTGGTGCTGGTTACAATCATGGAGCACGGACTGACACCCAGCGTGGTGGCGTCGCGGCTTACATTGCATGGCGCACCTGAGTCGTTGCAGGGCGCGGTGGCAGCCGGACTGCTGGGGGTCGGTGATCGTTATGCGGGCACGGCCTCTCAATGCGGCGTGGCCCTCGAAGCCGTGATGCGAGAAGAAGATACCGCCGCCGCCGCACAGGCACTGGTGACTGACTACCGTAGCCGTCGCGTGCCCGTGCCGGGTTTCGGTCATCCGATACACACTGGCCGTGATCCCCGGGTCGAAAAACTACTGGCCCATGTGGCTAAAGACAGCGACGCGCTGGCGGCGGCAGTAGCGCTCGAGTCAGCGCTATCAGATGCCCTCGGTCGCCCTCTTGTGATGAACGTGAGTACGGCATTGGCGGTCGTCATGTTTGAAGCGGGATTGCCAGCCGTCATCATGCGCGGCGTGGTGCTGATAGCCCGATGTGCGGGTCTCGTCGGACATTTGCTCGAGGAAATTGAGACCCCGGTAGGCAATGCGCTGTGGCGTGGCGCAGAGGGCGCAGTGACCTACCAGTCGGATTGAGTTCACTCGGTGCGTTGTACTCGCCATAAAGTTGCAGTTGCTGATGGTCTGTTGCCGGTGTCTGTATGGGAGCCGGTTTCTGCTCAGGTGACACTCGTATGCGTGCATGGCTGGACGCTTGATCAGAGCTCCTTTGCCAGGCAAGGCGTGCTCGCGGAGTGGGGCGTGCGTTTGGTCAGCTTCGATCGCAGGGGCTTCGGTGCCAATGATCTTGCGCCCGGGCTGCATCTCGAGCTCGACGATATCCAGCGGGTGATCGACCAGTTTCCGGAGCCAGTTTATGCCTTCGGGGTGTCTCAAGGCGCGCGGTTATTGCTGCGCTTTGTCACGCGTTATCCGGGCCATCTTGCGGGCTTGATCGTGCAGGGAGGGCTTGTGGACGGATTGCCGGCTGCGGCGGACGATATTCCCTATGCCCATTACAACTCATTGTTAAAAAAGGGCGAGCGCGAGGCCTTTGCTAGCGCGTGGTTGTCACACCCGCTGATGCGCTCAGGTGTGCCCGAGGATCAAGGCGCTGCGGTCGCCGACTTAATCAGTAAGTATGAGGGGCGGGATTTGCGGTCAGTGGCGCCTGCCGCCAAACCGGTGGATCTCACACAGGCGTTACCGCAGGCGCTGGTGGCTGGCCCCACGTCACTATGGGTGGTTGAGGCGGAGAGCGAATCCAGTGAGCGAAGAATGCACGCGCGCTTTTTGATAGAGCAGTGTGGCGGGCGGGCGATCGACATGCCCGGGGGGCATCTTTGTCATTTTACGCATGCGGCTGTGTTTAACACCCGGGTGGCGTCTGCCATCGGGCTCTCAGGACATGGAGCGAATGGCCGTCAATAGCGCCGGTGCAGTCTTTAATCGCAGGCTGATTTTTTCTGCGGCCGCATAAACCGCGTCGAGGCGCTCCTCGACAAATCGATTCATGTCGACGCGGCTGGTAGCCGCCGAGCTATTGATGGCTCCGACGACTCCGTAGCCCGGCACCGTTACGGGTACGGCGAGAGAGGTAATGCCATATTCCAGTTCGTCGCTGATGAGCGCATAGCCGAGCTTCCGCGCTTCAGTAATTGCAGTGAACAGGGCTTCAGGTTGTGTCGTCGTCCTGTCTGTCATGGCCGTCAGGGGGTGTTTTGCGATGAACTGCCGAATTTCGTGGTCCTGCCACGTCGACAGAATGCTCCGTCCGGTTGAGGTTACCAATGCGGGGAACCGCGTGCCGGTATTGGCCTGTAAGCGGATGACGCGTTGTGTGGAGATGTGCGCGATGTAAAGGATATCGCCGCCGGTGAGGACGGTGAATGATGCGCTGTGCCCCGTCTGTGAGCGCAGGTCCTGCAGCGTCGGCCGTATGACGTTGTCTAGATCAAAGGTCTCGTTGAACAGCGTTGCGAATATCAGGACCTCGGGTCTCAGTGTAAAGCGTCCATCCGCTTTGCCCACGTAACCCAGGTCACACAAGGTTAGTAGGCAGCGGCGAGCCACGGCCGGATTAAGGCCCGTTCGCTTGGCGACCTCGGACAGCGTCATGCTTGGCGTCTCTCGAGAGAAACTGGTGAGCACGCTCAGGCCTTTTGCCAGTGTGGTGAGGTGGTCGGGCGAGCGCGCTTCGCCCGAGCCTCCGGTAGAGATACGTTCGGACATTTTATTTTTTCGCGACGGCGAGCGATTCCATTTCTGCGAGCGCCTGCTCGAGCTGGTCAACAAGGTCGTCGAATACGGCAATCGTGGCTTCAATCGGTGCGGCCGTCGTCATGTCGATACCGGCTTTTTTGAGAAGCTCAATCGGATAATCGTTCGAGCCAGATTTCAGCATGGTGAGGTAGCGTTCTCTGGCGGGCTCTCCCTCTTCAAGGATCTGCTTTGCCAGGGCAGTTGCCGCGACGAATGACGTCGAGTATTGATAGACGTAGAAATTATCGCCCCGCAGGAAATGCGGGATGCGACTCCACTCGATCTGGTTGAGCTCGTCTGCGTGTACGGCATCGCCATAGTAATCCGCGAACACGTCGGCGTAGATTGTGTTCAGCACGTCGGCCGTGAGTGCGGCGCCTGATTCAACTTGCGCATGCGCCCGCGCCTCGAAATCCGCAAATGACGCCTGCCGGTAGAAGCCACCTCTGAATTCGTCCAAGTAAGAGCTCAACAGGTAGGCCCGCTCATGGGCGGACTGCGCCTCCGCGAGCATCTTTTGCATCAAGATCGCCTCATTGGTCATCGATGCGATTTCGGCAATAAAAGTGCGGTAGTCGCCGTATACCTGCGGTTGATTTGACCGGGTGAGGTAGCTGTGAATGGAGTGACCATATTCATGCGCTAGTGTCGAAACATTATTCAGCGTGCCCTCATAGTTCATCGATAGATAGGGTTTAGAGGTGTAAGTCCCCCAGCTGTAGGCGCCACCGCGTTTGCCGCGATTGGCCATGGCGTCAACCCAGCCCTCATCGAAGCCTTTCCAGTAGACGTCGATATATTCCTGACCCAGCGGGGTCAGCGCCTCGGCGACGATCCGCTTCGCCTCCTCAAAACTGATGTCCTTTAATGTGGGTGGAACGATAGGGGCGTACATATCCCAGATTTCGAGCCTGTCGACGCCGAGCGCTTTTTCTCTCAGACGAAGGTACCGCTGTAACGGCGCGCTGCCGGCGCGCGCGGTGGCAATCAGATTTTGAAAAACTTCGATTGGGATTGCGTTGGTATAAGTCGCATGCTGAAGCCGTGACTCAAAGCCTCGCGCTCGCGCAAAAAACACGCGACTTTTCACATGGCCCTCATAGTTGGCCGCTAGCGTGTGATTCAGGGTTTTGTACCCGCTGAACAAACCCTTCCAGGCATCCTCGCGAACGCGTCGGTCGGTCGAGTGTAGAAAAGCCCCGTAGCGAGAATTGGTGAGCTCTATCTCGTCGCCGTTCTCGTCGCGAATAGAGCCAAATGATAAATCAGCACTGTCGATGGCGGTGAATACGCTGTCGAACTTATCGAGTGGGTCAGACGCCATCGCCAGCAATTTTTCTTCTTTTTCTGACAGGGTGTAGGGGCGCATCCGGGCCATCTCTTCAAGGTAATGCGCGTAAATCTGCAGCCCCGAGGTGTCCTCGATGAACTGATTAAGCTGGTCCTCTGAGATCGCGAGGAGCTCGGGTGAAAAATATGACAGCGCCTGCTGGTACTGTGAGTACAGCCCCTGTGCTTCAGAGAGTCTGGCGCCGTTCTCGGAAATACGCGTGTCTTCATTGCTCCTCAGGCCCGCGTAGACGTAAAGGTTCGCGATTACGGTCTCGACCTTCTGGATAGCCTCTATGGCTGCGAGCAAATTGTCGCCGCTCTCGCTCAGCGTGCCTTTAAAGCGGGCGAGCTCAGGCAGGGAGTCCAGAAAGCGTGCTTTGTCGGCCTCCCAGTCGTCGGTGCTTGCATACATGTCACTCAGGTCCCACTTGTACTCCGCTGGAATGTCGTCCCGCTCCGGGACCTCCTGCGCGGCAGCTGCAAGGCTGAAGCCGAGGGCGATCACAGAGACAGCAGGTACTCTAAAGAGATGAAACTTCATGGGATTGATCCTTGTCTTTACTTAAGTCGAAGTCACGGGCTTAGCGTAACGCTAGACTCGCTAGCCTAGCTGAAGCGTTGAATGGTGACGAGTGCTCCGTTGGGAGTCAGAGCTGTCGGGGTGGGTGGATAGTCTCAGCGGCGGCGAAGCGCAGACCGGTCGTGGGTAGTGCGTAAGTGTCTAGTCCCGCGATCGCGACAAGGTCCAAGCGCGATAGATCCAGGCTATTGTCGTCGCGTAACGCGTCGCTCGGAAAGCTCAGGTGAGCGATTTCTCCGATCAACAGGTGAGTACCATTAATACTGAGCTCATGGTGTTCGCGTAAAGCGCAACCAATTTGGAGGCTGGCGCTAGCAACGAAGGGTGCGGGGAAGTCGGCTGTGTAAGTTTCCAAAAATCCGCAAGCAGAAAACTCCGATACATCTCTAGCGTAGGGGGCCGAGGTCTGATGCGCCTGTGGTGCTTGCTCCAGTGAGAAACTGTTTAACGTCCAGCAGCCCGTCTCTAGGGCATTGGCGAGAGTATGCCGCTCACTTTGGTCGGAAGTGGGGCGTAGTATCAGTGCGAGCAAGGGCGGATTCGATCCCACGTGGAGGTGAGAACTGACGATGGCGAGGTTGGTACGACCCGCGGAGTCGCATGTCCCCACCAACATCGCAGGCTTGTAGCCGGGCAGGCTGTTGATCAGCATGGCGCGCGGCTCTCGCGCCATAGCCGCGATGTCATCGGAGGACACAACACGCCGCGTTGTGGCGTCAGAAAGATTATTCACCATCGAGTATCGCGCTGTCGGCATATCGTTTGGCGAAACGCCGCTGCGCCCATTGCCGGTAGCACCACGTGGCAATCGGGTTGATCACCGGCCAAGACAGCCAGCGCCACAGCACGCCAATCCGGGTGTACTGCCAAGCCGCGATGTTGGCGTCCAAGCCTGTGATCCAGGCATCCCCCCGGCGCAGATGCAAGTTCTTAAGCAGCGCCGACTGGCTGGGTATGTCATTTGCCTGCGAGAGAGCGTGAATGTCCTGCAGAATCAATTGATCAGATTTCAGCTGTGCCAAATGCGCCATTTCGCGACGACACAATGGGCAGCTACCGTCGTAATAGAGGATATCGGGGTCGGACATGGGGTCGATACGTGGGCCAACCTCGGTTGGATGCCTCAAGTCGTTGCCTCGGGGGCGTCATCAGAGCTTACGGTTCTTTTATTAACGCCGCGATGCTCGCCTCAAGAAGTGCCTCGTCACCTTTTCTAAAGCCAACGTGGATTTCACGAATCTGTCCCTCACGGTCAATCAGGTAGCCCGATGGCATGCCGGCAATGGCAAAGGCCCTGCCGAGGTCTCCCGTGTTATCGATCGCGACAGGATAGTCGACGGGGTAGCGAGCGAGAAAATCGAGCGCGTCCTCATTGACGTAGTCCACGCTAATTGCGACAACGCGAAAATCGGAGGCGTCAAATGTCTTGCTGAGCTGGTTAAGTGCGGGCAGTGACAGCCGGCATGGGCCGCACCAGCTTGCCCAAAAATCCACATAGGTGACAGCGCCGAGATAACTGGCGTTAGAGACCGTTCCGGATCCGTTGGCAATCAGGGGCAATTCCCAGACCGGCTGAGGCAGGGGTGCGTCGAGCACGATGTGTGACCCGCGCTCCGCCCAGCCAAAAGGTGCCAGTCCCACAAGGGCGAGCAGAAACAGCGCACGCAGTTGCTTTAGGCGCGTCAGTCTGTTCCGTAAGCGCTGTGTCACGTTCGGATGCGTCAATCAGCGATTGCGGCCCAGGCGCTCGTGAGCGTCGACCCATTCATTGACGCGAGTGGTTTTATCGACTCGCGCTGCTCCAGAGAGCGATAACTCACCTGCGACGACCAGCGCCGCGGCAATTTCGCAAAGCTTCAGCGCCTTGCCCTGACCCTCGCAGCCCAGCATACGCAGGCATTCTCGCTGCGTGGGAAGCGCCGTGCCGCCACCGTAAGTCGCCATAATGAGCGCGGGCAGGGTGATCGAGAAATAAAAGTCGCCCTGGCGGGTGGCGCGTTGGTAAGTCGTGCACTGGTTAGATTCGCCGATATTGGCGACGTCCTGCCCCGTTGCTAGATACAGCGCGGCGAGGGCATTGGCCGGGTGATTAGCATTGTTGGAGGAGTTGGTCAGGATGGCAGATAGCGTTGATATCTGCTGGCCATAGGCGATTTGCTCGGGAGCGACTCGCAGGTGCTTCATTAAAATGTCCCGCGGTACAGTGATTTCTGCAGTGACCCGTCTCCCGCGAGTTTTCAGCAAATTGACTGATGAGGTTTTTTTCTCGGTGTCGAAGTTGCCCGATAGCATGTAATGAAGCATTTCAGGGCGCTGCTCGTTGATCCACTCGCACGCCACGAAGGTTGCGCGGCTCACCATATTTTGCCCAGCCGCATCCCCGGTTGAGTAGTCAAAACGGGTAAAGACCATGCTATGCGCGTGATAGCTTTCGATGTCGTGCAGTTTGCCGACTGAGGTTGAGGTCTCTGCCTTGGCTTTTACCGCTTCGAAGTTATCTTTCAGCCACAGCTGAAAATCGCGCGCCTGACGCGAATTGCGGAAGATAAAAACGGGGGAGCGCTGCATTGACTCTTGCGATACCGTGGTCAAAACGCCTCCCGCTTCTCGGATGACCTTCATGCCGCGGTTATAAGAGGCGAGCATCGTGCCCTCGACGGTTGCCATAGGGACATAAAACTCGCCTTGCGCATGTTCGCCGTTGACGAGCAGGGGACCGGCAACGCCAATGGGTATTTGTGCTACGCCCCAAAAGTTTTCGATGTTGCTTTCCATCTCATGGGGGTCAAACGAGAATTGTTTGGTATGGTCGAGTTGAACACCCGTTTGCTCTTCTATGAAGCGCTGCCGCTGCTCGATGATTTCGGGGCTATAGTCGTCTTCCGAACTGCGCGGTATTCGATTTCGGTCACTCATAGGGCATTGATCCGTGCTTTAGCATTAGCGTATTCGGCCTGTAGTGTAGCGACATACTCCGCTGTTGTACCCAGACGTTTAACAGCGCCGATTCCCTGGCCGCATCCCCAAATGTTTTTCCAGGCTTTGGCGTCGGTGTTGCCGCCCGAGCCAAAATCCATCGCGCTGGGGTCGCTCTCAGGCAGGTTGTTAGGGTCGAGACCGGCCGCTTCAATAGAGGGTTTAAGGTAGTTGCCGTGCACGCCGGTAAACAGATTGCTGTATACGATGTCGTCGGCACCATAATCCACAATCGCTTGTTTGTAGGCCTGCTCGGCATCTGCTTCCTCGGTCGCAATGAAGGCTGAGCCAATGTACCCGAGGTCAGCACCCATCGCCTGAGCGGCAAGTACCGCATCGCCGGTTGCGATCGCACCCGATAGGAGTAGCGGGCCGTCGAACCACTCACGAATTTCTTGAATGAGCGCCATGGGTGAGGTTGTTCCCGCGTGACCGCCCGCGCCGGCCGCGACGGCGATCAGGCCGTCGGCCCCTTTCTCGATGGCTTTCTTGGCGAAGCGATTGTTAATCACGTCGTGGAGAACAATGCCCCCGTAGCTGTGCACCATTTCATTGACCCACTCCTTCGCGCCCAACGAGGTGATCACGATCGGGGCTTTGTATTTCACGCAGAGGTCCATGTCGTGCTTTAGGCGCGCGTTGGAGCCATGAACAATCTGATTGACCGCAAAGGGCGCTGATGGTGCCTCGGGATGCGCTGCGTCGTACTCCGCGAGTTCTGACGTTATGCGTTGCAGCCACTCCTCGAGCACGGGTTCGGGGCGCGCATTTAATGCTGGAAAGGACCCGACGACACCTGCTTTGCACTGCGCGATCACGAGATTAGGGTTCGAAATGATAAAGAGAGGAGCAGCCACAACGGGAAGTCTGAGTTTGTCTTTAAGGGCGGCAGGCAAGGCCATGAGGAGTTCTCCTGAAAAATGTGGTGACTGTTTATCTATCGGGTTTTCGATGCGCCTGTCGAATGATTTGCGACGGCATCAATAGCGAGTAGTGCCGATATCTACTGGGCAGCGCTGATGCCGCGGCGCATAATAGAGGCACTGCTAACAAGATTCGGCATGCTATATGCCAATAACTCTTGGCGCAACCACGGCGCGATAGGACACGCTGATCCGCATGTACCATCACTACTTCGGGCTCGCTG
>Ga0181588_10005010_pt1 | contig 10739 bp, 8 predicted proteins | sample 071ome_26_FD_148607 | JGI IMG/M metagenome (GOLD analysis project Ga0181588, IMG submission 148607) | Coastal salt marsh microbial communities from the Groves Creek Marsh, Skidaway Island, Georgia - 071409BT metaG (spades assembly) | ecosystem: Environmental > Aquatic > Marine > Intertidal zone...
AACATCAAGGTCGACGACGTCTCGAAGGTCGAGAACTACCTCTCGTGCAACCCTGAGGTGCAGTCCGAGCTCGTCGTTCTGATTCGCGCTGGCGATGACATCTTCGGTCAGATCGACATCGACTCTTCAGAAAAGGCTGCCTTCACTGAAGAAGACGAGATTCTGCTGCAGGGCATTGCCGACAAACTGGCCGAACAGATCGCGTCTGAGCGTCGGTGAGCTTGGGGGGCCGCGGTGAGCACCTCGCAGCTGTGCGGGTGTGCGCACCCAATCCCGGCCCCTTTACGCTTGAGGGTACAAATAGCTGGCTGATCGGCCAGTACGATCTGGCGGTGATCGATCCGGGCCCGAATGTGCCATCACACATTCGGGCCCTTGTCGCACACTGCCACCAAGCGACGCGGGTCTCGGTGGTGGTGACCCACCATCACGCCGATCACTCGGGTGCGACCGGGCCCTTGATCGCAGCGCTTGCCGAGCAACCGTCACCTCCAGAGGTGCGACTCGTTCAACCCCGACACGAGACGCGCATCGAGACTGATCTCGGCGAGCTGATTTTGGTCGCCACCCCGGGGCATGCCCGCGACCACGTCGTGGTCCATTGGCCGTTGCCAAAGGCGCTCTTTGCCGGCGACCTGATTCTGGGTCGTGGAGACACGACCTGGGTGGGTGAGTACCCTGGCAGTGTCGCCGACTACCTCGACTCGCTCGAACGGGTGAAGGCGTTGGGCGTGCGCACGATCTATCCCGGGCATGGGCCGATTATCGAAGACCCCAACGACGCCCTCGATCGTTTCGCGTCGCATCGACGAGCGCGTATCGAGCAGGTTCGGCGACTTCGGGAGCGGAATCCTCAGGCAGACCCTGACAAGCTCTTCGAAGTGGTCTACGCAGGGCGGGTGCCCGCGCGCTATGAGCAGGCAGCGCAGAAGTCGCTCGAAGCTCTGCTGCATCACATAGACACGCACGGGTGAGGCGGGGTATCGTGACAGCATGACGTCACCGCTCATTGCCGCGTTGAAGCAGATCGTGTCGCCCGGGGCCGTGATTTCGGAGCCCGACCGACTGCTCGTCTACGAGTCTGACGGGCTGGTGCATCATCGCGGGCAGCCAAGCGCTGTGGTGCTTCCGGAAGATACCCGGCAGGCGGCTGAAGTCGTGCGCCTGCTGCACCAGGCCGGCGTGCCGGTGGTACCACGAGGTGCCGGCACGGGACTGGCCGGCGGATGCGTGCCGACGCCCGGGAGTGTGGTAATGGGCACGGCGCGCATGAACCGTATCATCAGTCTTGATGTGCCCCGCCGTCGGGCGCGCCTGCAGGCCGGCGTGGTCAACTCCGACCTTTCGCGGGCCGCCGCGCCGTATGGGCTCAGATATGCCCCCGACCCGTCATCGCAGACGGCTTGTACCATTGGCGGCAACGTCGCGCAGAACTCGGGTGGGCCGCACTGTCTCAAGTATGGGGTGACGTCGCGCTACATCATGGGGCTCACGGTGGTGACACCCGAGGGCGAGATCGTCGAACTCGATCGGGAGCACTGCGCCAACGAGCTTGATCTCACAGGGCTCTTTGTCGGATCTGAGGGCTGCTTCGGGCTGGTCACCGAGATCGATGCTCGCCTGGTTCCCGATGTCGTTGGCGTGCGGACCCTGCTGGCGTCGTTTCGACGCATGGAAGAGGCGGGTGCGGCAGTTTCTGCGGTGATGGCCAGCGGGTTGCTACCTGCCGCGCTCGAGATCATGGATCGCCACACGATCACTGCGGTCGAGCAGAGCATCTTTGCCGCGGGCTATCCGCGCGATGCCGGCGCCGTGCTCGTGGTCGAGTTCGACGGCCACGAGGCGGGGCTTTCGTCCGAGACCCAGCAGGCCCGAGCAATCTTGTCAGCGCACAATGCGCTTGAGTTGCGTGAGGCGCGCGATGACGAAGAGCGTGCCGCGCTCTGGAAGGGCCGCAAGAAAGCCTTTGGTGCCATGGGACGTCTCGCCCCGGACCTCTTGGTTCAAGACGCGACGGTGCCGCGATCTCGCTTGCCCGCCGTGCTCGCGGAGATCGATCAGATCGCCGAGAGAACCGGCCTGATGATCGCCAACATGTTCCACGCGGGTGATGGCAATCTTCACCCCAACATCGGCTATGATCGACGCGATCCCGATCAGGTGAAGTGCGTCGAGGCGGTGTCCAAAGAGATCATGCAATTGTGTGTCGACCACGGAGGCACAATCACGGGTGAGCATGGCGTGGGGTTGGACAAGCGTGATTACATGCCGCTGGTGCATTCCCCCACTTCGCTCTGGCTGCAGCGGCAGGTACGAGCCGTCTTTGATCGCGCGCACAACTGGAATCGCGGCAAGGTACTCCCCGAGGCCACGTCTGAGTCTGACGGCACGGCGACCAACCTTCCCGACACCACGTCTGGCGCACCTGAGCCGGACCTCATCTACGAACCGGCCGATTTCGTCATCACGGCGCCCGCCCATTGGACGCTGCAAGAACTGCACGAACACACCGCACCGCACGGACAGTGGCTGGCGGTCGATGGACCGGGCGTGGAGCACATGACGCTCGAGTCGCTGGTGCAGCAGGGCTACCAAGGCGCCTTGGCCCTCAGTCATGGCGCCATGCGAGACCTCGTGCTCGGCTGCACCTTGCAGCTCAACCCGCAACACGCGGTCGCACTCGGTGGGCGCGTCGTCAAAAATGTCGCAGGCTTTGACATCGTGCGTCTGCTGGTGGGAAGTCGGGGTCGTCTGGGTCGTCTTTCGCGGGTCACGCTGCGGCTGGATCATCGGCCGCCGGCCGACCGTTCCATCGTCGCAGTTGCCGACTCACCCATGAAGTTGGCCGCGCTCGCCGATGCCTGGGCAGCGTGCACAGTCGACTTGGCGTCGCTGGAGTTGGGATGGCACGATGCCAAGGCAATGCTTGTGGCGCGCGTCATGGGGCAGACCGCGGCGGTCGAAGCGGCGATCACGCAGCTTGAAGGCGTGGCATCAGAGCTGGCTCTGCGTGCCGACCGTGCCGCACCTGAGCTGGCCGATGCGCTGCGTGTTGAAGTGCGGTCGGCTGTCGAGACCCCTGAGGCTGCGCATACCTTTCCGACTCAGGCCGGCTTCGTCGGGCGCACGGCCGAGGCCGTGGCCCTCGTTCCCGCCGGCGTGCCCGCGTGGCTTCGCGTCGATCAGGGCGTACTGCAGGCGGCGCAGTTGCCCCCTGATCCTTCACCCAAGTCCGCGCAGGTCGAACGGTGGAATCAAGAGATCGAACAGGTGTTCATGCAGCTGCACACATCAGCTGATTCGGCGAGTCGATGAATGAGTGAGACATCCATACCGGTGTACGCACCACGCGACGGTCGCCTGCTGGTCGAGGTGCCGATCTTCGATGCAGCCCAGGTCGCTGCGGCTGTGGCGCGTGCGCGAGAGGCACAAAGCCGGTGGATCGCTCTGCCGCTGCGGCGGCGCGTCGCCTTGCTCGAGCGCTTCGCGCAGTGTCTGGCTCAGGAGAGAGAGCGGCTAACGGACACGGTCTGTGCCGAAACCGGCAAACCAAGGGCTGAGGGCTATGCAGAGGTCTTGTCGGCGATCGAAGCCATACGCTTCTACGCCGCTGTCGCACCCAAGCACCTGAAAGATCGTGCCGTTTCGACGGGCTGGATTCGCGGCAAGTCGGCACATGTCTACCACGAGCCGTTCGGCGTGGTCGGGGCGATCACGCCGTGGAACTATCCGCTGACGCTGACCCTTGATGCTGTTCTGGCGGCGATGTTTGCCGGTAACGCGGTGGTGGTGAAGCCATCAGAGTTCACACCGCTCTCCACACTGATACTCCCGGAGCTCTTCGAGTCGGTCGGCATTCCGGCCGGGCTGTTGCAGGTCGTCACGGGCGATGCATCGACGGGCGCAGCCTTGGTGAGCTCTGGCGTCGACAAGCTGGTGTTCACCGGGAGTTCGGCGACCGGACGCAAGGTCATGGCGGCGGCCGCCGAGCACCTCGTGCCGGTGGTCCTTGAGCTTGGGGGCAAAGACCCGGCGATCGTTTTGGCCGACGCCGACCTCGATCGCGCAGCGCAGGGCATCGTCTTTGGCGCCATGTTCAACGCGGGCCAGACCTGTATTTCAACGGAGCGCGTCTTTGTAGAGGCCTCCGTGCACGATGCTCTTGTCGAGCGGCTTGAGGCGACGCTGGCGAAGCTGCGCTGGGGCCGCGACGCCGAGGTCGACGTGGGGCCCTTGGTCACCGGGGCGCAGCGTTCAATTGTCGTCGAACAGATCCGCGAAGCGCTCGAGCAGGGGGCTCAGGCCCGCACTGGTGGACTGCCGCAAAGCGACACTGACGTGGTCGCTCCGACGCTGCTGACCGGGGTGACCGAGCAGATGAAGGTGATGCAAGACGAGACCTTCGGCCCGCTGCTTCCGGTGATGCCGGTGGCCGATGAAGACGAGGCGATCGCCAGGGCCAACGGGCTGGAGTACGGTCTCTTTGCAAGTGTCTGGACCCGTGACCTGGAGCGCGGACGCCGCCTCGCGCTGCGGTTGCAGGCGGGTGGGGTTTCGATCAACGATACGCTGACGCACTACGCGGTTGCCGCGCTTCCGATGGGTGGCGTGGGAGCTTCAGGCTTCGGCCGCCGTCGTGGCTTGGCGGGGCTCGACGAGATGACGCGCACGCGCTCCGTGCTGGTGCACCATCGTGGCTTTCGCCGTGAACCTTGGTGGTTGCCCTATTCGGCAGCGGGCACACGACTGGCTGAGGCGATTGTCGTCTTGCGGGGTCATGGATGGCTGCGCGGGCTGCGCGAAGCCATCGCCGTCTATCGCGGTCGCTGACGGGGCCACGATCGTGAGTGACGCCCTCGCCCAGCTTCAGGCGACCCTCCAACAAGAAAGAGAGGGTCTGCTCACGTGCGTGCACTGCGGCTTTTGCCTTCCTGCCTGTCCCACGTACCGACGTCTGGGTGATGAAGCCGACTCCCCCCGAGGCCGACTGCACCTGATGCGGGCGGTGGCTGAGGGGCGGCTTGATGCAGCATCTGAGGCCTTTGAGCAGCACATCGATCGCTGCCTCGGGTGTCGCGCCTGCGAGCCGGTGTGTCCCTCGGGCGTGCCCTACGGCCGCCTGCTCGAGCAGGCCCGACAGGTCGTGCACGAGGGCGATGGCGTACCGGTCTTGAACCGCGCACTCACCGAACTGTTTGTGCGTTCCGACCTACGGCGACCGTTCATTTGGCTCGCTCGCGTGATGCGTCGTCTTGGTGTTGCCGCCAGGTTGGCGCGCCTGCCAAGTCCTGCGCTCGTACAAAGGGCTGCAGGCATGCTGGCTGCCACCACACCTGCAAATCTCAGGCAGATGGCCGCATCAGCAGCGGCCCCCACGCCGGTCGTCGAGCTGGAACGCCCCCCGATGTCGCACAGGCCCAATGCGGCACCTTCGGGCACCCCCGTGCTCTGCCTCGAAGGGTGCGTTCAGGCCGACCTGTTTTCTCATGTGAATGAGGCAACCCGGCAGGTTCTGCACCGCAACGGCTATCGGGTCGACCCGTGGCCGGGTGCAGGGTGCTGTGGTGCGTTGCATGCGCACTCCGGAGACCTGACTCGCGCCCGGACTTTGGCGCGTACCAATATCGCAGCATGGCAGCGTGCGGGGTCGCCACCCATCTGCGTCAATGCCGCGGGCTGTGGCGCGGCCATGAAAGAGTACGGACACCTGCTGGCCGATGACCCCGCATGGGCGCATCAAGCCCGGGAATTCTCGGCTCAGGTAGCCGACGTGTCAGAGCTTCTGGCTCAGAAAGGGCCTTGTCGGGGCGGCGCGATGCCCATGCGCGTCGCGTGGGACCCACCCTGTCATCTTCTGCATGCTCAAGGGGTCGACGCGCCCGTGCGCCAGATGCTGCAAGCCATTCCCGAACTTGAGGTGGTTGATGTGCCTGACGGGGCGGAGTGCTGCGGCGGAGCTGGCATCTACGCGCTTACCCACGCCGATCTGGGCTCTGCGATCGGGCACGACAAGGCAAGAGCGATTCTTCAGACGCAATGCGAGGTCGTCGCCACAGCCAACCCGGGCTGCACGATGCAGATCGGGGCCGAGTTGCGCCGGGCCGGCTCGCGGCTCGAAGTCATGCATCCCGTCGAGCTGCTGGCGGAGAGTTATCGCCGGCTCGAGCGTGCACAGGTGGAGACGCAGCCATGACCCAGACACCCCAGGCAACCCGACAGGGCGCCCAAGAAACCGAGGTCACCCAGGTCACCCCTGAGGAGCTGCGAGCGCATCTCGAGGCCAAACGCGACGAGATCGAGGCCCTCATCGTCGAGTTGGTGAGCGCCGAGTCACCCAGTGATCGACCCGAGGTTCAGGGCGCCGTACGCGACATTCTCAAGCGGGAGTGGCAGGCCAACGGATACCGGGTGCAGCAGTGGCGCGGTGGCCGCTGGGGAGGCGGTTTGCTTGTGCGGCCTCCCATGCGCCGCCGTGATCACCCGATCCAGCTGCTGGTCGGGCACTTCGATACGGTGTGGCCGCTGGGCACACTTGAGCGCATGCCGGTCTGCCGCGACGGCGATCATCTGCATGGACCCGGTGTCTTCGACATGAAGGCGGGTTTGGCCATGATGATCTTCGCGGTGCGGGCCCTGCAGGAGCTGGGCGGCGAGCTGCCGGCTGACGTCGTGGCGTTTATCAACGCCGACGAAGAGGTTGGCAGCCCTGAGTCACGGTCTCGTCTGACGCCGCTGGCCCGCACGGCATCACGGGCCTGGGTACTTGAGCCATCGTACGGTTCCCGCGGGGCCCTCAAGACCGCCCGCAAGGGTGTGGCGGACTTCGAGCTTCACATCACGGGCCGGGCCTCGCATGCGGGTCTTGCACCTGATGAAGGGGCGAGTGCGGTCGCAGAGCTGGCCCATATCATTCAGAAACTGCACGGCCTCGCCGACCCGGCCCGGGGCATCTCGGTCAACGTCGGCGTCGTGCAGGGCGGAACCCGGGCCAATGTTGTGGCTGCCGCAGCACGGGCCGTTGTTGATGTGCGCGTGCTCACCCAGCGCGACGGACACGAAGTCGAGACGGCGATTCGCTCGATTGCCGCGGCGCCCGAAACGCCGGGGGTGTCGGTACAGGTCACGGGCGGCTTTCAGCATCAGCCGTTTGAGGCATCGCCCCGCAATCAGAAGCTATGGGAGGTGGCTCAGGCCGCTGGCGCGGAGCTGGGGTTGGATTTGGCCCAGGTGACGGTCGGCGGCGCATCGGACGGTAACCTGACCTCGCTTCACACGCCCACACTTGATGGCCTTGGGGCGGTTGGCGACGGCGCCCACGCCGATCACGAGCACATCTGCGTTTCGCAGTTGCCGGGGCGCACCGCACTGCTCGCCATGCTGCTCCAGCATCCCCTGGAATGAGCGCAGAGCAGCCTATGGACGTGTTTCAAACGGAACAGGGCACGTGGCACCTGCGGGCCCTGCAGGGGCTGGCCGAGTACGAAGCGGCCGTGCGACTTCAGGAGATCACCTGGGGCGAGGGATTTTCTCAGCGCGTGCCAACCTCGCTTCTGAACGTCGCGCAGCGCATTGGGGGTGTCGCCAGCGGGGCCTTCACGCCCGAGGGCGAGCTCGTGGGCTTCGTGTTCGGGTTGACCGGGGTTGAGGGTGATCGGCTGGTGCACTGGTCCGACATGCTTGCCGTGCATCCCGATGTGCGCCGATTTGGTCTCGGGGTTGCCCTCAAGCATCATCAGCGCCGGCTTGTGCAGGCGCTTGGCGTCGAGACGATGTACTGGACCACTGATCCACTCGAGGCCGGCAACGCCAACCTGAACTTCAATCGTCTCGGGGCCCGGGCGGTTGCCTATCACGTTGACTTCTACGGTTCGTCAGACTCACCGCTCCACGGCACGCTGCCAACCGACCGCTTTCTGATACAATGGGATCTCGCTGCGCCTCAGCCCGTGTCTGCGCCCCAGGCCGCGTCTGCGATATCAGACGACGACGGCGGTGCGATGGCGACACCGATCGCTCAACTGCCCGCCTTGGTTGAAGTTGCACGCGAGGGTGCACAGCTTCGGCCCAGGGTCGAGGCGATGCCGCCAGTCGAGATGTGGAGTGCCGGCGTAGAGTCCGGCGTCGAGCGCGGCGTCGAGCGCGCTGGGGCTGTGCGTGTGGCCATTCCCCGAGACATGCGCGTCGTGCGCCAGCAAGGTGCGGCACTCGCCCTGGAATGGCGCCTTGCCGTGCGCGAGGCCATTGAACCCCTCATGGCCGCAGGTGCTTGGGTTGATGCCGCGGCCTATGACGCCGATGTGACTTGGCTGCGCCTGCGGTGGCCAGCCCGATGATCTCAAAATACGGAAGCTGCCATCATGAAAATCGATCGCATTGAGCTCTTTCTGGTGCCGCTCCGGTTGCGCGAGCGCTTCGAGATCAGCAGCGGATGGCGTGACGAGCGCATGATCTTGCTGGTGACGGTGCACGGCGAGGGCGAGACCGGTTGGGGAGAGTGTGTCGCGGCCGAAGACCCGTCGTACTCGTATGAGACGACTGAAACCGCCTGGCACCTGCTGCGCGACTTCATCTCGCCCCGCGTCGTCAAGCATGAACTCGCTGCAGCCGACCAGTTGCCCAAACTTTTGACCTCAGTGCGCGGCCATGCCATGGCGGTCGCGGGCGTCGAAATGGCCCTTTGGGACCTGCAGGCGCGACTGGCCGGGCGTTCACTAGCCGAAGAGGTGGGTGGTGCTCGGCGCCCGGTCGATGTCGGCGTCAGTATCGGCCTACAGCCCGATGATGGCACCCTGCTGAAGAAGGTCGAGGGGTACGTGGCTGAGGGCTACAAGCGTGTGAAGATGAAGATCAAGCCGGGGCGTGACGTGGAGATGCTTCGGCTCGTGCGTCGCGAGTTTCCTGACTTGCCGATTCTCGCCGACGCCAATTCGGCCTACACACTGTCAGATGTCGACCACCTGAGGGCCTTCGACGAACTCGATCTGATGATGATCGAGCAGCCTCTGGCACATGACGACCTGCTCGATCACGCGCGTCTGGCCGAGCAGATTACGACCCCGATCTGCCTCGATGAGTCGATCGTATCGCTGCGAAGTGCGGTGCTTGCACTCGAGCTGGGGGCCTGCCGAATCATCAACCTAAAGCCGGGGCGCGTTGGGGGCTTTGGTCCGTCTCGCGCGATTCATGACCTCTGTGTAGCACACGAGATTCCGGTCTGGTGCGGGGGCATGCTTGAATCGGGCATCGGGCGAGCGCACAACGTGGCGTTGGCATCACTGCCTGGTTTTACCCTGCCGGGTGATATCTCGGCCTCGCGCCGCTACTGGCATGAAGATCTGGTCGAGCCCGAGTTCGAGATGGTCGAGGGCACGCTTTGCTTGCCACCCGGTCCGGGCATTGGTGTCACTCCGCGCATCGACCGCATCTCGAGTCTCGCGCTGCGGCACGAGACGTTCGGCTGAGACCGTCACTGAGACAGCCTCAGCCGCCAGCAAACTCAAACGTCTCGGAGCGCAGCCGAAGGCGTCGGGTCGGCAGGCCGAGTGCTCGTACGAGCAGCCGTTGAACTCCCCGGGCGAGAGCTCCGTCGACGTCACCACCCCCTGCGTCGTCTGGGCCCGGCGTAACCTCGCCTCGCAGCCAGCGCTCAAGCTCTTCGATATCTGACAGGGAGAGGGTCTCGACCTCGAAGTCGACGAGGTAGTAATGGCGACCTGCCTCGCGAGGGCGAACATCGACAGTGATGGCCTGTTGGAGCTGGTCGCCGGCCTCAGCGAGGTCGCGCGCCGCAGTCGGATCTGATGACTCGACCGAGACCAGATAAGTGCGCGAGAGTTCGTCCCACAGCAGGCGCGCACTCCACGTGTCAGAGGCAACCTGCGAATCGAAGAACCGGTCTCGCCAAAGCGCGACGTTCAGGCTGAGGCGTAGCGGCAGTCCTTCATGCAAGGCTTGGCGCAGGCCCGGATCGTCAAAGAGGTCGTTCAACTCGAAACGCGGCGCTCCACTTGCGGAGTCGACCGACATACGGAGCGGCAGCGACTCCTGCGCTGCCAACGGCTGCGCCAGGGCGAGCGGCAATCCCGGTATCGCATGCGACACGCTCACCAGACTCCACAACCCCAGAAGGGTTGTAAAGAAAAGCGTCGCCCGAAGGCTGGCACGGAATGGGGAGAAGGTCATCACAGGCGGGGGCTGCCCAGGGGGCTCTTGGTCAGAACCGCGGCTGCAGGCGAACGAAGAAGTTCAATCCGCCATCCCCTGACAGGGGTTGGGCGAGATACAGGCCCAGGCGTCCAAGCAGCAGCCCGACACCGACATCAGCCAGCGTATCGGTGTCTGAGGCCCCGGGGACCTCGCTCCAGCCACGGCCCGCGTTGAAGAAGACCACCCACCCAGGTACGGGGTCGACATCTGGGAGCCACGGTTTTACAGACTCGTTGAGACCGTCGGTCATAGACCCGCGGCCGAGCCGAAGTCGGCCCCGGTATTCCATTTGAAACAGGGCAAACCGGGAGCAGCCGTATCGGGGGAAGCGAATGTTGTCAGCGGTCAGTTCATCGGCAGGATCAGTACCTGCTCCTGCCACCCGAACGCTGCGCGCTCCGCAATCGAGCGACATCAGCTGGTAGCCAGGTAGCGAGCCCTCGCCGCCCAGAGCGTGCTGGAACTGCGAGGGCAACGTGCCGCTTCCGAGCGCTCCGCCGGCCACGACACGCAGGGCCAGATCGTGATCGGGC
>Ga0181588_10005017_pt1 | contig 10732 bp, 8 predicted proteins | sample 071ome_26_FD_148607 | JGI IMG/M metagenome (GOLD analysis project Ga0181588, IMG submission 148607) | Coastal salt marsh microbial communities from the Groves Creek Marsh, Skidaway Island, Georgia - 071409BT metaG (spades assembly) | ecosystem: Environmental > Aquatic > Marine > Intertidal zone...
AGTGAATCGACCCGACAGGTTGCCTCGAGGTAGAAGTGCGGAACCTGACTCTTGCTTGCCGTCAGGGCGCGAGCGATAGCGCGTCGCATACCTGTGTGCGGGATATCGGTGAAACCCGACGACGATGTCGACGCGAGCAGCGCCGATGCCGAGCTCTCAGCGCGTGAATTCACACCGCTGGCAATCGCGCGCTCGATGTCCAACCGCACGATCCTTTGACCCGGGCCGGTTCCGACGACGTCCTCGATGGCGATGTTGTTTTCGCGTGCCAACTTGCGCGCCAGCGGCGAGGCAAAGACACGTCCGTGCGCTCCCACGTTTGCATCCGAATCCGGAGTCACCTCGGTCATGGTCTCGGCGACAACCTCGGGGGCGGACTCCTCGAGCATCGACACCTGAGGCGAGTCGGGCACGTCCGCCGAATCGGGAGCGACGGACGCGACGGCTCCGACGGCCAGTCCCAACGACGCAAGGATCTCAGCTTCATCGCCGAGTTCCTCATTGACACCGGCCAACACCGCTATCGGAGCTCCAACGGCGACGGAGTCGCCTGGAGAAATCAGGGTCCGCCACAGAACTGCTTCGTCGTCGGCTTCGATGTCGACGTTCGCCTTTTCCGTTTCTACGGTCGCGATGGCTTCACCAGCGCCGACCTGACTTCCAAGCTCAGCACACCACTCGAGGAATACGACTTCCTCGGCGTCGGCGGAGATTCCGGGCATCCGCAGTAGGCGCGCCATCTAGGAGACCCCCCGTCTGCTGCCGTAGTTCTGCGTCAGGGCCCGCGCGACGGTATCGGTGTCGGCCAGAGCGGCTTTCTCGAGAACGAAACTGATGGTCGGAGATGATTCCGAGCCCGAAACCCGCTGGATCGGTGAGTCCAGCCAATCGAAGTACCGGCGCTGGATTTCGTCGGCCAACCATCCGCCGTACGACGTGCCGCGGGACCCCTGCTCGACGATCATCAGGTTGTTGGTCTTGCGGATGCTCTCGCCGATCGTGTCCCAATCCACACTCGCGGCGTCGAGCCAGCGAAGGTCGATCACTTCCGCATCGACTCCGCTCGCCTCTGCCGCCTCCAGCGATGGCTTGACCATCGCGAGATAGGAGAGAACGGTCACGTCCGAGCCTTTGCGTCGTATCGCCGCGCTTCCGATGGGGATGTGAAAGTCCATATCCGATTCGGGAACCTCACCCGACGTCTTGTAGAGGTCCGAATCGTGCTCCAGGACGACCACTGGGTCTTTGCAGAGCAATGCGCTGTTCATCATGCCGATGTAGTCCAGCGGAGTTGAGGGAGCGGCAATCCGCCAGCCGGGAGAGGTGTTCATGATCCCTGCGGGATCCATCGAATGCTGAGATCCGTACCCGGTACGGGTTCCAACCTTGACGCGCATCACCAATGGCATGTCGTGCTTACCGCCGAACATGTGCCGCGCCTTACCGATTTGATTGAAGATCTGATCGGCTGCGACCCAAATGAAATCCGCGTACATCAATTCCACGACGGGCTTGTACCGACCGTCGAGCGCCATACCTCCCGCGAGACCGGTGAAGCCGGCCTCAGAGATCGGGGTTCCCAGGACCCTGTCGGGGAAAGCGTCCTTCAGGCCTTTGGTGGCACCGCGCGGCCCACCGTTCAACTTGTGGACGTCCTCACCCATCACAACGATGGTGTTGTCGGTCTCCATCCGTCTCAGCATGACATCCGCGACCGCGTTGACGAATTTCGTCTCAACCGTCTTACCAAGGAAGTCCTGTTCCTCTTTGAACTTGACGCCTTCGAACTCGGATAGATCGCTGCGGATTCCAGCGTCGATGGTCGAGGGATCCGGCCAGAGCGACGGAATAAAGCGACGAGTGCCCGGTGCTGCTGCGTCGTCTTCCAGCAGTTGGCTGGCCACGTCGGCCATCGCGCTTTTGCTGCGAGCACGGAGAGCGGCGACTTCCTCGGTCGTCATTAGGCCACGACGAATCACGTGTGATTCGACCAGCTTGATCGGATCGCGATCGCGCCAAGCGGCTTCCTCCGCCTTGTCCCGGTACCCGAACGCGCTACCCGGGAAGGGCCCGTTCTGGTGGAAATACCGGTAGACATCCGCCTCGACCAGTGTCGGACCTTTTCCCGCGCGCATGTGCTCGAGGGCCTGTTGCATCGTCAGGTAAACAGCCAGCGGGTCCATGCCGTCCACACGCCAGCTGGCGATCTTGAAGCCGGGACCGCGCCCCGACAATCGCGGCTCTCCTGTTGCCTCTTCAACACTGGTGGAGACGCCGTACTGGTTGTTCTCGACGAAGAAGCACACGGGCAGGTCCCACGCGGCCGCGAGGTTCAGCGACTCCAACACCGAACCGATGTTCATGGCTCCGTCACCGAAATAGGAGACAGCAACCGCATCGGTCCCGGCGTGTTTGTGTGACCACGCGAAGCCGGCCGCGAAGGGGACCGCGCCGCCCACGATGGCATTCGTTCCCAGTGCGCCTGCTTCCTTCCACTGCAGGTGCATCGAACCACCGCGTCCACCGCAGTACCCCTGGGCGAGACCGCAGATCTCCGCGAGACTGCGCCGAAGAAGCGTGCGCACCTCCTCGGGGAACTCTGCGTTGGGATCGAGTCCCCCGGGTGCCACGTACCCCATCGCCTTGGCCAGGAACTGGTGGTGTCCGCGGTGCGAACCATTGATCTGATCGGCGACGGTCAGGTCGAGGATGGAGCCGACGGCGCCACCTTCTTGCCCGATGCTCGAATGCAGGGGCCCATTGACGAGCTTCTCCCCCGCGAGTTCGAGAGCTGTTTCCTCGAATGCGCGGATGATGTGTAACTGGGTGAGCATCGTCATCAGTAGGGACGGGTCTGCGTTGTCCCAATCCTCATCCGTCGTCTGCACCTCAACCCAGGGCGCATCTATCGACAGATCAATGGTCTTCGGCATCAATCACTCACTCTCTGGTGCAGGTCGTGGCTGTCGTCAGGGCAAACCACAATTGGTCTGCGGGGTCAGGCGGAGGCGACCGCCGCATTGACGGTTAGGACGAAGGAGATGGCCCCCGGGTCCGGCGATCCAACCGAGCGGTCGCCGAGGACACGAGCGCGTCCCATACGGGGCACCAGCGCGGAAGTGCCGGCCGCCGCTTCATCGGCTGCCGCCGATGCCCGTCGCCAAGCGTCGGTGAACGATGCTCCACCATCGATGGCCGACGCGAAGGCGTCTGCGAACGGCACCAGGGCATCGACGATCGTCTTGTCGCCGACCTGAGCACCGCCGAGATTCATCATCGAGTCGACGAATGCCCGAATGGCAGCCACCTGCGCCGCGGCGTCGACATCGCGATCGTCGCCAAGGGAGTTACCGGCCGCAGTTAGAGCGGCTCCCCACAGAGCGCCCGAGGCGCCACCGGAGTGCTCGGTCCACCGAGCTCCCGCGCCAGCCAATGTCGTCTGTGCACCGGCACCTTCTGCAGCCAGTTGCGCTGCCGCTTCTGCAGCCGCGGCCGAACCGCGCGCCATCCCGGCGCCGTGGTCACCATCACCAGCGACGGCATCGAGGTCACCGAGCATCGACTCGTTCACCCCCAGCACGTCCGTGATGGCGCCGAGCGCCGCGGCAATCTGCTGCGCAGCAGCACGCGAGCCGTCGCTCCCTCGACGTGCGACCGTCAATGGCTCGGGTTCAGTGTTGAACGTGACGCTGGCATCTAACGGCGGATCCAGCGGAGCCGGACGGGAGTACGCGGCACTGTCACAGGGCGCGAACCACAAATCCTCGAGTTCGTCGTCGAGCCACAGCAAGGTCAAGGACAGGCCACCCATGTCGAGGGACGTCATGAATTCGCCCACCTGACCATCGACGATCTCGATGCCCGCCGCTCGAAGCTTGCTGGTCACCGAGGTGAAGGTGACGAACAATTCCTCGTACTTGGCCGAACCGAGTCCATTGAGCAGTGCGACGACTCGCTTGCCCGCACCTTCGGGCACCTCGTCCATCAACTTCTCCACGAGGAGCTGGGCTACGTCATCCGCCGTTCCGAGATCGGTCTCGTAGATACCTGGTTCGCCGTGCACTCCGAGGCCGACGGCCATCTTCCCGGGTGTCACCTCGAAAAGCGGCTCGGCCGAACCCGGCAGGGTGCAGCCGGAGAACGCGATGCCGCAGGTGCGGGTGCGGGCATTGGCCTTGTTACAGACTGCCTCGACCTCGTTGAGCGAGCGACCAGCTTCCGCGGCGGCCGACGTAACCTTCAAAACCGCCAAGCCGCCGGCTATGCCGCGGCGTTTAGCCGATTCCTCGATCGGAGCGGAGGCTACGTCGTCCGTTACCGCTGCGCTCCGAACGTCGAATCCGTCGGCCTTGAGGAGTTCGGCTGCCATACCGAACTGCAGCATGTCTCCGGAATAGTTTAGGAACGCCAGCATGATTCCACCGCCGTGGTCCGCCGCCTTGGCAACACTGTGCACCTGGGAAGCAGCGGGTGACGCGAAGACCTTGCCGGTGACGGCGCCGTCGACCAAGCCCGGACCAACCCAACCCATAAAGCCCGGATAGTGGCCGAGGCCGCCCCCGGTGACGATCGCAACCTTCCCCGCTTTGCTCTGTGTTGAGCGAACGACTCCGCCATACACCGGCCGCACATAGCGGGTATTCGCTTGGATGAAGCCGTCCACGAGTTCCGCGGAGAAATCGACGGGATCGTTCACCAAATGCGTCATGTTGCTACCTCACTAACTTCCTTCAGGTGGTTACTACGGGCGGGGAAATTCGAGAATGCGAAGCAGATCTGCGACCCGCACTTCCGGTCCCACGTCGAGACCAAACGGATTGCTCAACACACGGGCGTCGTGTTCGGGTGCGTCTCCGAGCGAGGTCAGCACCAACGACGCGCCTGTGAAGTCTTCCTCCATGGTGAAGCTGCTGACGGTGACGATGCACCGCAATTTCGCCGCGACGGCGGCACGAAGACCGTTCTGACTGTCCTCGACGACTACAACGTCGTCCTTATTCAGGCCGAGTTCTTCGACTGCAAGCAGGTAAATGTCCGGGGCCGGCTTCTTCTTAGGCACGACGTCACCGGCGAAGACCGCGAATTTTGACGCCAACTCTTCACCCACCGCGTGGTTGAGCACCGCGCGCACGGATAGTTCGTGCGACGTAGATGCAACCGCCAGCGTCCAACCGGCGGCAGCTGCTTCGGTCACGATTCGGGCGATACCCGGGCGTCCAGGCATGACTCCCTGCTCGACCAGTGATGTGTAGACGCCGGTCTTGTGCTTGTGCCACGCACCGATCGCCTCGGCTTGACCGTCGGCATCCGCGGGAAGCCCAGCTTCCGCGACGAATTCCGGCGTCAGCAGGCTTTTCAGTCGCTCTTTCCCGCCGCCGATTTTCAGCTTCTCCGCGTAGTCGTCCTCACTCCAGCGAACCGGGAGACCGAAGTGCTCGAAAGTCCTGTTGAACGAGGGCAGGTGTCCGTCTCGCTCGGTGTCAGCGAGGACACCATCGCAGTCGAAGATCAAAGCTGGCATCTGCGCAGATCACCCAGCCTTACCTGCGCTGCCGAACTGCTCCGTCAGCCCGACCACCATCTCGATGACTGCGGCGCGGGTATCGGCGAACAATGACGGCGGATCCCACTTGTCCTTCTTCTGGGTCTCGAGTAAGAAGTCCAACGTGGACTTCATGTAGAGCTCCTTGAGTGCAGTAGAGATGTTCACCTTCGCGCAGCCGCGGGCAATGAGTTCTGAGAACTGCTCGTCCGAGAGTCCGCTGCCACCGTGCAGGGCGATCGGGATCGGGCGCGCGGCAACGATGTCCGAGACGCGGTCGAAGTCGATGACCGGCGCCTTCTTGTAGGAGCCGTGCGCGTTGCCGATCGACGGTGCGAACACGTCTACCCCGGTCTCATCGATGAAGGTGAGCGATGTCTCGAGAGACTCGCGCCCTGCCTCCTCATCGGATCCGTGATCGTCCTCGACACCCGTGATCGCCTCGATCTCGCCTTCCACGGCAGCACCGACAGCGTGGGCTTCTTTCACAACCTCGATCGTCTGGCGCTGGTTCTCTTCGACCGGCATCTCCGAGGCGTCAAAGAGCACCGAATTCCAGCCATGCTGCAGGCATTCGGTGATGACGTCACGATGCGGGCAGTGGTCGAGGTGCAGGGCGACCGGCACCTCGATGCCGGCGGTCATCGAGCGCCACATGCTGGCGAGAACTTCCACGCCGATGCTGCGGACAGTCTTGACCGATGTCTGCACGATGATCGGCGAGCGCGCGTGCACGGCGCCGGCCAGGACCCCCTCGAGGGTCAGATCGTTGAAGATGTTGATGGCCGGTACTCCGTACCGCTGTTCGAATGCAGGCGTTGTGATCTCGTTGAGGGAAACCACACCCATGAGCTACCTCCCTGAGCGCTCGAGGCCCCCATGGCCCGGCGGCGAGTTGGACTCGACAAACTTTTTTTACAGCATTTCTATTCAAAAGTCAATCTTTATGCAATTATTGCCCCATCAGTGCACTGAGCCGCCCGGTTCGCCGGTTGGCACCCGCTTCGAGCCAAGGAAGAAGGAAACCTCTATGGCTGAATCTGCAAAGAAGACCAATCTCGAGTTCGGCGGGCATTCGCTCGTGTGGGCCGGCGACTGGTCTCCCGAAAGTGCTCAATTCGCCGCAAGCAGCGCCCACCGCGCCGGCTACGACTTCATCGAGATCCTGGTCGCCGAACCCGAGAAGGTCGATCCGGTGATGACCAAGGAGATCTTGGACGAGTTCAACCTGACCGCGACCGGATGTCTCGTCTTCAACGGGGACACCGACATCTCCAGTACCGACATGAACAAGGTCGAAGCCGGACTGGATCGGGGTCGCCGGGCAATCGACGTCGTCGCAGCCTGGGGTGGCACCACCATCGACGGCCCCATCACCGCGAGCCTGCAGCCCTTCGAGCAGCCGGCCACCAAAGAAAACCGCGCCAACTCAGTGAAGGCCCTCCAGGACATGGCCGATTACGCAGCGGACAAAGGCGTCAACCTCAACATGGAAATCGTCAACCGCTACGAGTCCAACCTGATGAACACTGCAAAGGAAGGCTTGGTCTACCTGGACGAGGTCGACCGCCCCAACGTGTACATCCATCTCGATACGTACCACATGAACATCGAGGAAGACGGCATGGTTGAGGGCGTCCTCGCAGCCGGTGATCGCCTCGGCTACGTCCACGTCGGGGAGAGCCACCGTGGATACCTCGGTACCGGCAACGTCGACTTCGACGAGTTCTTCGGCGCTTTGAAGCAGATCAACTACACCGGCCCGATCGCCTTCGAGTCGTTCTCGTCGGCAGTCGTCGATCCTGCGTTGTCCGATGCGTTGCGCATCTGGCGGAATCTGTGGACCGACTCCGACGATCTAGCGACGAAGGCCCTCGCCTTCATGAAGGAGCGCTACTAGCACTCCTGGACGATCGCGTAACCCACGAGTAGATCGTCCGTGAAGAGCTCCTGGTTTCCCCGGGCATGGGCAATCCCCGTTTGCCCGGGGACCAAGAGTGCAAAGCGCCGCTGGCGAAGGCAGTGAAGAACTATCCAGAAATAACAAGCACCCGGTGGGCCGGGTCGGACTCGAACCGCCTTTCCCCACCTGGTGCGCTAGTGGCTGTGATCACATCGTGTCCTTCGGCCGAAGCCCACTCCCAATACCTGGGACGTGCCTATGCTGTTGTTCCTTGTTCTACCCAGCATCGCCGCGGAGCCGGGAAACCGGAGACGAGCACGAGACTCTGCGAGTAGGGCCCCTCAAACTCATACGTTGAGGGCCCCTTCTTCATTGTCTTTTCGCAGCGCGCCCTACTTCCGCGGCCGAAAGCTAGTTGACCGACAGCGGCGGCTGGAAATCGAAGTCGAACTTCAGGAGCGACTGCGACTCCCAGTTCCGTGTCCCATTCACGCGCCCTGCGTGCTCAATGGCGGAGGGAATACGTAGTCCAAACCACCGTTCACCGATAAAGTCACCTGCCTGAGCCGACAAAAACGCGTCTGCATCTAGCGAGGCACTTCCCGGGTTTTGTTCCATCCACTCCACCATCGCGTCCCGGTAGCCAGCACCCGTGCCATGGTCGGACACGTCGGGGAAATCTTCAGAAAACAACATCGAATCTGAGTCTGGCCTGTAGGTATACATAACTGCTCCCTCATCAACGCCCGGCCTGCCGGCGTTGTCATTTCCTGAGGACTCCACATTGACCCAGTAGACGAAGAGACGGTCATCCCCCGGCCATTTAGTGACGTGCTCCACGACCACAGCGGAATGGCGATCGATTCGGAATATCGCCATCGCATCTCGGTAATCTCGAGCGGTAACACTACGTAACTCCAGAGTCCCGGTTTGTTTTCCTGAAATGCACACCACTCTCTTGTCGGGAATCCACCCGAGAATCCAGCGCTCGTAGCCGGTGATGTAGTCGCTTGACTTTCCCATCAGCGTGTTGCCGCCAACGAACCGCGCATTGAAAGTGTTTCCATCATTGCCATTGAGATGAACAAGTCCATGTGCGTGTCCGATCTCATGCTTCAACAGTCCTTCATAGTGCCTTGGCTCAGGCCGCGACGCCTGCAAGTAGATAATCGTGCGTATTTCGGCCCCCCGGATAGTCAGCGGTGGATCGACGTGATTGAGCAAACCGTTGATGCGTTGGGGTCCGATGTAGTCAGTCATGACAATGAGCGTGTCGAGGCCCTGTACGTCATACGTGCGCGGGAGGGACTCCATGAGACTTGTCGCCACAGATCGGGGCGTCGTGTCAGGCGGAATCTCCCGGTACCCGGCAACTGTCTGGGTCTCTAGTCGGAAGCGTCCGTTGCTTTGGTCTTGCCAGTATCGATTCGCGTCGGCCAGGCCTTCTGCGAGTGCATAATCCACTTCTTGCATCGCCGGCGTGGCAGGAGCGTTGGGGCTAGGGGTGATGTGGAAGACGAGTCCTTGCGCAGGCTCCGTGGAAGACAGGCCCTTCTCGAGAGCTGGGTTGCGCCAGCCCAGGTGTAGTGGCCGCGAAGTGTCCACTCGCTCCAGGCGGCAAGGGTCATTCTGCGCGAGCGGGTCAAAAATGGCTCCTGGCTCCCCGAGCACCAATTTTGTCCTTTCCGGTTGCCGCTGCAGTTCCCATTCGCCCATTCGCCACTTCACGCTGTTCTCACGAACCTCATGGTCGTACGCGTCAGACGGCACACATGTGAGCTGGTACTTCGCATTTCTGCGAGCCTCTTTTTTCAGCGTTGCCTCTCCCGTTTTGTTGTCGTGCTTCGAACTGACGGGAATTGACTTCCAGAACGAATCCTCCATGCAGGAATCGCCTGGGTTCGGCAAGGAGGCCGGATGAGCTGGGCTCACGGGCAGGATCATCAGAGACGTCATTGCGACTGTCGTGGCCAACGTTGTCACCATCGGTCTCCAACGCACACGTCAAACGTACACCCGGGGACAGAGACCAAACTTTGAAACCCGAGATTGCCAGACCGGCTTCGTCCAGCAGGGCACAGGCGCACCTACTTGATTGTCCCCAGATCTATTTCCATTGCACCCGTACACTGATTAAAGGTGATTGTCGTGTGGTTGTCCGGTTCACCGATCTGCCACACAGCGGGATTGCGGATCTTGGCGGGTTTGAGGTTCATCCGTACTGTGGAGGACACGTAGTTCTCTTCCTGACCTTCCAGGCCGGTTGCTTTCAGCACAGCGCGCCATGACTTCTTACGATTGGTAACCCTCAGCGACGCATCTGGTCGTCGGCGGACTCCTCTAGTTGATAGACCTTCCCGGTGATCCGAGCAGTCACTGCTCCTGGAGCGGGATCCTTGGGCTTGTTGACCCCGGGAAGTTCCTTGCCGACGATCGTGACGGCATCAGGTGCGAGGCGGTTGGAATGCCGCCTTAATGCTGCCGTCAGGACACCGAAAACCGAATCACAACCCGATGAGCCGCCGAGAAAACTTCCAACGTCAAGCAACCCCAGTGAGATACAGCGCAGTTTCATTTTTTAGAGGTGGTGACCAGGGTTGACGACGCCTAAAGACCACCCGGAGTCTCAGTAGCGACACTTTCGAATCTGACGTCGACCACTGCTCGGTGGGGCGGGTCGGGCTCGAAACAACTACTCAGTAGTCGTCCAGTGCCCTTCGCCGCCGATGTGCGCTTGTCCACCAAATGGGAACACTCAACGCTCCCGCGGATCGGCCCTACCGCAAGGTGCATGGTCACGCCTTCGGCGCCCCCCGCATCTTCGCGGCAAATATCGCGACCGCGCCAAGCGTTGCGATTGCGGCTACGGCGATGGTGAGCGATGCACCCAAGAAATCGAGTGAGACTCCCCAGAGCATTGTCCCAATCGGTGACATGACACTTGCGGTGACAACGAGAGCGGCAACGCCAACCATCTCGTCACCGCCTCGATCCGACCGGGCTCCGGCCGAGATCAACAGGGGGCGATAGGTGAAGCGACTGGCACCCAGCCCGATCCCAAGGAGGGTCCAAATGACCAGATCGATGGCCGGCTCAAGGAACACTGTCGACACGGCAAATGCCGCCATGAAGGCACTCACCGCCACGAGTGCCCACAAAGCGCCGGAGAATTCCGTGGTCCGGCGAAGCAGTCTTTTCATGATGCCGGGGACGAGAATTCTTCCTGCTGCAGTACCGGCCAGCATGAAGCCGGCGCCCGATGGCAAGGGGTCGTGATCCACATTGTT
>Ga0181588_10005025_pt1 | contig 10722 bp, 9 predicted proteins | sample 071ome_26_FD_148607 | JGI IMG/M metagenome (GOLD analysis project Ga0181588, IMG submission 148607) | Coastal salt marsh microbial communities from the Groves Creek Marsh, Skidaway Island, Georgia - 071409BT metaG (spades assembly) | ecosystem: Environmental > Aquatic > Marine > Intertidal zone...
AGGGTGGCGCCATCTTCCGCCGCCGTCGTCCTGGCGCAAGGCAGGACCTCGCGATGGACGCCCTTGCGGTAGTCGTTTGATCACTTGAAACCGTCCGAGGCCCGGCCGTTCGCCAGGGCGACGAGGGTGTGGGGCAGGGTTGGTATCTCGAAAACGGTCCTCCCTAACCAATCGATCAGTTGTTTCGCGCGATCTACTTGACAGCTTGTGGATCGCGGCGGCTTAATCGCGGCCATGATTAACGCGATGTCCATCGACGGTTTGACCTCCGCCCACCAGTCCACGATCTGGTGGTGGCGCTGTCGAATGGGTCACGCGATGGGCTAGCGCGCCCACTCGCTCAAGGCATCGTTTAGCCGGACCCGCCAAGTTCCCTTGGCGGGTTTTTTTGTGTTCGCGCCCCGCCGGCTTCGCTTCCCGCTTTCGCCATCAAGGAAAACGCCATGACCGCCACTGTTTCACACGCCAAGCTCGCCGCGCCGCCGATACCGGTAACCCTGCGGCGCGAGGAAGTCCCGTTTCGCATGCCTTTCGATGTGTTCAAGGCCTTGTCCGAAGTCTTCGGAGAGGATCAGGTTTTCATCGTCGAAAGCCTTTCCGGTCCGAAACCGGATACCCGCTCGGCAATCGTCGGGTTGAACAAACTACTGACGGTGGAGGTGCGACGCCACGACGTCTCGATCGAGGGCGCGGGAGAGGCCGCCGATCGCGCGCGCGCCGCGATCGGCGCGGGTCCTGGCTTGCGGGACGGCTCGGTGGAACTCGCGGCGCTGAACGATGTCTGGGATTTGCTGCGCCGGATTCAGGGTTGTTTTCAGATTGACGGCGAGACCAGCCCGTCGGCCTTCGGCTTCGGGTTCTTCGGCTATTTCGGCTACGACACCGCGCATTATGTCGAGGAATTGCCCTATCTGATCGCGCCGACGACCGACGCCCTGGACATCAGCCTTTCGATCTTCCAAAGCGTCGTGCGCTACGACTTGGTCGCCGCCCGCTGCGAGATCGTCGGCGCCAACTCGCCGGCTTGGGAAGACCTGTCGGCGCAAGCCATCGCGGCGGTGATCGAGAGATGCGCCGAGACTTCGCCAGACGCTCCGGCACCGGCCGTGCCCGCGCCCATTCGGGTTACCGATTCAACGACCCAGGACGCCTATCACCGGGATGTCACGGCGGCCCTCGACTACATCGCCATCGGCGACATCTATCAGGTCCAGATCGGCCATGAATTGAGCATCGAGACCGAGGCGACGCCGCTTGAGGTCTATGCCCGGCTGCGCGCCCGCAACCCCGCGCCGTATATGTACTTGGCCCGGTTCGGCGAGGTCGCGGTCATCGGCGCCAGTCCCGAGGTTTTCGTTCGGATCGAGGACGGCCTCGTCACCATGCGACCGCTCGCCGGCACGGTACCGCGATCGGGGGATCCCGAGCTCGACCGCGAACGCTCGAACGCTCTGCTGGCCGACCCGAAGGAAGTCGCCGAGCACATCATGCTGGTGGATCTCTGCCGCAACGACATCGGTCGGATCTGCGAGCCCGGAACCCTCGATGTCGACGTGTTGATGGAGCCGGAAGTTTACTCCCATGTCATCCACATGGTCTCCAATGTTACCGGGACCAAGCGGGCTCGCCAGGACCCCTATGAGGTGATCGCGGCGACCTTTCCCGCCGGGACCATGACCGGCACGCCGAAGATCCGCGCCATGGAGATTATCGAGGAATTGGAGACCGCGCGCCGCGGGATCTACGCGGGCGCCGTTGGGATGATTGATTTCGCCGGCTTCACCAATCTCGCGCTGTGCATTCGCTCGACCCTGCATACCGGCAAGACCTTCAGGATCAGGGCATCGGCGGGCGTGGTCGCCGACTCGGTCGCTGAAAAGGAATGGCGCGAGACCCTGGCCAAGATGGGGGGCAGCTATTGGGCGATTACCGGAGAGGAGATTCAGCCATGAAAGCCGTGCTTGTCGATGCCTATGACAGCTTCGTTCACATCATTCACCAATACCTGCTGGAGCTCGATATCGAGACGACGGTGGTGCGCCGCGACAAGGCGGTGGACGCCGCCATCCGACGGCTGGAGCCGGATTTCCTGGTGTTGGGGCCGGGGCCGGGTCATCCGAGGGATGCTGGCTATCTCGAATTGTTGGAGAAGTATGGCGGCCGATTGCCGATCCTCGGCGTGTGCCTCGGTCATCAGGCGATCGGCCTTGCCCATGGCGGCGAGATCCGCCAGGCCGCCAACCTGATGCATGGCAAGTCCAGCCCGATCCGCCATGACGGCAGGGGCTGTTTCAAGAACCAGCCTGATCCTTTCCAGGCTACCCGCTATCACTCGCTGATCGTCGATGGGTTGCCCGAGGGTGGACCATTGGAGATCACCGCCACGGCGGAGGATGACGGCTATGTCATGGGGCTGAGGCATCGGTCATTGCCGATTGAGTCCATGCAGTTTCACCCCGAGAGCATCACCACCACGTCCGGGGCAAATCTGTTGCGCGACTTCGTGGCTTGTCATGTGAGGTGAGGGGGGAGGTGAAGCGCGGGGTGGAGGCCGCCGCCGTCGTCCTGGCGCAAGGCGGGACCTCGCGATGGATGCCTTTACGGTTGTCGTTTGATCACCTGGAACCGTCCGAGGCCCTGCCGTTCGCCAGGGCGACGGGGGAGGGTGGCGCCATCTTCCGCCGCCGTCGTCCTGGCGCAAGGCAGGACCTCGCGATGGAGGTCTTTACGGTAGTCGTTTGATCGCTTGGAACCGTCCGAGGCCCTGCCGTTCGCCAGGGCGACGGAGGAGGGTGGCGCCATCTTCCGCCGCCGTCGTCCTGGCGCAAGGCAGGACCTCGCGATGGAGGTCTTTACGGCAGCCGTCTGATCACCTGGAACCGTCCGAGGCCCTGGCGCTAGCGCCGACTTCTTCCGAGCACAACCGTGTCTCGACAGCGTGATCAGCCGGCGCTCTAATACCGCCTTCCCAACGGAGCCGAGCCATGCGTGTCGCCATCGCCCAAATCATCCAGGAATCCAACAGTTTCGCGCCGTTCATGACCACGCGGGCGCATTTCGAGGCGCAATATATCCGGCGGGGGGCCGAGGTCCTCGCGGCACTGGGTGACGCCCGGATTGAGATCACCGGCATGGCTTCCGTCCTCGCGGCCGCCGGTCACGAGGCCGTGCCGCTGCTCGCGACTCATGGTTCCTGCGGCGGGCCGTTGACCCGAGACTGTTTCAACAGCCTGCTCGAGGATCTTTTGGGGGAACTCGAGCGCGCGGCGCCGTTGGACGCGGTAATGCTGGCCCTGCACGGCAGCATGGCGTGCGAGGATGAGGAGGATTGCGAGAGCGAAATCCTCGAGAAGGTTCGCGCCGCGCTGCCGACGGGAACGCCGATCGGGGCGTCCCTGGATCTGCACGGTCATGTGACACCCAGGATGCTGCAAGCCGATGTATTCTTCGTCGGCTACGGCGCGTATCCCCATATCGACATGTTCGAGACCGGAGAGCGGACCGCGCGGATCATGGTGGACCGGCTGGCCGGCCGGGTTCGCCCCGTGATGGCGCTTGCCAAGCGCGCGATGATCATCTCTCCGGTCAATGGTCGCACCACCGAGGGGCCGATGACGGCGGTGGTCGCCGAGGCCCGCCGCATGGAGCGCGACGGCGAGGTCCTGGCGGCGTCCTATTTCATGGTGCAGCCCTGGTTGGATTTCGAGGATATCGGCTTCGCGGCGCTGGTTTGCGTCGATGATGACGAAGCGGCGGGGCAGGCGGCGGCGGACCGGCTGGCCGACATGACCTGGGATTTGCGCGAGGATCTGTTGCCTTCGCTCACCTCGCTGGAAGAGACGATCCGCGTGGCCCTCGCCGGTCCGGGATGCACCATCGTCGGGGATTGCGGCGACGCGGTCAGCGGCGGCGCGGGCGGGGATAACGCGACGGTCTTGCGCACCCTACTCGAGATGGAGGCGGATCGCGCGGACATGCTGAGCTATCTGACATTGGTGGACGCGCCCGCCGCCGCCAAGGCCGCCGCCGCCGGTGTCGGGAGCGAGATCACGCTGGATCTCGGTCACACGCTCTCGGCGCGGGACGGCGCGCCGGTAACGGTCACCGCCACGGTGCGGGCGATCACCGACGGGGTTTTCACGATGGGAGCCGGCCTTGCCGGGGCCAAGACCAATTTCGGCCTCACCGCCGTGCTGGTTGTCGGCTCCCTCAGGATCGCCGTGCGCTCGGTCGGCGGGCTCGAATGGGATACCGGGCAATACAGTTCGGTCGGCCTCGATCTCTCCAAGGCCGGACTGGTTTTCGTCAAGTCGCCCTCGCATTTCCGTGCTACCTTCGCCGCGCATGCCGACCGCATCCTGACCGCCGATACCCCCGGCGCCGCGCGGGTAAACATTCGCGAGGTCGCGTACAAGAATGTGCGCCGCCCGATCCATCCGCTGGATGACCTTTGAGACCGACCTGGCTAGGAGCCGATCCGATGAACGAGATGTCACAACCCGGCGACGGCCAGGTAACCTCGATCGAGGGCTTGGAAGAGATCTATGGCGCCCCGGTGGAGCGCTCGCTGACCAAGGAGATCGACTATATCTCCGATCACTATCGTCAGTTCATCGAGGCCGCGCCCTTCGTTGTCGTCGGCACGGTCGGCCCGGAAGGCCTTGATTGCTCGCCGCGCGGCGATCCCGCCGGCTTCATGCGGGTGACCGACAAGAAGACCGTGATGATGCCGGACCGGCGCGGAAACAATCGGCTCGACAGTCTGCGTAATCTGGTGCGCGATCCCCGTATCTCGTTGCTGTTCCTGATCCCCGGCGTGAACGAGACCATGCGTATCAACGGCACGGCGCGGATCGTCACGGACCCGGCGCTGCGCGAGTCCTTCGCGATCCGCGGCCAGGCGCCGGCGACGGTGATCGTCACCACCGTGGACCGTATCTACTACCAATGTCCAAAGGCCTTGGTGCGCTCCGCGCTTTGGTCGCCGGAAGCACAGGTTGACCGGGCGAGCCTGCCGACCACCGGGCAGATGCAGCGTGCCCTGGTCGGGGAGAGCTTCGACGCCGAGGCTTATGATCGCGACTATCCCGCCCATATGAATCGCACGATCTATTAGGGACGTCGTGATGAGCAGCGTCGCCGATCGCCTCGATAGCTTGTTCGAGCATCTCGGGCTCGACCAGGCGTTCATCGCGACGCAGATGCCGGGGGATATCGCCGAGTTCTGCGCAAGCCGCCCGGATCGCGTCGCCGGCCTGGTCCTGATCATCGCAAGTCGGATCAATTCCGCCGCCTTCGCCCCGTTGGGGGACCGGGTGATGGTGCTGGCGGGAGAGAGCGGGATCCCCACGGATACGGCCGATTCCGCCGCTCCGGGCATGCCCGACGCCCGTCAGGCGCGCCTCGCCGGATACCCCGCCACCGCCTGGTCCGATATCGCGGTGGAGCGACCGGACCGTCTGTGCGAGGAGGTTGTCGGCTTTCTGAGTGGCTTCTCGGCGCCATCGACATCAATCGATGCTTCGACCACGTCAAGCCGCGAGGGAGAGGTCGCGGGACTTACCTATCGCATCATGGGGGACGGACCGCCGCTCGTGCTGATGCCGTTTTTCCTGGCGGCCTCGCAATGGGAGCCGGTCTTGCCCCGCCTCGCCGAGCACTTCTCCGTGATCGTGCTCGGCGGCGCGCATATCGGCGGGGTGGCGATGCTGGAGGATCGGGCGAGCCTTCCGAGTTACGGCGATATGCTGTCCGCCCTGGTCAACAGGATGCGGATACCGGAGGGCGCGGCGGTGCTGGAGGTCGGCTGCGGCCCCGCCGCGCTCTGCCGCCAGGTCTTGGCGGACCGACCGGATCTGGCCCTGACCGGCCTTGACGCCAACGGCTATCTCCTGCGCGAGGGCGCGGCCTTGGCGAAGGCGACGGGGCTGTCGGTGACGACTTTCGCGAATGCATCCGAGATTGGGAACGCGGTGACGCCTGGCGGCTTGCGCCTGATCGAGGGTGACGCCACGGCTCTGCCCTTCAAGGATAGCAGCTTCGATGCGCTCTATTCGATCACCGTGCTCGAGGAATGCGATGCCGACGCGGCGCTGGCCGAGATGACGCGGGTCACCCGGCCCGGCGGTCCGGTCGGCGTCGTGGTTCGGGCCATTGACATGCCGCAATGGTGGAACCTGGATCTGCCGCCCGCCATCGCCGCCAAGGTCAACGCCCAACCGCAATCGGTATCGCCCGGCGCGGTGGCGGATCGCTCGCTCTATGCAAGGATGGCGGCGGCGGGCTTCCGGGATATTCAGGGCTTCCCGAGCCTGCTCACCTTCGACCGCCCGGACGGCCCGATCTGGACCTACCGCGCCAGCCATGCCCGGGGCCTGCTTGATACCGAGGAACAAGGGATCTGGGATCGGGAGATCGCGGCGCGCGCGGCGGAGGGATTGCTGTTCCAGGCAAACCCGGTGCATTGCGCGGTGGGCTGGCGGGGGTAGCGGTTCTCCATGCTTCAGGTGTCACGGCTCCGCCGTCACCGCCGTTGTCCTGGCGCAAGGCGGGACCTCGCGATGGGTGATCCAGGCGATGGGCTTTCGGTCTTGTGGCGGATGTCAAGAGGCCCTGCCGTTCGCCAGGGCGACGGGGGTGTGGGGATGGTGTTGTTTCAGGATTGGGCCTTTCCTTAAGCCGTCGTCCTGGCGCAAGGCGGGACCTCGCGATGGACGTCTTTACGTTAGTCGTCTGATCACGTTGAACCGTCCGAGGCCCCGCCGTTCGCCAGGGCGACGGGGGTGTGAGCCATGGTGTTGTTTCAGGATTGAGCCTTTCCTTAAACCGTCGTCCTGGCGCAAGGCAGGACCTTGCGATGGACGCCTTTACGGTAGTCGTCTGATCACGTTGAACCGTCCGAGGCCCCGCCGTTCGCCAGGGCGACGGGGGGTGTGGGGATGGTGTTGTTTCAGGATTGGGCCTTTCCTTAAGCCGTCGTCCTGGCGCAAGGCAGGACCTCGCGATGGACGCCTTTACGGTAGTCGTCTGATCACGTTGAACCGTCCGAGGCCCCGCCGTTCGCCAGGGCGACGGGGGAAGGGGGTGGGAAAGTCGTCTCCCCTCGGCTCGCGTTCCTCGGTACACTCGGTGCGAGTGTCGTTTGGGGCATGTGTGGGTCGCGGGGCTAGCGCGCCGAGGTCGACGTGGGCTCCGGGGCGCGCTTCCGATATAGGGGAAGGCGCCAATCACCATCCTCCGCTGGAGTACCGCCATGAAGATCACCGCCGTCGAAACCGTGCAGGTGGAGGAGTTTTCGAACTTTCTCTGGCTGCGTATCGAGACCGACGAGGGTCTTGTCGGACTTGGCGAGACCGCGCGCAATCCAAACGCGACAGCCGCCTATATTCACGAGACGGCGTCGCCCTATCTGTTGGGCAAGTCCCCGCTCGACATCGAACGCCATCATCACGCCTTGCTGGAAACCGTGGGCAATCGCTTCGCCGGTTATCCCAGCCGTAGTATCGAAATGCGCGGAAACTCCGCCGTCGATCTGGCGCTTTGGGACCTCTTCGGCAAGGCGATGGGACAGCCGGTCTGGCGGCTGCTGGGCGGCCTCTGCCGTGACAAGATTCGGATCTACAACACCTGCGCCAGCGCCGATTACAACCGGGTCGCCCGCGATGGCGCCAATACCAAGACGGTCGAGCATGGCGGGCCCGGCAAGCGCGATTTCACGATCTTCGAGGATCTGGAAGCGCAAATGGGAGCGCCGGAGGACCTGGCGCTTTCGCTCCTGGAAGAGGGCGTGAAGGGCATGAAGATCTGGCCCTTCGATGTCTTCGCCATGCAATCCGGGGGGCACCATATCTCGCTGGAGGATCTGCGGACCGGCGTGTCGGTGATTGAACGGATACGCAAGGCCGTCGGCGACAAGATGGACATCATGATGGAGTACCACGCGCTCTGGCGACTACCACAGATTTGCCAGATCGCGCGGGCGCTGGATGACTTCGATATCTATTGGCACGAGGACCCGGTGCCGATGCACCGTTTCGATGACCTGGAGCGTTTCAAGCAGTCGACCACCGGACGGGTGACCGGATCGGAGAATCTCGGCACCAAGACCTGGTATATCGAGGCGTTCGAGCGCGGCGCGATCGATGTCGCGCATTTCGATCTCTGCTGGATCGGCGGCCTGACCGAGGGCCGCAAGATCGCCGCCATCGCCGAGGCCTATGAACGTCCGATCGCGCCACATGACTGTGTCGGCCCGGTGACCCTGGCGGCCAGCACGCATCTCGTGTGCTCGGCGCGAAACGGGCTTATCCAGGAAACCGTCCGAGCCTTTACCAGGGGCTACTATCGGGATATCGCGACCGAACTGCCGCTGATCGCCGATGGTTTCATCACCCCGACCAGCACGCCGGGCATGGGATTGGATCTGGTGCCGGGATTCACCCGGCGCGCGGATGCGACGGTGCGTCGGAGCACTGTCTAGGAGAGGCGCCTAGAGGCCGGCGTCGCCTTCCCAGAAGTCCTTGTTGAGCGACTTCAGCAACTCGTCATGGGTCTTCTCGAGACAGCCGCGTAGGCGGACCTTGTAGCCGTTATCCGCGTAGAATTTGCACCGCTCATAGGTATCTCGGGCGCTGTCGACACCATCCGGAGCCAGCTCCCGGATCAGGGACTGACCGATCGATTTATCCCAGACGTTGTTCCGAACCGCGGCGGGCGCGATACCCTCGGGCGGGAGCAGATTGATCAGCCGGCTCATGATGACCGCGGCATCGGCCCTCGGGTTGGAGCGCTCGAAGAAACCCTCGGCGGCGAAACGGCGCGGGCCGGTGGCGGTCTCCAGATCGTCTTGCTCGTGAACATTCGCCATGCCCTCGGGCAGACGCGGGACCAGGGCAACGTGACGCGGCACGATCACCGAGACGGATTTGGCGTTAAGCGAGGCGAGCCGCCGCTGATCCAGGCTGACCTTGACCGAGGTGTATTCGCCCTCGCTTTCGAACTCTAGCAGGCCGGTCCCCGAGAATGTCGCGGTCTTGCCGTCGGTTTGATCGACGATCAGTGCCAAATCCCCGGCCCCGGCGAGGTCGTAGCGCTGACCGGCGGTAGGCCGCGGGCGCTTTTCCTGCATGCAGAACGCGCTGAAGAACCCGGTGCAGGTCCCGTCGACGCAGTTGAGCGGCGTCGGTTGCTTGGTCGCGATCAGGCCCAGAACCTGGGGCGGCTCGTCATTGGCGGCAAGGGCCGGTGAGGCGGCGCCGAACGAAAGACACAGGGTTAGCGCGGCGGCGAGAAACGCGACTCCAGGCTTCATGGCCAAAATCCTTCCCTGAGAAGGGACGCGGTGCATTCATCCGAAAATATAGCCTCTCACGGGGCGGTTTTGTCGTCAAATCCGCAAGCCGTGGCGTCATTCACAGTGTGGTGAAATCCCGTTTCGGTAAGCACGCGGCTTCATCTTGGATTAACGCCGCTTCCAAGATTTCCCAGTCCCGTGGGTCGACCTTGTGGGTGAGGGTCAGGCCGGGTCGTGATTGATAAGTTAATCTCAACGCTACACGGCGATACACCGGACGGGATGTTCCATCCACCGGAATAGACTCGGTTTCAAGCGTATGCCTGCCCGGAGGTATGGGCGCGTCGAGCCCGATCAATGCCATGGGACGATTGAAGCCAATGGCCTGGGTTAAATAGTTTTCGAAAGGCATGGCTATCTTCGAGACGAGGAAATCGTGCTTATCGGGACGCCATTGCGCCAAGTTCCCGAACTCTTGCAGCGCGTGCAAACCCGGTGGCCGGCCCACTCACTAAGGAATACAATGTCGCAGCGCAGGCACCGCCGGTTTTTGGGCGGCGCGATGCGGACTTCGCTTTCCTCGTCATTCGCTGATTTCCGATTCATCATTTCCTCATTAGATTTGGTTCGCGATGGCCCGAACGGCTGGGGACTCATAACCGAGTTTGTGGCACGCAGGCTCCACCCTGTCGCCGAAATTGTCGGTCGCATTCCCAATCATTGCCCGAATAATTGAGATGGGCGTTCTCCGGCACCACCACCGCATTACAGGATGTGCCGCTGATTCGAAAACCACGATGGCAGCGCCAGCCCAGGCGCATGGACGATGCATGAAAATAGGCGTTCTCCGGAACTTGCACCGCAACGCATTTCTCCTTGGCGCGCCTATATCCGCGCTCGCACTCCCAGCTGCTGCCATTGTAGCTTTCGACGATAAACCCGTTCTCCGGAACCACCACCGCGTCGCATGCTTGGTGCGTGGCGCGAAACCCGCGCCTACAGTTCCAACCGTCGCCTCGGTCATTCAAGTAGCCATTCGCGGGTACCTTGATGGCCGCGCAGACTTTGTCCTTCAGCTTGTAACCGCGCTCGCAAACCCATCGGTTGCCAGATGCGCCCAGATAAGCGTTCGACGGGATGTTGATCTTCTCGCATCGCAGGTTGGTTTCCTGGAATCCACGACGGCACTCCCAGCCCTTGCCGTAACCGGCCCCGGCTAGGATGGCATTCGCGGGCACCTGGATCGCGGCGCAAGCCTCACCAGATTTCTTGTAACCGACATCACAGCTCCATCCGGCGCGATAGGCGTTCGCATGTCCGTTCTTCGGCGCGGTTGAGTTAGTTGATTGGGCATGGGTTAGACCGGTGCTCAACGAGAATACAATGACACCCAGAAAAGTGACAAGGAATACTCGCCACCAGGGCCTCGT
>Ga0181588_10005033_pt1 | contig 10709 bp, 7 predicted proteins | sample 071ome_26_FD_148607 | JGI IMG/M metagenome (GOLD analysis project Ga0181588, IMG submission 148607) | Coastal salt marsh microbial communities from the Groves Creek Marsh, Skidaway Island, Georgia - 071409BT metaG (spades assembly) | ecosystem: Environmental > Aquatic > Marine > Intertidal zone...
CGTCCACGTCATCGACGCGCCGTTGTTGCTTTGCGACACGGAGATGGAATTCACCGACGAGGAGAAGACGGTCGTCGAAGCCGCCGTGACGAAGGTCGCGGAGATGCTCGAGAAGTACGAGGAAGCCATGGCGCCGGCGCCGGCACCGATGGAAGACGAAACGGTGATGCCGATGGAAGCCGGCGCGGAAGAACCGCAAGCGTAAAGAAAGAGAGACACGCATCGAAAGAGGAAAAACATTTAAGTTTTATACCCATCAAAAAGTCATCAAGAGAGACTAAGAGGCGTTTTGCACGAGCGTCGTGCTTTCATTCGTTGTGATCAAATCTATTCATTTCTAGAATTGCGTCTAAATAATCATGTACTGCTATTGCTACTATTCTTCTTCGATACGCGCTAAGGATGCGATGGCGGCGGCGGTGGTGGTGGCGGCGGTGGTGGTTGCACCGTTTGATTCTGATGTTGCATCATCGATCTCGCGGCGCCCATCATCGCCATAGGCATCATAGGATTAACGGCAACCTGCGAAACAGGCGGCGGCGGCGGCGGCATGAACTGCGAAATAGGCGGCGGCGGAGGTATCCCCCTATCCTCCTCATCCTCTTCGCCGTACCCGCCGCTCAAAATCCGATTCTCTTTCACCCCCATATCCTCGCCGACGTTTTCGCACGTCACGTCCATCCCCCGTTCCAACATCGTCTCCGCGTGCGCCTTCGCTTTGAGATATTGCTTTTGCATCCCCGGTGGCGGCGGCGGAACGCACTCGTCCTCCGTGCCTTCCCAGTTCTTCACGTAAAACTCCACCGTCCTGTTCGTCTCCTCGTCCTCGGGTAAACCTTCCGGAACGGTAACTTTCACGATCGGCCCGAACGGAATCTGCGCGCGAATCGTTTCGCCCGCTGCGAGTGTGCAAAGCGAGAGAGAAAGAAAGAAAGAAAGAAAGAAAGAAATAGGTCAGCTTCTTAAACAAACAACGCGCTCGATCAAAAGGAAGAAAAGGCAGACATAGAGAGAACCAAAGAACCAAAAGAAACCACGCGCACCTCCTACGCCGAGCGGAAACGCGACTCTAAAAAATCGAATCCTGTTCAGCTCTTTCCTCGTCAACGGCTTCGCATCCGTCGGCGGACCCGGTATTCCCGTAATCGTCGTTTCCTCCGTTTCGTCTTCATCGGCACTCTTCCTCTTTCCAAAACCTAACAACACGCTCGATCCTCCTTTACCGCCGCTCTTCTTCATCATCTTTTCCCGCGCTATTCGTCGCTTCTCGTCCAGTTGTTTCTTCTTTTCCAATTTGTCCGATTTGTTCATTCTCTTATTACTCGCTTTGTTCTTTTCCTTCTCGTTCTCCGCGAGGAGGTTTTGAAAGTATAAATCTCTCTGCTTGGCGGCGAGATCTTTCGTCATAGTATTCTTGTGCGTTTGTGTGTGGTATTTCGTTTGATTTTGATTCGAGCGTGTTGTTGTTGTTACCCGCTCTGTGTTTTGAGGCATTCTTTTCTTTTCCCGAGAGTCTTGTCTTTTCAGAGAAAAAAAAACGCCTAATTTCATCACACATGCGGCATTAATTCTTTTTTTCTTTGACTCGACTTTATATATACATAACAGATGAAGAGTGAGAAGCAAAACCGAGAAACTTCTCGCGAGGAGAAGAAGAAGAGGAGGAGTAAGCGTCGACGACGAAGTGATTTGACGCCGTGGGACGTGATTGTAAACGACGACGATATTTGTTTTCGACACATTTTACCGAGTTTGCACCGAAACGACGTGAAGTTTTTGTTTGGAGTGAATAGCGAAACGAGAGCTTTGATTAAGAGAGCCGCGCCGTTAGAATTGAGAAAGATGTTCGCTATCGAAGAGATGTCTTCAATATCGTCTGTAGAATTCGCGTGGGAAAATCGATCGTTATGGCCGATTTGGTGGGATGAAAGACAGTTCTGCAGGAAAGTTGCTCGAACGAATAAACTCGAGTTGCTCGAATGGGCGCGAGAAGAGAAGAAGTGTGATTGGGATGAAAGGACGTTCAGTGCGGCCGCAGAACGAGGTAATCTAGAAATGATAAAGTATTGTGTTGCAAATGGGTGTCCTGTCAATGAGCTTGCGTGTGCACGTGCTGCCGAAAACGGTCATCTCGAGTGCCTCAAATACTTGCACGAAGACGTCAAAGCGCCTTGGGATAAGGAGACTGCCACTGAGGCGGCTTCAAATGGTCATCTTCATATTCTCGAATATCTCGTCGAGCGTAAATTTGACAAGTATAGTGCAGGGTCGTGTAAATGGGCGACCGCAAATGGTCACTTAAACTGTTTGAAGTACTTGCACGAGGTTGCCAAAGCGCCTTGGGATTCGAGAACTGCCGCACAGGCTGCTTATAATGGTCATCTCCACATCCTCGAATATCTCGTTGAGCGTGAATACGACGAATATGACGAATATACGTGCGCAAGTGCGGCCTATAATGGTCGCTTAGACTGTTTGAAGTACTTACACGAGGTTGCCAAAGCGCCTTGGGACTATCCAGCCGTAGAAGCAGCCCGCTTACGCCATCAATCCGAATGTTTACAATACCTCCTCGACAACGGCTGTCCTTTACCGTACGGTTGGCGATACGAAAACGGAGAGTTACATACGCATTAAACCCAAAAGTAGAATCAGATTCAGAACATAATTTCGATGTATACCATAAAAAAAACACTCGCAATGCGAAGAAAGGAAAAAGACTCCAACAAAAGAACCGTTCGAGCGTTCGTTCTCCCCTCTGAATACGTTCGCGCGCGCCGCGCGAAGAAGACTGATACCCGTGTAACAGAGAAAAAATTGAGTAAAAAGCCGTTGAAAAATTTTTCAAAAATTCGCCACTAAAAGCACGCGAGATAAAAACGATGACGCGACGCCACCAAAACAGCGCGAGGACGACGATCGTCCCTCTCTTCCGATCGACTGGGACGCGCTTTCTCGTGCTCTGTCTCTCTTTTCTCCTCTTCTTTTCGGCGGCTTTGTTTCCGAGTTGTTTCGTAATCGCGCAACCGCAACATCAACAAGGGGAAAAGAAGCGCGATGTTGCGCCTCCTCGTCCTCCGTCTCCTCCGTCGTCGTCGTCGTCGTCGTCTGGAAGCGAAAAACAGCGCAAACCACCGCCGCCAGGAGGAGGTGCTCGACGGGAGCAACAACAACAGGCGCCTCCGGTTCAGCAACAGCAGCGAAGAGAACAGAAGCCACCTCCGCCGAGGAGGACAGAAGACGCGGATTCTCAAACCCTAAACGAGAGACCGCCGAAACAGCCGCCCGCCGCGCCGGAACAGCAGCAGCAAAAGAAGAGAATGACCGCTTCGGAGTACGTGGAGGCGAGGAGAGAGATGAAACCACCACCGTCGGTTGTTGGTGAGAAGAAGAAGAAGAGCTTTATGGACGACGTAGTGTCCTCGGTGTTGGCGCCGGCGTATACGTTTATCGTCGCGTTTCCGAAAAATTCGATGCGCTTTGCGGTTTCGAAGTGCTCGGCGACGAGACGGGCGTTTCGAACGAATACGATTAAGATGTTGACGAAAATTCCGACCGGGAAGATGAACGTGAGCAAGTTTGGGTCGTATTTGGGGGACGCGTTGTTGCTCGCGTTTACGATTATCGTCGCGCGCGTGGTTCATCTTTTCACGCCGTTCGCGAAGGCGCCGCCGGCGAGCGTGAAGACGAAGAAAGTTGGCTCCGATCGGGTCAACATTCAGTTTCACATGCCGTTTGCCGGTGGTGCGGATAAGTGCATCGTGTTTTTAAAAGGTAACAAGGTTTTGTGTCGATGCCCGGAGAAAATGTTGGAGTGCGAGACGACGTTATCGCCGCCGCCGAAAGGCTCGACGTGGATCATCTTCGAGGAACCGAAATGGTTGGAGTATAAGGACGAGTTGGTCGTCGTCGCGAAGAGCGTGAAGAGAGATAAAGATGCGAAGAAAATTGACAAGATGCCATTGAAGACGCCAGCGGCGAGAAAAAAGAGCGTTTCGAGGACGGCGGTCAAAAGCGACGACGAGGGCGAGGATCGAGCGCCGGCGAGAGCCTCGAGTCGAAGGACGGCGACGAAAGCGAAAAAGACGCCCGCGGCGCGAGCGAGATCGCCAGCCAGTCCTAGACGGACAAGGCAGACGCCCGCGAAGAAGAAATAATAATGATGTGTTAAAATGATACTACCATTAATTGATTGCGTTGCTTAAATATTTAACCGAATGAGACCGTGCTATATATATTGTTTTTACAAAAATCTATACGTAATCATTCTCCCCAGGGCAAACGACACTCCTCGTAGTGCTCGTCCGCGAACAACTGCTTCAAGTGATACGTGTTCTTCGCATCACTTTCTTCGGGGTCCCAGTATTCGGAGTCTTCGTTAAAGTTTGCTTTGACGTGTTCGCGCTCGCGAACAAAGTACTCGCGCCACAACTTAAGAATCTTCTCTCGAATCCTCCCTCCGTTCGCGTCCAGGAATTGCCCGTTCGATTCTTTCGATTCGTGATGTTTCAACGTCTTTTCCAACGTTTTCTCGTCCGCTTTCTCCCTCCTCCTCGCCCTCCTCGTCTACTTCTCCTCTCGCTCTCTTCGCCGCTCTTCGGAAAAACTTCACGTTCTCCTCCCCTCTCACGCGTTCGCAAAACTTCAAATCGATCTTTGCCGCCGCTTCGCTCCTTTCGTCTTGCAACATCGAGCCTTTCGGTAGAAACATCGCCTCGGTGACTTTTGCAAACTCGCTCGACTTTGTGAACTGCGCGACTTTGGATAGGTACGTCGATTTATTCCCGTTCGACGCTTCGAAGCATTCGCACTCCACGCGCTCGGCTTCCTCGACCATCGCTTTCAATTTTCCTTCTTCTTCTTCGTCGGTGCCGCCGCTTAAATGTGGCCCCACTCGAATCGCGACTAAACGATACAAACACTTATATCTCACCGCATTTGGCACCGTTTTTACCGTCTTATTTCGCTTCGAAAGCACAAACGTCACTTCGTTGAGCAATTTCGGTTTCGCGCCATCCGGAAGTCGCTTCACCAGCGCCAAGTTGCTCGCGTGCGACGCTTCCGCCGTCTGTATAAATAGGACGCGCGCGCGTACGAAAAGAGAGAAGAGGTCAGAGTAAAACAACGGATTCTTTTCCGCGCGCGAGAGAACGAAACCGAAACAAAATAAACGCACCGTGAGTGGATCTCTCCTCGCGTCGCCGTACGCCACGTACACTCTCTCCTCCGTCGTCGTCTTCGTCGACTTTGCCGCGACGTTCGACGAACCGACGCCGCCGCCGCTACTTCCGACGAACCGCTCCCTCCCGACGTCGCCCTTCGGTCGGCCAATCCCATCTCTGTTTTCCTTTCTGAGCTCTAAAGGAACGTTTTGACCTCTCGGGCGGGAGCCGACGATCGCTTTTGGTTCTTTGTCGTCGTCTTCTGTTTCTTCTTCACCGTCTCCTCTCTTCTTCTTCTTCTTCTTTCGAGGCGGCGAAAGCTCGCCTTCTTCCTTCGCTTCACCATCAAACCCTAAACCAATAGCGCTCGAGCTCATTTCTTCGACGAGTCAAAAGACGACGAAATCGAGGCGACCGCGCGCATCTCTCTCTCTCTCTCTCCGCGCCGAAACACAAATTCTTCTTCTTTTTCAACCGAAAGAAGAGATTGATTATTTTCGCGCGAGAAATAAGGTATGACTTTGTTTGTGTGTGTGTGTGTGTGTGTGATGCGATATCGCGCGCGTTTTATTTATGAAGTTTTTTATGAAGCATCAAAAAGCAAATTTCCCTAAAAGTCACTCAAATGTGACAAAAATATTACGTTGACAAAATCTAGATCTGCGACGTCTACATCGAAGACGGTTTGCTCTCCTTCTCTCCCTCCACGACCACCTCTCGCTCGCTCTTCCTCTTCCTCGTCATCGCGTGAACGACTTTCCTCGCGATTTCTGCCGCATCGTTCGCGGATTTCAACTCTGGCGCGCGTTCGAGCGCGCCCGCGGCGAGCTTTACGCACATTTCGGCGGATTCTTTTCTCCAGGCGTATTTGCCGACGGCGGGGATCCAGAGATCCGGACGGTCGGAAGTGGCGGCGGCGGTCGCTCGGAACGCGAGGAGGAGTTGGTCGAGGGTGAGCGCGCTGTTGTTGAAGCTGTTGTTTTGTCCCTCTGATCCTCCGGACGAGCCGACGGTTGATTCTTCTTCCTTCTTTTTCTTCTTCTTTTCAAAGTCGTCGTCGTGGTGGTCGTCTTCGAGAAACGCCTCGAGCGCGTCGAGCGCGTCTTCGACGACGTTGTCGCGAACGATTTTCCCGTCTTTGGAAAAGAGGAAGCGCAGGGCGTCTTCGACGGCGTCTACTGCGGGAGATTCGGACGCGGTTCTGTTTTCTTCTTCTTCTTCTTCGTCGTCGTCATAATCTGTTCCCTTCGATGGTTTCTTCTTCTCCTCCTTGCCCGAACTGCTATTACTACTACTAAAATCGCTACTGCTGCCGCTAAAACAACAAACCTCTTCAACCAACTTCGTGACGCCTTTGGCGGATTTGCAGGTAAAATCGCGGAAATTTTCAAACGCGGTTTCTCTTCGCATCTTTTCCGCTCTCGTGACGCCTCTGGCGCGATCGAAATCGTTGAGATAGGAGGATTTGGATTCGTCTTCGTCTTCGTCTTCGTCGAAATCTGAACCCCCGGCATTCTTTTTTGTAAACTCTCCGACGACTTCCGCGCTTTTCTCGGCGTACGCCTCGACTAACCGTCTCAACCGAGCCCATCGAACTTTACCGCTCTTTTCGTCCAGCAGCAAACGTCTCACGGCCGATCGCATCTCCGGCGACCGATCGCTCGTCACTCGCGCTAAAACGTACGGATACGATTGTTCTAAAACCTTGAAATTCGGATCGATGGCTTGCGCGGTACCTTCTAAAGCGGCTAAAGCGCGCAAGACTCTCGCAAACGTCGGTGGCAATCGAAAGCCTTTGTATAACAAAGCCTCCGTGAGTTGCGTGATGACAGCCATGAAATCGTTCGAGTCTCGAATTCGATTGCCTCGTTCGTTGAACACTTTCGTCAGCGCCTCGACGCACGCTTCGTCGTCGGCGTCTTTAGGTAAGAAATCCAACGTTTTCAAATCGCTCACCAACGATTCCGCGTCTCGATTGACAAAACCTATCAAACCTCGAATCATCGCTCGTCGTTGGAACTGCGGGACGTACACGCACGTGCCGAAATCTAAATACACTAAAGCGCCTTGCTCGTCGACGATTAAATTACCCGGGTGCGGATCCGCGTGCATGAAACCGGAAGCTAACAGTTGGTGCAAAGAGCACCGCACGCCTCGTCGTAAAATTTCGTGCGGTTGAAACTCTTTCAACTTTGCGTTTCGTTTTTTCCTCCCGCCTTCGCGTTCCCAAGAGTCGTAGAGCTTTTGTAACCCGTCGATGCGTTCGCCTTGGACGAATTCCATGGTTAAAACTCGACTCGTCGACAACGCGTCGACGACGACTGGCGCTCTCACGAAACCGGCAATCTTCCCGTCCTGGTACGTCTCTCGAAATCTGTTACACTGCATCGCCTCGCGTTCGTAATCCATCTCCTCGAACAATCGTCCGACTAATTCGTCCACTATTCTCACCACGTCCGAGTTGAACTTTTTGATTGGATTTTTCGCGCTGTACTCAGCCACCAATCGCAACACGTAGCTATCCAAAGCGACGTTCTCGAACGCCTCCGGTCGTTGCAACTTCACCGCGACTGGTTTGCCGCTCCCAACTAGCGTCGCTCGATACACCTGCGCCAAACTCGCCGCCGCTATCGGCGTCGGATCAAACGTCGCAAACGCCTGCTCCGGCTCGCACTCCAAATGAAACTTCAAAAACTCCCTCGAACTTTCCAAATCCGAAGGCGCCATCGAATCTTGCAGCTCCGACAACACGTCGCAATATATCTGCGGCAAAACATCCGCTCTCGTCGACAAAACCTGCCCAAACTTCACGAACGCCGGTCCTAATTTCACCAGCGTGTCTCTAAAAAATCGTGCGCGGCGTTCCATATCGCCGACTTTGAAATACACGCGATACCCGACGGCGCTAATAGCGTACAAAATCTCCGCCATTCGCTTCATCACTCGAAAAGGTTGTTTTCGAAAATGCGCCGCGAGTAACTCCGGGTCGTACTCTCGAAACGTTTTCTCGCACAAAGAAGAGGAAGAAGACGACGCTCGTCTTTTCGTCATCGACGCAGCAGAATTAGATACCCTAAACTCTCCACGGACGGTTTCCAAATGCACCGCGAGCGCGTCCAACTCTTCCTTCGTCGCCCAAGACAACGATTGTTGCGGTTTCGAAGACGAAGCGCCCGCAGAAGAATACGCTCGCTTCTTCTCCTTCAAACTCGCGTAGAAATTCTTCTCGTTCCGATCGTTTCCATCTCTGCTCCAACTATCCAGAAACGTCGTCGACGTCTCCATCGTCGGGGAAAATCGTCGTCGCGAAGAATGTCGCGCGAGAAGAAGAAGAAGATCTCGTCGTCGCCTCATTTTCGCGATGTTGCTCCTTTATATCAACAACATCATCATCAGCGCCACGTCTCGCGCATTTCCCTCTCTCTTTTTATTCATTTTACGCGCGGTTTAGTATATATTAAGGAGAGATACGCGTGCGTTTGGATAAATTTGTGCGGAGAGAAAAGGTGGCATTTTGTCATATTTGGCATCGGGCTCGCGCGTTGATGTTCATCTAAACGCTACATGATTATTACTATTACACGCTATTATCACATTCTCTCATTTCTTCTCCTTCTTTGAAAAAGAAGAAGAATAATAAAGCGGCGAATCCTCGTCGCTCCAGTACCGCCGCGCCAAACATCCCGCTCTGGCGAGCATCAACGCGGCGACGCCGAGCCAGACTTGTTCTAATCCGTGACCGCCGCCGACGCTAACATCTGGAGAAGAAAAGGAGGATGAGGAGAAGAGCGCGTCGGCAAAAAATGGCGTTTGGAGCGCGGCGACGGCGAGGAGCGAGCAGAAAATCATCGCCTTGGCGAGAAATTTGAAGTCGTTCGCGCCTTGGAAGACGCCGTCGAAACAAAAGACCAACGCGTTGAGCGGTTGGAGCGGCGCTAATATGTACGCGAGCGGGACGAAGGTTGCGGCCGTCACCGTGGCGTCGCTGGTGAATATTTTCGGTAAATCGTCCACGAACACTTCCGTGAAGACAAATAAGAGGAAACCGAGCGCGATGGACCAGAGTAAACACCGGTCCACGGCTTCTCGCGCGGATAAAACGTCCTCTTCGCTTCCATCGTTTTTCGCTAATCGCGTGCTGACCAACGTTTGCGCGGCGACCGCAATGGCGTCGAGCACGAATAATTCGATCCACCAAACTTGGCTGACGATTTGGTGCGGCCCGGAGACGTTGTTTTCCGTCGCCAACGCGGTGGCGCGAACGAGAACGTATTGTAAAAACAGCGTCCGGACGAGCTGATTGGAACCGCTCGAGACGAGCTCGCCCAACTTACCGCTCACATCTTTCACGCTTTCGGTAAAACCACCATTGTTTCGTTCATTACTGGAGGAGGATAAGAAGGGGAAATCCTCGCGACTCAAAATCCCTCTCGCGAACATCGCGCGCGAAAACAACGTAAACTCTAAAACCGTGCTCGCAAACGTCGACCATCCGGCGCCAGCCACGCCTAAATGCAATCCCAACACTAACGCCCAATCTAACGCGAAATGCACGGACTCGGCTATTATTGCGACGTTCAAAATCGATCGCGTATCCGCCACGCCTCGAAACGCGCCGATGCCAATCAACGAGCAACAGAAAAACGGCAAACCGAGCGCGCGTATTTTCACGTACTCCTCGGCGCTTTCGCGCGCCGCGTCGCCTAAACTCTCGCCACCGCTAATCGCTAACAGCGAGTCCACGTTCAGCTCGACCATGGTCGTTGCCGTTATGCCAACCGCGAGCGCGAGCGCGAGCGCCGCTAAAACCGTCTTGGACGCGTTATTCTTATTATCATTATTACTACTACTACTACTAATGTTATCTTTGTTCTCGTCGTCGTCGTCGTCGTCGTCATACTTGAACTCCATCTTCTCCTCCTCTTCTCTCTTCCTTTTCCTCTCGCTCTCCGCCACTTCTCGACTCACCAGAGGCGCCGTCGCGATCGCTAAAAAACTCCCAGAGTAGCTTATGAAGTTAAACACGGACGTCGCCACCGCGAGCGACGCTAAACCTGAATTTTCCCCTACTTCTATCTGTAACTCTTCTTCGTCTTCCGAAGCGGCAACAACCGTATCCTTCTCCGTTTTACTACCACCATTATCATACAAAGAATGAGAGTAATCATCGCTCCTCCCCACAAACGCGGTATCCGACGCCGACAACAGCGGGTCCAGGAGCAACGAGAGCAACGCAGGGACGGCTAAAGAGAGTATTTGTTCGTCTAAACTCTTTCTGTTGTTGTTGTTGTTGTTGTTGTTGGACGAGGAAGAAGATGAAGACGATGAAGACGACGACGACGCGCGCAACGCGAAGCCTCTCTTCCGTCCTCTCTCGCGACCGCGCGGTCGAGAAGAAGAGCACCTCTTCTTCTTCAGAGAGCGAGCAGAAGAAGAATAGGCCAAGGTCGTCGCGGGAGAGGAAGAGCGGGAGAAGCGCAACGAAGCGTACATTGTCTTATCCACTTTTTATAGTGTTGAACTCTCTCTCTCTCTCTCTCTCACATG
>Ga0181588_10005040_pt1 | contig 10703 bp, 11 predicted proteins | sample 071ome_26_FD_148607 | JGI IMG/M metagenome (GOLD analysis project Ga0181588, IMG submission 148607) | Coastal salt marsh microbial communities from the Groves Creek Marsh, Skidaway Island, Georgia - 071409BT metaG (spades assembly) | ecosystem: Environmental > Aquatic > Marine > Intertidal zone...
GCAAATGGCGGCCATGTGGTGTCGTCTCCTCTCAGGCAGCCCTCTGGGCCATGTGGGTCTTGATGCGGGCGATGCTGCGGCGGGTGGCCTTGTAGGCGCCCATGCTCGCAGGGGTGCCGCCCAGCGCTTTTTCGGCGTTGAGCTGCAGCATCTCTTCCTGAAGTTCGATGAGGCGAGCCTGGAGGGCTTCGTCGCTCATCGCGGTGATGTCGCGGTTGCTGACGAAGGTCAAGCCTCCACCTCCTCAGTCGCCGCCGCTTGCTCTGCGGCTGCAGCGCGGTTGGCGATTTCTTCGTCGCTGAAGATGCTGATCTCGTGCGGCAGGCGGGTGCCGGGCCGCATGATTTCCACGGTCACGCCGATGGTACCGAGCTTCTTGACGCAGACCGCGTAGCCCTTGTCCATGTATCGGTCCGCGGTTTCACCGCAGTACTTCACGTGGCCGAGGATGAACTTCTGGGTACGGTTGCGAGCCCCCGTGAGCTTCCCCGCGAGGGTGATGATCACACCGCGCGCTCCGGCCTCCATGATGTTCTGAGCAGCGGAGTGGCCGGCACGGCGGTAGTACCAACCACGCTCCATGGCGGACGCGATCTTCTCGGCCATGACCTGTGCGTTGAGCGCAGGGGTCTGAACCTCCTCGACGTCCAGCTTCGGCGAGGGAAGGGTGAACTCGTCGTTCAGGCGGCGCTGAAGTTCGTTGATGATCTTCCCACGGCGGCCGATGACCATGCCCACGCGCTCCGCGGTGATGGTCACCTTGGTACCGGCGGGGGTGCGAACGATGTCCAGACCGCCAAACCCGGCCTTCTTCGTGTTCTTCATCAGGAACTCCTTCACCAGGAGCCTGTCCACGTTGCGGTTGACGATGCGTCGGATGCTGTTTTCCTTGCTCATAGCACGTCACCTCAGAAGTCGTCTTCCTCCGCCTCGTAGGCATCGGTCGCCTCGAGGAAGACCTCGAGGTTCACCTGGTAGTGGTTCTTGGGGGTGGCCCGTCCACGGGCACGAGGGACCCAGCCACGGCGAATGCTGCCTCGGTGGGCCGCGATGTGGCTGATCACCATGTCCTCAGGGTCAATGTCCTCGTGCTGGTGGCGCGCGTTGTCCATCGCGCTGTTGAGCAGCTTGATGACGACGCGGGAGGCCTTGGCCGGGTAACGGCCGGGGCCAATGCCGCCCTTTCGGTGACCGACCATTGAGGGGCCAGATCGCTTGCGCTTCTTGTTGCCCGAACCGAGGCGGTACGGGATGGCTTCTGCCTTGGCGCGGATGTCGGCACGGTCGGAATCGATGAGCAGGACCTTCTCCAACTTGGAGAGGGCTGCGCCGGCGGTCATGCCGCGGATGGTGCGGCAGATTTCGAAACAGGCCTTGGCGTGCACGTCCACGTTCGTGGCGCGTGCGATGGCGAGGCGGTTGCCCTGAAGCGGCTGCGTGAAGCCCTTCTGGGGGAGTTCACGGCGCTTGGAGCGCCGGTCCATGGTTCGTGCGTTCTTGCCCATCATCTCACCTCACTTCAGTGGCACGTGCTTCGACGACCGGGTCGCACCCACACCGGGACCGCTGTGGGCCACGTTGCGGCGCGTCAATGCGAATTCACCAAGGTAGTGACCGATCATCTCGGGACGGACCTCAATCTCGACGAAGCCCTGGCCGTTGTGCACAGCAAGGCGCTTGCCGACGAACTCGGGGAGGATGACCATGTCGCGTCGGTGGGTTCGGACCGTGCGGCCCTCGGTGCGGCGAATCCGGGCAATGAGGTGCTCGTTTTGCTCCGAGAGGCCTCGCGCCAAGGTTCGGCGAGCGCGGGAAGGCAGGAGTTCGATGATCGACATCGCGTCATCGTCCTCCGACGGCCAAAGGGGCATGCCCTTCAGTTCTTCGACCGTGTACCCACGGTAGGTGAACTCCTTCTTGGCGCGCGCCGTGGTGGTGGCCAAGCGCTTCCTTGCCTTGCGGCGGGAGGCCTTTGGCGTCATGAATGACTTCTTCTTCTTCGCCATGCTCACTCACCTTGCTTCGACTTGCCGCGTCCACGACCCGTGCGGCTGGGTGCAATCAGGCCCACCTTGGCACCAGGTGAGGTACCGCGGGCAACGGAGTTGGGACCGTGAACGGCCTGGTGGTTTCCACCACCGTGCGGGTGGTCGACCGGGTTCATGGCCACACCACTGACGTGAGGGTAGAGCTTACCGCGGGCCTTGGCCTTGTAGTAAGCAGCACCAGCGGTACGCAGCGGCATGTCGCTGCGGCCGTGACCGGCCAGCACGCCGATGGTGGCTCGGCACGTTGCAGGGAGCAACTTGAGCGAGCCAGACGGCAGGCGCACGCGAACCTTGTCGCCCACCATACCTTCGACGATGGCGGAGTTGCCACCGGACCGGGCGATCTTGCCCCCGTCCCCGGGTCGGAGTTCGAGGTTGTTCACCGCGGTGCCTTCAGGGATCTTGGACAGGGTCGTGATGTTCCCCGGGCGGAGCGACACGTTGTCGCCGATGGCGATCGTCGAACCGACCGCGACACCCTCGGTGGCGACCACCAAGGTGGTCTCGCCGTCCGGAAGGCGGAGGCGAGCCAGAGGCGCGGTGTGGACCGGACTGTGAATGAGTTCGGTCACCTCACCGACGATGCCGTTCTCGCGGGGCATGCTGTTGCGCCCTGGGAACCGGTGGCTGGAGACCTTGTAGCGAGGGGAGGACCCCTTGCGCTGTGCACGGATTCGCTTACCCATATCTCATCCCTCCTCAGAACGCACCCAACCGCATTGCGGCGTCTTCAGCATCGTAACCTTCGGCCAGTCGCACAGAGGCGTGCTTGCCGTGCTTGGTGATTCGGGTGTTGACCTTGGCCACCTCGACTTCGAAAATGGTCTCGACCGCTCGAGCGATCTGTTGCTTGGTTGCTCGTCGGTCCACGATGAACTCGAGTCGCTGCTCCATCGAGCGAGCCTCCATCGACTTCTCCGTTAACCACGGCATGATGATCACGTCGTATGCATCCATGGTCTCACCTCAGTTCATGGCCTCCACAGCGCTGGACGTGAACACCGTCAACCGGCCCACGTCACCACCAGGCGCGAGGTCCTCAGCGGAGAGGTCCTTGACCGCCACGACGTCAACGCCGGGGAGGTTGCGGACCGCCTGAGCCAGACCTTCCTTCTTGGCGACCACAAGGAGCACCGAGCGGGGCGTCTTGTGAACGCGGCCACGCATGGTCCCCTTGCCAGCACGGATCTTTCGACCGTCGCTCGCACGCTGCAGGTCGGCGCCGAGGCCCAGGGCCTCCAGCATCGCCTTGGCCTTACGGGTCGCAGAGCCGTGGTTGAAGGTCTCAATGTCGTAGGAGGTCTTGGTGCCGTCCACGATTTCGGTGTAGTTGCCGAGCACGATGGGGAGGGCCTCGACGCCTTCGTCGACCCGGTGGCCGCGTCCCGTCACCGTCTCGATGTCGGTGGTCGCAGACAGGGCACTGTCGCGGGCGAGTCGGCGCTCCTTTTGGTTCAGTTTGCGGCTCCAGTCACGCTCGACCTTCGGGCCGTGAGCACGACGACCGCCGAGGGTGTGGGGGTTTTGCGCCGCTCGGCGGGATCCTGTTCGGCGCATGATGCGGGAGACACCACGGCCCTTGCCCCACCACTCAACGGAGTGCTTCATGCCCGACATGGGTCGACGCTTGCCAACGTGCGCACGCGAGCCGTAGGCTTGGCGGCGGTTGGCGCGCGAGGACGCCACGGCGAGCTTGATGAGGTCTTCACGGACAGGGGTGGCGAAGGCGTCTGGCAGGCTGATGGCCTTGCCTTCGCTCACTTCGACCTCGATCATGGCGTGCATTCGGCCCGCCTCAATCTCCGCCTGGGTGACGGTGGTGGTAACGTCCTTGACCTTGACCTTCATGTTCAGGCCCCCTGCTTGGACGCGGTGCTCACGTACGTGATTTCGAAGTCGTGCGTCTGGACGTTGGAGGCGCGCGCGGCATCACGGAAGCGAATGAGGCGCTTCGAGGGGCCGGGCACGCTGCCTTTGATCAGAACGTAGTCGGAACCGACGTTGCCGTAGTGGAGGAAACCACCGGCCGGGGTGATGGGGTGTTCTTCAGGGTTGGAGATGCGCAGCACGCGCTTGTTGTACTCCGTGCGCTGATGGTAGCCCGTCTGGCCCCCCTGACGGATGGTCTTTCGGACGTATCCCGTTCCGAAGTCACCCATGTTCCCGTGCTGTCGGCGCTTCTTGGAGTTCTTGTGCGACTGCAACTTTCCGCCAAATCGGCGGATGACACCCTGCCAGCCGTGGCCCTTTGTCACGGCGACGATGTCGGTCAGGTCGCCCTCGCCGTAGCAGTCCGCGAAGCTGAGCTCCTCCCCAAGGTGTTCCTTGGCGTAGGTGAGCTTGTCGCTTGCCGTGCCGCCCGTGAGGCCAATTTCCATGACTTCAGGCACCTTGCTGGGGGAGCCGGTGACGTTCGCCGGTTGGGTGGCGACGATCAAACGGACTTCACACAGGTCGGCCGCCTCAAGGGTGGCGAAGTGCGCATCGGTGTCGTGCACCTTACGGTTGGCAATGCGCTCGAAGACGTCAGGGAAGGCCTCGCTGATGGCCTCACTGGACAGCCAGGCTTCACCGGTGGCTTGCTTCCCGTAGGGCGTGAGTTCGTACCCTCGAACGCCGAGGATGCGCATCTTGGGCACTTCAACGACGGTGACGGGGATGCGAACTTCCTGGCCGGCCGTGGTGGAGCGGGGGTTGAGGTCCCGCGAAAGAATGTGGGTCATGCCGGCCTTCCAACCGGCGAAGCCTTGGACGCGGACTTCATCGGCATCGCCTTCCGGCCATGCGTTGACGTGGGCGAAGTGGCGGATCGCTCGCTTGCGCGGGCTGAACGCCATGCTGCCGCGGCGCGGATGGTTTCGCTTGGCCATGGGGTAGTCCTCCTGGTAGGTTGTGCAACGCATAGGCCCCGAAGGGCGTGCGAGGGCTCGTCCGGCGTAGGGCGGCCGTGACGCGTGGCCGGGTCTCGACGAGTGCGAGACCCTGCCGCCGGGTTCCTCTAGGGATGGCCCAATGCGTCTGGCTGCCCACCTTGGAGCAGTTCGCCGACCTCCCACCCCTATATGAGCGGTTCGGTGGGCAGACGTGGGCCACCGAGCACGGTCTCACGCTGTTGGCCTTCAATCATTGTGGAGGTGCATCACCACCTGCTGACGACCTTTATCATCCTTCGACGGAGGTGGACACGCATGCCTTCGGTGGCCCATCCTCGTCTCAGAGGGGGCGTGGAGGCGAGGGCATACCAACTCGACGCATTGCGCACAGCCTTGTCGGGCTCGACCATGATGGTCATGCCAACCGGGTTCGGAAAATCTGCAGTGCAATGGTTGGCCATCGCTGCTCACCTCGAACGCCAAGGTCACGTCCTTCTCGTCGCACCGACCGTAGCGCTGCTGGATCAGCACCGACGCATGATCCTCCGCCATCTGCAGGTTGATGAAGAGGAGGTTGTGGTGTACACAGGGACTACGCCGCCCGCGAAACGTCCTGCCTTGTGGGCTCAAGGGCGCATCGTCTTGGCCACGGCACAGGTCGTACGCAACGATGTGACCAATGGCGCTGTGGACCTTTCCGGGCTGACGCTGGTCATCCTCGACGAGGCGCACCACGCCACCGGCGCGCACGCCTATGTTCAGGTCGCAGAACTCGTGCGTCAACACGCTCCTGAGGCCACCGTGCTCGGCGCGACAGCGAGTCCTGGGACGAACGAACGCGTCATCCGCGAGGTGCAGGCCAACCTTGGAACGCTGCACTGGAGCATCCATGAGCGGTCAAGCACGCTGCTTGCCCCGTATGCCGTGGACCTCTCCCTCGCCACCGAACGCCTGGCGATGCCTGAGGCGCTTGTCGAGCTCATCGCACCGCTCGCGACGGAAGAGAACATCGTGGCCGAACGGTTGAGGCGTCAGGGTTTTTTGGCCGATGTGGGCCACCTGACCGCGTCGATGCTGGATGAGGCGCAACGACGTGCTTCTGCGGCGATCGCACGTCAAGACCGCCGAGGGTACGACGCCGCTCGCTCCATCGCCGACCTCCGTCGGCTGCACCTTCTCGTGGACCTGCTTCGATGCCAAGGCATGGGCGTGGCGCACGCCTTCTTGCAACGGCAAGAGGAGGCGAAGCGAGGCGCTTCCACTCAAAAGGACAGGGGGCTGCTCTCCCGGCCCGTCGTTCGTGCCCTCAAGGACAGTTTGGATGAATCAGAGGAACTTCATCCAAAGCCCGCAGCCTTACGGCGGTTGCTGAACGGACGGATGAAAGAAGCGCCAGCGGGGCGCTGCCTTGTGTTCACGGAATACCGCGACACGGTGGAATTGCTCGTTGAGATGTTGTCCAACGTTGAGGGACTTCGACCGCAGGCTTTCGTGGGTCAATCCGGTTCGGGCGACCGGCGGGGCATGACTCAAACAGAGCAGGTGGAACGTATCCGTGCGTTTCGGGAAGGCGAGACCAACGTGCTGGTGGCCACGTCCGTGGGGGAGGAAGGTCTGGACATCCCCTCCGCGGACCTTGTGATCTTCTACGAACCTGTGGCAAGCGCCATCCGCGCCATCCAGCGACGAGGACGGACGGGCAGGCACAGCGAAGGCGAGGTGGTCATGCTCCTCGCGGAGGGCACACGGGACGAGCACATGCTGCGTGCCTCTGCCTCCCGTGAGCGGCGCATGCTCGAACACCTCGAGCGTATCCGAAGGACAACAACCGTGTTCGATGCCCAACGTCCGTCCATTGGCCTTGAGCACTTTCAGGTGGACCACGACGGGGTGATCATGGATGCATCCTCGTTCATCGAGCATGAGCGTGCACGGCTGCGACCACCCGTTCCGGAAACGCCTGTGGAGGTGCCGGAACCTCCAGCACGACCAGCAGCGAACAGGGCGGCTGGCATGGTTCTGCCTGAGGAACGTCGGGGAGCCGGGCAACGGGGCTTGTACGAGTTCGCGGCACCGCCTCCGGACACCCTGCAGGTGCCGGAGCGGCCAGAACCCCTCGCTCGGCACGATGGCCCGGTGCTCGACGGGACAGGTGAACTGGCCGTCGATGTGGACCGTCGCATCGAAGTGGTCCTCGACCGACGCGAAGCCTCCTCGACGCTCGCTTCAGGACTTCGCCTTCAGGGCGTCACGCCGGTGTTCCGCCATCTGGTCACCGGGGACGTCCGAATCGGCCCTCGGGTGCTCCTTGAACGAAAGACCGCCCGGGACCTTCACGACTCGATCAGAGACGGCCGGCTTCTTGCCCAGGCACGCCGCTTGTCCGCCGCTGCACCGTGCGCTGGCCTGCTGCTCGAAACCGGCGAAGGCCTTGAGGGGAACACGCATCCACACGCCGTGCTCGGGGCGATTGCGTGGATGGCCTTCGACCTCGGCATCAGCGTCATCTGCGTCCGGAATGCTGCAGAATCCGCCGCCCTGCTGGCCATGGCGGCCAAGCGAGAACAGGACTGGCTGGACGCACTGGTCCCCGCACAGGCGCCACGACGCCATGACGAAGCGCACGCTGCATTGATGGCCGCGCGAGCCGAACTCGAAGCGATGGATGCTGATCCCGGCCCACTGGCCCGTCGATGGGAGGAGGAGGCCCGTCAGCGGAGGAGGAACCTGCTCGAGGCGATTGATGGCATCGGTCCTGCCCTGAGCCGAGCGCTGTGCGAGGCGTTCGGAACCATCGCTGAGGTCGCAGCGGCAAGCGAGGAGCAGTTGGCGGCTGTGGACGGCGTTGGGCCTGGCCGGGCAGCCGAGGTTCGTCGTGCCCTCCACGGCTGATCAAGCGCCCATGACCAAGGCCCGCGTTCGCAGCTGAGCGTAGCGGTCCGGCATCATGCCGAGGGCGAAGGCCAAGAGCTCGGGAAGGTGCACGACCGGCAAGGCCGTGTCGCGCCCAGAGACCTTCTTCGCCTTGACCTGATAGACGTCCAGATTGAAATGGCTGAGCGGGCAAGCGGTGGCCATCACCAAGGCCCCTTCCTGCTTGGCCTCGGAAAGCACTTCAGCGGTCTGCAGCATCGCCGTCCGCTCACGGCCGAGCAGGCCCGGGAAGCCCACGGACCGGGTGGCACCGTCGTAGTCAACCGGGGAGGATCCTATCGCCACGAGCAGGTCCTCGAAGTAGTGTGGGTCCATGGGATCGTCGTCACCGGAGGCGCCGTCCTGAAGCATGGGCACGCCGTAGTACCCCGCGACCGGGAAGTCGACTGGGTTCACCACATGGTCGCGCACGGCCTCCAACCCCACGTCCTCAACAAGCACTTGGAGGAGGTGACGCATGCGCAGGTTCCCTTCAAACCGCACACCACACGTTTTCTCAAGCACGTCGTTGACTTCCGCGCGCAACTTTTCGTCGTCGAGCAGGAGCGCGAGGTCCTCGTACATGTTGCCTTGGCAGGTGGCGCATGGCGTCAGCACATCAAGCCCCATCGCTTCTGCTTGTGCAAAGGTGCGCGCGTTCAGGGTAAGTTGCAAGCGGTGGTTGGCTTGCTTCATGACACCTGCGCCGCAGCACGCAGCACCGGGCATGTCAACGAGTTCGATGTCAAGCGCCTTGACGACAGCCCGCATGGCGTCTTCCACCTCACGGGCGGAGCCTTTTGCGACGCAGCCGGGAAAGTAGGCATACCGAAGTCCCATCATGTCACCTCAGAATCGTCGGTCGAGGGCGTCGAAAATAGCCTTGACCTCATGGTGGTCGTCGACCAAGGAATTGACCAGCGGTGGCATCTTCCCCGGCGCGACGAAGCCTTGGAGGTCACGTGCCAGCGGCGCCCCCGTCCTCGTGAAGCCGGTCGCCATTCGTACCGTGGCGGGAAGGTTCATGATCGCCCCAATCGGGCCCATGGTCTGCGCCGCGAGGATCGTTTCGTTCAGCGTCCCTGACCACTTCACGGTGCGTGAGAACCACTTGATGTGGCGCCCGGAACGGCCAGCAAAGCGGAATTCGCTCAGCAACCGGCCGCGCGCGTCGGTCATGGCTTCGGCCACAAGGCGCCCTTCCTGCCCCTGTCGACGGATGGCGGACAGATCGGTTTCGGACCAGACACCGCCTTCGTCCTGAAGCGTTCGGAGCAAGGAACGTCGCTGCTCAGCGCCGACGCGCGGGTCGCTGGCACGCTGCCACAACCTGGTCAGGACGCCCGGGCCAAGGTAGGACGGGTCGTGAGGGGTGCAGTCCGACATGCCGTGTGCAGCCTCGGGAGCGTGCACGTCAAAACGGCGGTGAAGGTCCTCGGCCGCGACCGCAGCCATGGTGCCCATCGACGATCCGTTGGCAAGGACCTCCCCTTCTCGGGGGTCTGCACGCATCCACGGCGCTGCAGCGGCCAGCGCGCGCTCCACACGGCTCGCGTCAACGATGAGGTCCTTGACAATGGGGTGCCCAGGGAGTGGTTCAACCAGCAAGGTACCACCGTCGTTGACGAGGGCGTCGAGGCGGGTCACGTCGCTCAGCACGATCCGGCCGTTTGCACGAAGGGCCGTGGTTGGGGTGCCGGCGCCGTTCCCTCGGCGGAAGGCAAGGCTTCCATCGACGTCGTTGCTGATGGCGACAAGGAGGTCCTGCACCGTTGCGTGCCCCGGGAGGGCGCACGCGACCGTGTCGAAACCTGACGAGGAGGCGACAGGATCGTACCTGAAGACGCGCAAGGTGATGGACATCTCCTCGCTCAGCACCTGCCCGGGAGTGAAGTCACCGTCCGCGATGCTGTCGTCGTCACCGCTCGAGGCGAAGGCCGACATCTCCTCGACCAGGGTTTCATGGAAGGTTCCCGAGGCATCCACGCAAGCGATGCGGGAGAGGGCTTCGCTGACCCAAGCCTGCCACGGAGGGACGTAATCCACGTCGCACTCCGCCATGGCATGAACCCGAACAGCGCCCATGGCCTCGAGGCGGTTATTCCAGTCGTGCCCTGCTTTGCAGAATTCATCGTACGACGTGTCGCCGATGGCGCAGACGGTGAAATGGGTGGCCGAGAGGGACGGACCACCTGCCGAGGCAGCCTGCCATAGGGCTTCTGCGTTGTCCGGCATCTCGCCCTCGCCCCATGTGGAGGTGATGACCATCAGGCGTGTTGTGGAGAGGCTGTCGACGCTCGCGTCGTCCATGTCCTTGACCGTGGCTTGGAGGCCGTAGTTTGCAGCCAATTTCGCGGTTCGCTCAGCGAGCCCGGCCGCGTTGCCGGTTTGGGACCCGAAAAGGATGGTCAGGGAGCGGTCGCCTTCCATCACGGCGGCGAGCGCTTCGGACACACCGGCCACGGGCGCCGAGTCGGCCACGGCCACAGCGGGGGCGTCTGCTTCCGCCTCAGCGGCGGGTGCGGGTGCGTCGTCCGTTGCGCCTTCGGCGAGTTCGTACTTGATGACCTCCACGGGGCAGTCTTCAGCCGCCTCGATGATCAGGTCCGCAAGGTCCGCACCGAGGGTCCCGCTGAGCGGGGACTTGGCTCCCGCGTTCGTGTCGTATGCGCCGTCGGCCCGCACGGCCGCGAGGATCATCGAGGAGTCTTCTTCGACCTTGAACACGTCGGGACAGATGTCCTCACAGGCGTTGCATGTGATGCAGTCGGGCTCAATCCAGACCTTTGCGATGACCGCCATCTGACCGCCCCTGCTATCGCTCGTTGAGAGCAATCCGACCCACCCGTGAGGGGCCTTTCAAGGTTCC
>Ga0181588_10005042_pt1 | contig 10701 bp, 9 predicted proteins | sample 071ome_26_FD_148607 | JGI IMG/M metagenome (GOLD analysis project Ga0181588, IMG submission 148607) | Coastal salt marsh microbial communities from the Groves Creek Marsh, Skidaway Island, Georgia - 071409BT metaG (spades assembly) | ecosystem: Environmental > Aquatic > Marine > Intertidal zone...
CCTCCCTCGCCGCGTGATGTTGTCGACGACGCATGCTCGATGACACTGGCCGGATATGTCCTGCTCGGTGTCATCGACATCGTCGTCATCGCCGGTCTCTCCGTCTTGATCGGAGCCACTGCTCCTCACTGGCCGGATACCCGACTTGACCACGACACCTTTCTTACCAAGCCTCGCGGTTGGGAGACGCCCACCTTCTATCGACGCATCGGCGCGGCGGGATTGGCCGCGCGGTTGCCCGAGTTGGGCGCCCTCTTCGGTGGACGCAGCAAGCGGGAGGTTCCCGGACGAGACCTGGCGTCCTTGGAGCAATATCTCGTCGACGTTCGACGGGCTATCTGGGTGCATTCGCTCTCGATGCTGACCTGGCTGCCTCTCCTTGCGTTCAACCCGTGGTGGCTCTCCCTTGCAGGAGCGGTGATTGCAGTCGGAATCAATATCCCATTCCTGATAATCCTGCGGGGGAACAACGTCCGGCTATCTCGTATGGTCAAGGCCCTTCGAGCCCGTGAACAGGAGAGTGGCAGGTGACCGACTTCGGTGTGACGTCGATGACGACGAATCTGCGTCGAGTGGCTGTGAGACCACCATCGGCACGGGGTGACTACGAAGTCGCCCACTGGGCCCAGCCGCTGGATATGTCGCTCCTGGTTGACCAGCACGCGGCTTTCGTTGAACTTCTCGCCGAACTTGGATGTGAGATCGACGTGCTCGATCCCGTTGACGACATGCCGGATGCGATCTTCACCTACGACCCCTGCTTCGTTGTCGGCAACGGCTTCATCGAGTTCCAGGGAGCGAAGCAGGCACGTGCGGGTGAACCACCGCTGTTGGCCGCCGAGTTGGAGGCGCGTGGGATTCCACGCATCGGCCGGCTCAGTGGGGATGCCACTGCCGATGGAGGTGACTTCTTCTGGCTCGATGATTCGACGCTTGCTGTCGGTCGCTCGTATCGCACCAACGACGAAGCGATCGAGCAAGTTCGATCGATGCTTGGACCGGAAGTGTCTATCGATGCGTTCGATTTACCGCACGATCAAGGGCCGGAGTTCTGCCTGCACTTGATGAGTGTGGTGTCGCCGATCCGTGATGACCTCGCGGTTGTGTACGAGCGGCTGGCACCGGTCCGACTCCTCGAAGCACTTCGCTCGCGGGGTGTCGAGCTTCTGGCGCTACCAGACGAGGACTACGCGTCACTCGGCTGCAACGTTCTCACAGTCCGTCCAGGCGTTGCAGTGATCGCGTCGGGGAATGACGCAACGGTCCAACTGCTGCGTAATCACGGCGTCGAGGTGCACGTCTATGAGGCGAGCGAGATCAGCAAGGGTGAGGGTGGCCCGACCTGTCTCACCCGCCCGCTCCTGCGGGCGTAGCTAGAAGGTCGAGGCGTCGATCACGAAGCGGTAGCGCACGTCGCTATTGACCACGCGATCCCAGGCTTCGTTGATCTGTTCGGCGTCGATGAGTTCGATGTCTGCGGCGTACCCGTGCTCGGTGCAGAAGTCGAGCATCTCCTGGGTTTCGGGGATGCCACCGATGTTGGATCCGGCGATCCGGCGACGCTGGCTGTTGAGCCCGAAGATGTTCATCTGCAATGGCTTATCGGGCAGGCCGACATATGCCATGGTTCCGTCGGTCTTGAGCAGATTTATCGCCGGATCCAGGTCGATCGGCGCCGAGACCGTATTAACGATGAGGTCGAAGGTCATCGCCTGCTCTTTCATCGCTTCTCGATCGGATAGCAGCAGGAAGTTGTGTGCACCCAGGCGCTTGGCGTCCTCTTCTTTGCTCGGTGAGTGCGAGATCAACGTGACATCGGCCCCCATCGCTACCGCGTGCTTGAGGCCCATGTGGCCGAGACCGCCCAGGCCCATGATTCCGACTTTCTTGCCGGGACCGGCCTCCCACTCGCGCAGCGGTGAGTACGTGGTGATCCCTGCGCACAGCAGCGGGGCGGCTACATCGAGTTCCATGCCATCGGGAATACGCAGGACGTAGTGATCGTCAACGACGATGGCCGTGGAGTAGCCGCCGTACATCACCTCGCCGTCGTAGTTCTTGCCGTTGTAGGTGGGCACGAAGCCCTTGACGCAGTAGTTCTCCAAGCCGGCTTTGCAGTTGTCGCACTCCATGCAGGTCTCCACGAAGACTCCGACACCCACGCGGTCGCCGGGGGCGAACTTCGTGACTTCGCTGCCGACAGCAGAGACAACTCCCGCGATCTCGTGGCCGGGCACCATCGGGAAGATCGAGGTGAACCATTCCTCACGAGCCTGATGGATATCGGAGTGACACACGCCGGAGTACTTGATGTCGATCAAGACATCGTGCGGGCGCAGATCCCGGCGCTCGATCGTGTGCGGTTCGAGCGGGGCGCCGGCGCTCATCGCGGCGTAGGCGGAAGTCTCCATGGTGATGTCTCCTATATCCCTAGTGCTTGTTCGAGTGCGTGGTGCATGACATTCGCATTGAGTTTCTGTCCGGTCCACAGGCGGGCGTTCACCAGAGCCTGATTGACGAGCATGCCAAGACCGGTCAGTGGGGTGCAGCCGGCGGCTTCGGCGGCCTGTAGCCACCGGGTCATCGGTGGGTTCGCCACTACGTCGGCGACGACCATACCTGCGGCAAAGCTCGCGGTATCGACGTCGAGCGTCTCATCGGCATTGGGATGAAAGCCCAACGACGTTGCATTGATGGCGATATCGGTTCCCTCAGGAATGTTGAAGTTCGACGTCCACGGCAAGAAGCGGGCACTCGCCGGAGTCTGGGAATCGACAACGGCCGCGAGTTCCTCACCGCGCTGCACAGTCCGGTTGACGATGGTGATGCTTGTCGCGCCGGCGAGCGCTGACTCCACGGCGATAGCTCGCGCGGCACCCCCGGCGCCGAAGATCACGATCTGCTTGCCGGCCGGATCACTCACGGTGCGCAGTGATTCCACAAACCCTTGGCCGTCGGTGTTCTCGCCCGTGAGGCGCCCGTCCTTGATGATTACCGTGTTGACTGCGCCGATGATGGCCGCACTGGGAGCGACATCGTCCAGGTACTCAAGGATCGACTGCTTGTGCGGGATGGAGCAGTTGAAGCCCAACCAACCCATGCCGATAGCACCGCGGACGGCGTCGGAGAGGTTTTCGGCCGGTACTTCGCAGTTGATGTAGCGAACGTCCAAGCCAGCATCGGCATAGGCCGCTTCCATGATCGCCACAGTCGGGTTCTGAGCCGAGGAGGTGGAAAAGGATCCGGTGAGGTCGCTGAGGAATCCGGGCACCACCGCAGCGTAATGCCGGTGGATACGCGAAGACGAGTGCACCACAATGGCGATCATGACGATTCGGGTTGGCGTAATCGGAACGGGAAACATTGGCACCGCGCACGCGATCTCGCTCGCGCGGGAGGTCTCTGGCAGCACGGTCACCGCCGTGTTCGATGTAGCGACGGAGCGCGCGGAATCTCTGGCCGCGGATCTTGGAGCGCGTGCTCTGCCCTCGGCCGAAGCGATCATCGACGACGAGTCGGTCGATGCGGTTGTGATCGCCAGCCCCGATGATCTGCATGCCGAGCAAGCCCTTGCGTGCTTGGTGGCGGGCAAGCCGATGATGCTCGAAAAGCCCCTCGCCTCCACCCTTGAGGAAGCCCAGCGCGTCATGGACGCCGAGGTAACTGCCGGCAAGCGCTTGATCATGCTCGGGTTTATGCGGCGCTTCGACCCCGGATACGTGGCCCTGAAAGCCGATCTTGATGCCGGTCAGGTGGGAGATGCGCTGGTTGTCCACAACACCCACCGCAACGCCTACGCCCCCTATGGCCTCGACACTCGTCTGAGCATCAACAACTCCGCTGTCCACGAGGTGGACATCAACCGCTGGCTGCTCGGTGAGGACTACACCTGGGTGCAAGTGCTATCCGGCAAGCCGGGACCCGATGTGCCCGAGGGTCAGGCCGATCCACTCTTGATCACCTTCCGGACCACATCCGGTGTTCTGGTCACGATCGAGATGTTCATGACGGCCCGGTACGGCTACGAGGTGCGCTGTTCGGTGGTCGGTGGCGATGGCATCTTGGACATGGGCGACGGCACTTTCGTGACCCGAACCTCGGAACGGGCACGCGGGCAGGAGATCCCCGAGCTGTGGCTTGGTCGCTTTGGTGAGGCATACCGCGCCGAACTTCAGGCATGGATCGATTCAATTCGCGGACTCACCGGTCCGGCTGGTGCGTCGACGTGGGACGGCTATATGGCGTCGGTGTCGTGCAAGGCTGCGGTCGAGGCCCTCAATAGCAACGGGGCGGTGGAGATCGAAATCCCCAACCGCCCCGCGCTTTACGCGTAGCGCTTTCGCCTAGGCGGCTGACCCCACCGGGGTGAGAGTCTGCTCGTTCTCCGGAACCTGGAGTGCGCCGGTCATGATCGCCACGGCATCGTTCATGGAATGCGTCTGCGGGGTGATCACCGCGGCGCGGTGGCCCAGACGCTGCACGTGGATGCGGTCGGCAACCTCGAACACCTGCGGCATGTTGTGCGAGATCAAGATGACCGAAAGGCCGCGGCTCTTGAGGTCCTGGATCAGGCTGAGAACCTTCGCGGACTCCCGCACCCCGAGCGCTGCAGTTGGCTCATCGAGAATGATCACCTGGCTACCGAAGGCGGCAGCGCGGGCAACGGAAACCGCCTGGCGCTGACCGCCGGAGAGCGTCTCCACGGCCTGCGAGATGTTCTGCACCGTCATGATGCCCAGGTCTTGCAGGTGCTCACCCGATTCCTTGCGCATCCGCTTCTTATCCATCTGGCGGAACACCTTGCCGAGAAAGCCCGACTTGCGGACCTCACGACCGAGGAAGAGGTTCGCGGAGATATCGAGAGCCGGCGCGACGGCAAGGGTCTGGAACACCGTCTCCACCCCGTGCTCACGAGCCTCGTGGGTGCTCTTGAACTCGACCTTCTCGCCCTTGACCCACATCTCACCTTCATCCGGGGTGTGTGCACCGGCGAAGCACTTGATGAGGGTGGACTTGCCTGCTCCGTTATCGCCGATCACAGCGAGGACCTCACCGGGGTACAGGTCGAAGTCCGCGTGGTTCAGGCCGGTGACGCTGCCGAATCGCTTGACGAGGTTACGTCCCTTGACGATGGGCTCAGTCATGCCTTCACCTTCCTAATCCACTGGTCGACGCCGACGGCCAAGATGACAAGAAGGCCGATGGCGGTTGTTCGGTACGCCTGGTCCACGCCCGCGAGTGAGAGGCCCATCTCGACGGCGTTAACGATGAGGGCTCCGAGTAGCGATCCGATCACCGCACCACGGCCACCGAAGAGCGAGGTGCCACCGATCACCACCGCGGTGATGGTCTGAAGGTTGAGCATTGGATCGACGTTCGGGCTGGCCGAACCGACTCGGCCGATTGTGATGTAGGCGGCGATACCCATCACCACACCGGCGACGAGGTAGACGCTGAACAGCACACGCTTGGTGCTGATACCGGTGAGCTGCGCTGCAACGGGGTCATCACCGACGGCGTAGACGTGGGTGCCCCAGGCAGTGTTCTTCAGGATCCACGCGAAGAGTAGATACAGCAAGAACATCGTGACAACGCCCAAACTGAAGTTGAACGGTCCCACGGGGAAGGACGCACCCATGAGCTTCATCTGCTCGGGCATCTCTGGACCCTGAATGGTGCGTGCCTTGAAGAGGATGAGCGTCAGACCCATGAACACGCTCCAGGTGCCCAGGGTGACGATGAACGGTGGCAGGTTGAACCTGACTATGAGGAAGCCGTTAACTGCGCCAGCTGCTGTTGCTGCGCAGATACCTAAGAAGATGGCTATCCAGGGGTTCTGCCCGGCGATGGGAAGAACGTTCGAGGCCGTCGTGTAGACGGCAAAGTTCGCCATCAGCATCTGGCCGAAGATCATGATTGCGCCGATCGACAGGTCGATTCCTGCGGTCAAGATGATCAGCGTCTGCGCGATGGCCAGAGTTCCAACGATCACCGTCTGCTGAATCATCAGCGAGATCGTCGACGGGAGAAGGAAACGCTCGTTTACCAAGCCGAAGATGATGATGACGACGATCAGAACGACGAGTGAACTCAGCCAGGGATACCGGTGAAGCGTCATCTGCAGCCGCTGAACTGGCGTGCGCTTGACGGCGAACTCTTCGTCGAGGTCGTAGTCCGAGGTGGCAGGTGCGCTCACCGGGGGGCCTCCATACGTAAGTAGTAATCGGGGTTTCTTGTGGGGGTGCCGTTCAGTTTGGGTGAGTGTAGAGCGATTCCTGAAGTAGCGCCGGGGTTTCTCTCACCTCGGTAGGTCCCCAGGTGCAGCCGAGGGGCAGCAGCGCGTGGCTGCTGCCCCTCGGTGCGCACATGACGCGCGGGGGTTTAGCCCCAGGCGTTGTCGATGCAGTACTGCGCGGACTCCTGCGGAGCCGACACGACAGTGTCCATCGGATCGTCGGTGCACAGAGTCACACCGGTGTCGAAGAACTCGCCATTGGCGGAAGTGTTCTCCGGCGGTGCGCCACCGTCGGCGATCGTCTTGATCGCCTCGACGCCGAGGCTCGCCATGCGCAGCGGGTACTGCTGCGAGGTGGCCTGGATGCTGCCGGCCTTCACGGCCTCGACACCAGCGAGACCACCGTCGACGGACACGATGATGACGTCCTCACCGACGGTCTTGCCAGCAGCCTCGAGGGCAACGGCAGCACCGAAGGCGGTGGGCTCGTTAATCGTGTAGACGACGTTGATGTCCGGGTTGGCAGCGAGGCAGTTCTCCATGCCCTTGCGGCCACCCTCTTCGTTGGCGCCAGTTGCTTCGAGGCAGGAGATCTCGTACTCGCCACCGGCACCGGTGGTGTACGAACCGCTCTTAGCAGCGCTGGACATGTCCTCAAGGGTCGGGACATCGATGCCCATGCCAGCGAGGAAGCCGTTGGCGCGGCAGTAGTCGACGGAGACAACGCGATCGTCGAAGATCACGAGCTCGGCGATGACAGCCTTCTCACCGTTGAGCTTGCCGGCGGCCCATTCACCAATGGCCTGGCCCGCGAGGCAGTTGTCGGTCGCGAAGGTGATGTCCACGACGTCCGGCGGATCGGTCGGGGTGTCGAGCGCGATGACGTAGAGACCAGCGTCGCGTGCGCGGCTGATGGCGTCATTCACGTTGACGGACATCGGGGTGATCAGGATGCCGGCCTGGCCCTGAGCGATGGCGTTCTCGATCAGGTCGATCTGGCCCTGGTCGTCGCCCTCTTCCTTACCGGAGCCAACCGTGAGGTCAACGCCGTTGGCCGCAGCAGCCTCGTTCGCGCCTTCGATCATGGCGACGAAGAACGGGTTGGACTGATCCTTCGTGATCAGCGAGACCGCAACGGGAGCACCGGAGTCACCTGAATCTTCGGTGGTCTCCTCGCTGGCGGAATCATCGCCACCGGAGTCGCCGCTGCCGGAGTCGTCCGACCCACCGCAGGCGGCCAGAGTCACGGACAGGGCACCGGCCGCCGCAATGACGGTGAATGCCTTGCCGCGCTTTGAGCGCTTGAACATATGTTTTCCCTTCGAGGGGTTGATGATGCAGTCGCCGATCGGGGGATCGACGGTTACTGCCCCTTTCTACGGGTCCGAGCGCCAAGTTGCTAGACCTGGCGCACCACTCGTTACGTAACCGTTACGTGTTTGCTGCGGTTTCGGTACGGTGGAACGCTTTACGTTCCACGCACGACGTGACAACGTTGTCTGCTAGTCGGGGGTCCTTGTCGGATCCCCAGCGTCTACGAAGACGATCTGAGCGAAAGGGATCTCGACAGGACATGACATCGTTGTCAGGTACTGGCTCTGCTAGCAATGCTCGGTCACTGCGCCGTCGTTCCACAATGCGGGATGTAGCCGCCCTCGCCGGGGTCAGCCTGAAAACGGTTTCACGGGTGGTCAATGCTGAATCTGGAGTCTCGCCCGACCTCACCGCCCGCGTTCGCAAGGCAGCCGATCAACTCGCCTATCGGCCAGACTTCACCGCCAGCAATCTCCGCCGGGCCGATCGACGCACGGGGACCATCGGGCTGATGGTCGAGGACGTCGGTAACGAGTTCTCTGCCACCGTGCACGCCGGGGTGGAAGACGCCGCCAACGAGCGGGGGGTCGCGGTGCTGACGGCAAGCACAGCGGACAATCCCGATCGCGAACGGGACGTTGTCCGCGCTTTCTCTTCCCGCCGGGTGGACGGTCTGGTGGCCGTGCCGTCGGGGGGAGATGACAGTTCACTGTGGATCGAGCGTGATATCGGTGTGCCCCTGGTCTTTGTCGACCGAGCACCGAAAGGTGTCGTGGCCGACTGCGTGCTGACGAACAATCGCGAAGGCACGCACGAAGCAATCGCGCACCTCGCAGCCCAAGGCCATCGCAAGATCGCCTTTCTCGGCGGGGTCAGCCGATTGGAGACGGCGCAGGACCGATACGAGGGGTACATCGATGCTCTGACCGCAGCCGGTCTTCCGACACACCCCTCGTGGGTACTGCGTGATCTGCGGAATCCCGAGCAGGCGACGGACGCCACCCGGCTGCTGTTGGAACTGTCGGATCCACCGACCGCCATCTTTGCTGCGCAGAACCTGCTGTGTATGGGTGCGTTCCGTGCGCTCGCCCATGCACACCTGCAGCACTCCATCGCGTTGGCCGGTTTTGACGATTTCGCCTTGGCAGACATGTTGGACCCGGCCGTGACTGTCGTGGCGCAGGATCCGCGCAACATCGGCTACCGCGCTGCGGAGTTGTTGTTTGAGCGCATGGATGCTGACGCTGGCGTCACTAGTGGGGGGGCATCGGCTGGTTCGCGAAGTGCGGACAACGACGACGCGATCTTGCGCAACGGACCGAGAATCAATGCCAGACACCATCCGGTCTCATCGCGTCTGATCGTTCGGGAATCCAGCCTCATCCCTCCCCGCGAACGTGCAGGCTGACGACGCAATCGTGCGTGCTCAGGCGGGGCGGTTCGCGTCGCTGTCGACGATGTCTTCACCGGGAATTGGAAACTCACCGGTCGTTGCCGTTGCCGCGCGCGACGTCTCGGCAACGATGATTCCAACGACGACGATCAACCCACCGATGCCCTGCAAAGGCGTGAGCATCTCGCCGAGGAACGCCATTCCCAAAATGGCGGCCCACACCGGCTCGGTGGTACCGATGATCCCCGCTCGTGCGGCGCCGAGTCGTCGCAGTGAACCCAGCACCAACAAAAAGGGCGTGACGGTTCCGAAAGCGGCACCCAGGGCCATGATCAACCACACGGGCAAGCCGGGCGCACCCTCGAACATCGGCGCCGCCGTTCGCCCGAGTATCTCGAACGGATAGCTCGTCCACGGCGCGATGATCGACCACGCCGCGGTGGAGAACACGAATCCCCACATCGTCAAGGACAGCGCATCACGGTTGCTTTGCCCAGACTCACCGAGGATCCAATACAAAGCCAACGCAAAGGCGAGCAACAGACCCGCCGCGACGCCGAGTGGATCGAGGGTTCCGCCCTGTCGAAGCTGCGCCACCAGAGCCAGACCCAGGAGCGTCAGTCCGATCGCGGTCCAGATGCGATTGCGAACAGGAACCTTGCGTACGAACTTCACGTACATCGCAACCACGATGGGTGCAAGGAAGGCAAGCAGGGTCCCAATACCAACGGGTAGTCGCGAGATGGTGAAGAAGAACAGGAACTGCACTAACGTGAAAGCGATAACGCCGTAGGCGATCAGGAATGGAAGTTCACGTCGATGGAGGCGAAATCCTCGCGGTCGGAAGATCGCGACGATGATGATCAAGAGCACCATCGATCCGGCGTTGCGCAGTTCGGTCAGACGTAGAGGGGAGAGCCCTACTTCCATCGCCGATTTCGCGAGGACACCGTTGACCGCGAACAGGAACGCGGCAATGAGATACATCACCACGCCCACTGTTTGTGGGTCGCGAGATTTTGGTGGGGTGGCGGGTACTAGGCGGTCTGCAGTTGCCATGCTCTGGCGCCGCCGGCCAGTGCTGCGGAGTTCGGGACGATGACGACGTCGTCTCCGAGTTTGGCGAGCACGGTGGGAGTGATGTGGCGAGCGTTGCCGCCGCCAAGGTAGACCCGGTCCCACAAGAAGACCGGGCGTAGGACGTCGACTACCCGCCCGATTCGGCGCGACCACAGTGCGTCACCAAGACGTCTACGTTCGTGCTCGCCGATGTATGTGTCGTAACTCAAGCCCCAGCGCACGGGTGCTTGGGACATCTCCATGTGCGGCGCGAGCCGACCGCCGTCGAAGACCGCGAAGCCAAGTCCGGTGCCGAATGTCATCACGACTTCCAGGCCTTGACCTGCCACGACGCCAGCGCCGTGGATCTCGGCATCGTTCAACACGCGAACCGGAATGCCGAGCGCGTCGGACAGCGCCGCCTGCGCGTCGAAGCCTTCCCACTGCTCGACGAGTTCGGGATCGATTCGTGTCCGCGGGCCGGAGCGGGTGATGTAGTGCGGAGTGGTGACGACCACGCCGTGGCGGATCATGCCCGGCATTCCCACGGTTGCTTGATTGGCTTTGGGGAGTTGCTCTGAGAGCTCGGTCAGTGTCTTGATGAATAACGACGTCGGCAGCGGGTAGGGCGTCGGAACCCGGACCGGGTGCGCGCGCATGGTGCCCGTCTCGTCGAGGACGGATGCCTTCAGGCCCCCGC
>Ga0181588_10005047_pt1 | contig 10697 bp, 9 predicted proteins | sample 071ome_26_FD_148607 | JGI IMG/M metagenome (GOLD analysis project Ga0181588, IMG submission 148607) | Coastal salt marsh microbial communities from the Groves Creek Marsh, Skidaway Island, Georgia - 071409BT metaG (spades assembly) | ecosystem: Environmental > Aquatic > Marine > Intertidal zone...
CTATCGCGCGTCCTTAGCGGCGACTAGTGGACGCCAACCTTGTCGGCCAGGAACTGATCGAGCGTCGCCAACAGCGGTTCGCGAATCGCGTCGGTCTCCATCCAAATATCGTGCTTGGCGTCGGCGTAGTGCGTCACGGCGCAGTCCGGCAAATAGCGCGCGGCGCGCGCATGTGCGCGATTGTCGACGATCACGTCCCGGCCGGCCGAGGCGATATGGATCGGCGTGCGGATTTCCCGCAAGACACGCGGGCGTTTCAACTTATCGATCGACCTGAAGGATTCGTGCAACCATCGCCAGGTGCCGCCGCCGATCCGCAAACTGGGCTCGAGCCGGTAGTAGAGTTGCGCCACGCGGTAACGTACCGCGTCCTGCGATAGTCGGCTTTCTTCGACCGCGTAGTGCTCGCGAAACCACCAGTCCTCGTGGCCTAACAGGTAGCGCTCGCCGAAACCCAAGGCGGTCATCAAACGCGCCACCTGAGCCACCACGGCGGGCGGCGCCTTTTCGGCGTGGATGGCCAGCATCGGAGCCGTCAGGAACGCCCCCGCCACGGCATCGGGCCGTTCGGACAAATAGCGCATCGCGATATGCGCGCCCATCGAATGGGCCAATAAAAACACCGGGCGGTCGTGGTTCACCTCGATGAATTGATCGATGAAGGCATGAAGGTCGCGTACGTCGCGTCCGTACCCTAGCGAATGCATCTTGTGGCTGTTGTCGAGGTAACGGTCCGAACCACCTTGACCGTTCCAATCGAGATGCCGGATGGCGATGCCACGATCGAGCAGGTCGGTGAACAACTCGAACCACTGTTCGGCGAAGCCGCCGAAGCCGGGCAGGGTAATCGCGGTGGCGCGCACGGTCGAACGCGGCCTCGGGTCGGCCCAACCGGTGCGCAGACGCTTGCCGTCGGCGTTGGTGAAATATCCCCAGCGCCAGTCCTCGTGCTGTAGGAAACGATCCTGCAGCGGCACCGGCAGGACGGATTGGTCGTACACGGCTTACTCGGCGGCCTCGGCGCGTTTGGCAACCGGTCCGAAGCCTCCACCGGTCGGGGTTTGGATGACAAAAACATCTTCGGCGTTCATCTCGACTTCCCAGCGCCCGGACTGACTTTCGTCGCGCGTGCCGTCGGCGCGCTCGACCCAGTTGCGTCCGCATTGGCCGGGCTCGCCGCCGGCCGCGCCGAACGGCGGCACCACGCGATGGCTGGCGAGAACGCCTGCGGTCATCGGCTCGAGGAAACGAATGCGCCGGATCGTGCCGTCGCCGCCGGTCCACTGGCCGGGGCCGCCCGAGCCGCGCCGGATGCGGTGGCTGTCCAGCATTACCGGGTAGCGCCATTCGAGAACCTCGGGGTCGGTCAGCCGGGTGTTGGTCATGTGCACCTGTACCGCGGCCGTACCGTCGAACCCCGGCCCCGCGCCGGAGCCGCCGGAGACGGTTTCGTAATATTGGTAACGGGCGTTGCCGAACGTGAAGTTGTTCATCGTTCCTTGCGCTGCGCCCATCACGCCCAGCGCGCCGATCAACGTATCGGTCAGGTTTTGCGAGGTCTCGACATTGCCCGCCACGACCGCTGCCGGATAACTGGAGTCCAGCATCGAGCCGTCGGGAATAATGATCTCGATCGGCTTCAGACAACCCTGGTTCAGCGGGATGTCGTCGTCGACCAACATGCGAAACACGTACAGCACCGCCGCCATGGTTACCGCGCGCGGCGCGTTGTAGTTGCCGGGGTGCTGCCCGGAGGTGCCGGTGAAGTCGATCTTTAGCGATCGCGCCTCATGGTTGACCGTGATCGCCACGCGCAACTCGAACCCATCGTCGAACGGATAGACGAAGCGCCCGTCGTGCAGCCGGTCGATGACGCGGCGCACGGATTCTTCGGCGTTGTCCTGCACATGGCCCATATAGGCCTGCACCACATCGAGCCCGAAGTGATCGACCATCCGCCGCAGTTCCTGGACGCCTTTTTCGCAAGCCGCGACCTGGGCCTTCAGGTCGGCCATGTTCTGGGCCGGGTTGCGCGCGGGGTAGGGGCCGGATTTCAGCAGATCGAGCATTTCGGCTTCGCGCAGGTGGCCGCCGTCCACCAGCGTGAAGTTGTCGATTAGAATGCCTTCTTGATCGATCGTCGTGGAATCGGGTGGCATCGATCCCGGCGAGATGCCGCCGATGTCGGCTTGGTGCCCGCGGCTCCCGGTAAAGAACAGCAAGGCGCCGGTGTCTTCGTCGAATACCGGCGTAATCACCGTTACGTCCGGCAAATGGGTGCCGCCGTTGTAGGGGGCGTTCAGCACGTAGACGTCGCCTCGCTTGATGGTATCGCCGCGCTCTCGGATCACTGTCTTAATACTCTCGCTCATCGAGCCGAGATGCACCGGCATGTGCGGCGCGTTGGCGACGAGGTTGCCGGTCGCATCGAACACGGCGCAGGAAAAGTCCAATCGCTCCTTGATGTTCACCGACGACGCGGTGTTCTGCAGCGTCGATCCCATCTGCTCGGCGATCGACATAAACAGGTTGTTGAAGATCTCAAGCATCACCGGGTCGACCGCCGTACCGATCGCATGCGCGCGTTCCTTGGCGACGACACGGGTCAGCAACAACTCGGCCCGGTCGTTCAACACCGCTTGCCAGCCCGGTTCGATCACGATGGTCGAATTGGGTTCGGTGATGATGGCCGGCCCCGGCACCGGCGTATCGGCGGGCACGTGCGCGCGCTCATAGATCGGGGTGTCGAGCGTGCCTTCGGTGGTGTGTACGGTCACGGTGCTGCCGGGCGCGGGAAGGGGGCCTGCCTCGGCCACCGCATCTTGCAAGAACGCCTTGCTGTCTTCGGCGCGGCCGCGCCCCTCGACGGCCACAGCTTCGACGATCAGCGGCTTGTCCGGCGCGGCAAAGCCAAAGCGCTGGCGATGGACCGTTTCGAACTGGGCGCGCATCCCGGCGGCATCGTCGAAATCGACGATCAGCGGCGTATCGCTGCCCTCGTAGCGCAAATGCACTTTGCGCAGCACATCGATGCGACGATCGGCAGCAATGGCCTGGCCGGCGAGTTCGGCCAAGGCTTCCTTTTCGAGTTCGGCGACGGTCGTGCCCAGAGCAGCGACTTGGTCGTCGTCGAGTACCGCCTCGACGGCGCGTTCGCGCATCGTCGTCGTATCCGCGAGGCCCATGCCGTAGGCCGACAGCAAACCTGCGAGCGGGTGAATGATCACCTTGGTCATGCCCAGGGCGTCGGCTACGAGGCAGGCATGCTGCGCACCGGCGCCGCCAAAACAGCACAACGTGTAATCGGTCACGTCATAGCCGCGTTGGATGGAGATCTTCTTGATCGCATTGGCCATGTTTTCGACCGCGATCGCGATGAATCCGTTCGCGACTTCTTGGGCCGTGCGTTTGTCGCCGGTCGCCGCTTCGATTTCCTTTGCCAAGTCTTCGAAACGCTGGCGGACGACCTCGGCGTCGAGGGGTTGGTCCGCATTCGGGCCGAACACTGCGGGAAACGAATCGGGCTGCAGCTTGCCGACGCAGACATTGGCGTCGGTCACCGTCAGGGGCCCGCCGCGGCGATAACACGCCGGGCCGGGATTGGCGCCGGCCGAATCCGGCCCCACGCGATAGCGCGAGCCGTCGAAATGCAGGATCGAACCGCCGCCCGCGGCTACGGTATGGATCGCCATCATCGGCGCCCGCATGCGGACCCCGGCGACCTCGGTCTCGAAGGCGCGTTCGAATTCGCCGTCGTAGTGCGACACGTCGGTCGAGGTTCCACCCATGTCGAAGCCGATGATGCGTGGCAATCCGGCACGCTCGCTGGTGCGCACCGCACCGACCACGCCACCGGCCGGACCCGACAGGATCGAGTCCTTGCCTTGAAAAAAGTCCGCACGCGCCAACCCGCCGCTCGACTGCATGAACATCAACCGCGTGCCGCCAAGTTCGCCGGCGAGACCATCGATGTAGCGCCGAAGGATCGGCGACAGATAAGCGTCCACCACCGTGGTGTCGCCGCGGCTCACCAGTTTCATCAACGGACTGACCTCGTGCGAGACCGATACCTGCGTAAAGCCGATCTCGCGGGCGATGGCGCCGATGCGCGCTTCGTGCGCGGGGTAGCGATAGCCGTGCATCAAAATCACGGCGGCCGCGCGAATGCCCGCGTCGAACGCCGCCTGCAGATCGCGGTGCACCGTCTCCTCGTCGAGTTCCTTGCGAACGGTCCCGTCGGCGAGCAAACGCTCCGGTGCTTCGATCACGCGCTCGTACAGCATTTCCGGGAGTTCAATGTGCCGTACGAACAGCTTGGGCCGGTTCTGGTAGCCGATGCGCAGCGCATCCCCCAACCCTTCGGTGATGACCAGCACGGTGCGGTCGCCCTTGCGCTCCAGCAGCGCGTTGGTCGCCACTGTCGTGCCCATTTTCACCGAAGCGATGCGCTCGGCCGGTATCGGATCGTTGGTCTCCACGCCGAGCGTCTCGCGAATGCCCTGAAGGGCGGCGTCGCGGTAGTGCTCGGGGTTCTCGGACAGCAGCTTACGGGCTTGCAAAGACCCGTCGGGCGCGCGCGCCACGACGTCGGTGAACGTGCCGCCACGGTCGATCCAGAACTGCCACCCCGCATCCATGGCGGTTTCGATAACATATCGTTCCGCATCGGCCTAGCGAGGCAACTTGGGGGGCATGACTGGTACAACCCCGGTCCGCGCGGTAGGTTCGCCACGGAGCCAGTTCATGAGCATTTGGGGCAAAATCATCGGGGCAACCACCGGGTTCGCGGTGGGCGGGCCTATTGGTGCGTTGGTCGGCGGGCTGGCTGGCCATGTCTACGACCGACACCGGGCGCGGGGCGACGAGGAGGGCGGTGACGCCACCAAGCAGATCGCCTTTACCATCGGGGTCATTGCCCTGGGCGCCAAAATGGCGAAGGCCGACGGCCAGGTCACCGCCGACGAAGTACAGGCCTTCAAAGAAGTCTTTCAAATCCCGCCGGACGAAATGAAGAACGTCGCGCGGGTGTTCGATCTCGCCCGCAAGGATGCCCGCGGTTACGAGATATACGCCCACCAAATCGCTGGGCTCTTCAAAGAAAACCCCCGGGTCCTCGAGGATCTAGTCGACGGCTTGTTTCACATCGCCAAGGCCGACAACATCATGCACCCGGCCGAACTCGAGTACCTCGAAAACGTCTCGCGAATTTTCGGGTTCGACGCGAACGAGTTTGCGCGGATCAAAGAAGCCCATCTCGGGCCGGACCAGGCCGACCCTTATCAGGTGCTCGGCATTTCGCGCGACGCGTCCAACGACGATATTAAGAAAGTCTATCGCCGACTCATTCGCGAGCATCATCCCGACGCCCTCATCGCGCAAGGCGTGCCGGAGGAGTTCGTGCAAGTGGCCAACGACAAGCTTGCCGCGATCAACGTCGCCTACGACCGTATCGAAAAAGCGCGTGGCTTGGCGTAGACCGCGATGCGCCCCCAACATCTCCTTTTTGCCCTGACGATGGCGGCAGCGGCCGGTACGAACTGGGTCGCTTCTAAGATCGCCGTCGATACCCTGCCGCCGTTTCTCACGGTGGCGATGCGCTTTGCGATCTTGTCCGTCGCGCTGGCGCCGTTCGCGCGCGTGTTCAAAGGGCAAATGCTCAACGTATTTCTGGTCGCGGTCACGCTCGGCGTGATGCAATTCGGCTTCATGTTCAAGTCGCTGAGCATCTCCGAGGACGTCTCAACGATGGCGATCACCAACCAGCTTTACGTGCCGTTCTCGACCATTCTCGGGATCATCTTTCTCGGCGAACAGATCGGTTGGGTTCGCAGCGTCGCCATTGCGATCGCCTTTGGTGGCGTGGTCGTGATGGGGTTCGATCCCGCGGCCTTCCGGCAGCTCGACGCGATGATGTTCGTCACGTTGTCGGCGATGTCGTTGTCGGTCTCGTCGTTGTTCATGCGCAAACTCAACGGCATCACGGTTTTTCAACTTCAGTTCTGGCTGTCCTTCCTTGCCGCTCCCCAGATGCTCGCGTTGTCTCTCATCTTCGAATTCGATCGCTGGGCGGACGTCCCCGATGCCAGTGCGTTGGCCTGGTACGGCTTCGTCTACACGATCTTCGTCGGCACGCTGTTCCACGCCGGCTGGTACTACCTGTTGCGGCGTTATCCCGTCAGTACCGTGGCCCCGCTCATGCTTTTGTTGCCGGTGTTCGGGATCGGCTCGGGCATCGTCGTCTACGGCGATGTGCTGTCCTCGCAAATCGCGTTGGGCGGGGCGCTGACGCTAATCGGCGTGGCCATTATTGTGTTCCGCACCCGAGAGGGCGAAGGCGGCGAGGTCGACTTCGACAAGAAATCCGAGACCGAACGCGACACCGCGTCGCCATGAAGCCGCAACATCTCGGGCTGGCCCTATTGATCACCCTGTTATGGGGGTTCAATTTTGTTGCAGCCAAGACCGCGCTCGATCATTTCCCGACATTCGAAATGCTGCTCCTACGTTTCGTCTTGCTGGCGGTCCTTCTGTTTCCGTTTCTGCGGGTGCCGCGTGACAAGATCGGACCGGTGGTCGCCGTCGGCTTCATGGTTGGCGTCTTGCATTTTTCGCTGAACTTCTCCGGACTTGGGATGTCCGGCGATGTTTCCTCGGCCGCCATCGCCACCCAGCTTTTCATTCCGTTCGGCGCCATTCTCGCGGTGATCTTTCTCGGCGAGCGCATCGGCCTGTGGCGAACGGTGGCCATCGCGGTGGCGTTCGCCGGGACCGTCGTCATTTCGTTCGACCCGGTGGTCGTCAACCACCTCGACGCGCTCTTGGTTGTGGTGATCAGTACCGTGCCGATGGCGATTACGACGATCATGTTGCGCCGGTTGACCGGCGTGGGGCCCATGCAGGTGCAGGCGTGGACCGCGGTGGTCGGCATCCCGGCCTATTTTATCCTCACCATTCTGTTCGAAAGCGGTCAGATCGAAGCGATCCGCACCGCCACGCTGGGGCCGGTCGCCGGCATCGTTTATGCCGCCGTCGCAGGATCGATCGTCGGCCACGGGGGGCTGTACTTTTTGCTCAAGCGCTACCCGGTGACGTGGGTCAATCCGTTGTTCCTTCTTGCCCCGGTTTTTGCCGTCTTCTTCGGCGTTACCGTTTACGGCGATCAACCGACACTGCAAATTGTTGTCGGTGGTTTCATGACGATCGCCGGTGTCGCCATCATCGCCATTCGCTCGGCCCGTAAGGGGAGGCCGATACCGGAGAAGGCCGCACCATGAGTTTACCGGCGACAAAACGACCGTCCCCCAATCACGACGCCCGTCGTGCCCCGGTCGACATGATCGTTCTGCATTACACCGGCATGAAAGATTGCGCGGGCGCGCTCGACCGGTTGTGCGATCCCGCCGCGAAAGTCAGCGCGCATTATCTGATCGACGAAGACGGCACGCTCTATGCGCTGGTCGACGAAGACCGTCGCGCCTGGCACGCGGGGGTCGCATCGTGGCACGGCGAAACCGATATCAACGGATGTTCCATCGGTATCGAACTGGTCAACCCGGGGCACGAGTTCGGCTACCGCGCGTTTCCCGAGGCTCAAATGACCGCACTCGAAACGCTGTGCCGCGATGTCATGGAGCGTCACGACGTCTCGGCCGCACGCGTGTTGGGTCATGCCGATGTCGCCCCGGCGCGCAAACAAGATCCTGGCGAATTGTTCGATTGGCCGCGGTTGGCCAAATCGGGCCTTGCCCTGTGGCCCGATCCTCATCCCGCCGCTTCGGACACGCTCCGAGAGGGCGATGCCAACGACGATGTTCTCCATTTGCAGGCCGACCTCGGCGCCGTCGGCTACGGGATCGTCGTCGACGGTCACTACGGTCCGGCGACCGCCGCGGTGGTCACGGCGCTTCAGCGCCACTATCGCCCCGTCCGCGTAGATGGGGCGGCCGATGCCGAGACCCGCGCCATGTTGGCCGGTCTCATCGCGCTCTTTGTTGACGTCTGAGGGCGACGGCGTAGGCTAGGTGGGCTAGGCGGCCGGATGACCGCTGTCGGCCTTTCGGGGTCGGTAGAGGAAAGTCCGGGCTCCACGGGAAAACGGTGCCGGGTAACACCCGGCGGGGGCGACCCCAGGGAAAGTGTCACAGAAAGCAAACCGCCCGGGCTTCGGCCGGGGTAAGGGTGAAAGGGTGCGGTAAGAGCGCACCGCGTCGGCGGCAACGGCGACGGCAGGACAAACCCCACCGGGAGCAAGACCAAATAGAGGTGGCGCGCCGGTTCGCCGGCAGGGTCGGTTCCTGGACCCGTCACCTGGGTCGGTTGCTTGAGGCGTCCGGTAACGGGCGTCCCAGAGGAATGGTCATCCCCCGAAAGGGGACAGAACCCGGCTTATAGGCCGCCTGGCGCTTTTTCCCATCGCAAATAAGAACAAACCAGGAACAAGTAATCGCTGGCGATTACCATGGCCCGGCGGAGTAAAAATCGGTTAGTCTCCAAAATGCGAACATACCACGAACATATTGTCGCCCGATTCAATTGGTAGAGAGATCGTCGATCACGAATAGCCACATGTGGTTCCTCGAATCGGTTCAGGTTCGAGGCACGGAGTACTTCCTAAGGCACCGGAATTACTTGAAATTCCATTGACGCCCATAAGATGGCATGATATCCCACGATGTCCCATGGCCGGTCTGCGGCCGACTTGAGGCAGGGCTAGTCGGGACATTGGGAGTGGTTTTTCGTGGAGGCAGCCTTGGCGCTGTTCCTATCCACCTTCGTGAACAAGGTAGATCGCAAGGGTCGCGTTTCGGTCCCGGCGACGTTTCGCGCTGTGCTGTCCCAACAGACCTTTTCCGGCGTGGTTGCCATTCCGTCGTTGGTGTCGGCCGCCATCGAAGGAAGCGGAATCGACCGGTTTGAGCGGTTGGCCGAGGGCATCGACGACTTCAACCCGTTCAGCGACGAGCACGACGATTTCTCGAAGGCCATTTTCGGCAAGGCCCATCAGCTGCCGTTCGACGGCGAGGGCCGGATCATCATCCCCGAAAACCTTCTGGCCCACGCCGGCATTACCGAACACGCGGCATTCGTCGGCCAGGGTCGCAGTTTTCAGATCTGGGAGCCCGAGGCCTTGGCCCAACGCGAGGCCGAGGCGGTGGATCGTGCCAAGCGCGATCGCGCCAACCTCAAAATACCTTCACCCCCAAGTGGCGAGGGCGCATCCTGATGGAGCAGCAACGGGCCACTTATTCGCATGTGCCCGTGATGGTCTCCGAAGTTTGTGCTGCCATCACGCCGACCGACGGCGAAACCTATGTTGACGGTACCTTCGGCGCCGGCGGTTACGCACGGGCCTTTCTCGATGCGGCGAAATGTCGGGTTTTTGGAATCGATCGCGATCCGCGCGCCATCGAACGGGGGCGCGCGCTCGAATCCCAATACGACGGTCGGCTCACGCTGATCGAGGGCCGCTTTTCCGAGATGGACGGCCTCTTGGCCGCCCATGGCGTCGACGCCGTCGAGGGCGTCGCACTCGATCTCGGGGTCTCATCGATGCAAATCGACGATCCAGCGCGGGGCTTTTCGTTTATGGCCGACGGCCCGTTGGACATGCGGATGGGCGGCGACGGACCCACCGCCGCCGATGTCGTCAACCAAGAAGAAGAATCCACGCTCGCCGACATCATCTACCGCTTTGGCGAAGAACGACGATCGCGCCGCATCGCCCATGCCATCGTCGATCAGCGGCGCGAATCGCCCATCGAGACCACTGGTCGCCTGGCAGAAATCGTCGCGCGCGCGGTGCCGCCGTCGCGCGCCCGCATTCACCCCGCAACCCGAACGTTTCAAGCGTTGCGAATCTACGTCAACGAGGAACTGGGTGAGGGCGGCGAGTTGGATCAAGGTCTCGCCGCGGCCGAACGCGTACTTGCGCCGGGTGGGCGGTTGGCCGTCGTGTCCTTTCACTCGCTCGAAGATCGCGCGGTCAAAGAGTTCTTTCGCGATCGCAGCGCGCAGGCCAATCGCAACGCCAACCGGCACATGCCGTCGAACGGCGCAGTCGGGTCGGCGGCCTTCGAGCCTGCCCGGCCGTGCAAGCCGTCCGAAGAAGAGATCGCGCGCAACCCGCGCGCCCGTTCCGCTCGGCTGCGCGCCGGGGTGCGGACGCCCGAGGCCATCCAATGATGCGTCCCATGGTTATTGCGGGGTTGGTGTTGCTGGCCATCACCGTGACCGGCCTTTTCGAGTTGAAATACGAAGTGCGCGCGCTCGACCAAGAAAAAGCGTCGCTTCATCGGCAGATCGCCGACGAGCAAGAGGCGCTGCGCGTTCTGCAAGCCGAATGGAGTTTCCTCAACCAGCCCGACCGCATCCAGGAATTGGCGCGGCGCTATCTCGATCTCGATACTCCGACCGCCGGGCAAGTCGGCGGCATCGAGCGCATTCCGTTTCGCGCGCCTGACGAAATGGCGCAGGCGGATACGAGGGTCGGACAATGAGTCGCCGCAGCGAACATTACGACCGCAAGCGCGGGTTGCGGCGCCTGGTCCAGCTCGAGGGCGTCGCCAAGCAAGCGCTCGACACCGGTCATGTGCGCCTGATTGCCGTCGCCGCCGGCTTCGCGTTGTGCTTCTTCGTGATTGCCGGACGTCTCGTCGGCCTCGCCGCTTTAGCGCCCGGCAACGATCAAGCCGCGATCC
>Ga0181588_10005050_pt1 | contig 10694 bp, 13 predicted proteins | sample 071ome_26_FD_148607 | JGI IMG/M metagenome (GOLD analysis project Ga0181588, IMG submission 148607) | Coastal salt marsh microbial communities from the Groves Creek Marsh, Skidaway Island, Georgia - 071409BT metaG (spades assembly) | ecosystem: Environmental > Aquatic > Marine > Intertidal zone...
ATCGAACTGACCTACGACAACATTCTGTGGCGCAGCCGAACATAAGCTTGTGTGGATACAGCTTCAGAAAGAAGGAGAGACAGCATGACGACACCCGTACCGGTTTATCACTTTAGCGTTGACTGGGGTGGAACGCGGATGGGTTTTACCCGGGTGAAAGGGCTGGAAGCGAGGACGGACCCGATCGAATACCGGGAAGGGTCATTCGCTTCCGATGACGTGGTTTCGATCCCCGGGCTGAAACTGAACGACAACGTGGTGCTCAGCCGCGGCGTTATTCCCAGCGATAATGATTTCTTCGACTGGTACGCCACCGTCCGCTCCGGAACGGCGGAACGGCGCGACGTGACGATATCGCTGCTCGATGGAGAACACACGCCGGTCATGGTCTGGAAACTGAAGAATGCCTGGCCCGTATCGGTCGAAGGACCGGTGCTCGATGCCATGCAGAGCGAAATTGCAATCGAATCTCTCGAGATTGCGCATGAGGGCATCGCGATCGAAGCCGGCCGCTGATAGATAAGTCGCTAACAGATAAGCCGCCAACGGATCAGATGACGAATCTTACGCTCTGGGGCATCGGGACGCCCCGTACGATGCGCGCGCACTGGATGCTGATGGAATTCGGCGTCGGGTACGATTATCGGCCGATTACCTCGCGCTCCGGCGAGACGCTGACGCCCGAATATCTGGCGATCAATCCGAAACACAAAATTCCCGCTTTGCAGCACGGCGAGCTGACGATTACCGAAAGCTTCGCCATCGTCAGCTACATCGCCGACGCGTTCGATCCGCCGGACGGATTCTTCGTGCCTCAGGATCCGGCGCGGCGCGCGGCGCTCAACGAATGGTGCTCCTTCATCCTAATGGAACTCGACGCGCTCTCGACCTACGTCATCCGCAAGCACGCAGACCTCTCCGACATCTATGGCGACGCGCCGGCGGCGGTAGAATCGGCCAAGGACTACTACAGCGAGCTATCGGGCGCCGTATTCGACCGGCTCGACCCCAATCAGGAATTCCTGATGGAAGAGGGGATGAGCGTCGCGGATATTCTGATGACAACCTGCCTGGTCTCCGCCATCAGGCGCGGCATTGCCGTTCCGGATTATCTGCTGGCCTATCGAGACCGGATGACGGAGCGACCGGCCTGGAAGGCGGCGTGGCCGCGAAACCACCCGGAAACCTGAGCGGATCAGGATTTGCCTTGTTTCGCCAGATAGGCCAGTTGCAAATTCGCCAGAGAAGGCTTGGCGCTGGGGCGGTTGGCGTCGAGCCAGTCCTTAACGGGAATGTCGGTGGCGCTGGAAATCGCGTTGAGCTTCTGCAGCGCGCTTGCATTTGACCATGAGGTAACGGCAGCGCGGTCGGATTTGCCGTAGGCGATCTGGCCGATCTCGACGATCTTGGGGTACAGGTTGGCGATCACCGCGTCGTAGAGCGGATCGTTGCGCCGCGCGTCAGCGTCGTCGATGGGTGCCCCGTGGCGTTTCTGGAAGTCGGATTCGAGGGTCAGGGTGGAAGCCGGAAAATCGACCTCGGCGCCGTTGTCCTGCTCCAGATAGACCGTGTCGCCGTCGATCTCGACCACTTCGCCGACGATCTTTTGCCGTTCGTGCCGGACGATATCGCCAATTTTGAACATGCGTTCCTCATGGAGAGATGTTTCGCCGGACTTTAGGTCAGGCAAGGAGCCGTCGACAATGAAATCTTGATGTCAGCTGACGTTGAGCCAGGCGAGACATGCTGCCGTCGCATCCTCGACCAGCGCATCGCCGGTTTCGTGCCCGGTCACGTCGCGAATGCGGTGATGCAGCACGTCGTTGGCCCACAGCGCGTGCAGGGTCTGGAGTGCGAAACCGGTGGCCCGTTCGGGGTCTGGGTGATCTATCGCGTTGCGGTGTTTGAGGATCGCCGGGCGCAGATGGTCGGAGATTTCCTTCCAGATCAGCGCGTAGCGGTGGTGGAACGCCGCATCCGATCCGCTGCGCTGGATAAAGACGCGGGTCATGGCGCGGCGGCGGCCTGAGAAACCGAACAGGGCCCGTACTGTCTGGTGAATCACGATTTCAAGCGGCGAGCGTTCGGCCTCGAACAGGTCGCACAGGAACGCGATGCGCTGGGTGAGTTCGGCGCAGTGCAGATCGTGGATATGGAGAAACAGGCTCTCCTTGTCCTTGAAACGCGCGTAGAACGAGCCGACCGAGCAGCGCGCGCGAGACGTGATATCCTGAACCGTGGTGCCGTCATAGCCGCGCTCGGCGAACAGCGTCTCTCCTGCGCGGACGATCCGTGCATGAGTTTCCCGGCTGCGCGACTGCTGCGGTACGCGGCCGAGATCGTCGTCGAGCAGAACGCTCGCCATGTTGCGGTCCTATTCCGCCGCCGCCATCTCCGCCGAGGCGATGGGCCGCAGCTTCGGCATGACCTCTTCGGCGAACAGGCGCATGCTTTTCTCGGTCAGTTCCCCCGGCAGCGTACCGAACTGCATCATCGGAACCAGATTGCCGAATCCCATCTGCGACTGGAGTTCTTCCAGCCGTTCCGCGACGGTGGACGGGCTGCCGCACAGGAACATGCCGTTGTCCGTTACGCCCTTATAGGAAAGAAAATCCTCGCGGTGCTTGAATTTGGTTGCCATGACGTATTTGTAGGACGCCATCGACGAATAACCCGGCGGGAGCTTGTACTCGACCGGCGAGACCAGGAACTTGTTGAAGAAGTTCTCGATATGCGGCGCGGCCTCCTGCGCCGCTTTTTCGTCCGTCTCGGAGACATAGAGCGGCAGCGCCCAGCCGAGCTGCTCCGGCGTGCACTGGTAGCCGTAGGCCTCGCACTGCGCGGCATAGGCGGTCAGGTTACGGGTTACCGATTCCACCGGGCTGAAGGTGATCAGGTAGGTGTATTTGCGGTCCGGGTGCGACGCCCATTCGAGCGTTTCTCGCGATCCCTGCGAGGGGATCCAGATCGGCGGATGCGGTTCCTGATAGGGACGCGGCCAAAGATTGACGTACTGGAACCGGTAATGCTTGCCGTCGAACGGGAAGGGGCCTTCCTTGGTCCATGCCTCGATGATCAGGTCGTGCGCCTCGTGGAACCGTTCCAGCGAAAAGCCGGGATTGACCATGTAGGAATGATATTCGCACCCGATGCCGCGCACGAAACCGGCGATCAGGCGCCCGCCCGTGATATTGTCGATCATTGCGTATTCTTCGGCGATCGATAGCGGGTTTGTGGTCAGAGGCAGGGCCCGGCCCAGTACGCAGATCTTGGCCTTCTCGGTCCTGCGCGCCAGCGCGCCGGCCAGGATCGAGGGCTGCGGCATCATGCCATAGGCGGTCTGGTGATGTTCGTTTACGCATACCCCGTCGAAACCCAGATCGGCCGCCAGCTCCAGCTCATCAAGATAGCGGTTATAAAGCTTGTGGCCTTGCTTGGGGTCGTAATGCCTGTTGGAAAAAGTGACCCAGGCGTTGCCGTCGATAGCGTCGAGATCGACCGCGCCGTAGGGCATCAGGTGGAAGAAAAAGAATTTCATTTTTCGTTCTCCAAACCGGTTCGATCAGTTTCTTGAGGTAATGGCGTCGATGCCGGCCATGAACTCGTCCAGCTTTTCCTGCTGGGGCGAATGGCCGCATTCGGGGAAGATGCGCAGCTCCGAACTCGCGATCAGTTTCCTGTAGGCGTGGGCATAGGGCGGCGGGAATACAGGGTCATTTTCGCCCCACATGATCATGGTCGGAATTTTCACGCGGTGGAGCCATTTCTCGAGATCGGGATTATGGAAGCGCGGGCTCCAGCACAGCTTGGACGAGGTAAAGGCGTTCTTGAGCGCGATATCGGCTTCTTCTTCCGACAGTTCGGCGTTCAGGCGCTCCTGCTGGGCGGCGGGGTCATAGACCATCCTGGCCTTTTCCTCGTTGCTCCACATGAAGATATCGCCCATCGGCACGCCCTTGACCCGGTTGCCGGCAGCGGAAATCAGCGTCAGCGTCCGGAAACGTCCGGTGCCGCGGACGGCGAGCTCGGCGGCGAGCCACCCACCCATCGAATGGCCAACGAGATGGGCATCCCGGATATCGAGCTGTTCCAGCAGGTCGAGATAGAAAAAAATCAGGTCGTTCATATTGTCGAGCCATTCCGGCGTGTCCGACAGTCCGAAACCCGGGTGGTCCGGGGCCAGGACCGTAAACCGGTCTGACAGCTGGTCCATAAAGGGCATCCATCCCTTGCTGCCGCCTGCGCCGTGCAGATAGAGCATGGTCGGGCCGCTGCCGCCCTTCGCCAGGTTGATGGAACAGCCGTTGATCGAGATTCGTTCGGAAGCGCCTTCCGCCATGGTCGTCTATTCTCCGTTCTTCGCGGTCTGAAACCGAATGGTCGTTCTAGTTTATAACCTTGCTCCGAACAACCGCAACCGAGCGAAGAATCCCGGTTTTCTGCCGTGCAGAGAAGTGGGGCGGTATCGTTTGCGGAGGGACGACGACCTGCACTGATTGGTTCTGGATAATGTTTGACGGGTCGCGTAGGTATCTGCCGACCCGAACAGAGGAGAAATGATCAATGTCCAACGATGCAATCGTCGCCCGTCTCGATGCTGAAGTCGAAGACTTCGCCAAACGTGGAAAAATGTTCCAGCCAGGCATCTGGACCAAAGGTCGCTGCCGCGCCTTCGTCTATCAGCATCGTCTGAACACGCGGCAACGCAACTCCGTGCTTAAACTCAAGGTCGCTACCAACTGCCCTATCTGGGATATCAAGCTGGACATCATCCATGCCTGCGCGCAGGAAATCATTGCCGATGACGAGTTCGGCGGCGGTCAGCCTCACTGGGAAATTCTGGAGGATCTGGGCGTCAAGCTCGGTATGGACCGCGCCGATATCAAGAATGCGACGCCGACGGCCTCTACCCAGCTCTGCTGGGATGCGTGGTCGGGTCTGATGTCCAACGCGCACTGGCTCCTCGGGCTGATCGGAAATACCTGCACCGAGCGGGTAAATGTTCCCGGTTACGGCAATGGTGCCATTCGCGAAAAGGGATGGTTCGGCTCCATGCGCCAGGACTGGCGCGAGATCTGGGGGCTACCGGACGAGGATTTCGGATTCTTCAAGCTGCATACCGAAGCGGATATCGAGCACTCCGAACTCGGCTGGAAGAACGTGGCCGAATACGCCGCTGATCTGAATTTAGAGGATGAGGTAATTATCGCGCTGCGTCGCAACCTCGTTGTCTGGGAGCATTACCTGGACGGTATTCTCGCATATGGCGATACGCTGGAGGACTGACCGTAGTGCCGGCGACTGGTATCACCACTTCCTTGGTCTGCTCCCCCCGTTGCCCATGGAGTTTCATCGACGATTCGCAGGACCGGTAACCGGAATAACAGGGCGCCCATGAAGCGCTCTTACTTCAGAGGCGGGGCCGCCAGGCTCCGCCTTTTTTTCTGTCGTTTCAGTGCCTGCGTTCTACGTCAGCGGCGTGCACGCCTTCAGAAACGTCCGCGCGTGGGTAAGGGCGAGTTCGATATGGCCCGAAGGCTCCCGCCAGGGGTAGAGGCAGACCTGGGCGTTGCGGGCGAGGCGCGCCGTTTCCATCGCGGCGGCGAACGGGTGAGGCGGCGAGTCGTCCGGCATGATCAGGATCGGCGTCTCGCAGTCCCGGACGAAATCGCGACTGACGGTGTACATGAACTCCGGGTCAACCGGATACATGGTGCGCAGATAGCGCTCGACCATGTCCTGCGTGATGTCGGGCCGGCGTTCGAGGAGCCGGGGCGCCCAGTTGGCCATGTTGTTCCGATAAAATCGGTCCGGCAGCTCGGGACGAAACCCGCTGGGGTGGGCCAGGATGGCCGCGACCACCCGGCCCGGCGCGCGGCGGATCAGGTTCCAGATCATCGGACCGCTGATACAGAAACCGGTCACGATGAATTCTTCGATCTCCAGATGATCCATCAGCTCAAGCTGGTCGTCGGTGAAGGCGTCCCACGGGCGGCCGACCTCCAACGGTCCTGAACTGCCGCCGCCATCGGCATTGCGCAGGTCCATCGCGACACAGCGATGCGTGTCCGCGAACTCGACAAGCGGGTTGAACGACCCGGGGCCGCTCATCCCGTCGATCCGCGCGTCGAGTCCGCCGCCCGGCAGAACCAGCATGGGAAAGCCGGTGCCGGCTTCCTCATAATGAATCCGTACCGGACCGTTTTCGAAAACCGGCATGATGTTCTCCCGCTGTTACGCGAGCAGTTTATTCCCCGCTATATGCTATGGACAGGGGGGTACGTTGCGGATTGAAATCCTGCGACGGACAGATCGTAGCTATGGCAATCATGCCGGGGCCGCAAGGTGCCCGGATTATTCAGGCCGAAATTATTCAGGTGGTGCGTGGTTTACGACGCCGCAGCGCGAGACCGGCGAGGCCAAGGCTCAGGATTCCGAATGCGCCTGGCTCGGAAATGCTGGGGGCCTCGGCTGCGCTAATGGTAAGCGTCACATTGTCGGCATAGGAGGTGAATTCCCGGTTCGAATGCAGGCCGACGGCGATATAGCGCGTGCCCGCATTGATGATGTAGTTGGTCAGGGTGAATTCTTCCCAGCTAGTGGCACTCGCATCCGTAAAGCCCACAGGCTGGAAGAGAACATTGTCGAAAGATGTCCCGCTGACGGGGTTCGAAATTGTCGGCTCGGCACCAGAAAAGCTGCGCAGTGACAGGGAATAGGAGGTTGAACCAAGCGCATTGAAAAACGCCGAAAGATCGGCGGTCGCGCCGCCCGCGTCAATTGTGGATGAAAGCGCAGTCAAATCGACGACATTATAGACGTCTGTATTGGCTCCGCCGCTGACAAAGCGCAGCATCTGGCTGCCGCCCAGCGGCGTTACGCCCGCCTCGGCATTGACGATCGAAAAGGGATCGACATTCCAGTCGCCGGTCGACGTAAACGTAAACCCGCCACCGCCGCCAGCGCCCAGGGGTTCAAGCTCCATGCCGCCGCCGATCAAGACATTGGCGTGAACGTTGAATGATAACAGCGCGACCGTGCAGCCTGTCATCAGGGGGAACAGAAATCGGATCGACATAATTGGTAAAAACTCGGACTCAATTTTATTTATGGTTGCATGGTCGCATTCCCCTGAACCGTTGTAAACGGTCAGTTTTTCTCCGTGAGCACTAAAGCAATCGATTGTAGGATAGGGAAAAGCGCCAGCGCATCGCGCCATGGACAGAGCGCTGGCAATTGACGAGAATCCGATTTTTCATGTCTACGGTTACGTCCATGACCCGCCCGACCTCTCGCAGAGATACCCGCGTTTACGGTCCCAATAATTTTCGCCTCGGCCTGTTCGGCATGAACTGCGAGGGCGGGCTCGCCATGACCAAGGCGCCTGAACGCTGGGACGCCTCAATGGATAACTGCCTGAAGGCTGCAAGGCTGGCGGATGAGGCGGGGCTCGAGTTTCTGCTGCCGATTGGCCGCTGGCACGGATATGGCGGCGATACCGACACGGCGGGCGAAGCCTTCGAGACGCTGAGCTGGGCCATCGCCATGCTGGCGGAGACCGCTGACATCTGCACTTTCTGTACGCTGCACATGTCGCTGATCAACCCGGTCTATGCCGCCAAGCAAATCGTCACCGCCGATCACGTGGGCAAGGGACGGTTCGGCGTCAATCTGGTCGCCGGGTGGAATGTCGGCGAGCACGAGATGTTCGGCGTCGAGATGCGCGAGCACGACGAGCGCTACGATTATGCCGAAGAGTGGCTGGAGATCGTCAAGCGGCTCTGGTCGGACGAAGGTACGTTCGATTTCAAAGGGAAATATTTCGACCTCAAGGGCGCGCGGGCGAAACCCAAGCCGTGGGGCGGGGAAAATCCGCTGATCGTCTCCGCCGGGAATTCGGAAGCGGGGCGCGGTTTCGCCGCGCGGCACGCCGACTGCCTGTTTACCTCAATACGTGAATTCGAGGAACTGCCCGCCAAGGTCGCCGATATCAGGCGTATGCGGCCCGGCAACGACGCCAACGTGTTCGCGAGCGGCCATGTGATCACGGCGCCGACCCGCAAGCAGGCGGAGGAGTATCATCACTACATCGTGCATGAAAACGGCGACTGGGACGCGGCTGAATACACGGTGCAGATCAGGTCGCGCGGTCAGACCTATTCCAGCGCACGGCTCGACAAAATGCGCGAAATCATCATCAGCGGTACCGGCACCCATCTGGTTATGGGTTCCTATGACGAGGTCGCTGAAACTTTCAAAAAGCTCAACGAGGCCGGGCTCGACGGCATGGCGATCGGGCTGGTCAATTTCGTCGACGATTTGCCGGCGATCCGTGACGAGGTATTGCCCCGAATGCAGCGGCTGGGATTGAGGGAGTAGGGATTTCTGCCGTCAGGCGGCCACCGTTTCGAAAGCGCCTGTATCCCGGTTCAACCAGTGCAGCTCTCCGCTGCCGATGGCGAACCATGCGCCGTGCAGACTGAGCCGCCCGTCCTCGACCCTTTCTTCTATGAACGAAAAGGACATCAGGTTCGAAAGCGACTGTCGGACGCCTTCATGCTCCAGAGCTGTCTGCCGGTCGTCCGGGGCCTTTGCGATCACCCTGTCCCGCGCTTCGTCCAGCAGACTGACCCAGGGGGCGATGAACTGGCCAACCGGTTTGTCTTCCGCGCCAGCGAGCGATGCCGCCACGCCGCCGCATCCGCCATGGCCCATCACCACGATGTCGCTGATACCCAGCGCCGTAACCGCGAACTCGAGAGCTGCCGAGGTTCCGTGCAGACTGGCGCTCGCCGCGATACAGGGAGGCACCAGATTGGCGACGTTGCGCACGACGAACAGTTCGCCCGGGGCTGCGGAGAAGATGGTGGACGGATCGACTCGCGAATCCGCACAGCCGACGATCATTGTCTTCGGAGCCTGTCCTCCGGCGAGATCGGCATAGCGGTTGGCTTCCTCCCGGTAGCGGCCACCTCGAAACTGTCTGTAGCCGTCGAGTAGACGGGCGGGCAGGGTACTCACGCCGCTTCCAGCAGAATATCGGCGCCTTCGTAGGAAAGCCCGGCCTCGGAAATGGCCTGCCGCACGCCTTCGAGTTCCGCATCGCTGAGTTTCGTCAGCGGCGGGCGGACGACGGCCTTCGGCATACGGCCCAGCATGACCAGCGCTTCCTTCATGCGGTTGTGCATGTCGGTCGCCGGCGCGCCGTAGAAGCATTTCGCGGTCGGATAGATGCGGTCGTTGATCGCCTGAGCGCGGTGCAGATCCCCGGCCTTCACGGCGTCGAACACAGCGACCTGCAGATCGGCGATCACGCTGCCCGAACCCGACAGCAGCCCGTTTGCGCCCATGGTGAGCGACGACATCAGCCAGGCGCTGTTGGTCGACAGCACGTTGAACGGGCGGGAGGCGGATTGCAGCTCGCGTACGTGACGTTCGTGGACGTGACCCATGTTCCAGTCCTTCATCGCGACCACGCTCGGCACCTCGTCGATGATGCGCTGCATCGTCTCCATGGAATAGGCAAGCTGGTCCGGATACTGGAACACGATGATCGGCAGGTCGGTCGCATCCGCGATGGTCTTGAAATGGGCGACGCCCATCTCGGGCTTCATCTGGCCCTGCATCATCATCACCGGCTGTGGCGGAAAGACCAGCAGGCAGGATGCGCCGGCCGCTTCGGCCCAGCGGGCGATGCGCGCCGCCTCATGGCTGCCGTCGGCCCACACGCCGGCGATCAGAGGCAGGTCGTCGCCGACCTCGTCAAGCGAGACGTCCAGAATGCGGCGCTGTTCGTCGTCGGAACAAGCATGGACTTCGGAAGCATGCCCATTGACGGTGATCGCCGTGATACCCGCGACACTGGCGACATGGCGCAAATGCGCGCGGGTCGATGCCTCATCAATCGAAAAATCCTCGTTGAAGGCAAGCAGCGTCGCGGGGATGACGCCGGAAGGCAGGAAATCCTTGAAGCGGGGCATGGAAGACTCCTGTGCAGAAACGATGGGAATGTCATAAGCCAGCGAGGCCAGAAATTCAATTCGGCACGTCTTTTCGGTCTCCGTAAGGGGCGGCGGTCGAAGGGGTGTCGCGATTTTGCCGGTTTCGATGATAGGCTTGTGACCATACGCACAGCGCCAGCCCTGCCAGGTCGGCAATATGGGCGTACGCAAGAGGGGAGATTATCAGATGGGACGAACATTTCACATTGCCGCCATGGCCGTGTTTCTCTCGACGTCGTTTTGGATTTCAGGTGCGAGCGCCGCAGACCGGCCGGTCGCGCTGGTGGAATCTATCGAAGGCGCGCCGGGCGCCGGGGTCGGGTTTCTCGATTATGTCTATCCCGAACAGACAGTAGATCTTGGGACGAACGGCGTCCTCGTGCTGTTCTACATGGGGGCGTGCTCGGTAGAGACGGTCCGGGGCGGACGGCTGACGGTTGGGAAGGATGCCGGAGAAGTCGAAGACGGAACCATTGACGTAAAAAAGGTGCCGTGTCGGGGCGCCAATATCGTCGTTTCGGAGGAGAGCAGTGAAGCGGGCGCCACCGTCGACCGGGTTACGCCATTCAGCAAGCAGGACTGGTCGGAATGGACCTGTCTGACGTCAGCGCTCATGGGGCAGATTGAGGAGTTTGCATAAGGGAGGATTTTTGGCTCCTCGTAGAGACCCGTAGGGGAACGAAGATGAGACAA
>Ga0181588_10005054_pt1 | contig 10689 bp, 10 predicted proteins | sample 071ome_26_FD_148607 | JGI IMG/M metagenome (GOLD analysis project Ga0181588, IMG submission 148607) | Coastal salt marsh microbial communities from the Groves Creek Marsh, Skidaway Island, Georgia - 071409BT metaG (spades assembly) | ecosystem: Environmental > Aquatic > Marine > Intertidal zone...
TCGTCGCCGGTCAGCCGTTGAAGCTTCGGCCGGTCATTGACATCACGGTTTCACCGAACAGCTCGCTCAAGCTTGGATGCGGTTGGATGAATTCGGCGATCTCGTCGACCGTGGCTTCCCAGTTGACCGCGAGGTAGCCACCGCTCAACTGCTCGGTCACCCAGGGACCCACCATGTGCACGCCGATCACTTGACCAGCGCGCCCATCTGGACCACGTCGAGCGATGATCTTGACCATGCCGTCGGTCTCGCCGAGGATCTGGGCGCGCGAGTTGAACTTGAACGGATGCTTGCCAACCACAACATCAATTCCGGCTTCAGCCGCGGCCTCCTCACCAGGACCCGCCCACGCAACTTCCGGATGGCAATAGATCGCCCACGGCACGCGGGTGTAGTCAACCGGCGACGGGCATTCGCCAAGAAGTTCCTTCACGACCATGACCGCCTCGGCATAGGCGACGTGCGCGAGTTGCGGTGTGTTGATGAGGTCACCAACTGCATACACGCCGTCCTCGGTCGTCCGGCACAGCTCATCGACCACAACAAATCCGCGGTCATCGACCGCAACTGTGGTTGCTTCAAGACCCAACTCGTCGGCGAACGGTCGACGGCCGACGGAGACGACCACGGCATCGACGTCGATGTTCTCACCATCTCCCAGGTGGACGGTCGTTCCAGACCCGGTCGGTGTATGACCGGTGACGCTCACACCGGTGCGGATATCGATGCCCTTGTTCGAGAAGCTCCGTACCACGATGCGCGCGACGTCGGCATCGAGACCCGGGAGGATCTTCGGCAAACCCTCCAACAAGGTCACTGATGATCCGAGGTCGGCAAAGGTCGACGCAAACTCACATCCGATCGCGCCGCCGCCGATCACGGCGATACGCGACGGCACATGGTCAAGATCGAGCACCTCGTCGCTGGTCATGATCGGACCACCGCGATCAAAGCCGGGGATGGTCCGCGGGACAGATCCAGCCGCCAACAAGACCGCCGCTCCGGACACATCGCTGGTGGCACCATCGGGGTGGACGACGTGAACGCGCTTGCCAGGTCGCAGTGACCCAGTGCCGTTCAACACCTCCACCTTGCGGCCCTTGCACATTGCACCGATACCACCGACCAGACCAGCCACGATCTTCTGCTTCCGGGCCTGAGTGACAGCGAAATTCACCGATGGCGATCCAGCGTCGATACCGAAATCGGCGGCATGCTCCACATGCCGATGGACCGCGGCCGTCTCAAGAAACGCTTTGGCGGGGATACATCCACGATTCAGGCATGTTCCGCCCAGCGCATCCTTCTCCACGAGCGCTACCGAGAGACCAGCAGATGCTGCGTAGAGGGCTGCGGAGTAGCCGCCAGGCCCACCACCGATGACGACGAGGTCGAACGTGTCAGACATGACCTCCACGGTACCGCCGTTCAGCCCGCGGGAAGTACCCAGCGCGTGCGACTCTCGCCACGTTCGGCAACGAGTACGAGAGCAGTGTCGTCACGCCCGACTTGCACGTCGAATGTGACCGCGCATTCTCGTGTCGCGACGGTGACCGGATCACAATCTCCTCCGCCTGGCGCATAGGAGGTTCCCGATGCGATCAGGCCAAAGCTGCGCGAACCGTCCGGGTCGTCAACGCCCCCCAGTCGGAGGTCCACCACGACAGATGATGCGGTGGTTTCCGCGCTCACCACGGTGACAGCCATGTCTCCCACCATCACGACGGAACCAACCGGCGCCGGCGTCGACAGGTCGTCCGATCCCGATAGTTGCAACAACAGTGCGGCACCGGCAATGAGAATGGCGAATCCGCACCCCAAGGACAACAACAGGAGAGTTCGGGTCTGCATGCAGCGTCGAGGCTAGGGCCTCGGTAGCGTGCCCGCATGCGCGTGGCCCTGCTCCCCCGACTGGCCACCGTGTGCGCTGTCGTCGTCATCGCAGCCGGTTGTGCCGACGACCGAGCAACGACCTCAGCCCCAACTCCCGCCGCATCCACGGTCGCGCCGACCTCTACAGCAACAGCGACGACCACTGGTGGTGATGGCGCTCCCACATCCATCACCACACCGGCCGACACGGCGACGACCAACATGCCCGGTGCCACCCTTCCTGCGTCGTACGACTGGGAGGCGCCATTGATCGGTGGCGGCAGTATCTCCCTGCGCGACGTGGGCGATCGCGATGTACTGCTGTGGTTCTGGGCGCCCTATTGAACGACCTGCATGCGCGAAGCCCCCTCGGTCGAGGAGGCACACCGGCTGTACGGCTCCGAGCTCACCATCATCGGTGTGGCGTGGTCCGGCGATGACCGCACCTACGCCGACTTCATTGACGAGGGCGGACTGACATTCCCACAGATCGATGACACCGTCGGCGCGGTGTACGACCGGTTCGGCATCCCGTATCAACCGGCCGCGGTGTTGTTGCGGCCCGACGGAACCATTACGACCATTACGCAGGCGATCGATCTCGCCACCATCTCCGAGCTGGTCACGACATAAGCGATTCACAGCCGTAGGTTGTGGTCATGCGAGTAGCGATTACCGGAGCCAGTGGCCTCATCGGAACGGCCCTTAGCGGCCACCTCGGCACACTTGGGCACGACGTATGCCCTGTGGTGCGGCGTGCACCGGGCGATAACGAGATCGGCTGGGGCCCGAACGCCGACGCCCTCGAGCCCGGTGCCCTTGAGGGCGTTGACGCGGTCGTTCATCTTGCCGGAGCTGGCATTGGAGATCGTCGTTGGACCCCGGCCTACAAAGAGACCATCCGATCGTCTCGAGTCGGCCCGACACAGCACCTCGCCGAGGCCATCGCCCGGTCCACGAATGGACCACGCATCTTCCTGAGCGGCTCTGCCATCGGTGTGTACGGATCAGGGACTGAGCCAGTGGACGAGTCCCACCCCTCAGGATCGGGTTTCCTGGCCGATGTGTGCGTGGAGTGGGAACAGGCGGCAACTCCCGCCGTCGATGCCGGTTGTCGCGTCGCGTTCCTGCGCACCGGCATTGTGTTGAGCACCGCAGGCGGTGCCTTACGCAAACAACTACCGCTCTTCCGCTTTGGTCTCGGCGGCCGTATGGGTGACGGCCGTCAATGGCAAAGCTGGATCAGCATCGACGACGAGGTCGGCGCGATCGCTCATCTGCTCGACAGTGACATTTCCGGGCCAGTGAACCTCACCGCCCCACAGCCGGTGACAAACGCCGAATTCACCACCGAACTCGGTCGAGCAGTCCGGCGACCGACCATCCTCCCAATCCCAAAGTTCGGCCCACGTGCGCTCCTCGGTGCCGAACTCGCCGAGAACCTGCTGTTCTCTGGTCAGCACGTGTTACCCACCGTGCTTCGAGATTCCGGATTCGACTTCCGACACCCGACACTGCGCGACGCACTGTCCCATCTGCTCGGCCGTGGGTGACTCCGACACTCAACCCAACGTCAATGCTCACGTCATCGTGGTCGGGGCCGGGCTCGCGGGCCTCAGTTGCGCCCGCCATCTGGCCTCTGCTGGAGCTGATGTCACGATCATCGACGCATCCGACGGCGTAGGAGGGCGCGTTCGCACGGACACCGTGGATGGATTCCGGCTCGATCGTGGATTTCAAGTGCTGCTTCGGGCATACCCAGAACTGCACCGGCAGCTTGATGTCGACGCACTCAACCTCTGCACATTCGATCCCGGCGCGCTGATCCGCCACGACACAGGATTCTCACGGGTCGCTGACCCGTTCCGCGCCCCGCGTGCTCTCCCAGCCACCCTGTGGGCTGCACTCCGCGGACGGGGTGTGACGCCGGCCGATCTATTGCGACTCGGGCTGCTCCGCCGTGATCTGCGCAGTATTCATCCGGCGAGGCTGCTGTCACGACCCGAGACCGCCACGATCGATCGCCTCTCGGCTCGAGGCTTCTCCACGACAGCGATCGAGACTTTCTTCGGCCCGCTCGTCGGCGGCATCCAACTCGATCCGACGCTCACGACGTCATCACGCATGTTTGATGTCATCCTCCGCATGCTCCTCGACGACAATGCCGGTGTTCCGGCGACTGGGATGAGCGCGGTATCAGACGCCCTTGCGGCACCGATCATGGACAAAGTTCGGCTCGACGAACCCGTCGTCAGCGTTAGTCCACACAAGGTGTCGACCCGCGACGGGGAGTACCGCGGAGACGCCATCGTGATCGCGACGGATGGGCCCGCTGCGGCTCGGTTGATCGGAATCGATGACCCTGGCTCTCGTCCCGCTGCTGCGGTGCACTTCGCCGCACCACGAGCACCGAGCCCCACGCGCAGCATCGTGCTGGACCATCGAGGGCCGGCGCGCAATGTGGCCATTATGTCCAATGTCGCTCCAAGCTACGCACCGTCCGGGCATACCCTTGTGACCGCCGCTGTGCCCGGTGTTGCCGACACCACCCGCGTCGATACCGAGGTGCAATCCCAGCTCGCTCGCTGGTGGGGGCCCGAAGTCATGACGTGGGACGTGCTGCGCGTCGATGTCATTCCACACGGTCAGCCAATACAGGCTCCGGTGTTCTCACCCAAGAAGCCTGTCCGGTTGGATGACGGCCTATTCGTCTGTGGCGACCATCGCGATACCGGCTCGATCCAAGGAGCCATGTACTCAGGCCGCCGATGCGCTGAGGCGGTCATCGGTGACCTCACCGGTTTGCATGCCGCGGGTACGCTCACCAACGGTGATACCTGATCAGCTTCCACTCGGCTTTCACGCCACGGTCGCCAATATCGGCGTGAAGGACACCACCGATGACTTCGTCGTGATCACCATGGATGGACCGGCGATGGCTGCGGCGGGCGTGTTCACCCAGTCCCGCTTTGCTGGCCCATCCGTTGTCCTCTCTCGCGACCATCTCGCCACCGGCACGCCTCGGGCCATGGTCGTGGTGTCGAAGAATGCCAACGTGGCCAACGGCCAAGAGGGAGCCGCCGACGCCGAGCGCCTCGTGGCCACGGTGGCGGATCGATGGGGGTATGCACCGGGCGACATACTGCTTGCCTCCACTGGCGTGATCGGTCGGCGCTACCCCATCGACAGCATGGTCAGCTCTATCGCGCAACTCGATCCGGGGGCGACATCGCATGGTCTGCGCGACGCTGCACGGGGCATCATGACAACCGACACGGTGGAGAAAGTTGCCGTGGCCACCATCGGAGAGGGCCCAGCCGTTGTGTGCGGCATCGCCAAAGGGGTCGGAATGATCGAGCCCGATATGGCCACCATGATTGCCGTGGTGATGACCGATGCAGAGTTACCGGTCGATGAGTTGCGCGCAATCCACCGCCGGGTGACCGACACGACCTTCAACTGTGTGAGCGTCGACACCGATACCTCGACAAGTGATACGGCAGTCCTTCTCGCAAGTGGGCACTACCCGGTCAACCCCGCAGACATGGAACGGGCACTCGCCGATGTGCAACGCACTCTCACGCGCGCAATCGCTGCCGACGGCGAGGGAGCGGAGACGCTGATCGAAGTCCGCGTCGATGGCGCACGCGACGACGACCAAGCGAAGCGGGTGGCGAAATCAATAGTCAACTCCCCACTGGTCAAGACCGCCATTCACGGCGCTGACCCCAACTGGGGGCGCGTCGCTATGGCCATCGGGAAATGCAACGACCACGACATCGATGCCGATGCATGCGTGATCTCATTCGGGGGCGTCGAGGTCTACCCGCGCAAAGTTGACGATGCCGGCCTAGCCGAACTCGAAAACTATCTACATGGGCCAGAAGTGATGATCGAGGTGAACCTCCACATCGACCGCGGCACCGCCACTGTGTGGGGCTGTGATCTGACCGACGGTTACATCAGGATCAACGCCGATTACACCACCTGATGCGCCGGCAGCGACGCTAGGTCACTTCGGCTGCATGCGAATTCCGCCATCAACGCGAATGGTCTCGGCGTTCATGTAGCTGTTCGTGACGCACTCCACCACCATGGAGGCGAGCTCATCGGGGAAACCGAGACGCTGCGGGAACAGCACACCTTTTTGCAGGTTGGCCTTGAACTGCTCACTGGCCTCGCCCTCTCCGTAGATCGGAGTGTCGATCAAGCCCGGAGCAACAGTGTTGACCCGCACACCCACCGCCGCAAGGTCGCGAGCAATCGGCAGCGTCATGCCGACAACGCCACCTTTTGATGCTGAATACGAGGCCTGTCCGATCTGGCCGTCAAAAGCTGCGACCGACGCCAGGTTCACAATCGCGCCACGCTCACCGAACTCGTCGGGCTCGGTACGGCTCATCGCAGTCGCCGCCAGTCGGATGCAATCGAAGGTGCCGATCAGATTGATCGCCACCACTTTCTTGAACGCGTCGAGATTGGCCGCTGAGTCGAATGACCCGTCTTTACCGACGGTGCGCTGAGCCCAGCCGATACCCGCAGAGTTCACAAGCACGCGCAGAGGGCCCATCGACGTCGCCATTTCGATGGCATTGATGATGTCGTCGGTCGAGGTGACGTCGACCTTGCAGAACGCACCGCCGATGTCATTGGCGACTGCTGTTCCCGCATCTTCTTGCAGGTCGGCGACCACGACCTTGGCCCCGCGAGCTGCGAGTTGACGTGCGGCAGCTGCCCCGATGCCGGATGCTCCACCTGTGACGATTGCGCTGACTCCGTTGATATCCATGCCCGCACACTACGCCGATGGCCGGGTAGTAACCCACTCCGCCGATATTGCGCCTCTTTCAGAGTGCGGCGCTAGTCCACAGCGATGAATGCAGCGACGTCGACGAGAAGGTGCGCCATCCCATACACGTACAAGCAAATGGAACCCGACGCCGACACCGGCGCCAACACCCCGTTGGCGATGACATCATCAGTGACAAAGTTCAAATTCGATGCATCGGGCCGTGTCCCACACGGATACACCGTCAGAAAGCCACCCACCTCGCTGGTCTCGGTGTCGACGGCGGTGGCGTTCAACCACACCGCGACCACTCGGCCAGAGATGTCCATGTCGACGAGGTCGACGATCGGAACCTCGAGCGGCCCGCCCGTTCCGTCGACATCACCAACCTTGGTCGAGCCCCGTGTATCGGTGACCCGTTGCGCGCTCATCACCGTTATTGATGAGTCTGCAGGTACGTACCCGGCGACGTCGATGATGACATGCGCGGCACCGTTGACGTCGACGCACACGTCGCCCTCCGGCCCAACCGGGATGAGTACCGCGTTGGGCACCGTTTGGCGATCCGCTGTGAAGTTCACGTGGCTGACATCTGGTACATCGCCGCAATCACCGGAAACGGCGAAACCCGGACCGTCCCCCAATTCGGTGGCCGTCAAGGTGAGATTGGCAACAACTGCTGCGACGCCGGTCGCAGGGACCCCGCCGCGGCCGACAACCGATACATCAACGCGACCGTTGACGGCGGGAGGCAGAACACCATCGTTGCTCCGTCGAGTGTCGAGCATGCGGAACGGGGTGATGGGCACCATGCGCGACCCCTCAGGGAGATACCCGGAGACATCGGCGAGAAGGTGGCCTTGCCCATAGATGTACAAGCACACGGTGCCTCGCTCCGACAGGGGGACGAGCACGGAGTTCGCAACCGTATCGCCCGACATGAAATTCAAATTGCTCGCCTCTGGCATCTCGCCACAGGGATACGCGGTGACAAACCCACCGGATTCATCGGTCACCGCCTCAGCGACTGTCACGTTGAGTGACACCGCGGCAACGCCCGTACCCGGCAATCCGGCCTCCCCAGCCACCGCAAATTCAACGGTGTCGAAATCCAGTGGTCCAACCTCGCCCGAACCCAGACCCTTTCGGGTATCCAACAGGCGATGCGGCTGCACCGGGATGAAGTCCAATTGCTCCGATCGGCCAACCCAAGTCCCGTCCGCCAGGGTGAGAACTTGATCGCGGAGCCACAACGCAAACTCAGCCTGCCCGCTGATCGTCAGATGGATGTCGTCGGAGAACCAGCGGTCCGATGATGCTGAGGACGAATCGGCATCCCAATCAAGAACGATCAGTTGCGGCCACCGTCCGCGCGCCTCACGCAGCACCTCGTTGTGTCCGCCATAGCGGTTCTCCCCATTCACCGTGTCGCGCTCTGATACGCCGACCCAAGCCACAGTCTCCACGCCACGCTCCACAAGTGCGGCCATCACCTCGTCGATACCTTCAGCGAACTGATCGAGCGGATCGTTGTATCCCAGTTCGACGACAACAAGTTCTGTGCCGTCGGCGACGCTGGCTGCTGCATCGACACCCGATGACACCGACCCACCAATTGTCCGCCGGTTGACGACAGCGTCATAGGACACCCCGGAGAAGACTCCGTCGAGAAGGGTGCGCAGTTCTGGACCATATTGAGGATCCATCACGCTCGCGCCGACCGAATCACCGATGAACGCTGCCGCCATCTCGGTGACTACCCCGCGGACGATCGGAGTCACGGTGTAACCCGGTGAGGGCAAGCCAAAGGGTCGGCGGAAATCCCATGTGCTGTCGTATGTGCTGGTTGAGTCGCTGCCACTGAGGCGAACCCGATTCGCCCAAATCCCCTCATAGTCCGAATCGGGGTCGACCACAGTCGTCACTCGGTCAGGGTCAGCATCGGGATACGCGTCGAGTAACTGCGCCACCGAGATCACGCGAGTCCACCGATGGTTTGGATTCAGTGCGACGGAGTCGCCGGTATCGACCACGCTTGGGAAATACCCACCAGCGGTCTGCGGTCCATTCGATGCCGAGAATTCGGTTGATGCGATATCACCCACCGGCTGGTTGCGAAGGTTCCCCTCGGCCCACACGCGCACGACACCGGCGGTATCGGCAATGGCCTGATCGGTCTGGGTTCGCTCCACCGACGACGGTGTCGTGTCGGTGGCGCTGGATCGTGTCGCCGCGCCCCCATACACCTGACACGCCGATGTATCGCAGGTTCCGGCATACGGGTACCTGTCTTGTCGTACGCCATATGAGCGAGCGGCAACCGCCTGCGCGCGAAGCGCGTTCATTCCGGCGCCATCACCTCGGTCACCCCACGAGGCCGATACCTCTTTGGGCACCACTCCGCGTAGGTAATGACGAAGAGGCACCGCGTTCACCACACGCACCCCGTATTCGGTCGTGATGACCTCGATTGATCCGCGATAGTGCCGCACCGCGCCGGAGTCCGAGCACAGGCCAAGCACATCGCCAGCGGCGGCATCAATCGCGACCGTGGTCGACAGTGTGACCGGGCCGTCGACCCCCTCGGCAGCGACCGTCCAACCGACATCGTCGGCAGCGCCGGCGATCAGCGAACGCGCGGCAGTTGCCTCATCCACCTGCCACACACCATCTGCGTCGAACCCTTGCGCGGTCTGGAACGCTCGCACCGCCGACTGGGTTTGCGGGCCGAACAATCCATCGATCTCCCACTTGCGTTCATCGACGACGAACCCGAACGCCTGCAGGAAGGTCTGCATCTGCGCAACCGCAACACGTTGATCGCTATCGATTTCCAACGGGCCATCAGGGACGACCAAACTCGCCGCACCGGGACATGCGGGCGCATCGCCAACGAGCACATCGAAGCGTCCGTCGTCGCGGGCGCGCACGCGAACTGCGGATGTATCGGTTCCCTCGGCCGACGGCGACGACCACCGGGCAGCACCTCCGAATGACACCACGCCAATCTCGACCGCATCGTCGGAACCCGTCAGCCGTACCCGCATCTCGGTATCTGCATCGACTGTGCCGGCAACCGTGCCGCCGTAGTAGTGGTCGAGGATCTGCTCCCAATCCCAACCGTGTTCAACCGCCCATCCGTAGGCGCCCCACTGGCTCAACCCTCGACCATGACCGTTGCCGGTACCTTCGATCATGAAGCCAATCACGTCGTCGACATCAGGTTCATCGGCCAGCACCCGCCCAGCACCGATGTTCAACGGTGCAGAAACAACGAGCGCGGCCGCGCACACGAGGACCCGACGGCTGATCGACATGACACCTCGACGCTAGTCAAGTGCTCCGGCCAAGAGGCGTCACTCGGCGCCAACTCAGCGCTGTGGTATCTCAGCGACCGCGAGGGCGTCAACGAGATCGTTCATCGGGTCACCGCTATGGCCCTTCACCCAGCGGAACTGCACATCAGAGCCATCCACTAGATCGATGAGCGGTTCCCACAGGTCGACATTGGCGACCGGTTTGCGCTGAGAGTTCTTCCACCCGTTGCGACGCCAGTTACGCCACCACCCATCGCGAAAACAGTTGACGACATACGTGCTGTCCGACACCACCTCGACCCCAACAGTGCCGAGCTCACGCAGTGCCTCCAGCACGGCGGTGAGTTCCATTCGCTGATTCGTGGTCGACGCTTCGCCCCCGGATCCGCGACGCGTACCATCGGGAGCAACTGCCCAGGCCCAACCGCCGGGCCCAGGGTTTCCTGAACACGCCCCATCGGTGAACACCACAATCGACACAGGTTGATCTTCTCAGCCTCCTACCCATCAGCGGTGGATACGACGAAGTTCACACCCGCACTCAGCACATCGCGAGCACAACGCGCCATGGGCTGCGAGAATAGACGCATGATCTTTGACGGCTACGTGCATCAGTTGCCCGATACCGACCCCGGAGAGACCGGCGAATGGCTCGATTCGCTCGATGCGGTGGTCGACACGCACGGCAAGACTCGCGCTCGGTTTTTGCTG
>Ga0181588_10005065_pt1 | contig 10672 bp, 9 predicted proteins | sample 071ome_26_FD_148607 | JGI IMG/M metagenome (GOLD analysis project Ga0181588, IMG submission 148607) | Coastal salt marsh microbial communities from the Groves Creek Marsh, Skidaway Island, Georgia - 071409BT metaG (spades assembly) | ecosystem: Environmental > Aquatic > Marine > Intertidal zone...
CCTTCGTCTCTCTCTCTCTCTCTCTCTCTCTCTCTCGATGTCTCGAACTCATCATCCCTCTTCTTCTCCTTGTTATTCATTAGGTGGAAGCGTGCATTGAGTACGATACGGATTACATCGACGTCAATGGCGAGATTCCATTCAGTGCTAAACTCATCGAATATCACGATTGGGCGAGAAGCAACGACGTATTAATCGTACCAAACTGCGCTGGCGCCGGCGGCGTTCCAGATGTAGGCGCATTCTATACGTTTCGAAAGCTCCAAGAGCGCATCGCAAAAGCGCGTTTGGATCAATCTGAGAAAAGCGACGCCGTTTCTGAAGACAAAGAAAACACCAACGCGAACGTAGTCAAATCGAGCGAGCCAATCGATGCGGAGAGAGTTGACTGCGCTATCGATACCATGCACATGTATCTTTGCGGCTCAGGCGGAGGTGTTCCTTCAGGAGGTACTTTAGCAACCAGAGCGGCGATGAACGCTGCCATGCGCGATGTGCACTCTCTCATGATGGATCCATACGCTTTGGGAGGCGCGATCAAACGCGGTCAAAGACCAGAAGACGCCGATAAGCATCTCTCAGTGGTCGAGTATGATGAAGAATACAAAGGTTGGAAAGCGCCCTTCACGTACGCGTTTTACGAGACTCGCCTCGTTCGCCGTTCGAACTGGCTGAGCAGAAACATGGGTGGCGTTCCATACGGAAGAAACATGAATTATCTCGAACATTTGTTACTCCCGAGCGAGGAGCATGCGCGAGCATTGCAGCAATCGAACACCTCTTCGAAAAAGGAAGAAGAAAAGCTCAAAGCGGAAGGGAAGCTCTTTGCGAAAGATGAAGGTTTATCGCTCGAAGATCGCGAAAAGGAGTGGGCTGAGTACTGGTTCGATGCCGTTTCCGAACGCGGGGAGAAAATTCGCACGCGCTTAACTGGTAAAGACGGGTACGACGAAACCGCTCACTTATCCGTGGAGTTGGCTTTGTTAACGAGCGAGCATAGAGACGAGTTGCCTCATAAAGGCGGCGTCTTGACGCCTGGCGTCGCGGGCGGTCAACTCTTCGTCGACGCACTCAACGAAACCGGCTTGAAGTTTGAAGTCATGAACGACGACGCGTTACCGGATTTATCTAGGATACCTCCTGTTCATTGATTAATAAAGAGTAAATACGATTTGCGGTGATGATGATGATGATGATGAGTGTGATATTTTTTCCATATTCGTGAAGAAGAGAGGAAGAGAGAGAGAAAAATTTTTTTATAAGAGAACAAATTTTACGACATAACTTTAAACCACGCGCACTCGCTTTTTCTCCGCTCGATTGACACCACCGCGACGGTGAATGCGTGGCAGCGGCGGAGCACTGCACAACCACTCGCACGCTTTTCTGTCCTCTTCCTCCGCCGCTCTGCGTCGCAATCGTAGTCTTCGTCGCGTTCCTTACACAACTACAACTACAACTGTCAAAATGTCTTCAACAAAGACGCTGTTAACCTTTGATGTGGACGGAACTTTAATCAAATCCGTCGGCGAAAACGCAAACAGATTCCACAAAAATGCATTCTCGTACGGGTTTAAGAAAATATTTGGGTTAGACACGACCATTGACGTGGTAAGCCATCACGGTTCGACCGATAAATTGATTATCCGCAGTGTGTTGGAGTTCCACGAGATTCCTACCGAAAGAATTGATAATGAACTCGAAAACGTCGCCAACGCGATGGTAGAATACGCGACAGAAAATGTGCACGATGCCGGTAACGGTATCGAACTTTTACCAGGAGTTTTAGAGCTTTTAACTAAATTATCTGAACGCGACGATTGTATCGTAACGTTAGTGACTGGCAATTTACAACCCATCGCTTGGGCTAAAATGACGGAATTAGGCATCAAACAATACTTCAACGACACGGTCAAAGGTGGCTTTGGGAGCGATCACGAGCAAAGATCCAGGCTCGTCGCCATCGCTCACGAAAGAGCGACAGAGAATGGATTCAAGGTCGACAAAAGATTTCATTTCGGAGATACGCACAACGATATCACCGCGGCCGAAGCCAGCGGCGCGATCCCCGTAGGTTTAGCGACTGGTATTTGGTCCTTGAACGATCTCCGAGAAGTATGCGTGTGTAAAGAGAAAGGTTTGTTCTTTGAAAATCTGGAAGATACGGACGGTGTCATGAAAGCTTTAGGATTGCTGTAATTATAATGATACGCGTATATTTTTGCTTTGCGCCTTTTTCTCCCTCTGTCACTACTTTTGTACGGAGTCTATTTTGGAAACCAGTCCCCCCGGGATCTGATGATCTGACTAAGCAAATGCACAGCAAAAAACTCAAAAAAAAGTTCGATCGGAATATTGTTCGTTACTTTTCCTTCTCACGCGAGCGAGAGAACATCAAAACAAAGAGAAGATCGCAGATCGTCTCGGTAAAGAGCGAACAGTAATCGTCGCATACAATCGTAAAACGCGGTGAATAAATATAATACACGCATCACATGTTTGCGCAACAAAGAATGGGCGTTCCCACTTTTTCCAAGAATGTGTCCGGCGGTGGGATTAATCGATGCAGCCGTCAAAAAATGTCCTCCTCCGCGATCAGACGATCGCAGTCGACGAAGAGATCTCCAGTCGTCGTCTGCAACGCCGATGGGCAGAAATCAAGAATAGGCTTGTGCGGTTTAGCCGTCATGGGTCAAAACTTAGCCTTGAACGTTGCAGAGAAAGGATTTCCGATTTCGGTCTACAACCGGTCGGGTGACAAGACGGACGGGTGCGTGAAGAGAGCCGAAAAGGAAGGCTTATCGAACAATTTGCGCGGGTACAAGGATTTGAAAGAATTTGTTGAATCGATCGAGAAACCGAGACATATCATCATCTTAGTAAAAGCGGGAGCGCCGGTCGATGCGACCATCGAAGGCTTGTCGCAGTTTCTCGAGCCGGGGGACTGCATCGTCGACGGCGGCAACGAATGGTACGAAAACACTGAACGAAGAATGAAGCAAGTTCAAGAAAAAGGCTTGTTGTATATCGGCATGGGCGTGTCTGGTGGCGAAGAAGGAGCGAGAAATGGACCGTCGATGATGCCCGGTGGTTCCGAAGAGGCGTATAAACGCATCGAAGATATTTTGAAACCGGTGAGCGCGCAAACCGATACGGGCGCCTGCGTGACGTACGTTGGGAAAGGCGGCGCTGGTAACTTCGTGAAGATGGTGCACAACGGTATCGAGTACGGGGACATGCAATTGATCTCTGAAGCGTACGATATCTTGAAAACTGTCGGTGGATTGACGAACGAGGAAATGCACGCCGCTTTTGTGGAGTGGAACAAAGCCGAATTGGAATCGTATTTGATTGAAATCTCGAGTTATATTTTGGAGAAGAAGGACGATCAAAAGGACGACAATTCTTTCTTAGTGGACAAGATTTTGGACAAAACTGGGATGAAAGGTACCGGTAAGTGGACCGTACAACAAGCGGCGGAGTTGTCCATCGCCGCGCCGACGATTGCCAGCAGTTTAGACTCGAGATTTTTGTCCGGTTTGAAAGATGAACGTGTCGCCGCCGAGGCTGTGTTCAAAAGCAAAGGCTTAGCGCCGGCAGATTCCAAGGGACCGGCCGCTGGTGTCGATAAAAAGCAGTTGATCGACGACGTGCGCAAAGCGTTGTACGCGTCGAAAGTGACTTCGTACGCGCAAGGCATGAACTTGATCAGAGCTAAATCGAACGAGCAAGAATGGGGATTAAATTTGGGTGAGATGGCGAGAATCTGGAAGGGCGGGTGCATCATTCGCGCGGCATTTTTGGATCGCATCAAGCAAGCGTACGATAAAGACCCGAATTTACCGTCTTTGCTCGTTGACAGTGAATTTGCCTCAGAACTCGTCGACAAGGAACAAGCGTGGAGACGTGTCATCGTAGCCGCGGTGAACGCCGGCGTGTCCACGCCGTCCATGTCTGCCTCGTTGAACTACTTCGACACGTACAGAAGAGGACGTTGCCCGGCGAACTTGGTCCAAGCGCAAAGAGACTTCTTCGGTTCGCACACGTACGAAAGAATGGACATGGAAGGCTGGCACCACACCTTGTGGAGCGACATGAACAGCGCCGATAGTATCACCACTTCTGGCTACACAAACTAAAAAAAGGCGACGCTCTATATTATCGCCTCTATCGCACTCTATATACTATGCTTACAAGTGTAATTACCAAATTGCTATATACTATGTTAATGCTAACTACTCTACACTCGGTTTATTACATTTCGCTTCAAAAATTTTCTCCGAAATCGCTTTCGTTCTTATTCGTTCGCGAGTGTAACGTCGGGAAGCTCGGCATCTCAGATTTCAGCTTTGGTCTCGGTTGCGTCTTGAAATACGAGTGTGCCAACGCATCTTTTGCCGAACACCGTCGTTTAGGATCGTAAGTCAACATTGCATTGAGTAAATCAATCCCACTCTGGTGTAAGTTCGGAAACTCGTGCTCGAGATAGTTGTACGGTTGCTCTGGAACGAGCGTCGTGCCCACGTTTGGGAGTTTGCTCCATCCTGGCCAAATCCTTTCATTCGGCGCGCCTAGCAATTTAAAAATCAGTTCCAATTGCGTCACTTCAGTTTTCCCTGGGAAGAGCGGATCGTGCTTTAAAAATTCCGCAAGGACGCAACCGGCGGCCCATATATCGATGGATGCCGTATATGCGTCGTCTCCGAACAAAACTTCTGGCGCGCGGTACCACAACGTTACCACTTTTGGCGTGTAACAGATTTGCCTTTTCCCCCTCCTCCTCCGTTTTCTCCCATTTTGATCATCATCACGATCACTGCGATCTTTTCCTTCTGCTACGTCTCTCTCCCCGTCTTCCTCTTCCTCGTCCTCTTCTCCTTCTCTCGTGGGTTCAAAACTCCTCGCCAACCCGAAATCGCACAACTTCAACTCCCCGCGGTTGTTCAACAACAAATTCGACAACTTCAAGTCCCTGTGCATAATCCATCGGTCGTGTAAATACTCCACCGCTTTCAACAGTTGGACGATTAAACACTTCGATTCGCTCTCTAAAAATGGCTGTCGCATGTTATCCAGAAGAGAAGCCAAGTCGTGCTCGCAGTATTCAAACACTAAAAACACGTTGTTCAGTTGGTTCCCTTGGACGACTCTCATCAAATGGACGATATTTTCGTGCGAACAGCAGTGTTGCAATATTCGCACTTCACGCAAGGTGGTTATCGGAACGCCGTCTTTTTCTCGGTCCATGCGCACTTTCTTTAAAGCGACGATTTCGTTCGTCTTCTTATCTCTCGCTCGGTAGACGACGCCGTAGGTGCCTTCACCGATGCGACCGAGCTTTTCGTACGTGGAAAGGGACTGTTGCTGTTGCTGTTGTTCCATTCTCATTTTTTTCTTGTTGTTGTCGTTGTCGTTGTTGTTGTTCTAAATAACACAGTAAACTGGTCACCGCTTCTTCTCGGTAGGTTCTTCGATTCTCGCTGTCATCGTTTCGTTCGCGATGTTCTTCAGAGCTCGTGACGTTGTTTGTTGTTAACGTCGTCGTTTGTTGATGTTGTGTTTGTGGGAGGGAAGGTGTGCTTTCTTTTCTCTCTCTCTCTCTCCCCCGGGGTGGTTGGTGGCTGCTCCTCTTTTCTCTCCTTCTTCTTCTTCTTCTTCTTCTTCTTCTTCTTCTTCTTGCGTGTTGTTTGTGTGACTTGTGGAGCAACGAAAAAGTTTTGCAATTTTTTTGCGATTTTTGAGATGAGAAACGAATTTACCCGCATTGCCCCCGCAGAGACTTCTCCTGTCACATATCGTTCGCTCTCTGTACCTACCTCATCATCATCGTCACGCAGAGAGAGAGAGAAAGAATTGTACCACATCTCGTACCCGCATATATAATCACAGGAGACGGCGCGTAAGAGGCAAAAGTTGATCGAGACTTCTCGGAGAGAGAGCGCGCGCGCGAAATTTTTCAAAAAGGGGGACGAGGAAGAAACCTCTTTTAAAAAAAGACAGAGAGAGAGAGATGGAGTTTACGAAACGATTTCATCAGTTTGGATCGTTCGCGTCCAACATCGTGAACAACACGAAGAATGTTCAGATGCCGCAGAACCCCGGGCAAGTCTTTTGCATCGGCGCCGGTTTGTTGGGGACCGTGGTGATTAAGGTGACGAAAAAGAAAAAGACATTCGTGCATCCCCACGAAGAATATGAGCACGCTTTGGAGCGAATGAAATCTGCGGAAAGTCGAATCGAAGCGGTGTCTTCGCTCTTGAAGGAGATGACAAACGAGTGCAACGAGACGAAAGAGGAATTATCGATAGTTGTCTCGCAGAAAAACGCCATCGAAAGGATGCTCGAAGAGTTAGAGAAGGCGAAAGAGCAAGCAGAGAGAGCGTCGCGAGAATTGCAAAAAAGCGTGAACGTGTTGACGAGCGAGCTGGAGACGAATAAAGAACGACACGTGGAGAAAGTGAAGCAGTGGAGAAATGAAATCGTGAGCTATCGCGAGAAGTCGCACGAAAATTTCTTGGCGGAGATTATCGGGTTAGTGAGCGATATGGACAACGATATTCAAATAGAAGTCGTGCCGCACATGTTGCCGCACGAAAGAGCCGAAGTGCATTTGAAAGAAGGCGAGAGCGAGTGGGAACACAATCCCAGATTTGCGTTAGAAGATAGCGCGAGATTGTCAATATTGGCGAATTGTGGGAAAAGCGCGAAGGAAACGAAACAAGTGAAAGCAGAAAAGATTCTCTCGCACGCGACGAAGAAAGTAGAGTCGCCAGCGCACGTGAAAAAAGTCGCAACGCCGACGAGAAAAGCGTTTGCGAGAATTACAAACAATCAAGTGACACAAAACATTACCGAAAAGATTATCACGAAGACGGCATCGATGAAACCGAAACCACCACCACCTGCGAAGAAGAACATGTTGTCTTCTTCCCCGGACGCCAAAATATCTAACAAAGAGTTTGGTGAGATGCTTTATTTCGATTTCGAGAACAACAACAATGTGTCGGATAATAAGGCGTCCGTTGGAAAGTTAGCCGGTGCTAAAGCTAAGTTCATGGCAAAGTGGAACTCTTCGAAAGCTGGAGCCGTTGCGGAAACAGCTTTTGGGGTGTCCGACGTCAAGCGAGCGTTCAAAATTAACGGGCAGTTCGAAGAAATTGAATACGTTTCACCGAGCAGACGAACGGATCTATCAGTTGTGCGATAAAATATGATACGATGAACATTTGTTTAAAAATGATATTTCTCTTTGTTTTCCCATTAAAACTGTGTTGTGATATGTGTGTGCATGTATTACATCTCTCTTGTTGATTCTTTTAAACAGTCGTCTTTTGCTTCTTCGCCGCCTTCTCGTCATTCGCGTCCGCCTCTTTCTCGATGAGACTGATCAAAGTTTCTACGCGTCGTTGCAACTCTTTCGGAGTTCTGGACTTAATGAACCAATCGAATCTGAATTGCCAGTGTTGCCTGATTTGCGCCTTCAACTCTTCCCAGTTCCCAAAGCCGACCTCTGTGATGGAACACAGAAGGAATCGATCTTCCTCTTCGGTATAAGATTTCACCTTGTTCGGGCCATATACAACTTTCAATTCGCGCCACGGGTTCTTATAAAGCGAGAGTTTCTTCTTTACTGCCTTCAACATGTCTTCTTGTCTTTGAATCTTCTGTTCTCCTTTTTTGATATTAGCTTCAATTCTCTTCCAATCGGAAATCTCCGTGCAACGCTCCCAAAATACTTTCGCGTACTCTTTCACCTCGCTTAAAGTCTTACCTTCCATGTCCAGGGCAATCGCTTCCACATTTTTTCGGCCGTGCGTTTCACACGCTCTGCAGAAAAGTTGGAAATCTCTCCTGTTCCAGTCCGTGAAACCCGCAGCGAGAAGACTGCTGTACTCTTCCTGTTCTTCTTGCGTGAGTGCAGGAGGGGCTTTTGGGTCGTCCGGTTCCTCCACCTCTTCCCCGTCAGGGCCAGTTGTTCTCGGTCTGTTTTGTTTTTTCTCCCACTCGTACGTCTTGCGCTTGACATCCTTGTCGTAAAACGCTTGAATTTTCTTGACTTCAAAGAACTGAAAGTCGTTCATTTGTTGTAAACGCGCGATTCTCGGGCCAGACTTGCCGCTCGGACGTCCGCCTTGGTTCATTTGGTCTTTGTAGTACTGGTTTTCGCTGTAGTTTTTCTTTCTTTCCCGCTTTGGTGGATCGATCCAGTTCGAAGAAATGATGGCTTTCATGTCGATGCCTTCCGGAAGCTTTTTGGCCTCTTCCTTCGCCTCTTGCTCTTCGAAATCGTACAAAGAAGCGTCCGCGTTCATGGAGAACTTCAAAGCTTTGTCCGTGAAACCAGACATTTTTTCGTTCAGTTGCTTCGTTGCCTCTTCACCCTTGGCGATAATTGCATCGACGTCTTCAGCCGTCAAATCGGTAACAGCCGTGGAATCAAAAATGTTCTCCGCGCCAAATCGAACCATGTTCGCTAAATCTTCTTTGTTCACAGATTTCTGATTCTGCTGCAAACGACCTTGTTGAATGACTAAAGCGTCCAAGGCTAACTTTTTGTACGCCTTTTCGATGACTTTCTCTTCGACGGAATTATCGGTACAAAAACGAAAGACAGAAACTTCCTTCTTTTGACCAATGCGATGCGCTCTGTCCATCGCCTGTAAATCCATCTGCGGGTTCCAATCGGAATCGTATAGGATGACGGTATCCGCGGTAGCTAAGTTAATACCCAAGCCACCAGCTCGGGTTGACAAAAGAAACACAAACTTTTGCGTGCCCGGTCTGTTGTACTCCTCGATGGAGTCCTCCCGAATTTGACCATCGGTGTTACCATCAATTCTGCAGTAATGATAACCGCGATACATCAAATAATCTTCCAAGACGTCCAACAAGCGGGTCATTTGGGAGAAAATCAACACTCTTGAGCCGCGTTCTTGAAGCTTTGGGAGCAATTTATCCAGCAAAATCAACTTACCAGAAGTTGTGACGAGATGTTCGCCAGTTATGTACGGCGGTCCCGGCTCGGCACCTTCGAACAAGTACGGATGGTTGCAACACTTTCTCAGTTGCATGACCATGTTCAGCAATCTCGCCCGATCCGAGCCAGAATTCACGACGTCGATATCTTTTTGTAAGATGCGCTTGTAAATTTGCTTTTGTAAATCGGACATGCCAATCTTCAAAATCGTCTCTTTTTTCGGTGGTAAAGATTTCTCAACCTCAGCTTTCAAGCGTCTCAACAAGAACGGTCGCAAAACTTTGTGCAGCTGCTGAACGACGTCGACGGATCCACCGTCTTCGTCTTCGACGTTCGCGAAAAAGTCGTCGAAATCTCCCGCGACGGCGAAAACTTCAGGCAACAAAAAGTTCAAAAGCGCCCAAAGTTCGTGCAAGTTGTTTTGCAACGGAGTACCCGTGATCAACATGCGGTTATTGCACGAAAGCATGCGCAACGTCACCGCTAACCTGGACTTTTCGTTCTTCAAACGGTGCGCTTCGTCAATGACGATGTATCGCCAGTGGAATTTCTTCAAAGCTGACTTTTCTTTGATGACCATTTCGTAGGACGTGACACAAACGTCGAACGCGCCTGGACGCATCGAGTCTCTTTTTTGCTCTTCGCGCGCCTCTGCGTTACCATGAAATTTGAACACTCTCAGAACCGGACACCATCTCTTGAACTCGTTCATCCAGTTACCAAGCGTAGACTTTGGAACGACGACTAAATGCGGACCCGTGATACCGCGATATTCGTGCAAATATCCCAAGAGCGAAATCGTTTGAAGCGTCTTCCCCAAACCCATCTCGTCCGCTAAAATACCATTGATGCCTTGGTCAAACAGCTTGATCATCCAGTTCAAACCTTCGATTTGGTATTGTCTCATCGTGCCAAACTTAATGCACGACGGTTGCACAGTTAATCTCGTCCCGTGAAAGTGATCCTCGTTTTCAACCATCTCTTTATCTTCCTCGTCCTCGTTGATGGTTTCCTTTCTTGCTTTCTTCCCTTTCTTTTCCTTCGCCGCGTGAGCCTTTGACCCGGCGAGAAAGTGCGCGAAAACCTCCGTTTCCGCCAAGAGCATCTTATACTTTGAAGTCTTGTTCCCTTCCTTCGCGACTTTCTCGTTTTGTTCTCTACGCACGCGTTCGAGTTCTTCTTGCTGTTGCTTCTTCAGCTCTCGCAAACGCGCCTTCTCGGCTTTCGCCGCGGCGAGCTTCGACGGCGACATGATTTCACCATCGTTGCCCTATAAATGAAGTAAGAATGAGAAGAGATTGATAAAAGTCAGTCGGAGATGAACGAGGCAAACGATAGATATCACGGTTCGGTTGGCGTTTGTCATTCGCGAGGTATTTTTTTTCCCCTCACAAGGCGCGCGCTCGTTGCGTTGAGTGTTGTCGAGAGAAGGAAGAAGAAAGAGTTTTTAAAAATTTTCGACGACGACCACAACGAGACTGGCGACGAAAAGACCGATCCGAGAAAAAAATGGATACGTCGCGTATCGCCCATACGGAAGAACGCATGAAGAGAGAGAGAGAGAACGAGAAACACGCGATGAAACGCCATCGCGCTCCTCTCTCATTCCCTCCGATATCTTTTCTCGCGCGTGCGCTTCGCTAAAGCGCGCTTTGAGCGCGCGCGCGAGCGGCGCTATTAAAAAAAAAAAGACCG
>Ga0181588_10005068_pt1 | contig 10672 bp, 12 predicted proteins | sample 071ome_26_FD_148607 | JGI IMG/M metagenome (GOLD analysis project Ga0181588, IMG submission 148607) | Coastal salt marsh microbial communities from the Groves Creek Marsh, Skidaway Island, Georgia - 071409BT metaG (spades assembly) | ecosystem: Environmental > Aquatic > Marine > Intertidal zone...
TAATGTGCCGGTTAGATTTGACCAAGATGGTACTGCCCTTATTAGTGGCTTCTCACCTTCTATTATGACTTCATTGTTAGGTGGAGCTGAAATGAATCCACAATCTATCATGATGGAGACAATCGGTAAAGAAAGATATTCTCGTATTAAGTATGAAACAATGTAAAGAAAATTGCATATAAATATTAAATAAGGATAAGTTCCGCAAACATTTTCTATCCAACAATAACTAGAAAACCCTTATCCTGTAAAATACTAAAGGATGCTTACAGCAAATTTTTACTACTATAAGCAAATAACAATCAGACCAGCATCCTGACTTATAGGTGGCTTCTTCGGAGGCCACCTTTTTTATGCTTAAAATTGTTAATAACTTTTTTCACATTTTAGAGAAAAAAGTTGGTGAAAAATTTTTTTTTCCCAAAAATTTGTATTATATTTATAATATAATTAACTAAACGGAAATATGGATACATTATTCTACAAACAAATCGGTCAATACAAAAACTCTGACGATCTCGTACTTGGTAACCTCCGATTGGTAGTCCACTTGGCTAAAAAATATCAAGGTATGGGTCTGTCCCTCGAGGACCTGGTCCATGAAGGTACTATCGGTCTCTGTACTGCTCGTGATAAATTTGATTCTTCAAAAGGTAAATTCTCTACCTATGCTGCTCAATGGATCAAGGCTACTATTCGCCAGGCACTTAACAACAAAAGCCGTACCATCCGCGTACCTGCTCACCGTACTCATCTTACCGATGAAGCACCTAAGGTAAGCCAATTGGATACTGCCTATCAAGGTTCTTATATTCCTCAGGTAGAGAAAAAATACAATGAGTCTCACCTTGACCATAAGATCCAAAATCTTCTTGGTAAGCTCAAGCCTAAACAACAGGAAATCATCAAAATGAAATTCGGTATCGGTTATGACGAGGAAATGAAAACTTCTGAAATTGCCAAAGAACTTGGACTGACTGTTCAGGCTGTCAACGGTAATATCCGTAATGCCCTTAAGCTGATGAAAGGATGATACCAAAGTTAAAGTTATATGCAGAGACTCTGAAGCCTTTACTCCAATGGGCTTCAGATAACCCTCATGATAAAGACATTAAATATACAATCACAAGGCTCATTCGTTTTTCTTCAGACAATCCTAAAGATCATGGTATTCCTTATATGTACTCTTTGGCTGCATTAGAAGCTGCAAAGGAAAAAGGAATTACTGATGCTGATGAAAGACTTAGGTGGGTTAGATGGAAAGAACAAACTCATAAAGGTGGCTTAAGAGATGATGGTAGAAAAAATGGAATCTTCCACCAAGAACATATTGTACCAGTCTCTCAAATAGCAAAAAAGCTATATGACCTTAAGGATATCACAGTGGATAACATATATACTGTTTTAGTTGATAATATGAAAATTGCATGGATTCTTAAAGAAGAGCAGAAAACATTAGATTCTGTTTGTCGTAGTGGAATAAGAACCCCTGAATTACTTACATCATTAAACATTCACATTAAAGGATTTAATTATTAAGATATGCCAGAATTAGCTGAACTTAGATTAACCGCAGACTATATTAATAAATCATGCGGTACACTTGACTTTGTAAACATTAAGAAGAACCCTGTTCATAAGGGTAAAGATATTTCTGTACCCTATAAGAAATTTCATATTGTAGCAGAAAGTCGCGGAAAGGAACTTATGCTTATTCTTACAGATAAGTATTCTACTGATTCTATGAAGCTCTTAATGACCATGGGAATGAGTGGTCATTTTGTACAAACAAATACCGGAAGTGAGAAAAAACACTCTCACCTAATGTTCTATACAGATGACGGAACAACCCTTTCATTTGTTGATGTGAGACGTTTTGGTAAGTGGAAATTTGTAAATGATTGGTCACCTAATCGCGGCCCAGATCCCACAAAAGAATATGATTACTTTGTGGATCATATTTTAGAAAACATTCATAAGCCTGCATTTAATCATCCTATTCATACTGTGCTAATGAATCAAAGCTATTTTAATGGAATAGGAAATTATCTTAGGGCTGAAATACTCTATCGCTTATCCGACATAAATCCATTCATGGATGCAAGAAGTGCAATTGAAAAAGACCCATCTATACTTAATCTCTGTAGAGATATTCCCCTTCAGGCATATGCCTTAGGTGGAGGTCAACTTAAAGATTGGGAAAGTCCCTTTGATAATGACCCAGAGCCGTTTAGAAAGTTTATGAGATGTTATGGAAACATTAGGTCTTCAAAACGAAAAGACAAAAATGGTAGAATGTTTTGGTATAATCCTAAGTGGGATTCTGTAAACTAAGTAGAGAAAAGCCATATAAAAATAAATTCAAATATGGCTAACATAGATAATCAATGTAAAGATTTAGAAGTACGAGATTACTATAAAGAGAATGGCTATGAAGATGGAAAATCATCATTAGCAGATCTTTATGATCTTCAGTCAAAGACTCAAGATATGTACTTCACTAAACAAGGGCGTAAGCCTTTTTCAAAATTTAACATCGGTGATGTTATAGATTTTCTCATGGTAACTAATCATGCAATTATTGATGAACTCCATGAAATGGTAGATGCAGTAGGTGGCATTGAAGATGGTGTAGGTAATGCTGCATGGAAACCTTGGAAATCATCTAACCCAGAAATTCGTAAAAAGACATTAAGAGATCTTACCGAAGGTGATCTTAAGGAACTTAAGATGGAATGGATTGATGTAATGCATTTTGTATTTAATGCAGGTTTGGCCATTGGGATTACACCATCTGAGTTTTACAATTACTATCTTTCCAAGAATGAAGAAAATTGGAACAGACAGAAAAACAATTACTAATCACTTCATATAAAAATAAAATATGCTATTAGATATTACACAAGAGGACCGTACATTATGGGTTTCATATTATAACATGAACGGTAAAACTGATTTTATGACCTATGATTTACAGCCTCATGATATGTTTAATTGGCAGGTATGCGATCCTGATGACGAGGGTGCTAGTAAGAAAATGAAAAACTGGGATGGTCGTTCTGTAAAGAAGGTTAAATCTAGGTTCCTTAATAAGTATCGTCTAATTGAATATGTAGAGAATTTACCTTTTACAGATAAAAATACAATCTTTGGTTATGACTTTCCTAAAACATTCTTTGTTGATATTGAGGTTGAGGTAACTGATTCTTTCCCTGAACCAAGTAAAGCAGAAAACCCAGTAACAACAATATGTGTTGTAACACCAGATAGACAATGTATTGTTTTGGCAACAAAGGATTTAGATAGACCAACACAGTCAAAAATTCAAAAGCAGATCGATGAACACTTTAAAGACATTGATGATGAGTTCTCATTTATCTTTAAATGTTTTAAGTCTGAATATGATATGATGTATACATTTATGGATTCCTTTGTTAAGAAGTTTCCTATGATGACTGGTTGGAACTATGTAAAGTTTGATTGGCAATACATTATTAATAGGTGCAAGAAATTAGGAATTGATCCAGGTATTGCTTCACCATTAGGGAGAACATTTGGTCGTGATGAATTTCCGTGCCATGTTGGTGTAATGGATTATTTAGATATTTATGCTAAATGGGATAGGACGGTGGATATTAAAGAAGACTTTAAGCTTGATACTGTTGGTGAAGCCGTTGTAGGTATTAAGAAAGTTAAGTATGAAGGTACCATCCAGGACATGTATGAAAAGGATTATCCTAAGTATGTTTTCTATAATGCGATTGATACTGCATTGGTTTATCTTATTCACCAAAAGATTAAGACAATGGATATTGCATTAACCATTGCTCATATGAGTCAAATTAGTATCTTTAAAGCTGCGTCACCTGTGGCAATTACTGAAGCTCTTTTATGTAGAGAGTTTTTAGGTAAGAATCTGGTAATGGCAGCCGATCCTAAATCACCTCCATCTAAAAGAGAACAGTTTGAAGGTGCCTTTGTAAAGGAACCAATCACAGGTATGCATAATGCAGTTGCCGCATTTGACTTTGCTTCTCTATACCCTTCGGTTATGAGACAAATGAATATTTCTCCTGAAAGTTTTATTAAGAAGGTTAATCCTGAGAAACGTGAAAACGAAAAAGGCAATGATAAAATTGTATCTGTCACAGGTGCAATTTATTCAACCGAAAGATCAATTCTTAAAGATGTTCTTACTCGTCTTTATTCCCAGCGGCGAGAGTATAAGAAAAAATCTTTTGATCTTCAACAAAAAGCATATGAGATGGAAAAGGAGTTAAGAAATGAGAACTAAAATCATTCTGTTCATAAACTTGCAAAAATAAATAAAAAACAATTAAATATGAATGTGCAACTTAGGTTGCATATTTAGTCAAAAAAATATCAAAGTATAAGATGAGTAAATTATTTTCAGACCGTATTGCCTATAAGCCATTTGAATATCCAGAATATTACCTAGAAGGTTGGCTTCCTCAGGCACAGGCCTTTTGGCTTCATACAGAAATCCCAATGCAGAGTGATCTTAAAGATTGGAATGAACATTTAGATGAATCAGAAAGGAATTTGGTTGGAAATATTTTACTTGGTTTTGCTCAAACGGAATGTGCAGTATCAGACTATTGGACCGGGATGGTAACAAAATGGTTTCCTAAGCATGAAATTAAGCAAATGGCAATGATGTTCGGTTCTCAGGAAACTATCCATGCCACTGCATACTCTTATCTAAATGAAACATTAGGTCTTGAAGATTTTGAAGCATTTTTACATGAGCCATCAATTGCAGATCGTTTTGAATTTTTAATGGAAACAACAGCCGATTGGACACCGGAGGATTTAAAAACAAACCCAGAAGCCAGGAAAGAAGTTGCAAGATCTCTTGCTATATTTTCGGCTTTTGCTGAAGGTGTATCCCTTTATAGTTCTTTTGCTGTCTTATACAGTTTCCAAATGAGAAACTTTCTTAAAGGAATTGGGCAACAGATGAAATGGAGTGTTAGAGATGAGTCCCTTCATTCTAAAATGGGTTGCCGATTATTCCGCCATATGTGTGAAGAGTATCCTGAATTAAGAGAAGAGGCGAGAGGGGCTATTGAAGAAGCTGCATCTTTTATAATTCAAATGGAGCATAAATATATTGATAAGATCTTTGAACAAGGTGACTTAGAAAATCTTACTTCATATGATCTCAAAAACTTCATTTATAGAAGAACAAATGAAAAGCTTGAAGAGCTAGGGTATGAATCATTATTTGAATATGATCATGATTCTGCGAATAACTTGGATTGGTTTTATCACCTTACAGGAGGTCATACACACACTGACTTTTTTGCAATTAGACCTACTGATTATGCAAAGGCTAGTGAAGGTGATGACTGGGATGATATTTGGTAAGATTTAAAGAAATTAATAATGACAGTAGAACAATTAGAAAAAGAATTAGGTTGGGAGCGAGGTGTTGATTACCCAGAATGGGGTAATACCGAAGTATACCTAAAGACAATATCAAAGGGATATTGTTTAGCAAATGAAACTCCTAGGGATGCATATTGGCGAGTATCAACCACGGTTGCTAACAGACTTAAAAGGCCTGAATTAGCAGAAAAGTTTTTTAAGTATATTTGGAAAGGATGGTTAAACCTAGCTACTCCAGTGCTTAGTAACACAGGTACCGAAAGAGGGTTACCTATCAGTTGTTTTGGTATTGATGTCGCTGATTCAATTAATGATATTGGTAATAAGAACTGGGAGCTGATGTTATTAGCAAAACACGGAGGAGGGGTAGGCATTTGCCATAATCAGATCCGACCTGCAGGTTCCGATATTACCGATAACGGTACAAGTGATGGCGTTGTTCCTTTCATTAAGATCAATGATTCTACTATTCTTGCTACTAATCAAGGTGCTGTGAGAAGAGGTGCGGCTAGTACCAACTTAAACATTGAACATGGGGATTTTTGGGAATGGTTGGAAATAAGAGAACCTAAGGGGGATATTAACCGCCAGTGTTTAAATATGAATCAGTGTGTTATTATTTCTGATAAGTTTATGAGAAGAATTGAAGAAGGCGATAGAGAAGCTCGTCGTAGATATTCTGCTGTTCTTCAAAAAAGAAGGCAGACTGGCCAGCCTTACATTATGTATAGAGGTAATGTAAATAAACAAAATCCTGAAGCATATAAGAAAAATGGCCTTAAGGTTTTTATGACTAACATATGTTCCGAAATTACTTTACATAGTGATGAGAACCATTCCTTTGTATGTTGTTTATCTTCTCTTAATCTTTCAAAATATGATGAATGGAAAAACACAAATCTTATTTATGATGCTACTTGGTTTTTGGACGGTGTCTTAGAAGAATTTATCCAAAAGGCTAAGTTTATGAGAGGTATGGAAAATGCCGTTAGAACTGCCGAAAAAGGAAGAGCGTTAGGCTTAGGTGTTTTAGGATGGCATACATATTTACAGCAAAGAGGAATTGCCTTTGAAGGGTTACAGGCTCAATTTGAAACAAGGAACATTTTTTCTCAAATCAAAATTGAAAGTGAAAGGGCAAGCCGGGCTTTGGCTGAAGCTTACGGAGAACCTCTCTGGTGCAGAGATACCGGTTTTAGAAATTCTCACTTAAGAGCGATTGCTCCAACTGTTTCTAATTCAAAATTGGCAGGTGGTATTTCTGCTGGTATTGAACCAGTTCCTGCTAACATATATACCGATCAATCTGCCAAAGGTACTTTCATTAGAAAAAATCCAATTCTTGAAAAATACTTAAAAGAAATCAACCATGATAATAAAAAAGTATGGGATAAAATATTAGCAGATGGAGGATCTGTACAAGATCTTAAGTTCTTAGAAGAATGGTGTTTCGTTAGAGGAGAATTAATGAAATGTAAAAATGTACCAGAATTTGAAGAAGCCACTCCGTTTAAAGAAGTATTTAAAACATTCAAAGAAATCAATCAACTAGAGTTGGTAAAACAGGCAGGCATTCGCCAACAATATGTAGACCAAGCAGTTTCTTTAAATCTTGCATTTCCTAAAGAAGCATCCCCAAAATGGATTAACCAGGTTCACATGGAGGCATGGAAGCAAGGTATTAAGACTCTTTATTACATGAGAACTGAATCTGTATTACGAGGTGATATTGCAGCAACTGCAATGGATCCGGACTGTTTAAGCTGTGATGGATAAAAAAGTATTTTGTATAGGTACCTGGAAGACAGGTACAACATCGGTAGGAATAGCTCTTAATAAGCTTATTGGAGGTAATCACCAAACATGTGATACACCAATGAACTCTATTATGCATTCTTATGCATATTATGCCGTGGATAGAAATAATTCTATGTCTAAGAGGAAAATTTCGCTAGAGAATTTTATTAATCCTTTTTCTACTTTTGATGACTTTCCTTGGGTTACTATGGGATCTTTAGAATTACTTAAAGATCTTAAAGAATACTCTTATGTCTTAACTACGAGAAATGCAGATGAATGGCATTATAGTGCATATAAGTTTTTTAAAGAAAATAGAAATGTACCTGGTAAATTTAATCATGTACAATTAGGTACTTTATATGCCGACGAGTTTTCTTATGTATACGATAAAGAATATACCAGTGAAGAGATAACCAATCTAATTGAACCAGACTTTGGTGGAATGGTAAAAAATAAATCAGTTTGGGTTAATTGGTTTAATGACAGAAATCAAAAGGTTAGAGAAATGTTTAAAGATAATCATTTCATGGAATATAACATTTCAAATGGTTTAGGGTGGGAGCCTTTATGCAACTTTTTAAATGTAGAAATTCCTAGTGAACCTTTTCCAAAACTAAATACACAGAATTATGGATAAGTACATTTTAGGACCGTGTTCCTTAGAAAGTAAAGAAAACTGTAAAGAGGTACTCGATGTCTTAGTTCCTTTAATGGAAAGAACTAATTGGTATTTTAAAGGATCTTTTGATAAAGCAAATAGAACATCTATACACTCTGAACGAGGCCCAGGTATACATAAAGGTTTAGATATTTTTGCATGGATCAAAGGAACATACCCTGGTGTGAAATTAGTAACAGACATTCATGAACCTTGGCAAGCAGAAAAACTTTCAGGGTACATTGATATGATACAGATACCCGCATTCTTATGTAGACAAACAGATTTAGTAATAGCTTGTGCAAAATGGTTTAAACATATTAATGTTAAGAAAGGGCAGTGGCTATCACCACAGGCAATGGAACATGTAGTTACTAAAATTAAGGAAGTTAATCCTAAAGCTAAAGTGTACATTACTGAAAGAGGTACTTCATTTGGTTATAGCGGTTTATTACCTGACTTTAGAGCTGTTGATATAATGAAATCATTTAGTGATGGAGTCTTTTTAGATTGTACACATTCTACACAAAAACCTAAATATGATAAAAATAATCATTTCGGTGGAACCACTGGTGGTGATAGAGAACTTGCTAAGAAATATGCATTAGCCGCAAAGATATTTGAATATGATGGTGTATTTATTGAAACTCACCCGGATCCTAATAATGCAATCTCGGATGCTGATAGTCAAGTTGAATTAGAGTGGATTGTATCTCAAATAAATAATATATGAAAACCAAAAAATCTGCAGGTTTAGCAATCATATATGATAACAAAATTTTGTTGGCTCATACAACCTCAAGAGGATGGTATGGATCTTATGGTATTCCTAAAGGTGGTATTGATGATGGTGAATCTAAATTAGATGCAGCAATAAGAGAAACACAAGAAGAAGTTGGAATTAACATCCCTAAAAAATTTATAGACCCTACTGAATATACATTTACAGTAAGTACTAAAAAATATGGCCATAAGATTGTATACTATTACATTGTAAAAATAGATGATCTTAGTCAGATAGGATTAAAAGATTTGAGAGTTCCTAAAAAACAACTACAGATTGAGGAGGTTGACTGGGCTGGTTTCTTAGACTATAAAGAAGCCATGAAGAGAGTCATGAAGTCTCAGATCCCATTGGTTAATAACTTAGTAGGAAAGGGACTTTTGGAAAAGAATAACATTATTTTAAAGTTTAAAGACTTTGGAACTAGATTATAACATATTACTTGGAAGAAAACCTATCTTAACTGATTTTTCTACAATCCAAGATTACATAAAAGGAAAAAGAGTTATTGTTACCGGCGGGGCCGGATCAATAGGCAGTGAAATAGTAAGACAACTAATAAAGTTTAATGCATCAAGTGTAGTAGTCTATGATAATGCAGAAGCATCAGTATTTCATTTAGAACAAGAAATTTCAAGATCAAATCCTAAGTCTCATATCAAATATGTTATAGGTGATGTTAGGGATAAGTATAGGCTTGAAGAGATCTTTGATAGTTTTAAGCCTAATGTAGTTTTTCATGCAGCTGCATATAAACATGTACCTATGATGGAATTAAATCCAGTAGAAGCCGTTAAAACTAATGTGCTAGGTACTATGAATGTTGCAAACGTTTCTTACATGAATGAGGTTGAGAAATTTGTAATGGTCTCAACCGATAAGGCAGTAAATCCTACAAACATAATGGGGGCTACTAAAAGAATAGCAGAACTATACACGCAATTCTTAGAAGAGAAATCATCTACATCATTTATTGTTACTAGGTTTGGAAATGTATTAGGATCTGAAGGATCCGTAATACCTACATTTGTTTCTCAAATTAATAGAGGCGGTCCTGTAAGTGTTACTCATAAGGAAGTCATTAGATACTTTATGACAATTCCTGAGGCATGTCAATTAGTTTTACAGGCAAGTGCATTAGGTTTAGGTGGTGAAGTTTTTCTGTTTGACATGGGAGATCCTGTTAAGATAGATGATTTAGCAAAAAATCTTATTAAGTATTTTAACAGCGATGCTAAAATAGAATACATCGGTCTAAGACCTGGTGAAAAACTTTATGAGGAACTTCTATGCGATGGTGAAAATGTTACTCCTACTGAAGATCCTAATATAATGAAACTTAAGCATATAGATTATGACTTTAAGAGTCTGATACCTAAAATAGAAAAGCTTTCTAAAATAAGATCAAATGATTTTTATAAGATTCTTTTATTAGTTAAAAGTATTGTACCTGAATTTAAAAGAGAAGAGTAATGATAAACATTTATGGCAAAGGTGATCATGCAAAGGTAGTATCTTCAACTATAAGATTACAGCAATTTAATTTTTATGATGATAGTGACTATGATCCGTCAGTAGAAGGTTTATGGGTTATTGGTATAGGCAATAACAAGATTAGAAAAACGATAGCAGAAAAAGTATTAAGAGATAAAAAATTTATTAGTACATTTTCTGCGAACTCTATATGCCATTCATCATCTATTATTGGCGAAGGCAGCCAAATTATGGCAGGGGCTGTTATTCAAATGGGATGTACTATAGGGCCTCATTCAGTAATTAACACAGCAGCTTCAATTGATCATGATTGTACATTAGGTAAATATTCCTTTATTGGTCCTAATGCTACTCTGTGCGGTGGTGTTACTGTAGGTGAATGTAGTTTTATTGGCGCAGGTGCAGTTATCTTACCTTACATAAAAATCGGTAAAAATTGTATGATAGGCGCAGGTGCAGTTGTAACTAAGGATATGCCTGATGGTATTGTTGCTTATGGTAATCCAGCTAAAATAAAATAATAT
>Ga0181588_10005088_pt1 | contig 10652 bp, 10 predicted proteins | sample 071ome_26_FD_148607 | JGI IMG/M metagenome (GOLD analysis project Ga0181588, IMG submission 148607) | Coastal salt marsh microbial communities from the Groves Creek Marsh, Skidaway Island, Georgia - 071409BT metaG (spades assembly) | ecosystem: Environmental > Aquatic > Marine > Intertidal zone...
ACGGTTGTCCAGGGGTGTGCCTTAAATTTAGGGCAGTTCACAAAGAAATCAGCCCTCGCGACGGGCTCCGGCGTGAAGTGTGCGTCCCGTAGACGCCCAGGGTGTGTCATCGCTCGTTCGACTTGTGGCACCTCATCAAAGTGATAGAGGCGAAAGCCAACCCGCTTCGCCATCGGATAGTAGCCTGCGCCTCGAAAAGCAAAGCGGGTCGGCATCGTGATCCCACAGCGCTCTCCGATCGCCCACTCGGTGACTTGAGAAGAGGCCTCCTCAGCTTTCTCCTTCAGAGCGCGCGCCACACCCTCGATAAACTCGGGGCGAGTGTACGCGTGTGGAAACCGCTCGCCCGACGCGACCACGTTTGGCTTAATTAACGTGCGACCATAGGGCGCCAGGTCAAGCTCATCAAGCCCCTCACGGACGATCTTTTGAATCTTTGAGACATCATAGTCTGCGCAGGGCGCGATGATCACGGTAGGTGACGTCATAGGACCTCTCCAAAAAGGCGATGTGCGATCGAGATTCGTACGCTCAGGGCTCTACTTACCACGATGAACCCTACGCTTTATAGCGACTGATTCGCAACGATAACCACACAGAGAATCACCTTCGTTAGATCCAGTGAAATACAAATAGGTCAATATTCTCATATCCTTAATAGAGCCAAGGGGGTACAATTTCATAGTTTAAGAGACACTCAGAGCTCGCCCTGTTGTCAACGGCAAGGGGGATAGTGTAGCTTTGGACATCCTATTGAGACGTCATCAATGAGGCCTAAACCAATGACTCAACACTCGCCCTGTGTGATTCAAGGGCTGAACCAAGACCATGAGGGGAAGCTCTTTGAGGTAAAGGACATCCTCGTCCTTGGTCGCTCACGTAAGTGCGACATCCTCATCGATGATGGCCTTGTGAGCCGCGCGCATGCAGAGCTTCACGCCCGAGAAGGCAAGCTCTGGCTGAAAGACCTGCAGAGTCGCAACGGGACCTTCGTCAATCAGGTGCGCGTCGATGAAGTTCAGCTCAACCCTCAAGACACGTTCAAGGTAGGTCGCTCCGAATTCCTCTACATTGACCCGAGCTCTTTGCCTGTCAACCACCTTGAGGTCGTCGATGACAGCCAGCGCGCCTTCGCGGAGCCCGTCATTAAGAAGACCCTCGCGCTCACCCCAAAGCACATCACAGACTCCTTCCTCGTTCAACCAAGGCGAGCGGACACAGGGACAGGGAGCGACACTGGGTCCTCAAGCGGGGAGCGTGGGCCTCGAAATTCACCACAGTGGTTCGAGGTCATCTTCCAAATTAATCGTGAGCTACAAACGCAAGCGGACCCTAAAGCGATGAGCGTCGCAGTCTCTGACCTGCTCCTGAACGTCTTAGATGGTGACCGCTGTATGATCGCCCTCTTTAACGCGGACGACCAACTTGAGCTCTACTCAGTGCGCGCAGCAGACCAAAAGAGCTACCCCTACTCGGTGAAGATCAGCCAGACCATCGCCCAACAGGTGACCGAGGAGCGTTGCGCGCTCAACATTAATGACCTGAAGCAAGATAAGCGCTTTGAGGAGTCCGACTCTCTCTTGCTCTCTGAGATCCGCTCCTTGCTCGTCGCCCCGATTATGATTGGGAACCGGGTCCTAGGGCTCATTGAGGTGAGCAGGTCCGACGCGATTGACGCCTTTAGTGAGGCCGGCCTTGACCTTTTATCGGTGGTCGGCTCGATGATCGGCGCCGCGCTTAATCACGCTGAACAGATCCAAATTAAACAGCAATATATTGAGGAGCTAGAGTCTACACATGAGCAGCTCAGGCTCGCTCAACAAGACCTCGTCAGGAGTCAACAGCTCGCGGTGATTGGGCGAATGGCCTCAAGCATTAACCATGAGATCGGTAACCTCCTCATGCCCCTCCTCGAATATCACGCGATGCAAAGCGAGGGTACAGACGAGCTAGGCGAGGATGAGCTTGAACTCTTCACCCCTGACGAGCTCTCTTACAGCTGTACACAGATCAAGAGCCTCATCGAGGACATCAAGTACTTCTCTAAGGGCGCCGATCGCCTCCCAGTGATGAGCCGCTGTGACCTAAGCGCTCAGGTCGAGAAAGCGGTCCGATTCGTGAAGATCGACCGTGAGACCTTCCCTCAGCACGGCGCGAACAAGGTGACGCTGACCACTGAGATCGAGGCGCACCCAAAGGTGATCATGGACCCACTGCAGGTCGGTCGTGTCATCATCAACCTCCTCCGTAACGCAGCTCAAGCGATGCGAGGACAAGCTGAGCCACCTACCATCACGATCCGCGTGACCCTTGATCAGCTCCAAGCGATCATCGAGGTCTGTGACAACGGCCCTGGCGTCCCAGAGGAGGTCAAAGCGCGCTTGTTTGAGCCGTTCTTTACCACAAAGGGCGAGAAGGGCCTCGGTCTTGGCCTAGATATCTCAAGGCGGATCATCGCCAACCACAGCGGTGAGCTGTCCTTTAAGCCTAATGAGCCCAGAGGGACGACCTTCAGGATTTCACTGCCTGTCAACCCGACCCTCCATGAGACGCCCTCACCCAAGCCCACCGAGGACGAGGCTCAACTTGAGACGTATGAGTTCGACCTAAACACCCTCGCTCAAAACCAGACCCCCTCAACCGACCATAAGGGCCTGAGTGGCTCAGATATCACACCAAACTCAAGCGCCGACGACGACCTTGAGGGGTGACCCCCTCGCAGGTGAGGGTCACAGAGGCCTGCTCTGGTTTGGGCTCGGGCTGGGTGTCTTAGCGCTCCTAGCGGGGCTCACGCTCGGGCGGGCTGAGCTCAGCGCGAGAGAGCTGCTCAACGCGCTTTGGCATGGGCCTTGGGGCTCCGAGCCCCCTTGCCTGATCATCTGGTGGCTCCGTCTCCCTCAGACCCTCACCGCGTTGATCGCAGGCGCCGCGCTCGGCGCTTCGGGGGCCGCGCTCCAGTCTCTGTTTAGGAACCCGCTCGCGGACCCATACCTCCTCGGGGTCTCATCAGGTGGCGGGCTAGGGGCCGCGCTCGCCTTTAGTAGCGGGGTCATCACAAGCGTTGGGCTGTGGACCTTGCCGATGTCGAGCTTCGTGGGAGCGCTCCTGAGCTGTGCGCTGATTTACACATGGGCGTGGCGATCTAACGGGGTGTCCTTAGAGCAGCTCATCTTGGTTGGGGTAGCGCTCAACCTGCTCTTATCTGCGCTCCTCACGCTCACCTTGAGCCTCAGCGAAGCGCAGCTAGGGGGGGTGTGGCGTTGGCTACTAGGCCGAGTGGATGGGCTCTCATGGGTTGAGCTCGCTTGGCTCGCGAGCGCGAGCGCCCTTGGGACCCTCACGCTGGTCAAACAGAGGGCCTCGCTGTGGCTGTTCGAGGCGGGTGAAGAGGTCGCGTGGAGCCTAGGGGTTGAGGTAGAGCGAGTGAAGCGACAGACCTTGTGGGCGACGGCGCTCACCGTGGGTGGTGTGGTCGCCTTCTGTGGGGTGATTGGCTTTGTCGGCTTAATGGCTCCACACTTCGTCAGGCCAAGAATCCGTGGCTCATCCACGCTCTTAATCCCCTACTCTGCGCTCTATGGAGGGGTCGGCCTCGCGCTCTGTGAGGCGGTAGGGCGCCTCTCTCCAAGGCCACTGCCGATCGGAGTGATTACGGGCTGTTTAGGTGGCTTTACCTTTCTGTGGGTGATCCATCGACAGCGGTCAACAAGAGACCTGATATGAGCGATCAGCCCTCAGCACACCCACTCTTAAGCTGTGAGGGGCTGACCGGCGCCTTTGGGCTCACGAGCCCGCTGACTGTGCGCTTTCCTCGACCAGCGCTCGTTGGCATCATCGGCCCTAACGGCGCAGGGAAGACCACCCTATTGAGGCTCCTGTTGGGCTTGGAGCGACCGGTGTCTGGCGCCGTACGTTTGTTAGGCGAAGACCCTCGTAGCTGTCCACCTCAGCGTCGCCCGAGGGTCCTCTCTTATCTCCCTCAGAGCCCCCTATCCTCTCCACATTGGACCCTCACAGAGCTCATCTCACAAGGGCTCAACGCTCAGGTGCACGCTACACAAACCGCGCGCGTCTCTCAGGTTCAACACACCCTCTCAGCGCTTGACTTAGCGCCTCTCGCGACACGCCGAGTCTGTGAGGTGAGCGGTGGTGAGCTGAGGCGGGCCTTTGTGGGTCGCGCCCTCATCCAGCGCGCAGCGGTGACCTTCCTCGATGAGCCACTCGCCCACCTCGACTGGGCTCAACGTGAGGCGCTCTTAGCGCTCATTAAGCGCCTAAGTCACGCTGAGCGTCGCCTGACGGTCATCACCCTACATGACCTTAACCTCGCCTCCCTCTACTGTGATGAGCTGATCCTGCTCACCCCTAATGGGGCGCCTCATCATGGCTCGCCCGATGAGCTGATCTCGACAGCGCCTCTCACCACTGCCTATGGACAGGCGCCGACCCTCATCCAACACCCGCTCTGTACTGATCACAAGGTCTTAGTCCCAGGTGGACCTTCAACAGTAGGCTAGACGGCGACCCTCAGCAAATGAGCCAGAAAGCAACACGCCCGCGCTCAGTGCTGAGGCGGGCGTGAAGGGCATCTCAAGCGCTCGTGAACGCGCGTGATGGCTCAGCGCGTTGGCATCTCGTAGTTGCACTTATCGCACAGCCAGTACATACCGCTTGGGCGACTCTGACGGACGAACTTGACGACGACCATCTTAGGGTTTTGGCAGCTAGGGCACTCCTTGGCCTTACCTGCGTCACGGTCTGTACGGATAGCGAGCTTGGCGGGACGTGTACCCATGGGTGCTCTCCTTGTGGCGCGCCCTTAAGGGGCGGGTGTTGGAATATAGAGATAAGAATGTCGCGCATCATGCGAGACGCGAGGGCTTTTGTCAAGCTCGACCTGACGCTTATCTTAAACGTTCGCGCAGCCAAGAGGCCTCAAGCGCTCAGGTGAGGTCGTGAACCCGAGCTATGAGCCCACTTCACTCTGGCTGAGTGAGCTTAGGCCAAAGACGCTCCCCTCGTAATAAGAGGAGTCAATCTGTGAGTCTTCACCATCAGGTCGAAGACAGGACTGTGAGTCGAGGACCCCTGCGCGACCAAGCGTAGTGAGCCGTTCAACAATGGCGATCAGGCGCTCACGATCACTCAGGTGACTCAAGCCTTCAGCCCACTCCAGCGCTCCATTCAGCTCGATTAAGACAGAGAGGTTGACCCCCCCGAGGTAGGTGATCGAAGGGTGAGGGATCGACATCGCCACGGTCGCGCTCCGTGACCCTAGCATGTCCCCTAACACCAACACGACGTCCTCTTTTGAATAGCTTGAGATCAGCTCATCTAAACGCTGATAGATCTCACGCTCAGGCTCTTCAAAGCCGTGTCCTACACAGGTCGCACGGAGCGGCGCCTCTAAGAGGCGCTCTGAGAGCTCACAGAGCGACTCTAAGAGCGGGGTGTGCATACAGAGGATTACATGAACCATAACGAGGTCACCTCTTGGGGGGTCAGCGAGGGCGGTGTCCGCCGTTAGTAGGGAGCGTGCAGGTCACGATGTTTGAGTTTAGGCGCCCAGCCTTGTAGGAGCAAGGCCTCACTCAGGTGCTCAGCGATCGCTACGGAGCGGTGATGTCCCCCCGTACAGCCAATCGCGACCGTGAGGTACGCCTTCCCCTCAGCCTTGTATGCTGGGAGCGTCACCTCTAATAGAGGCACAAAGGCGCTGAGGAAGCCCTGGGTCACCGGGTGCTCAAGCACAAAGCGCCGCACCGGCTCATCTCGCCCTGAGAGGGGCTTAAGCGCAGGGTCAAAGTGTGGGTTAGGTAAGAAGCGTACATCCCAGACGAGGTCCGCTTCACGAGGAGGGCCATGCCTAAAGCCGAAGCTCATAAGCTGGATGACCATCTCTCTTAGCTGCCCCTCACCCACGGCGAGCTCTCGCACCTGGCGTTTACAGTCATGGACAGTCAGCTTCGTTGTGTCGATCAGCGCTGAGGCGATCCCCCTTAATGGGCCCATTAATGAGCGCTCAGAGGCGAGCGCCTCCGTGAGGCTCAGCTGCTGTCTGCTCAGCGGGTGTGGGCGCCGTGACACGCTAAAACGTCTCTGGAGCGTCTGCTCAGAGGCCTCAAGGAAGAGCACCCGAGGCGAGACGGGGAGGGCCTCTAAGGTCGCGAGGGCCTGTAAGGCGTGGGTCGCGTCGCTGATGTTGCGCGCGTCTAGACCGATCGCGAGTCGCTTCAGATCTGATCGGCCCGCCGCTAGGTCTGTTAAGGTTGAGATGAGAGGAGGGGGGAGGTTGTCCACACAGAAATACCCCTCGTCTTCAAGGGCCTCGAGCGCTGTCGAGATCCCTGATCCGCTCAGGCCTGTCACGACGATCAGCTCAAGCTCTTTACTGAGCCTCTGAGCCGAACCACTCAAGTCAGATGTGCTCATAAACAGCCCTCCGCGGTCGTGAAGATCTCAAGGATACGCTCCGCTTCGGTCGCCTCGAGGAGGTGTTGCTTCAGCTTTTTTTGGTTTTGAAAGAGCCTCGTGAGTCGCGCGAGTAGCTGAAGCGAGGCCTGTGGGTCCCCCTCAGGGGTCACGAGCGCCACAAAGAGGTGGGTGTCCTCACCATCTAAGCTGTTAAAGGCGACCCCCCCAACGGAGCGCGCGATCGCGATGATCGGGCTGTTTAGATTTGGGAGGCTCGCCTGAGGGAAAGCGACCCCCTCTAACACCGCTGTGCTCTGTAAGAGCTCTCGTCGCTCAAAGGCGTCGAGCAAGACGTTCGGGTCAAGCTCTGAGGAGGCCTTCACGACGAGGCCCGTCAGCTCAAGCAGGGCCCCCTTCGCCCTCGAGGCGCTCAGCTCAGGTTGAATAGAGTCTACGGCTACCCAAGGGCTCAGTGCTGTGATCATCATCCGCCTCGTCGCTTTAGAAGTGTCGCTTGCGCTGTGAGCTTGAGAGGATCCCGAGCGCCTCTCGATACTTCGCGACGGTGCGTCGCGCGATCTTTAACCCCTGCGCCTCAAGCTGTGTAGTGATCACCTGATCGCTGAGGGGCTTGCTCGGGTCCTCCTCACTGATCAGACGCTTAATCTTCATCTTGACAGCCTCACTCGCGAGGTCTGTCTGCTCACCTGAGCCTTGGATCATAGAGTTAAAGAAGAACTTAAAGTCATACAGCCCCCTCGGCGTCTGTACATATTTATTCGTCGTCACTCGGCTGATGGTGCTCTCATGGAGCTCGAGGTCATCCGCGATCGTCCTGAGCACAAGCGGTCTCAGGTGCTCTGGCCCCTCTTCAAAGAACGCGCGCTGATGCTTAATGATGCTCTCCATCACGCGGACGATGGTCTGCTTACGTTGGTCTACGCTCTTGATCAAGGCGCGAGCGGCGTTCAGTCGCTCTGTGACATACTGCTTCGCTTCTTGGTCCTTAGACTGCCGAATCAGTCGCCGGTAGTAGTGATTGATCTTCAGCTTTGGGAGGCCATCATCATTGGTCTGGACTCGATACTCCCCATCCTCATACACGACCCTCAGGTCAGGGACTACGTACTGAGGCTCCTCACTAGAGAAGGCGTTCCCTGGGTGTGGCTCAAGGGTTCGGATCCGCTCAGTCACTCTGTAAACATCCTCGATGGAGACGCCTCGCGCTCGAGCGATTTGAGGGTAGCGCCTGCGCTCTAGATCATTGAGATGCAGGTCGATCACCTGCTTCACAAGGGGCTCCTCTTGATAAAATTCGGCCTGGATTAATAAGCACTCTCTAAGGTCACGCGCGCCAACACCAATCGGGTCAAGCTCCTGGAGGACCCCCAGCGCCTCCTGCAGAAGCTCAAGGCTCACCTCTAGGGTCTCAGCGACCTCCTCAAGGGGTGGGGCTCTTAGATAGCCATGGTCATCAAGATAGCTGATCAAGTGACGTGTAATCCCCATCACCTCTACGCTGATCTGTGAGACCTCAAGCTGCCACACGAGGTGCTCCGTGAGGCTCTCTTGACGGCTGTAGGTCACGTCAATACTCGGGAGCTCTTCACTGTGTTGATAAGGCATCTCATCAGAGCTCGTAGGGAGGTCATCAAGATACCGCTCCCAGTCCGCAGCGTCGAGCTCATCACGCGCTTCGCCCTCATCGGTCTGCGCGGTTGTCTCCTGAGAGCCCGAGCCCTCCTCCTGACCTTCATAGCGCTCCTCTCCGCCGTCCTCTGCCTCCTCAAGGAGCGGATTGGAGGACAGCTCATGTCTAAGCTCTTCGATCAGCTCGACCCTCGAGAGGACAAGGAGCCGAATCGCCTGCTGAAGCTGAGGGGTCATCTTCAGCTCTTGCTTCATCCCTTGGCTAATAAAAAGGCCTAGCTGAAGACCCATATCAACCTCCTAGCATACCTAATCTACGGTTAGACTGAGGCGTAAAGGCCTTCATCAAGAGGCCTGTTTGTGTGAGCTGTTTATGTATCACTCAGGGGTACCTTGTCACGAATGTCACCGAGAGAATGTTGAGGGGAGGGCAGAGAGAGAGTCACCTAGATAGACCGCCTTCGCTGTGGGGTGATGAAGCACCTCACTTGGGGTCCCTGTGGTGATCAGCTCGCCTTCATATAGAATGTAAACACGGTCACAGATCGAGAGCGTCTGTGTGGCGCGATGATCTGTGATTAAAACCCCCACGCCTCTTTCTTTTAGCATGAAGATGAGCTCACGCATAGCGTCAAGCGCGCGCGGGTCCAAGGCCGCAAAGGGCTCATCAAGTAAAAAGAGTGACGGCCTTGTCGCGAGCAGGCGAGCGAGCGCGAGTCGCTGTCGCTCACCACCGCTCAGCAGCTCCGCCCTCTGGCTAGCCTGTGATGAGAGCGCGAGCTCCATGAGGAGCTGGTTTGCAAGGCGCTGGCGCTCCTCTTCCGAATGTACGCTCCAAGACATCGCGAGCGTGATGTTCTCCCTGACGGTCAGGCGCTCAAATAACGCAGGTCGCTGGCTGAGGTACGCTAGCCCGAGACGAGCGCGACGCCATAGGGGTAGCCTCCCTAATCGAACCCCCTTCAGATAGACCTCACCCGACTGTGGACGACGCTCACCTGAGATCAGCTCAAAGGCTGTGCTCTTCCCTGCGCCGTTCGGACCTAACAGACCGACGACCTCTCCGGGCCTGACCTCGAGGCTCAACGCCCGTAGCCCCCTCGCTCCGCTCCCTTTCTGAGCTCTGTAAAGATAAGAGAGCCCCCGCACTAAGAGGAGCGCAGGTGGGCGCTCAGCCTCCTCTAGTCGCTCAGCGCTCACGGGCACGCTCAAGCGTCGAACGTGTACGGCGGAGCTGAATCAGCGCCCTCACCTCACTCACCTCCACTCTCCCCTCATCTGGCCACACCTTTACGTGTTTAGCCTCTAGAGAGTGACCCCTCCACCTCCCCTTGACCTCACCACTTAGCTCGAGCGGGCGCCCTGCGACCCAACGCAGTCGAGCCGCGCTCAAGTGAAGCTGGGAGGCGGTTAGGGTCACGCCTCCCTTCAAGTCAACGGCGTGAAGCTGAGGCGTCTTGGGAGAGGAGGGGGTGGCGCTTAGGGTAAGGTGTGCTTGGTCACACTTTAAGGTCACAAGCTCCCCCTGATGAGCGCTCAGCTTCGTCAAGGTCACCTCACCCTGCAGTGAGAGCGCGCTCGCCTCATCAAGCCACTCGGCGCGCGTCGCGCTCACGGACAGGCGCTCCCCTCCCTGAGGGTCACCCCAGGTGATGAGCTTGAGGGCGTGTAGTGGCTCACTGAGCGCTCGCTTTGATTGAACGACAGGGTCAGCTACCAGCGGGGCAACCGCGCTCAACACGCAGAGATAAACCCACAACGCTCGAGCGACGTGATGGGTTAAGCGTACATTAAAGGCCCTTAGGCGCCTGAGGCGATCTCTGCCCATTCTCTGTCGAGACGTTGTGTTCTTAGGTCTGATCATGTATCCCCTTGGGACGCAAAACGAGAGTGGGCTCACTGAGTCACACACAACAGAAAGGTATCGAACAGATGAAGCGTTTGTTGGGATTAACCCTCGCCGCCACGCTCATGGTAAGCGTGAGCGCCACCGCTTGGGCACAAGAGCCAAGCACAGATGATGACAAGACCTTGTACGCGCTCGGCATGGAGATCGGCAAGAGTCTAGGTGTCTTTGAGCTGAAAGACAGCGAGCTCAAGTGGGTGCTGATGGGCCTCACCGCTCAGGTGAATGGCAAGGCGAACGAGAGCTATGGTGAGTTCGCCTCTAAGATCCGTGACCTCGCACAGAAGCGCCGTGAGAAGCAAGGTGAGCGCGCGAAGTCTGAGGGGATCGCCTTCCTCAGCGCAGAAGGCAAGAAGCCTGGCGCTCAGACCACGAAGTCAGGCCTGATTTACACAGAGGTCAAGGCGGGCGCGGGCGCGACCCCCAAGGCGACTGACAAGGTGAAGGTCCACTACCGTGGCACCTTGATCAACGGCACCGAGTTCGACAGCTCCTACAAGCGTAACAGCCCCGCCGAGTTCCCTCTGAACCGCGTGATCCCTTGCTGGACCGAGGGCGTACAGATGATGAAGGTCGGGGGCAAGTCACGCCTCGTCTGTCCTTCAACCATCGCATATGGTGAGCGTGGCACCCCTGGGATCCCCCCCAACTCAACGCTGATCTTCGAGGTTGAGCTCCTCGA
>Ga0181588_10005092_pt1 | contig 10650 bp, 9 predicted proteins | sample 071ome_26_FD_148607 | JGI IMG/M metagenome (GOLD analysis project Ga0181588, IMG submission 148607) | Coastal salt marsh microbial communities from the Groves Creek Marsh, Skidaway Island, Georgia - 071409BT metaG (spades assembly) | ecosystem: Environmental > Aquatic > Marine > Intertidal zone...
GCGTCAGGTTCGCGCTGCGCGGTGCTGCCTCGTGGCTCCAGGAGTGGTGGAGGCGTCGGCGGTCCTGGTGGGCGCCGCTCGATCACACGCGGTAGCGATCCGCATGGAAGCCCAACCGAACTCGTGGCTCGTTACCGCGATCGACCTGCGGTAGCGGGCCGCTTGAGGGCGTCAAAGTTCAGCGGCGCTTCTTCTTGCGGTTATTGCGCTCAGCACGGCGCCGCTCAGCTCTCGTGGCGTTGGGATCGACCTCAACGATGCCGTCCTCCTCGGCTTCCATCTCGCCGTGCATCACACCACCGGACTCATCAGGCGCCGAATACTCCATGTGATCCGGTCGTGATGGGCCCAGGCCCTTGGCCTCGATAGTCGGCGGCGCATCCTCGGGAGTTGACGGCTGCTGGGCACCTGCCGCAACGGCCGCGGCGATGGCCGCACCCGCCTCAGATTCGCTGGCATCCGAAAGAACATCGATCTGCTCGGCGACTTCGGGAGCAACCTGCTGCTTGACCTCGACTTCGACGTTGAAGGCATAGCCGACGGTCTCTTCCTTGATCGCATCCATCATGGCCATGAAGAGGTCGTATCCCTCGCGCTGATACTCAACGAGCGGGTCACGCTGAGCCATCGCGCGCAGGCCGATGCCATCGCGCAGATAGTCCATTTCGTAGAGGTGCTCACGCCACTTGCGGTCCAGCACGGTCAAGATCACCTTGCGTTCAAGCTCACGGGTGACCTCTTCGCCGAGCTCTTCCTCACGTCGGCTGTAGGCCGCCTGAGCGTCCTCGACGAGCGTTTCCGACAGGAACTCCGCGCTCAGACCTGCTCGACCCCCACCAGATTCATCTTCGACCTGCTCAATGGTGACCGACACCGGATACAACTGCTCCAGGGCAGTCCACAACTGCTCGAGGTCCCAGTCCTCCGGATAGCCATCGGCGGTCGCTTGGGACACGTAACTTTCCACCGTGTCGGTGAGGAAGGATCGGATCTGGTCCTCGATGTCTTCACCCTGCAAGACCCGCTTGCGCTCGTCGTAAATCACCAGGCGCTGACGATTCAGGACGTCGTCGTACTTCAAGACGTCCTTACGGATCTCGAAGTTCTGCGCCTCCACCTGCGTCTGCGCGGAGCGGATCGCGTTCGTGACCATCTTGGCTTCGATCGGGACATCGTCCGGCACGTTGAATCGGCGCAGGAACGAATCGACCATCTCGGACTTGAACAACCGCATGAGGTCGTCTTCGAGGGACAGGTAGAACTGCGATTCCCCTGGATCGCCCTGACGACCGGAGCGACCCCGCAACTGGTTGTCGATGCGACGGGACTCGTGCCGTTCGGTCGCGAGCACGTAGAGACCACCGAGGGTAATGACTTCATCGTGTTCGGCCTTGACCGCCGCTTGGGCCTGGCTCAACGCTTCGGGCCACGCTGCTTCATACGCCTCGGGATCCTCGATGGGAGACAGCCCCCGCTGGGTCAGCGCCGCAGCAGCCATGAACTCGGGGTTGCCACCGAGCATGATGTCGGTGCCGCGACCGGCCATGTTCGTGGCCACGGTAACCGCACCACGACGGCCAGCCTGGGCCACGATCGCCGCTTCCCGCTCGTGGTTCTTGGCGTTCAGGACTTCGTGCGGGACACCGTTCTTCTTCAGTTGAGCGGAGAGGTACTCGGACTTCTCGACGCTCGTCGTACCGATGAGGACCGGCTGGCCGGTGGCATGCCGCTCGACGACGTCTTCGACAACGGCGTTGAACTTGGCTTCTGCCGTCCGGTATACAAGGTCGGGCTGGTCGATGCGAACCATGGGACGGTTGGTGGGAATCGGCACCACACCGAGGTTGTAGATCTGGTTGAACTCCGCCGCTTCGGTCATGGCCGTGCCGGTCATCCCCGAAAGTTTGTTGTAGAGGCGGAAGAAATTCTGCAGCGTGACCGTTGCCAATGTCTGGTTCTCGGCCTTGATCTCGACGCCTTCCTTGGCCTCGATTGCCTGATGCAGTCCCTCGTTGTAGCGACGACCTTTGAGAATGCGGCCGGTGTGCTCGTCAACGATCACCACACCACCGTCAAGGATGACGTAATCGCGGTCCTTCTTGAATAGTTCCTTGGCGCGGATCGCGTTGTTGAGGAAGCCCACCAGCGGGGTATTGACGGTGTCGTAGAGGTTGTCGATGCCCAGCTGATCCTCGACGTTGTCGATGGCCGACTCCAGGACACCGATCGTGCGCTTTTTCTCGTCGACTTCGTAATCGGTGTCCTTCTCGAGCAAGCGAGCGATACGGGCAAACTCCGAGTACCAGGCGGTGGGTTGATCAGCGGGGCCGCTGATGATGAGCGGGGTTCGGGCCTCGTCGACCAGAATCGAGTCGACTTCGTCGACCACAGCGAAGTTGTGGCCGCGCTGAACCATCTCGGCCTTCGACCAGGCCATGTTGTCCCGCAGATAGTCGAAGCCGAACTCGTTATTCGTGCCGTAGGTGATATCCGCCGCGTACGCGACGCGTCGCTGCGCCGGCGTCATCTGGCTGACGATCACGCCCACCTCGAGGCCGAGGAATCGGTGGATCCGACCCATCCATTCGGCGTCGCGCTCGGCGAGGTAGTCATTCACCGTCACTACGTGAACGCCATCCCCTGACAGCGCATTCAGATAGGAGGGAAGCGTCGCCACGAGGGTCTTACCCTCGCCGGTGCGCATCTCGGCGATGTTTCCGAGGTGGAGAGCAGCCCCACCCATGATCTGGACGTCGTAATGGCGCTGGCCGAGGGTTCGGCGCGCGGCTTCGCGGACGGTTGCGAAAGCCTCCGGCATGAGGTCGTCGAGGCTTTCACCTTCGGCATATCGGGCCTTGAACTCGTCGGTAAGACCGCGCAGTTCCTCGTCGGTGAGGGAGATGTAGTCGTCCTCGATCGCGTTGACGGCCTTGGCCACCGATTCCAACTTGCGGAGGGTCTTACCTTCTCCCGCTCGCAGGATCTTGTCGAGCACTCCCACGTTGCGACCTTTCGACGCGGCCGCGACTCCGCGACCTGGATTGCGGGCATTGGGCACCCGCACTGACTTCCCCGGACACCTCCGGCGACCTAGCCCCGCAATCGTAGACGTCGCTGGAAGACTGAGCCGCATGGCGTCCGTCGACCAGGTCAGGCTGAGCGATGGCCATGTCCAGTTGAAACCTCAGTCCGACGTAGACGGCGCGCTGACCTGGAAGGTCTACCGCACAGGATCAGAAACGGCCCTTGGAGCCGTGACCCTTGTCGACGCCACCACGGTGGGCGCCAGCACCCCGCAATGGAGGCGCGCGAAGGTCGCTTTCGACGTCTCACCCAAAGCCGATTCAGCCCTTGTCCAGGCCCTAGCCCAGGCGGTACGCCTGGTGTGCCAATGGGCGTTCGCCGAACTCTCGTGCATCGTCGTCTCCTGGATGGGGCCGGCTACCTCCGCTTCGCGAGCTGTTGTCCACGCGGCTGGATTCCGCATCCAGCCACTGCCCGCCCGCAAGGCCTGGGACGGAGACGATGGCCCATCGGATGCCTGGGTCGCCGATCTCCTCCCTGAGGACGCCGAGCCCTCGGGCTATCGGCCCCTCACCGCCCGCGAACACCAAGTGCTGACCCTGATGGCAACAGGCAAGTCCAACCAGCAGATCTCCGAATCGCTGGGAATCTCGGAGAACACGGCCAAGAACCATGTTCGCGCGGTTCTCGACGCCCTTCAGGCCCCCTCAAGGACGGCTGCCGTCGTCATCGCCCTGCGGGCCGGATTGGTGGGAATCTCGTTCGACGACGCTTGATAAGCCTCTCCACAGGGAAGGTGGATCGACTCCCCCATCTGCTCCACCGGGATGCACCGGAATCCTTCCTACGTTGACGATGAGCGGGTGCATTCACTCGTCAGCAGCATTGCTGACCTGGTCCTGGGGCGCGCGTGCGCCGGCTGCCAGACACCCGGGATGGTCCTGTGCCCTGAGTGTCGAGCCGACCTCACACCGCGTCCTCGACTTCGACGCGACCTCGACCTGAGCGATCTCGTGGACGGACTTCGTGTTCCTGTCGCGTGCTCGCTGGATTATCGAGGCACAGTTCGCCACATCCTGTACCGCTACAAGGATCACGGAATCCACGAACTCGGGTCAGTCGTTTCGCCCGCCCTGGCGGCGTCCATCCAGCACATCGTCCACGTGACTCAAACCAAACCGTGCGAGTTGGTGATCAGTCCACTACCGACCCGACGAACAAATCGACGACGACGCGGCTTTGATCACGTCCGCCTCGTCGGACAGCACGCGTGCGGTTCGCTTGCCCATGTGCACCTTCGACCACTGCTGCGCGATGTCCGAACTGAATCGGGGACCAAGCACCTCACGGCACTCGAGCGCTCCACAAGCGCCCAGTCCGCGTTCGCACTGGTCGGTGGATTTTCACCACCGACCGATCCCGTCATCCTCATCGATGACATCGTCACAACCGGCTCCACCGCCCGCGAGGCCGTCGCGACCCTCATCACCGCGGGCGCTCACGTATTGGGTGTGGCGGCGATTGCAGGCACCCCCTAGCCGAAGTATTGGCTAACCGGGATACGCCGGTGAAGCAGCATTAACGCGGCCGGACCACAGGCCGGTCGTGTTGTCGTAGACGACGCCATCTGCTGCCGCAACCAAAGTGGGCAGACCAGGAGCGGCAGCAAGGGATACCGGGCCCTCGGGTGATCCTTGAGCGAAGATCGAGCCACGACCGATGTTGACCTCGATTACTTGAAGTGCGCCGGCGCTTTCACTTCCCAAGACCGCTAGGGAGTCGGCGCTGGACCAGGCGACGTCAACTACCTCCACCAGCTTCGACTCCACTCGGATCGGATCTTGGATCTCGATTCCGACCCGACCCGTGGGCGATGTGCGAACAACTCGACCGAGCAAGACGTTCGTCCTCGGGCCCGACTGCACAAGAAGCGCTGCGCGCGTGCCGTCTCGTGAGGGCACGGCAGCCCGCAATACGTCAACGTCTCGCAAACCTTGAACGGCAATCGGGAATGATCGACCCGTCGGGGAATACAGCGACAGCGCACCCCCGGCACCGACAAGCCACAGGTTGTCTGGACCGTCGTATGCCAGCGCGAGCGGTTCACTCGCAGACGCCAACTCGAACAAGTTCGCACCGGCCTGGATAGACCCAGACCACAGCGAGCCATCGACATCGACCCCTGCGATCCGCGATGAGTTCTGTGAGATTGCGATGTCTACCAGGAGCGGTTCGCGCGTTCCGGCTTGCCCGGCGACCGGAACGGTTCCTCCGTCGACGACTTCGCGAACACCGATGGTCGAGGCGACGTAGGCCGCGGCGCTCGACTCGAGCCCGGATGGGTCGACCTCCGGCCACGCATCCCTCGGCTGCGGATTCGCCACTCCGGGAACGAACAGCGGCTGTCCCGCAGAGGTGATCTCGACGGACTGAACATCGGGTAGTTGTCGCAGCGTCCATACGAGTTGCTGGGAGAGCGCCTGTCTGGATGCGTCGTCGGCCAGTTGGGCCGACGCGTCGAGATCCACTTCTGCGACGCCCGCATTGATGAGCACAGCGTCGATGTTGAGATCCACCCCGTCCGGAAACCCGGTGCGGACCGCTGGCCGCAACCAATCGTTCGGTCCATCGAGTAGTCGGCGGACCAGAGTTGTCGCAAGGCCCGGTCCGATAACCGGGATCATGCGCGAATCGGGGACCAGGATCTGGAACGTGGGATCGAAGAAGTAGAGGGCGTAGGAGCGGAAAGCCCGATCGATGTCGGTTTGTGACAGCAACAGGCCGCCCGGAAGTCCATCGATGCGCCAGCCGTCGCTCGTCTCGACCATGCGGAAGGTGGCCGTGGCTTCGGTCCCTGGGTCTTGGACCTGGAAGCGACCGCTGGGTCCGATGGACCCCGCTTGAGCAGCTCGGAACTGGATGCTCGGACCGCTCTCCGTCAGCGCAGGCACGCCTTCGTAGACAATGACGCCCGAGGAAGAATCCCAGCGTGCGCTCGCCTGCGGCGTGAGGTACTCGCGGGCCACGGCGTGATTTCCGTCGAACGATGCGCTCGCGTCGAGGAAGCCCTGGACGACCTCAACCTCGGTCATGTCCGGTCGAGGCGGACGCGCGATCACGCGGATGAACTGATCCACGTTGCTGCCTGAGACCTGCTCACCCTGTTGGATCGGCCCAGACGTTGGCACCTGAGCAGTGAACGCCTGCGGGACGTTTCCACATCCCGCAGAGACCAGCGCAACGACGATGAGAACCAGGATCCGTCTCATCTGGCATCTCCGGCATCGTTGTCCATCGTCACCGTCACCACGATCGAGTCAGGATCGGGGGCGTGAGATTCCGACTTGCGTTCATCGCGCCGGACGGTGGGACGCTCACGACTGAAGGCTCCGTCGGAATCATCTCGGTCTTCACCTGGATCGGCATCGGTGACTTCATCCGACAGCGGCAATACCGCGTGCGCTACCGGACCTCCAGCAACTCGCGGCAGCGTAAGCCGAAAGCATGCACCTGCACCGGGTTCCCCCCACGCCTCCAACCAGCCACCGTGCAGACGAGCGTCTTCCAGGGCTATCGCTAGGCCCAGACCCGTTCCGCCTGTGGTTCGGGCACGAGCCGGATCTGCACGCCAGAACCGATTGAAGACAAGGGAGGCCTCGCCCGGACGCAAACCGACACCGAAATCGCGCACCGTCAGCGTCACCACATCAGCATCGCCCGCAAGCTCGACGAGGACGCCGGTCTCGTTGCCATGTTCGATTGCGTTGTCGACCAGATTGCGCACAATTCGGTCGATGCGACGGGCATCGCAGACCACCGTGCACGGGCGCTCGTACGAAGCGAAGCGAACACGCAGGTGCTGACTCTCCGCCAAAGGTTCGCTCGCGTCGACCACTCGCTGGACCAGCGTCGCGACATCGACCGATTCGCTGTCGAGTTTGGCCGCTCCAGCATCAAAGCGGGATATCTCGAGGAGATCGCCCAAGAGCGCCTCGAAGCGGTCAAGTTGGTTCTGCAACAACTCTGTCGATCGGGCGGTTTCCGCGCTGAGGGACTCTCGCGACTCGAACAGGACGTCGGCAGCCATGCGGATAGTGGTCAACGGTGTGCGAAGTTCGTGCGAGACGTCCGACACGAATCGCTGCTGCACCCTGGATAGTTCCTCAAGCTGCGTGATCTGGGCGTCGATACTCTCGGCCATTTCGTTGAAGGAACGCGCCAACTGCGCAAGATCATCGTCGCGCTTAATCGGCAATCGCTCGTCGAGATTTCCTGAAGACAATCGCTCTGCCGTTTGCGCAGCAGCCCGAACAGGCACGACCACCTGACGGGTCACGACCCAAGCGACAACGCCGAGAAGGCCCACCAGCACAAACCCCGCGGCCAGGATCGAACTGCGGACAAGATCGAGAGTCTGCTGCTCTTGACTGAGGGGAAACAGGTAATACAGCTCATAAGGACCGACGGTCGGAATCGTCAGTGGCGCGCCGACTACGAAGCCGGGAACAGCTCGGCCATCCAGGAAACGAATTTCGGTGAAGGTCCACGACTGGCGCTGCGTCTGAGTAACCGCCTGCCGTAGGTCGACCGGGATACTCGACACCGCCACCAGATTGGTGCCACGTTCGGGTGCGCCTATCTCGGGAAGGCTGGATAGCAGGAGCACATCGAATGTTGCCGGTGACCCAGCCCGAGTAGCCAGTGACGTCACAACCGTGTCCACCAACCGCGATGGGGATGGAGTTGACGGTCCGGTGTCAGCGGCATCGAGAAGGCGTTGCGCCTCCCCGAGTCCCGCGGACGCTTCTCCCACGGCGCTTCGCTCCTTGGCTTCCAGGAGCCCGGTCGTGACGCGAGACAAGAGAAGGAGCCCTAGAGCACCGACAACAACAATGGACAACACGAGCGTTGTGCTCGTTACTCGAATGAAAAGCGATCGTCGCCACAAACGCCGGATGGCGCGTGGAATGAACAGTAGGACCGTGACCATGATCAGGTCAGGCAGGACCGGCTTTGTATCCGACTCCCCGGACGGTCAAGACGATTTCCGGCGCCTCGGGATCTCTTTCGATCTTCGCCCGAAGCCGCTGCACGTGGACGTTCACAAGGCGAGTGTCCGCAGCGTGGCGATAGCCCCAGACTTCCTGCAGCAGAGCCTCTCGCGTGAAAACCTGGCCTGGTCGCTTGGCCAAACAGGCAAGGAGATCGAACTCCAGCGGAGTCAGGGCCAGCACTTCACTCCCACGCCGCACGGTGTGCCCATTGATGTCGATGGTGAGGTCGTTGATGGTCAGCACCTGAGAACCGATGTCGTCGGTTCTACGGATGCGCGCGCGAATGCGCGCGACGAGCTCCTTCGGCTTGAAAGGCTTGACGATGTAGTCGTCAGCACCAGATTCGAGGCCGACCACGACGTCGATCGTGTCCGACTTAGCGGTGAGCATCACAATCGGTGTCCCCGACTCGGCACGAATAGCTCGACAGACATCGATGCCGTCGCGACCGGGCAACATCAGGTCGAGGAGAACGACGTCGGGCTTCGATGCACGGAATGCGTCGACGGCGGTATTGCCGTCTGCGCAGAAGACCGGATCGAAACCTTCGCCCCGGAGAACGATTCCGAGCATCTCCGCAAGCGCTGCGTCGTCGTCGACTACGAGTACTCGACCGCGAGTCCTCGGCGCCGTGGAAGTGGTGCTCATGCGCCTATGGTGTCACCTCGGGCACTCCTAGGAGAACTACGAGTGCAGCCGGGGTGTTATTCACCCCATGAGCGACCATCGCGGCCCCTAAGGAACCGGTCTTCCAGCGGACCCATCCGTAGACGACCCCGATGGGGAGAAGTAGGAAGAATCGAATGGGTTCGAAGTGGAATGCCGAGAAGACGATGGCCGTTATCGCGATCGTCCAGATGGCCCCGACACCACGTTTGCGAAGCGAATTGAAGAGCATCCCTCGAAAGGCGATCTCCTCGACGATCGGGGCACCGACCATGACCATGACCGCGAAGATCATCAGTGCCCAGAACGGACCCGCCTCGCGAAGCTCCAGGGCGACGTCGCCCGCTGCTGACGAAAAGTCCCCGGCAATCGCCTGCGTGATGAGCGCCACGACGGCCGCAAGCATCAAGCCGACGACCCCGGCGAGTGCACCCCAGCCGGCGTCGCTCCAGGTCAATCGCAAGCCCAGGTCGATGCGCGGACCGTTGCCCTTCCACCAGGTGACAAAGATCGGCCAGCCGGCCAGCCCCAGCCAGGGCACGAGAGTCCCCAGGATCGCGGTGACCGCAAGTGGAGCGTCCAATAGGAACAAGGGAACCGCGACCAGCAACCCCAGAGCCACTGCGAAGACGATCGTCAGAATCGCCGATCCGATTCCCCAGCGTGGGTCGCGCAATGACACACCGCGCGCCTCGGCTTCGGGAACGGTGACCGGACAGCCGGGATAGTCAGCGGGTGCCATCGGCCCATTGTGCGCGAGACCCCCGACACCCCGGTCGGTGCATAGGGTCGTGGGAACTACGCGAGGACGGCGGAGAGCTCACCGAGTCGGGTGGGGACCATGCGATACCAGGTCCAGTAGCCGCGCTTCTCGGCTTCGAGGAGCCCGGCCTGGGTCAGAACCTTCAGGTGATGACTAACCGTGGGTTGCGACAAGCCCAGTGGCTCGGTGAGATCACACACGCACGCCTCGCAGTTCGATGCCGACCGAAGGATGGCGAGTATCTGTAGACGCGTCGGATCGGCAACCGCCTTCAGTAGCACGGAAAGCTCCTCGGCGGTCTCTCGTGAGATCGGTCGACCAAGGCCCGAGGGGCAGCACGACGGTCCGGAGGCCACGGTCCTTTCCAGGACGGCGGTTCGGCTGCTCGACGCGCTAGGCATGAATCCATATTGACATATATCAATATGGAATGCCAGGGTTCTCGCGTGCCGCGTCGACTTTTCGCCGAGTACCTCGGCACCGCCATGCTCGTGGCCGCCGTCGTCGGCAGCGGAATCATGGGAACGCTCCTCACTCGCGACGACGCCGTCGTCTTGATCCTGAACATGATGAGCACCATCGCTGCGCTTGGTGTGCTCATCTGGATGCTCGGACCGATCTCCGGCGCGCACTTCAACCCAGCTGTCACCGCGGTGACTCTCGTCAAGCGCGAGATCCGCGTCCCCGAGGGCTTCGCCTACATCGTGTTCCAGATCCTCGGCGGTCTCTCCGGTGTCGCGTTGGCGAATGTCATGTTCGATCTACCTGCCTTCGATCCGTCCACTAACGCTCGCAACGGGTTCCCGATCTGGCTCGGAGAAATCGTCGCCACAGCCGGATTGATCCTCATCATCGGCGCACTCACCCGCACTGGCCGAGGACATCTGGGCCCGATCCTCGTTCCAGCGTGGATCGGGTCGGCTTACTTCTTCACGTCGTCCACGTCTTTCGCTAATCCCGCAGTGACGATCGGTCGATCCATGACCGACACCTTCACCGGCATCGCACCCAGCGACATCCTGCCGTTCATCGCATTCCAACTCATCGGTGCTGCCGTCGGAGCATTGCTCACTGAAGTCCTCTATCCCAGCAAGCACCCCGAGCCGCTCGACCTACCCGATCCCGTCCATGAAAGAGGCTGAC
>Ga0181588_10005095_pt1 | contig 10647 bp, 7 predicted proteins | sample 071ome_26_FD_148607 | JGI IMG/M metagenome (GOLD analysis project Ga0181588, IMG submission 148607) | Coastal salt marsh microbial communities from the Groves Creek Marsh, Skidaway Island, Georgia - 071409BT metaG (spades assembly) | ecosystem: Environmental > Aquatic > Marine > Intertidal zone...
CTACCGAAAGACTCCGCGCGGCGTCATTGGTTTGCGCCGAAGCATTCATGACAGGGGCGCTAAACCATTGCGGTTTTACGGTGACCACACCGCCCATCGCCTCCGATCCATAAAGCGCCGATACCGGCCCCATCACACCACTCACCGATTGGAGCAGAAACGGCGGCAAAAACCCGATGGCATTGCCCGCGGGACGGTCCGTGACAATGGGTACCCCATCGATCTCCGTACGAATGCGCGCGCGACTCAGACCGCGCAAGCTATAGCTCTGGAATAATCCGCCCTGCCCGTTCAGGCTGATCCCCGGAGCAGCGGCCAGCCAATCAGCAAAGGTACGATCGAGCGACACCTGATCGTCCCGGGTTACCAAGGGCACATTGGTCGATCCCGATAGCGCCTGCGAGAGCTCGTTGCGGGCACCAAGAATCACCACCTCTTCGAGCTCGCTGGCACTGGGATGCGAGCACAAGGTGGTTACGAGCAAGACAAAACAAAACGCCTTTGTATGGCTAGCCCATCCCAAACAGCATGAGCATGAGACCCCGCTCATTTGGGCCCTCAAACATCGCCTCGTTGCGGCCAGGGTGGCTACGGTAACGGGCGCCTGACAGAGGTTCATTATCGCGACGCGGGCGCTCACAGCTTGCGGCGCCATGTAAACGACTCAGGAAAGCACCAACAGAGCAAACAGCAGTAGCCCGCTCCCAGACGTAATCAGTGTTGTCTTTCGCAGTCGATCAGAAGACAACCCCAGCCACAGACCGCTGAGCATGACAAACAGCATGCCCGCCGCAAAAAACTGTTGGTAGGTCTTGTATGCCGAGGGACCATGCCCCATGTGCAGCTCAATCATTCGCTTTTGCAGCGACGGTGTGTTGTACCGTACCGACACCTCGTCACCGTCGACATCGAGGGTATAAAACGGTCGCGTCGTGGGCCGGGTCATTAAGCGTGAACCGCTCTGCTTCACATAATCAAAGTCGAACTCCAGTACCCCCAACTCCGCCAGTGCGGACGTGACCGCGGCGTGGCTAGGGTCAGCCAACAACGCCTCACCCGAGTCGAGGGTGCCTATCACCGTTTGCTCCACGGTGCCCTTGATACCAATAAGGTACAACCCGCCAGACGATGCCACCAACACGATCGCCGCGGCAAAAAAAGCAGAAAAATACAAATGCAACTTAATGAGTAGGGCGCGAGCCATGTTACTTGTCCTTTACAGCATTAATCTGATCGGCGCCGGGTTTGCGTCCGAGCTCGGTGAATGCGCATTGTGCCCGAAGGCATTAGCGCACACCAACTGACAGCCCCTCATCGGCAGGACCATGGCGGGCGCTAGGGGATGCGAGTAGAGTAAGCGGCAGCGCATCCCTAGAGCTACTCTCATAAGCATTTAGGCGCCTGAGGCGCCGCCGAAGAATCATACGAGGCTATCCGTTGTCATCGCTTGAGTTCACCACCAGCCCCTTTGCCGAGGCGCTATTGCGCGGCGCGGCGCGGCACCCCGACCGCGACTGCATTGTGGTCAGCGATCAGCGGGTGACCTATGCCGAGCAGGCAACGCGGGCAAGCGTGGTGGGCCGCTCGCTCATCGCCCTCGGTATCGAGCGCGGCGATCGCGTCGGCATCCTCATGGCCAATGGTCTCGATTATACCGACATGTTATTTGGCGCGTCGCTGATCGGCGCCATTCCTGTGCTGTACAACGCCCGCTTCAAAGCCCGCGAAATTGCCCATGTGACCTCTGATGCGGGCATCAAGGTAGTCGTCACCAACGACGTCACCGAGCAACACACCGACTACGTAGAACTCCTGAACCGGGCAGATGTCCGCCAAGCGCCATCGCTACAGACCCAAGTGTTTTTGGGCATTGGGCAGCGCGAGGGCTTCATGGATCGCGAGACCTTTTATGGCCTTGCCGATACCGTAGACGCCGGCGCAGTCGATCAACGACACGCAGGGACCGCGGCGACAGACCTGGCGCTCATGTTTTACACGTCGGGCACCACGGCCATGCCCAAGGGCTGCCCACTCAACCACATCGTGCTGCAATACGCAGGCGTCGTGGGGGGCACCGAGCGCCTGGGTTTGATCGAGGGCGATGTGGTGTGGAGCCCGCTGCCCATGTTTCACAGCGCGTTTACCCAACCGCTGACCGGTACGCTGCACGTTGGCGGCACGTTTGTCTCCATGACCCACTTTAATCCGGACGAGGCGCTCGACTTGCTCGCCCGAGAGCGCGTGACCGTGGCGTTTCCGGCGTTCCCGACTATTACTCTGCAAGTGCTCAATCATCCACGCTACACCCGAGACACGCTTAAGGGAGTGCGTGTCATGCTGAACGTCGGGCCTCCCGAGGAATTGGTCGCTATGCAGGCACTCATGCCGTATACCACCCAGATCACCTGCTTTGGAATGAGTGAATGCGGTGGTTCGGTGTCGATGTGTCATCCCGATGAATCCCTAGAGCAACGCTCGGACTGCTCGGGAAAGGCCCTGCCAGGCCTCGAGATCGCCGTGCGCGACCCGGAAACCGGTGAAACGCTAGCTCCGGGAGAACGGGGAGAAATCGTGACCCGCGGTATTAGCGTGTTTGACGGCTACTACAACGACCCCGTGAAAACCGCGGCGGCGTTCTGGGAGGACGGCTGGTTCCGCACGGGCGATTTGGGCGTGCTGGATCAGGAGGGTCGCATTACTTTCAAGGGCAGACTTAAAGACATGCTCAAGGTGGGCGGCGAGAACGTAGCGGCGATCGAGATTGAGGGCTACCTGGCGCTCCACCCCGCAGTTAACTTGGCACAGGTCGTGGGCTTACCGGATGACAAGTACGGAGAGGTACCCGTGGCGTTTATCGAGCTTGTGCCCGGCAATCACGCCACGGAGGCCGACATTATCGACTTTTGCCAGGGGGAAATCGCGAGTTTCAAAATCCCGCGGCACGTCCGTTTTGTCGATGAGTGGCCGATGGGCGCCACTAAAATCCTCAAATATGTGCTACGCGAGAGAATCAGTGCCGAGATGGGCCTCGGCTGAAATCACTATCACTGTAGCAACTATGACCGCGAGGGTATGCGGGCACTCGCCTCCCCCTTGAGGATCACCTCGCCCTTTTGATTACGCTGCCACACCGCGCAGGTAATAACGCCTCCGCCTCTTTCACTTGGTTCCAACGCGAGCACCTCGCCACCGCAACTCAATGTGTCTTCAGGAAAGACATTCGCGGCAAAGCGCATCTTGGTCCCGACCAGATCCCAAGGGTTGTGCAGCAAAGACGTGAAGTAACTGTATAGATAGGCCTGATTCAGCGGCCCCTGCTGCACCACATCGTGTAAGCCACGCTCCTGTGCGTAAACCCGATCCAAATGCAGGGGATTGGTGTCTCTTAAAATTAGCGCAATCGGAATGTAGTCAAAGCGGTCCATGGGCCCAAAATCAATGCTGGGCAGTGGCATGTCGACCGCGTAATCCTCAAAGTAGGGCTTGTCCATGCGTTCAATCATTTGAACAAAATGTAGGACTGCTGACCGGACATCAGCAGATCCCCCTCGCGCTCGCCCGCTATCTTAAAGGTCACTTCGATCACGTCGAAGCGGCTCTTCCCCTGTTTTTCATAAACATCGCTAATGGCAGCAGCAATCGAAACCGACTCGCCAACTACTAAAGGCCTGTGAAACTCAATGGCCTGCTCGCCGAACATGGCTGTGCCGTTGCGGTAGTCAAACAGAAAGTCATCTTGCCAGTCGAAGGTTTTTAACAACCCCAGTACTGCGACAAACGGAGCAAAGGAAGGTGGCGCCAACAGCCCTGCACCTACCCCAGCGCCACCCTCGGTATCATCGAGTGGTGCGAAGTCAGGTTCGGCAACCACGCCGAGAAAATCCTTCACATCGACTTCCGAGACGGTATAGGTGGCCGTACGCAATTGGCGACCGATTAGAGCGGTGCGATCCGCAGTCATCAGTTAGTACTCTTAAACAAAGCAGCCTGTCTCAAGCCGCGACCCGCCGCATATTAGCAGTTAGGGAAGGGTGTTACCCGGCCCTTCGCTTGCCCTCAAAAACGAAAACCCCCGCCATCGGCGGGGCTGTTTCGTTTTCAGGTTTTTCTGACCCGAGAGGGTCCCGCTTACCTGCCGACATCGATTTTAGAAACTGTACGATAGATCAACACCGTAAGTTCGGGGCAGTGCGTTGTTTCGCCATTTTGGCGCGCCGCGCAGTGGTCTTTTTCTCGTCCGCGGTCGGATTAGCTGGAATCGCGACTCCATAGATCAAACGCAGGCATCGCGGCTTTCGGGATAATCGCCCCTCGGTGCGCTATCACGCTGCCCGCCAAGCGATTTCCAAAATCTGCCGCTACCACCGGCGCGTGGCCGGCTAACCGCCCTGACAGATAAGCTGCATTGAAAGAATCACCCGCTGCTGTGGTATCGATTACCTGAACGCTGCTCGGGATCGGAACCGACGTTTGCTGCTCGCGCGTGGCCACCACGCAACCCCTTTCACCGCGCTTAAGCACCAACTCTTGCACGCCTTGAGATAGCCAGCGATCAATCGTGGCATCCTCGCTGGCGTCACCAAATAGCATCACCTCATCCTCAAAGGTCGGGAGCGCAATATGACAAAGACTGGCGGCGCGCAAAAAGGCGCTCCGGGCGTCCTCTGATCGCAGCCAACCTCTGGGGCGGTAATTACCATCAAATGCCAGAATGACGCCTCGCTCCTTGAGCGTCGCAAGCATTGTCCACAAACGCTCAAGCGACTCAGGCGCATACAGAGACAAAGTGATGCCCGAGAGATAAACCAACCCCACCGTGGCCAGCGCCTCGGTCACTGCTACAGCGCGCTCAGCACTATCAAACAGCTCGCGCGCTGCCGCTTCACCACGCCAATAGGCGAAGGATCGCTCGCCTGCCGAATCCGTGGTTATCCAGTACAAGCCGGGCTGGCGATCAGCCAGCTTGAAAACCCAGTCAGTCTGAATCTGTTCTTTGTGCCACTGTCGTATCAGCCACTGACTGCGCGGGTCATCGCCAAGCGCCGTTACGTAATGGGTTGAGATGCCCAATCTCGACGGGCCCGATGACTTTGACCGTGAAACTTACTGCACGGCGTTGATAGAGCGCTTCTCTAATCCACATCTAAACCACTATCTCCAGCAGATTGCCTTGGACGGCAGTCAAAAATTACCGCCGCGCATTCTCGCGCCGCTGCGTGAACGCTTGGCACAAGGCGTTGAGTCGCCAACGCTCACAGCTGTCGTCGCCGCATGGTGCCGATGGCTATCACGTAACGCCTGCACCGCCGACGCGACGCTAAAAGACCCCTTACTCGGCCCTTTCAGCGACGCTTGGATTCAGGGTGACAGTCACTCGGCGCTCGTAGATACCATAATCCGCGTTTATCCACCGCTGGGCGAGCTCATTGCGGAATATCCCGTGTGGAAAGTGACCCTTCAAGAGGCAGTGGGCCGCCACCAATAACCTCGCTCAGGATCACTTTCGCAGCCAAAGAATCACCGCGCACGGTTTGGCCGGTCTATCAATAAGGCCGCCAGCCACCGCTGGGTAACCCGTCGCGTAGTATCGCACTCCAAAGCGCTTTCACCGCAATAATCCGTAGGCAAAAAAAACCGGGCGGGGCCCGGTTTTCATATCAAAGACGCTTATGTTAACTAGCCGCGCGCCATCTTGATGCGGCCCTTGGCTTTGGGCTGCTGCTCAAGGAACTTAAGCGCCCATGCCTGAAACTCGGGCTGCCGAGGCGGTTCAAGCCCAGTCTCTTTCTTGCAGCGCTTCTTGAGCACAGCAATCTCACCACCGCGGTCGAACATTTTGACCTTGCCGCGTTGCTTCGCCATTTTGGCGCGCAGCGCAGTGGTCTTTTTCTCGTCCACGCTCAGGTCTGCCTTCATCACTACGCCATAACGCTTGGCACCCTCAGGGGACACGAGGCCAGCGCGCACGTCGAACTCGACCCGCTCGGTTTCACGCTTCAAGGGGTCACCGCAACCCCCACCGCCCCAGGTATTGAAATAGAGAATATCGCCAGCGCCCACCGCAATGCGGTCACACTTGCTCGGCAGCTTTTCTTCGGACCCGTCAGTGCGCCTGAGAATCTTCTCCGAGCGCCGACCCGGCAAGCCACCGTTCACGCCCCAAGGGTAAGTGAGCCAGCGATCATCGTGTATCGAAATCGTGCCGGGCTCGAGGAAGCAGTAACCCATGCGCAGACCGTTACCGCCGCGGTTATAACCGGCACCACCGCTATCAGTAATGGTCTCGTAAGTCTCAATACGCAGCGGGAAGTAGCTCTCGAGGAACTCATTGGGCACGTTGGTGAAACTCGGCCACAGTGAGTGCCCATCGGGGCCATCTCCCGAGGGTTTGCCAGGGATACCACCAAAACCGATCGAGTAGAGCTGGTACCACTCACCGTTCTTGTCATAGCCCGAATACATAAAGTGAGGGCTATCTGAGAACCCTGCACCGGCAAGGAAGTCGGGGTCGCCCTGACCCAGCAAGCCGCCCAGCACGTCAAAAATACGCCCGAGCGCGTGGGTACGACAGGAGAGCGCTGCAGGCTCCCGCGGCTTGAGCAATGTGCCCTCGGGGATCCGCACTTCCATAAGGTCATAGAAGCCATCGTTAAACATAATCTGCGGATCAAACACCATGATCATGTAAACGCCGCAGAACATCTTGAACATTTCTTCGTTGAGGTAGAAGTTAATTGAGCTGATGGACTGCGGGTCCGTGCCCTCAAAGTCAAAAATGACCTTATCCTTCTCGCGCCACATGGCGCACTTGATGCGATACGGCCCCATACCCAGACCATCGTCACAAATGTAGTCTTCGAAGTACTGCTTCTTCTCGGGCACCGTAGTCTTGATGAGCTTGGACATAGCGCGCTTGTTGCGATCCAGAAGTTCATCGAGCGCCGAGTAGAACTCGTCGTCACCAAAACGCTCCGCCATCTCGATCACGCGTTTCTCGGCGGTGCGAATGGCCGCAACCAGTGCGTTGAAGTCACTGCGGTTCCAATTTGGCATACGGCAGTTGTGCAAAATCAGCTCGAGCACATCTGACTGCAGCTCGTCTTTTTTGTAGATCTTCATCGGTGGGATACGAATCCCTTCTTCGAAGATCTCACGGGCATCTGTCGGCAAACTGCCTGGCACCTTACCACCGACGTCGGTCATGTGGCCGAACATGGCGGCATAGGCGATCAAACGGCCGTCTTTGAAGATCGGGCGCAGTAGCAACCAATCGTTAATGTGACTGATGGCGCCGTTACAGGCGTAGGGATCAGTGGTCAGGAACAAATCACCCTCTTCGATGGTGCCGTCATAGGCTTCTTTAAAGCCGTGGATAAAGCTGCCGAACTGGCCCACGACCATCTTGCCTTCGAGGTTGGCAATCATCGGAAACTCGTCGTGCTGCTCACGAATTCCTGGCGACATCGCGGTTCTGAAGAGCACCGCGTCCATCTCATAGCGGGCATTCATCATCGCGTTCTCGATGATGTCCAGCGTAATGGGATCCATGTCCTTGCGCTTAAACTTTTTGGTGTTGGTTTCAACAATAGTGGCTGGCATGACTGTCTCCCCCGCTTACGCTGACGGTGTGATGAGGATGTTGCCGAACTTGTCGACGTTACCGGTATGCCCGGAGAGGATGACCGTGGTCGAATCCATCTCCAGCACAATCGCCGGGCCCTCTATTTTGTTGCCGGCTTTCAACATATCCCGGCGATACAGATTGGCCTGCATGTCTTTGCCTTCCATGAAGACCTTTGAGGTACCAATCTTGGCGGCGGCCACCGGCGTCCGGCTACCCGAACCACTCAGCTGGCGCGCCTCAATCTCGGCGCTCTTGCCCTGCGCGACCGCACGCAAGTTGACGATCTCCTTGTCGGAATCGAGCGCGAAGGTAAAGAGCTGACGGTGCATCTCGTCGAAGGGGTCACCAATGACCGACAAGCCCTTGGACTTGAGCTTCTTGAGATCAAAGTCGACGGTGAGCTGCAGGCCCTGCCCCTGGTATCGGATATCTGCCTGATAAGTTACCGAGCGGTGCGCCTTGGGCACGCCTTCCTTCTCCAGCGTCTTCAACGCCTTATTGGCGAGCTGCTGATAAATCTTGGTGAGTTCCGACGTTGACGTATTTGCGAAGCGTCGAATGTAGGTGCGCGAGGCCTCATCACGCACGCGGGTGGTCGCATCTCCATAGGCACACAAAACACCGGGGCCCGGCGGGATAATCACCGGCCAGCTATTCATCAGCTTGCCGAGCGCATTCGCGTGCAGCGGGCCGGCGCCACCGAAGCCAATCAATGCAAAGTCTCGCGGATCATGCCCCTGCTCTACCGACACCAGACGCAATGCGCCATACATGTTCTCGTTGACGATATCGATAATGCCCGCTGCCGCGCGCTTAACTGAAATCCCCAAGGCATCAGCCACCGGCTTGATGGCCTTCTCGGCGAGATCCCTGCGGATCTCCATATCACCGCCGAGGCGCACCTCGCTGGGCAGATAGCCCAACACGACGTTGGCGTCGGTCACCGTGGGCAACTCGCCACCCTTGTTGTAAGCCGCTGGGCCAGGCTCAGCACCTGCACTCTCCGGGCCCACGCGCAATGCGCCCGTGAGCTCCGGTACGTGGGCGATGGAGCCACCGCCGGCACCCACTGTTCGCACATCGACCGAGGAAGCCCGCACAGTCACATCCCCCACGGTGGTCTCTCGTCGAAGCTGTGCCTTGCTGTCCTGCACCAGGGCCACGTCGGTCGACGTACCTCCCATATCAAAGGTCAGCAGATTGCCGAAACCCGCCTGCTTGGCTACCCACACCGCACCCGAAACACCCCCCGCGGGGCCGGACATCAACAGGTTCACTGGCAAAGACTGCGCAATCTTGGCCGAAGCCATACCGCCGTCGGAGCGCAGAATATGCAGTTTCACATCCTTCATCTTGGCTTTCAGCTTGCGCTCGAGGTTCTTGACGTAGGCTGCAACCTTCGGCCGCACGTAGGAGTTGGCCACTGTGGTAATCGTACGCTCGTACTCCTGCATCTCGGGTACCACGTCGTAAGAGAGCGACACGGGGATACCCGGTAGCACCTGCTTGGCGATTTTCTCCACCTCCCTCTCGTGCGCGGGATTAGCGTAGGAGTTCACCAAAGACACCGTGAGCGCTTCGATGTTTTCATTTTTAAGCCGCTTGAGCTCTTTGGTGAGGGCCGCCTTATTCAGCTTGCGCACCACTTTGCCATCGGCGCCCATGCGCTCGTCGGCCTCAATGGTGCAGGCCAAGGGAGCAAGAGGTTCACTCTTGTTGTAGATCACCCAGCCACCGAGACCACCCGGCACATAGGAGCGGGCAATCTGGAGGACTTGCTTGTAACCCTTGGTCGTTACCAGCCCCACCTTGGCACCCGTACCGGTCAACACAGTATTGGTCGCCACTGTGGTGCCGTGCATCACCTGCGAAATCTCACGCGGATCAACACCTGCATTGTCACAGACCTTCGCCACCCCGTTCATCACGCCAATCGATGAATCTGAAGGGGTACTGGGAACTTTTGCGGTATGAATAGAACCCGATTTCTCGTCGACCAAAATCAGGTCTGTAAATGTGCCGCCGACGTCGACACCAAGACGATAAGGCATGCTGGCCTCCTCTTGTTAAGGATCTTGTGTGATCTCACTGCGATGTGCTCAGGGCCGGTTAGCGCCTCGAACCTCTGATGACGCCTGGGGAAATCCCTGCGCCAGAAACAATTGACCGGACATTTGCTACAATTTCGCGTCGGTGTCAACGATGCACCAATCCGGGTAGTCGTGCAAGGTATGATCCCGCCTTGCTCCCACTTTTTTTGGAGTCGACCATGATGAAGCCTCTCGCCGGTATCCGCGTACTTGCCATCGAGCAATTTGGTGCGGGCCCTTATGGCTCAATGTATCTCGCGGAATTGGGCGCCGAGGTGATCAAGATCGAGAACCGCGCCACAGGGGGCGACCCCGCGCGACAGTCAGGCTCGGTGCGCTTGGCTGAGGACGACAGCGCCTATTTTCAGGCTTTTAATCTGGCCAAGCGCAGCGTCACCCTGAACCTGAAAAGTGACGAAGGCCGTGCGCTGTTTCATGAACTGGTGCGCACCAGTGACGTAGTCTGGAACAACCTCCGCGGCAGTCAGCCCAAGAAAATGGGCCTCGATTACGAGGCACTGCAAGTCGTCAAACCCGATATCATCTGCACACATATCTCCGCCTACGGGCGCGACAACGACCGTTCGGATTGGCCGGGTTATGACTACCTGATGCAAGCCGAGTGCGGTTTTTTGTCGGTGACCGGTGAGCCCGGCACCCCCCCCGCGCGCTTTGGTTTGTCGATGATCGATTTCATGACCGGCGTCGTGGCGGCTCTGGGCTGTGTATCGGCATTGCTCGCCCGCGCCAATCAAGGCGGGCGCGATGTGGACATCAGTTTGTTCGATGTGGCGTTACACCAGCTTACCTACCCCGGCACCTGGTACCTGAACCATGGCATCGAAACCGGTCGGGTCGCGCGCTCGGCGCACCCCTACAACACGCCGGTTCAGCTGTATAAAACTCAAGACGGCTGGATTTTTATCATGTGCA
>Ga0181588_10005117_pt1 | contig 10609 bp, 7 predicted proteins | sample 071ome_26_FD_148607 | JGI IMG/M metagenome (GOLD analysis project Ga0181588, IMG submission 148607) | Coastal salt marsh microbial communities from the Groves Creek Marsh, Skidaway Island, Georgia - 071409BT metaG (spades assembly) | ecosystem: Environmental > Aquatic > Marine > Intertidal zone...
CCGATGTTGTGGCGGCCAGGCCGTTCCGAACGATGGTCGCTGCGTCCTTTGTGTCGGGCTCCCCGTACACCTGGACGTTGGTGCCCTCGAGCAGTTGCGAAAGCTGCGCGTAGGCTCCCGGACGATGGACGTCGGCCTCGATGACCGCGACCCGGAGTCCGTGACGGCGGCGGTACCACTCCGCGAGTTTGGCGGTCGTGGTCGTCTTTCCTTGGCCGTACAGACCCACAAGAAGAAGCGTCGAGTTCTGTGGACGAAACTGCGAGGCAGGACCCAAGATGCGCACAAGTTCCGTGTACAGGATGTTCATCGCATGGGTTTGCAGCGTCACCCCGGCTCGTGGCTCCTCTTCACGCATCCTCGCCTCAAGGCGCTCGACGATTTCCTTGGTCTGACGGACGTTGAAATCGGCTTCCTGAAGGGCGCGACGTAGGCTCTTTGTCATCTCCCGAAGTTCTTCCTCGTTCAACTTCCGACGGGACTTGAGGAAGCCAAGGGAACGAAAAATCCCCTTGGACAGACCCTCAAGCGCCATGATGTCCCCTCCTGACCCATCGGCTTGAACCTGTTGTCCTCAACGAGGGACGTTGAGGTGGAGCACGTCCCCTTTGAAGCGGGCCTTCACCGAACTGGCCTTGACGTGCACATCGGTGGGTACGTGCCGCTCATGGCCGTTCACGCCGACGAGCAGGCGTCCGTCCTCGCTGCGCAAACTCAAATCTTCGCGGTCCAGTCCGGGAAGATGCAGTTCGATGGCCTCGCCCTCCTCGGTGCTGCTCCTCACGATGGAGCGGTGGACCTCTTGCGCCAAGGGTCCGTCGAGAACGTGGGGGCCGATGCTTTCTGGCAGCACCGACAGCGGCCCGTAGAGGTGTTCTGCGAGGTTACGGAGCCCGGACAAGCCGTGGACCTCCGTGTCCATGAGCGGAAGTTGTACGGGGGTCAAGCCATCGAGTTCCCCCTGCAGTTCCAGCATCCGCGACTGCTCCTCGCCCCTCCGCCGCTGGAGGAAGGGGTGGTCAAGATCCGGCGTGACCCGGTTGACGACGCATCCCGTGACCGGCAGGCCGTGCCCCTTCAACGCCGTGTTGGCACGGACCGTCTCGTTGACCCCCATGCGTTCAGGGATGGTGACGAGCGTGAACCGCGTCGTCGCAGGGTCGCTTAGGATGCGTCGGACGTGCAGCACACGCTTGCGGAAGCGCTCAAGTTCGTCCCGCATCGCGTCGCTCTCCTTTCGACCGAAGAGCATGGATCGGATGCCGCCAGAGGCCCGCATCAACCGCAGCAGCCTGTCGGACCATGCGTCGATCAACTCCGGAAGGGCGAGGAAGCGAAGGGTATGGCCCGTTGGCGCCGTATCGAACACGACGACGTCCCAACGGAGGTCCTCGATGTGACGCAGCAATTCATCGAACGCGAGGGCTTCATCAAGCCCTGGAAGCAACATGTCACTGGCTTCAACTTCGCGACCCACCTCACCTGCAACGCTGCTGATGTCCGATCCGCCGAGGGCCCCGAGGCCCGCCAAGGGTCCGGATTGACCCAGGCCCTGCAGCGCGTCGCCCAGTCGAGGCATGATGTCAGCCATGCGACGCTCAGGGTCCATCTCGAGGCCCCACAATCCCGGGACCTGCTCGACCTGTGTCGGTTCGCTGCTGAGCGGGAGCCCGAGGGAGTCCGAGGTGGAATGCGCGGGGTCACTGGAGACCAACAACACTCGAAGGCCAGCATCGGCGAGACGGACCGCGGTGGCCGCCGAGCACGTGGTCTTGCCCACCCCGCCCTTGCCGCCGAACAGCAGGAGCCGCGCCATGGCACGGGGCTCCGTTGGGGCGGTTTCAACCTCTCGCCAACCGATGCTTCTTCAACGACGTGGTTGAGGTCGTGACGTGCAAGACGTCGTCGTGTTCCAGATCGCCGGGCTGCTCGGGTTGCTCGGCATGGGGCTCACGTGGACCGGTGTCCTCTCACGGTATATGGGCTTCTACGACTTGAGTTTGGTGTGGAACCACGTGTTGTGGGGGATGGCGCTTGGCGCGCTGGTGGCCGTCCTTGAGTTCGACAGCCTGTTCTTGCCCTACTACGATGCGGTCCTCGAGGGGACCGGTGCGGCCCAAGGACCGAGCATCGTCCTGCTCGCGTGGTGGGTCAGCATGCATTCTGCGGTGGTGCACCTCTTCCTCCGTCGCGAACGTGTGCGGCGCGTGGGCGCCCACGTGACCTCCGGATGGGCCTTCGGCGCCACCATGGGAGGGATGCACGGCGTGTTCCTCAGCGCACAATACCTCAACGCCGCCCCTGTCGACGGGTGGGTCGCGCGTGGTGTCGGCACGGTGGCCTTCGCCCTGCTCCTGCCCCGTCTTGAAGCGGTGATCACCTCGTATCAAGGCCACTTGATGCTGCATGGGCGCCGGCTGGGCGCGGTCTTTCGGGCAGCGTTGTGGCGTATGGTGATGTTGACCTTGGTCTACTACGCCTTCTTTGAACCGCTTGCATGGCTTGGTGCCTTGGCCGTGCTCGGCATCGTGGAGCCGAAGGTCGACGGTTGGGTCTGGTCCGGCCTCGACAAGCGTGCGCAACGCATGTACCGCCGCGTACGCGCCAACGCGGCCCGCGAGCGTCGAACGGCCCTGCGGGAACAGGAATGACGACGCAGAAGCGTTAAACCACGTCGGTCGGCACATCGTACCATGGGCACTTGCCCACACTGCCGTGCGGTCACGCTGCCCGGCGATGCCGTGTGCTATTCCTGCGGCCGGTTCCTCAAAGGCGAAGGCAGCGACTACACGATGCCGAACGCCCCGATGCGTCGAGGCACCGTGGTCGCCAACGGACGCACCAAGAACATCATGAAGCGACGTAAGAACCACCAGCGGTCCCTCTTCATGCTGGCCTTTGTTGTCTTCGCGTTTCTCTCACCACAGGCCAGGGAAGCCGCGTTTGGCAGCGTTGAGGACCTCGACAGCTACATCGCGCGGTTGCTCCAAGGCAGCATGATCTATCCGATGGAAGCAGAATTCACCGTCGTCCGTTCCTACGACGTCGAGAACAACCTCGAACGCGAGGGCATGCTCATCGAAACCGTCAGGCTCCCCGTCGCCCTTCCTTCGGTGTTGCTCAACCCGCTCGAAATGGACGGCAGCACACCGCTCATGCTGCAGCAACCGGTCGCGTTTGCGGTCACCATTGGCACGGAACGTGTCGATGTTCCGCTCGACGGAACCACGCGTGAACGGAGCGAGGCTTGGACCTCGCTTGGCGGGCATGAGGTGTGGTGGCCGTCCACACAACCCGGTTCGCAGGACTTCTGTCCGATTGCCACCTGCGTCAAGGTCCGCTTGAACATGGACGCGGGTGAACGTGTGCAGTTCACCACCGCTTCAACGGTCAGCGTGAGCAGCCACACGTGGTGGGACAATGCACGGGTGGACGACAGTGTTCCCGGCAAGAACTTCGGCATCAACCTCGCGACCTCAGGTACCTTTGAGGACGTAGCACAGCGCGGTGGAGGCGTCCGAACGAACACCTTCGCGGACGACCAGTGGTACGCCCTCAGCGACGGGTACGCCATTGATGCCCAGCACGCCGAAGTCATCGAGACCGCCAACGCGATTGCCATGCGCATTCCAGAAGGACGCGAGGACAACGCCTACGCCTTCGCGCGGGCAACCTTTGACTGGATGCACGAAAACGTCCCGTACGATACCGCTGCCGCCACAGTGCCACGAACGGGCCCGACGTGCCTTGCGGACCGGCTCGGTGATTGCGACGAACAGACGAACGCCTTCCTGTCCGTGGTTCGCACCAGGGGCATTCCCGGCTGGTACGTCTTCGGTGCGCTGGTGAACCCGCTTGATTTTGCGACGTGGGAACTGCACGCGTGGGGCTACATCATGCTGCCATTGGACAGCGATTGGTGCGCCGAGCAAGGCGTGCTGAACGACAACTGCTTTGTCGAAGCGGCCGTCGACGTGGTGAACAACAAGTGGCTCCTGCACACCACCAACGCCTACATCGATTGGGTGGAGGAGCCCGACCCCTCAGGACAAGCCATCGCCGATGCCTACGCCAGCGCCGTGTTCACGGGGAGCGGCATTGGTGAAACACCCATCAGCCGTACCATGACCATCAGCACGGGACCCGACGTGCAACTCAACGGTGGCACCTTCTCCGTCTCGCAGTACCCTGAGGACCTGAGGTGAGGCCATGCTGATCGTGATCGCCGGTGCTGGTCGTGTCGGGCTGGGCGTGGCCGAGGCGCTCATCAAGGAGCAAAAAAACGACGTTGTGCTCATCGATTCGAGTTCACGTGCCGTGAAGAACGCCCAAGCCTTCGACATGCTGGTGCTGCACGGGAACGTCCTCGACCGTTCCACCATGATCGAAGCCGGCATTGAACGCGCCGACGTGTTCATTGCGGCCACGGACGTTGATGACCGGAACGTGCTGGCCTGTGGACTTGCCAAGCACCTGCGGGAGCGACGGTCTGGAGATGCACGGACCCTCACCACCATCTGCCGCATTCGAGACGAGCACATCCTCGACGAGCAAGCCCATGGCGGACTCGCAGCATGGGCGGAAGTGGACCGGGCCATCGACCCCATCGACGGCGCCATCAGCAGGCTCTCCTCCGGGATTCGCGCCTCGTCCTTTGCCGAAGTCATCCCCTTTGATCACGACGCCTACCTTGTGGAACTCGAGGTCACCCCCAACTGCCGTCTTCCGCTTGAGATCCCTCTTGGTGACGTGGTCGAGCAGTACGAAGGCGAAATGCCGCTTCTGATCGGTCTGAAGCGTGAGGGGCAACGGAGTTTCGTCCCGGGCAAAGCCACCATGCTGCACGCAGGCGACCACATCGCCATCGCGACGACAGGCCTCGGCTCCTTCGACGACCTTGTCTACACCTTCGGCCATGACGTTCGTCCATTCCCCGACGAACCGAAGGTCGTCGTGGTGGGCGGGGGGTCCCTCGGGCAACGCATTGCGCGACGCTGGTTGGACGACGGTGCGCACGTGATGATCGTCGAACGCGACCTCAACCTTGCGAACGCCATCTCCGGACAGGACATCGGAGGCCACGCCCGGTTGGAGGTGATCCATGGCGACCACCTGAGCCGAGAAACGATGGTCGAGGTGGGCATGGGGAACCATGACGTGGCCATTGGCGCCCTTGACGACGACCATGCCAACATCGCAGCGATGCTCTTTGCCATGGACCTCGGCGTCCCAAACACCGGCATCATCCTCAACGACAACGACCTCGTTCATGTGGTCCACCGAATGGGGATCAGCTTCGCCGTCGACATCACGCGCGTCGCGGTGGACGAGTTGCTTTCGCACGTTCACAGGAAGATGGCCGGGCACTACGCGGTCCTTTCCACCATCCCGAACGTCGTTGGCGTGACCCACGAGGTGACGAAGGCTGCAAAGTTCTGCGGTCGGAAGATCCGAGACGGCGGATTCCCGGACTGGCTGCGTATCGCCTTCATCCAGCGCAGCGATTCCCAAGGCCGCTGGTCCTCGTACCATCCGAACCCCGACGAGATCCTCATTGAGCACGACCGACTCATCATCTTCACCTCGCCGGACCGCGTCGCGGACGTGGAGAAGCGCTTCAGGGTGTGACCATGCGCTGGGACGTCCTCTACCTCATCCTCGGGTGGACCATCCGAGCGCTTGTCGTCCCCCTTGTGCTCGTCGCCGGCATCACCGCGGTCATGGACGACGAGTGGCTGGCCGTTCGGGCCTTCCTCCCCTCCGCCGTGCTCGCCTTGCTCGCCAGCGAAACCATGCTCCGCTTCGGCACCACGGTGGAGACCAACGACCGTCTGCGGGACAGGGAGGCCTTTGCCACGGTGGCCTTGTCCTGGCCCGTCGTCGTTGCCTTTGGCGCGATGCCGTTCTGGTTCGGTGGGATGTTTGTCGGTCCGTTCACCGAAGGGGTCAGCGTGATGGAGATGGCCGATGGACTCGTCTACGCCATCTTCGAATCGATGTCTGGGTTCACCACGACGGGAACGACGGTGATCGATCCACTGTCCTCGCCGGCCTGCATGCCCCCGAACGTGGTGGAGGACTGCATCGGGTCCCAGTCGCACGGTCTGTTGCTGTGGCGTAGCATGACCCAATGGTTGGGAGGCATGGGCATCATCATGCTGAGCATGATGGTGCTCTCCCGCATCCTCGGTGGCGGCATGAGCCTCGCACGTGCAGAATTGACTGGACCGTCCCTCTCCCGTCTGCGTCCGAAACTTGCCCAAACCGCACGCGCCCTGTGGGGGATGTACCTCCTCCTCACGGTGGTGCAAGCGGGCCTGCTGTTTGGGTTGACGGAGATGGACCTCTTCGACGCTGTGAACCACGCCCTCACCACGTTGCCGACCGGCGGTTTCTCGACGACCGATGGAAGCATTGGCGGGTACGATTCGGTGATGGTGGAGGCGATCGTCATCGTCTTCATGTTCCTTGCCGGCGTGAATTTCACGTTGCTGTACTTCGTGCTCACAGGAAAGGTTGGCCGTGCCTTCGCCGATGAGGAATTCCGCACGTACGTCGCCTACCTCACGATCGCCACGCTCGTCATCGGTTTGACGCTCTTCCTGTCTGGAACACCGGACGCGTTCCGAGACGCCCTCTTCCAAGTCGTCTCGCTCGGTACTTCGACGGGATTCGGCACGGAAGATTACATTCCATGGCCGGTTGTGACGCACCTGATCCTGCTGTTTCTGATGGTCGTGGGTGCCTGTGCAGGGTCGACCGCCGGTGGCCTCAAACTGCTTCGGGTGAGCCTTGCCTACAAGGTCGCCCGACGTGAACTGCGCCGCATCACCAGCCCGCGCCGCATTCACAGCATTCGCATGAACGGTGAACCCGTTGAACGCGAGCAAATCGAACTGATCGTCGGGATGCTCTTGGTGTGGATCTTGTTGTTTGCAGGGTCAACCCTCCTGCTTGCCGTCTTGCTTCCAGGACACGACCTCGAGACCATCATCTCCGTCGTGGCTTCCTCGCTCGGGAACACGGGACCAGCCTTGGGCAGCATCGGAACGAACACGTGGGCCCACATGCCGAACGCGAGCCTGCTCCTGACGGCCACGCTGATGTGGTTTGGTCGATTGGAACTCCTCACCGCGGTCATCCTCTTCGCACCGTCCACGTGGCGAGAACCGGGCGGTCGGCGGCGTGAAGCCGATGAAGACGAGGCTCAGAACAGGGTCGTCTGACCGGCTGAAGGTCCCGGTTCGTCGCCATCGCCCTCCGATTGGGCTCCAGGCATCGGTGCGTTCTCCGGAGCGGGGGTGGCCACCTCGACCGGTTGTTGCTGAAGGCGAGCGCTCAAGGCGTCCTCGTAACGGCGAACAAGGTCCTTCGAGGTGCGGTGCGTGGCCGGCTTGCCCGTCAGGGCGAGGTGTTCGCTGCCGCTCAACCCAAGTTCCATCGAGAGGTCAAGGTGTTCTGGGTCGCCAAGGCGCCCCGCATCGCTGACCGCTGCGGTCAGCACCGGAAGCAGTTCAGCGCGCGCTGCGGCGTTGCTGCTGCCGCATGCCTCGGCCATCGCGACCGCCACGGACGCGGTTCGGGTGGCGGAACGACGCAGGTAGGCCGGGTACGAGGTGTAGATGCGACCGGTGGGGGGGGATGGATTGACCACCGACGCAGCAAGGCTGCTCAGGTGCAGCGACCAGTACGAGGAACGATGGGCGGTGTTGAGGTAGCGCGAAGCGGCAGCACGATCTGCCGTTGCAAGGGCCGTCGCCCCCTCGCTTCGAGCACGGTCCGAGGTGAACAAGGCACCGTTGTTCCAATGCACCCAGTCGACAAGTTCAGCCGGGTCCTTGTCGAGGCTGCTGGCGTGACGAAGGGCCTCTTCTGCGGTCCGGCTCGTGTAGATGGCCGCCAAACCCGGGAACATTTCGACGTTCAGGTCCCGGCCACCCGCCTCCATCCGTTCACGAACGTGGTCGGACGTGAGCACACGGTCGAAGCCTTCGCACAGCACCTGGAGGTCACGGACCAAGGCCCTGAGGTCGCCGGGATTGCTGTGCACCAACAGGTCGACGGCGTCCGCGTCGAAGGTCACGCCCTCCTCCCGCAAGACGTGTCGGGCGATTCGACGCAACGCATCGTCCGAGGCGCGTTCAAACTTGACCGTCACAAGATGACGCGCGAACCTGTCCCTCGTGCTGCGCCAAGACGACCCTGAGCCCCACAGGCCCATTTCGTCGTTGCATGCGAGGACCACGGGTTGGCTTGTTTGTTCGAGCATACGCAAGAGTTCGGCCTTTCCTCCAGAATCTCCCTTCAACTCGGCCTTGTCGTCTTCGCCCAGCATGGACGTTCGAACGCGGTCGTCGCTGACGGCCCGCAAACCACCACCGAGGTGGTCCACCTCGTCGAGGAGGATGAGCGTGCGCTTGCTGGTGTCGCCCGGTTCGTGGAAGAGCGAACGGTGCGTGGCGCCGTGCGTGGCTGCGCGCCGAATGGCTGCCGCGTTGCGGTCGTCGGACGCGTTGAGCTCGATCACCGACCATCCGAGGTCCGAGGCGATGGCACGCACGACGGAGGTTTTGCCCACGCCGGGGGGGCCGACGAGGAGCACACCGGGCCGTTTGGGACGGCCCTGCTCCCACTCGGCCAGCCATTCCTTGAGCCGGCGGCGCTGCTTCAGGTTGCCCTCCAGCTGCCGCTCCGAGGAAGGGCGGTGGCGTTCGGTCCAATCGCTGAAGGTCACAACAGCAACGCGTCTGCGACGGTGTATCAACCCGATGCAGCCTCAGGCGCGAAGACGGGCTTCGACGTCCTCGATGTTCAAGCGCTCTTGGTCGCCCGTGTCGCGCTCGCGCCACGTCACGGTGCCGTCCTGAAGCGTCTGGTGGTCGATGGTGATGCAGCACGGCGTTCCAATTTCATCCGCACGCGCGTATCGACGACCAATGGACCCGCTGCCGTCGTAGATGGCCTGCACTCCTCGAAGGCTGCACAAGCGTCGATGCACCTCACGTGCACGGTCACCCATGCCGTCCTTCTCGAACAGGGGCAAGACCGCGGCATCAACGGGCGCAACGTCGCGGTGCAGTCGAAGCCGGACGTAGGCCTCGTCTCCTTCACCTACTTCGTCGTAGGCGTGGTCAATGAGGTGCCAGATGATGCGATCGATGCCGAAGGCAGGCTCGACCACATGCGGAACAAACCACTCGCCGGCTTCCGTGACGGTGCGCTGAAGGCGCTTCACGTGCTCGGGAAGCACCTCGACGACCGTGCCGTCCTCAAGAGACACCGAACAGGGGAAGGACGCGGAGGCATCGAGGGATTCCACGGCCGCCTTGACCTTCCCTGCCAGGGCGCGGAACGCAGGGCCAGCGACGGCGCCTTCCACGGTCCAACCGTCAACCTCGACCGTTCGAGGTGCTTCGTAGGAGCGCCAAGCACGCAAGCGTTGTCCTGTGGCTCCTTCGTGGGCTTCCAGATCGTAGCAGCCACGGTGGGCGATGCCAACGCATTCGACCCATCCGTAGGAGCCGTGAAGTTCGACGTCCCAGCAGTCCATGGCGTAGTGGGCCATTTCGTCACGGGCATGCTGACGGAACCTGAGTCGTTCTGCGTCGACGCCCAAGGCGAGCATCAGGTCGTAGGTCCGCGCCATGAACCACGCCACCGTCGGGTGGAGGATGGTCCCCGCCTCCAACGCCGCGGGAATCGTGGAGGGGCCGGGTGCGCCTTCGGCGGGCACGAGGTGCACGTTGACGGCGGACCATGGGCTCAAGTCGTGCGCGGCCTCAACCTCAGGGTCGATGAAGTACTCAAGCTCGGCCATGTTGAATTCCCGAAGCCGGATCATCCCCTGACGGGGTGAAATTTCGTTGCGGTACCCCCGTCCGAGTTGCATGGCCCCAAAGGGAAGCCGTTCACGGAAATGGCGGTACAGCGCAGGATAGTTCGTGAACATGCCTTGGGCGGTTTCCGGACGAAGGAAGGCCGCACGGCCCGATGAACCTGCGCCGATGACCGTATCGAACATCAGGTTCTCGGCCTTCACCGGGCTCCACGACACCTCACCGCACGCAGGGCACGAGGGGGAGGCTCCGTCGAGCAGCGCTTGCAGGTCGCCCAAACTCAGGGCGTCGGGGTTCGGGTGGTGGGCTTCCAGCATGGTATCCGCACGGCTGGCCTCCTCACAGGCTTCACACACGGTCATGAAATCGCTGAATTCCGCCACGTGACCGCTGGCTTCGAGGACGGCGAACGGCGTCACCGTGGGGCATGAGATCTCAACAACGTCGCCCTGGGACGCCCAGTGGTCGCGCCAGACCGACTCAACCTTGGCCCTGAGACGTCCGCCAACGGGCCCGAAATCGTACAGGCCCTTCGCACCGCCGTGGATCTCGAACGCGGGCAGCACCACGCCACGGCGGCGCAACATTCCAGTGAGGCGCTCTAGACGCTCAACGGCTGCGCGTTCTTCGTCCATGCACGGCCCTTGTTCTCGCGTCCTTCAACCCCTCGGCCGTGGGCACGTGCGAGGGGTGAAAAGCGACGGCCTTGTGTTCCAACCATGGTGCAGGCGATGGTCGCCATCACCCAAGGCGCCTGCACGGGCTGCGACCTC
>Ga0181588_10005126_pt1 | contig 10600 bp, 7 predicted proteins | sample 071ome_26_FD_148607 | JGI IMG/M metagenome (GOLD analysis project Ga0181588, IMG submission 148607) | Coastal salt marsh microbial communities from the Groves Creek Marsh, Skidaway Island, Georgia - 071409BT metaG (spades assembly) | ecosystem: Environmental > Aquatic > Marine > Intertidal zone...
CTACTACGCCCAGCAGATCCGTCGCGACCATGTGCCCGGCGTGACCAGCGGCGGCCGCGGCTCGCGTCAACCCTGGGCGGTCCTGATTCCCCGGATGCTCAAGCCGCTGGGCTACCGCTCCTACCATTCCGGCAAATGGCACATCGACGGCATGCCCATCCAGAACGGCTTCGACCGCTCCTATTATCTCAGGGACCAGGGTCGCTTCTTCAATCCGGAGATCCATTGGAAGGACGACGTCAAGCTGCCCAAGGTCCAAAAGGATTCCGGCTACTACGGCACCACCGCCATCGCCGACCACGCGATCGAATGTCTCAAGGAGCACGCCGCCAAGCACGAGGACAAACCCTTCTTTCACTACCTCGCCTTCACCGCGCCGCACTTCCCGCTGCACGCGCTGCCCGAGGACATTGAGAAGTACAAGCACACCTATCGCCGCGACTGGGAGAAGGTGCGCGCCGAGCGCTGGGCGCGCATGAAGGAGATGGGGCTGCTCAAGGGTGAACTCTCCGATGTCGAGCGCGACCTTGGCCCGCCCTACCACTTTCCCGAGCACCTGAAGATCCTGGGCGATGCCGAGGTGAATCGGCCGCTGGAATGGAGTTCGTTGACGAAGGAGCAACGCGAATTCCAATCCGCCAAGATGTCGTTGCATGCGGCGATGATCGACCGCATGGACCAGGAGATCGGGCGCGTGCTCGATCAGCTTCGCGCGATGAAACGTCTGGGCAACACCCTGATTTTCTTCCTGTCGGACAATGGCTGCAGCGCCGAGATCATGGTTCGGGCCGATGGCCACGACCGTGAAGCCTCCCCCGGATCCGCGGCCAGTTACCTTTGCCTGGGCCCCGGCTGGTCCACCACCTGCAACACGCCCTTCCGCCGGCACAAGACCTGGACGCACGAAGGCGGCATTTCCACGCCGCTGATTGTCAGTTGGCCCGCGGGCATTCCCGCGCGCGGCGAGTTCCGGCGCAATCCCGGCCACGTCATCGACATTGTGCCAACCATCATGGATGTCGCCGGCGGCTCGGCTCCGAAACACCTGAACGGCAAGCCGGTCCCGACGCCCCCGGGCAGGAGTTTGCGACCGGCCTTCGCCAGGGACAACAGCGTGAAACGCGACTGGTTCTGGTGGTTCCACGACGGTCACCGCGCGGTGCAACAGGACGGCTGGAAACTGGTCGCCCCCAAGGACGAACCGTGGGAGCTCTACAACCTCGGAAACGATCGCGCCGAATCCAACGATCTCAGCAAGTCCAAGCCGGAACTGGCCAAGAAACTGGAGGCGCTCTGGGAGGAGAAGATGGCGGAATTCAAGGCCTTGGCAAAAACCGACCTGCCCGTGGCGAAGGCCAAGGGTAAAGGGAAGAAGAGATGATGAACGTGCGACAATCTGGTTCCATCGGGGCGCGGGATCAAAGCTCCAAATCCCAAGCTCCAAATCTCAAAGAAGCTCCAAGCTCCAAATCTCAAAGGGGCCGTTGGGTAAGCTCGCGGGTTTCGCCGACGAATCAGCGAACGTGCTCCCAGTCTTCGTGGCGGCCATTTGGAGCTTGGAACTTGGGATTTATTTGGAATTTGGAGCTTGGAGCTTGGAGCTTTTGTAAGCGCGCGCTTGGCGTGGCAAGATTCACCATCCCCTTCGCCGCGCTCACCCTTTCCACCCACGCCGCATCCCCCGATTTCAACACCGAGGTCCGTCCCATCCTTGCGGCGAACTGTTTCAAGTGTCACGGACCCGACGACAAAACCCGCGACGCCGGGCTCAGACTCGACACCCGGGCCGGCGGTCACACGGTCATCGAGTCCGGCGATGCGGCCGGCAGTGAGCTGTTCCAGCGCATCACCCACGTTGATCCGGACGAGCGCATGCCGCCTCCGGAATCCAATTTCAACCTGACCGCGGCGCAGATCGAAACCTTGCGCCAGTGGATCGAAGCCGGCGGCGAATATGAGGCGCATTGGTCCTTCATTCCGCCCAGGCAATCCACACCGCCCCCGGTTGCCGACGAATCCTGGATTCGCAATCCGATCGATCGCTTCATTCTCGCCCGCCTCGAGCGTGAAGGACTGTCGCCGTCCATTGAGGCCGATCGCTACACGCTCATTCGCCGACTCACGCTCGACCTCACCGGGCTGCCGCCGACGATCGAGGAGACCGACGCCTTCGTGAACGACACCGATCCGCTGGCCTACGAGAAGGTCGTCGACCGCCTGTTGAAATCGCCGCGCTACGGCGAGCGTTGGGCGCGGCTGTGGCTGGATCTGGCGCGTTATGCCGACACCAATGGTTATGAGAAGGACCGGCCGCGGTCCATCTGGCCTTATCGGGATTGGGTTGTTCGCGCGCTCAATGCCGACATGCCCTTCGATCAGTTTTCCATCGAGCAACTGGCCGGCGACATGCTGCCCAACGCCACGCTCGATCAGCGGATCGCCACCGGGTTCCATCGCAACACCATGCTCAACGAGGAAGGCGGCATCGACCCGCTGGAGTATCGCTTCTACGCAATGGTTGACCGCGTCAACACAACGGGCTCCATCTGGTTTGGGATGTCGGTTGGCTGCGCGCAGTGCCATACCCACAAGTACGATCCCATCACGCAGACGGAATACTACAAGACCATGGCGTATCTCAACAACGCCGACGAACCGGACTTGGCGGTGGTGGACGCATCGATCAGGAAACAGCGGGCCGAGATCGAAGCCCGAATCGCCGCATTGGAAGCGGGACTTGCCGGACAATTTCCTCCCGCCCGGGGCAAGCCGGCCACCCCCGAATACCGCGCTGCGAACCTGAACGCCAAGCTCGGTGAATGGGTCGCAAAGCATGCCGAGGATGCGACCGATTGGACCACGATCCTTCCGGCCGGGATGAAGACCAACCTGCCCAAGCTGGAAACGCTGGAGGACGGTTCCATTCTCTCGACGGGCGACATCACCAAGCGCGATGTCTTCCATCTCAGGTTCAAACTCGATGGATTCAAAAAGCCGGTTACGGCGCTTCGGCTCGAAGTCTTGCCCGATGAGCGCCTGCCGGCGAACGGCCCCGGCCGTTGTTACTACGAGGGCCGGAAGGGGGACTTCTTCCTGAGCGAGTTCCGGGCTGTTGCCAATGGCGAGGAGCGGGCCTTCAAGGGCGGTTCCCACAGTTTCGGCAAGATCAGCATCGGCTCCGGCAAGGCGGACGCGCCCAATGTCTATGACGGCGACGGCTCCACCGGCTGGTCGACCTCAACGCAGCAAGGGAAAGCTCATCAGCTCGTCCTGAACCTCAAGGATCCCGTTCCCGCGGGCGCAGAGCTGGAGATCGAAATGCTCTTCGAACGCCATTTCGCCGCCAGTCTCGGACGCTTTCGACTCTCCGCGACCACGGCGACCGGCGCGGTCAAAGCGTCTCAACTTCCGGTGGAAGTCGAAGCCGCCCTGGCCAAGGGAAGCCAGCGCAATGCCGCGGACGAAACGCTGCTAAAGAAACATTTCCTCTCCGTGGCTCCGGAGCTCGCACAGCCGCGCAAGCAGATCGAGAATCTCCGCAAGAGCCTGCCCGCGGCGCCCGAAACCATGGTCCTGCTGGAACGGCCCGCCGACAATCCCCGTCCCACGCATCGCCACCATCGCGGCGAGTATCTCAAGGCAGAGGAGCAGGTCTCGACTGGCTTGATCGAGGCGCTTTCCTCTGTCACCCAGCGGGCGCCCGGCGACCGGCTGGAGTTTGCGAAATGGCTGGTCAGCGAGCAGAATCCCTTGGCGGCCCGCGTCACCGTCAACCGCGCCTGGCAGGCGATCTTCGGGCGGGGGATCGTGAGCACGGTCGATGATTTCGGCCTGCAGGGCGAAGCGCCGTCGCATCCGCTGCTGTTCGATTGGCTGGCGGTTGAGTTCGTCAATCGCGGCTGGTCCTTCAAGGAATTGCATCGGTTGCTCGTCACCAGCGCGACCTACCGGCAGACGTCGCAGGTGTCCGCCGAGCTGCATGCCCGGGATCCCGGGAACATCCTGCTCGCGCGCGGCCCGCGCTTCCGCGTCGAGGCCGAGACGGTGCGCGACATTGCCCTGGCCGCCAGCGGGTTGCTCAGTCGCAAGATGGGCGGGCCGGGTGTTTACCCGCCGCAGCCCGACAGTGTCACCGGCCTCGCCTACGGCCGGTCAAAGTGGAACGTGTCGCCGGGAGCCGACCGCTACCGGCGTTCGCTCTACACCTTCGTCAAACGTACGGCTCCCTTTGCCGCCTACCTCGCTTTCGATGGCCCGACCGGGGAAAACTGTATCGCCAGGCGCGATCGCAGCAACACGCCCTTGCAGGCCCTGACCCTGTTGAATGACGAAATGTTCTACGAGGCCGCGCGAGCCTTCGGGCGGTTGGCGATGGACTCGGCGGCCGCGACGGAACAGATCGCCAGCGAGATCTTTCGCCGTTGCCTCACGCGTCCGCCCTCGGACGACGAGGTGAGTCGCGTTCTGGATTACCGCAACGCGCAGTTGACGCGCCTGAAGGAAGGCGGACTCGATGCTGAAAAGATCAACGGCGGAAGTTCAGCTGACGCCGAGCAGGCCGCCTGGACCCTGGTCGCCCGCGCTATTCTCAATCTCGACGAAACGATTACCAAGCAATGAAATGCGGAGAGACAAGAGAACCGTCTTCGCTTGGCTGCGCCGCGTTGAAATGGAGACACAGGAATGAGCGAGAAAATCGCGACCCAAGGAAATTCCCATGTCTTCATTCCCTTGTCGAGAAGATCGCCCATCCCTGACCCGATGCCATGACTCAATCCCTCGCCTCCCACCCGAACACCCACCGCACGCGTCGCCATTTCTTCCGCGACTGCGGAGTTGGCGTCGGCAAGATCGCCCTGGCTTCATTGCTGGCCGACCGTGGCCTTTCCGCCGGCGCGAACGCCGCGCCAACCACGCCCTTCACGCCCAAGCCGACCCACTACGCGCCCAAGGCCAAGCGGGTGATTTATCTCTCGATGATCGGCGCGCCGAGCCAGTTGGAGTTGTTCGACCACAAGCCCAAGCTGCGCGAACTCGACGGCAAGCCCATCCCGCCCTCGGTGATTGCCGGTCAGCGCTACGCCTTCATCCAGCCCGACGCCGCCGTCCTCGGTCCGCGCTTCACATTCCGGAAGCACGGCCAAAGCGGCCAGGAGTTCTCCGAAGTCCTGCCGCATCTGGGCAAGGTGGCCGACGAGATCGCGGTTGTGCGATCGCTCCACACCGATCAGTTCAACCACTCGCCTGCGCAGTTGTTCTTCAACACGGGCAGCCCGATTCCGGGACGGCCGGCGATGGGGTCCTGGCTGAGCTACGGCATCGGCAGCGAGGCCAATGACCTGCCTTCCTTCGTCGTGCTCAAGGGCGGCGGCAGCCTGAGCGGCGGCGCGGCCATGTGGAGCTCCGGCTTCCTGCCCTCGAGTCACCAGGGCGTTCCCTTCCGCAGCCAGGGTGAGCCGATTCTTCACGTCGCCAACCCCGACGGCCTCGACGATCGCGCCCAACGCGAGTCACTCGACCTCATCGGCGCCTTGAATCGTGTGAACCACAAGACCATGGGCGATCCGGAGATTCTCACCCGCATCGGCGCCTACGAGATGGCCTACCGCATGCAGTCCCGCGCGCCGGAACTCATGGATTTCCAACAGGAATTGCAGGCCACGCTGGACATGTATGGCGCCAAGCCGGGCAGCGGCAACTTCGCGACCAATTGCCTCCTTGCCCGTCGGCTCATCGAGCGCGGCGTCCGCTTCGTTCAGGTCTACGAACCGGGCTGGGATCATCACTCCAAGGTGGAGAACGGCGTTCGCAACAAGGCCCGGGCCGTCGACCAGGCCTCCGCCGCGCTGCTCAACGATCTGAAGCAACGCGGACTGCTGGAGGACACGTTGATTGTCTGGGGCGGGGAGTTTGGACGCACGCCCATGGTGGAGGCCAGCGCGGCGCTGGGGCGCAGCCAGGGACGCGATCATCATCCTCAGGCCTTCACCATGTGGTTCGCCGGCGGGGGCGTCAAACCCGGCGTCTCGCTCGGCGCCACGGATGAACTCGGTTTCCACGTGGTGGACGACCCCGTCCACGTGCACGATGTCCAGGCCACCATTCTGCATCTGCTGGGCCTCGACCACGAACGCCTCACTTTCACCCACCAGGGCCGGCCGTATCGGTTGACCGACATTCACGGCCATCTGGTGGAGAAGTTGCTGGCGTGAGCTCCCGGACCGCGGCTCTGTGAGCCGCAGCGGCTTTGGAGAGGTGGGCGCCAGGGCATGCTTGGGCGCCTTCGATAGTTGGGGGGTTGCTGCGGGTCGCAGACCCGCGTTCCGCGGAGGCGAGATGTGTGCTGTTGAGGCTGTCACCTTAGCCTTTAACAAACAGGAACGCCCACCGCTCCGCCAATCTCTTGGCCGGAGCGCGGCTCTTCGCCATTCCTATCACCCACGCACAACAAAGCGGCGCACAGCGCCGCACTCCAAGACGCTGGCGCGTGCCCGGCCGCGCCGCGCGTTTCCGTCGGAACATCGCCATTGGAAATCGATCATCGTTTGATCCCTTTTCCCCACAACCTTTGCCTGACATTCGGTGTGTGCTGTTGAGCCTGTCACTTGCACTTGCACTTGCGATTGCGCAGTGCGGACCGCGGCTCTGTGAGCTGCAGCGGCTTTGGAAAGCAGGGCGCCCGGGCATGCGTGGGCGCCTTCGATAGTCGTGGGTTGCTGCGGGTCGCAGACCCGCGTTCCGCAAAGGCGAGGTGTGTGCTGTTGAGCCTGTCACCTGCGCAGTGCGTGAGCTCCCGGACCGCGGCTCTATGAGCCGCAGCGGCTTTGAATGCGCTCAGAAGGCCTTAAAACTCATTCCAAATTTCCGTAACATATTCTGCCAAAATGATTTACAGATTAAATTTTGCTTTCGATCTTTAAAGTTAAACAAAATGTAGACAAAACGTTGACACGAATAAGATGTGGAGAAGATTACCCCCGTTGTTCCACACGGAACTGACGTAAACCACATCGCAAAAAAGAAAGAAGAACATGAAAACCAATCGTATCCTCACCTCTCTTGCCGTCGCCACCGCCATGCTTGTCTCGGTCGCCACGACGCAAGCCAATGACAAGGCGGACAAGAACATCGTCCAGATTGCCAGCCAAGCGGGTCAGTTCAACACCTTGGTCGCTGCCGTGAAGGCGGCGGGTCTCGCCAACACGCTCCAAGGCGAAGGTCCGTTCACGGTCTTTGCGCCGACGGACGCGGCATTCGCCAAGTTGCCTGCCGGCACGATTGACGAGCTGCTCAAGCCCGGCAACAAGGACAAGTTGACAGCGATCCTCACCTATCACGTTGTTCCTGGCAGCGTGAAGTCATCCGCAGTGAAGACCATGAAGGCCAAGACCGTTAATGGGAAACAGGTCCAGTTGAAGGTGAGCGACAAGGGCGTTCACGTCGACAACGCCAAGGTGGTCAAAGCGGACATCATGGCGAGCAATGGCGTCATCCACGTGATCGATCACGTCATCCTCCCGCAGTAAGCGTCTCGTCCGGGCGGGAGGCGATTCCCGCCCGGATGCTAATGGTTTGAAGGCCCGGAAGAGCGGGCTTCAAACCTTCCTGTAGGCCGCACGGTTGGTGGTTTTACCCTCCGCGGTCCATTGCTCTTCGAAGTCGGTGACCACTGCGCTCAACGCCTCCGGTGTTTCCACCCCCTCAAAGCCTGAGGCAGCGCCGCACACTTCCAGCATCTGCTCGAAGTAGGGGGGATCATCAGTGCGCAGGTAGAGGGTTCCTCCCGGGGCCAGGGCCTTCCGAGCGGACTCCAGAAAGGCGGGTTGAATCAACCGATGCCTTTCATGCTTCGCCTTGGGCCAGGGGTCGGGAAAGTAAATGTGGATCGCCTGCAAGGAAGCCGGCGGCAGCAGATACTCGGTAAAGTAGGCGGCCTCCAGCCGGATGATCTTCAAGTTGTCCAAGCCCAGCTTGCGGGCCTTCTTGTCCAGCTTCCGGAGGCGTCCCAGCAGCCGCTCGATGCCGAGGAAATTCGTCTCGGGATGCATGGCTGCATAGCGAGCCAGGAAGGAGCCGTCGCCGCTGCCGATCTCCAGTTCGACCGGCCGCGCTACGGGGAAGACATCGGCCCAGTCCAGTCGATCCTCGTAGGACGCCGGGGTGTGGACGATCGACGGGAGAGACTTCCAGTCGGGGGGCGCTGCTTCCATGTCGGCGTTCATCCGATTCCCAGATCTCTGACAAACTCTGCGTCGGGAACGACAAGGTCCTCAGGGACTCCGAGTTGTTCCACAATGACACTTACGAAACGCGTCCATGCAATCTCCCGATTCAAATCGTCGCCTCTCTCCCGAATTCTCGCGAGTGTGTAGTCGAACAGTTTTCCGACCGAAACCAGATCGGGCGCGTGCGAATCGTCTATGGCGATGCCGAACTCCTCTTCCACAGCGATTACGAGTTCAACGTCCTCAAGCCCCATGACTCGCGACGTGGTTTCGGCGGAGCGCGGACTTTAGGCCGCTGAAACGCCGAACCGCCGGACACGCTCGGCTTGTCTCCCGCGACGACCGGCGAATCCAGTTTGCAGCGGCGTAAACGCCGCGCTCCGTCATTGTTCTCATCCCGGATTCAATCGCAGCCCGTAAGGGGCTTCCAACCATTACTACTTCTTCTTGTCGTCATCTTCCGCGGGTGCGTTGCGCTTTTCGAAGATGGCGGTCTTGATCTTGTTGGCGAGATCGGGGCTGTCGCAGAGGGCGCGGCGGGCGGCTTCCTTGCCCTGGCCGATGAGATCGCCGTCGAACTGGAACCAGGCGCCCTTCTTGGTCACGACGCCAACGGCGACACCGGCTTCCAGGATGCTGCCTTCCTGGTTGATGCCCTGGTTGTACATGATGTCGAACTCCGCCTCCTGGAAGGGCGGGGCGATCTTGTTCTTCACGATCTTGGTCTTGACGTGGTTGCCGATCGGGCTGCCGGCGGAATCCTTCAGGATTTCCTTGCGGCGGATGTCGATGCGAACGCTGGCGTAGAACTTCAGGGCTTTGCCGCCCGGGGTTGTTTCCGGGCTGCCGAACATCACGCCGACCTTCTCGCGAATCTGGTTGGTGAAGAGGCACATGGTCTTGCCCTTGCCGAGGATGGCGGTGAGCTTGCGCAGGGCCTGGCTCATCAACCGGGCCTGCATGCCCATGGTGGCCATGCCCATCTCGCCCTCCAACTCCGCCTTCGGAACCAGCGCCGCCACGGAGTCCACCACGATGACGTCGATGGCGTTGGAACGAGCCAGGGTTTCGCAAATGGTGAGAGCCTCCTCGCCGCTGTCCGGCTGGGAGACGAGCAGATCATCCAGATTTACGCCGAGCTTCTTGGCGTAGGCCGGGTCGAGCGCGTGTTCCGCGTCGATGAAAGCGGCCAGACCGCCGGCCTTCTGGGCGTTGGCCACAATGTGCAGCATGAGCGTGGTCTTGCCCGACGATTCAGGTCCGTAAATCTCGATGACACGTCCGCGCGGCACGCCGCCGGCGCCGAGGGCGAGATCGAGGGAAAGCGCGCCGGTCGGGATGACGTCGACCATTGTATTCCCTGAGGCGTCGCCCAGCCGCATAATGCTGCCTTCGCCGAAGCTTTTCTTGATCGTCGCGATGGCGGTGTCGAGATTCCGCTGGCGGGCCGGATCGATTTCGGGTTTCTGATTGGCGTTGGTTTCGGCCTCGGCTGCGGGCTTCGATTCAGCGTTCTTGGGTTTCTCTGCGGTTTTTGCGGCCATGTTGGATCGGATGATTGAAGTGACGTGGCCGACAACTATGCGGAACGCGCGACGGCCAAGTCAACCGCCGCCTGCCGATTGCATTATCGAAGCGCGACATCCGGGCCGTTTTTCTCTCCTAGAGAATGGAATTGTCTTCCCATGAGCGCCGGACCTAAGCTCCGGTCATGTTCTCACACGTGGTTATATTTTGGACGGATCCGGAGCAGCCTGACGCGGCGGATCGTTTGATCGAAGGCGCGAACCAGTATCTTCGGGACATTTCCGGCGTGCACAACTTCCACATCGGCAAGATGCAGCCGAGTCACCGGGATGTTGTGGACCAGAGTTATCAGGTGGCCTTGAACACGCAGTTCGAGACGAAGCAGGCGCAGGACGACTACCAGGTCCATCCCGAGCACGTGGAGTTCGTTGAGAAGGTGTTCAAGAAGGTTTGCCGGAAGGTCGTGGTCTACGACTTTGAATAAAGAACCACGGATTGACACGGATGAACACGGATGGAATGAGCCATAGGGAAGGTCGGAGGCCTCGCCCGCTGAACGCCGAGCGCGCCAAGTGCGATTTGGTCCATCGTCAACCGTCTCCAATTCATCGGTGTGAATCCGTGTTCCTCCGAGGTTAGAAGGAATTGCATCCCATGAGCCACGAACTTCAAGATTTTGAGAGGGACGTCATTGAGCGGAGTCGGGAGACACCGGTCTTGGTTGATTTCTGGGCGGAATGGTGCGGCCCCTGCAAGATGCTGGCGCCGGTGATCGAAGGTTTGGCGGAAAAGGCCGATGGCCGGTGGGCGTTGGTGAAGATCAACACGGAGGAGCATCCGGGCCTGGC
>Ga0181588_10005128_pt1 | contig 10596 bp, 10 predicted proteins | sample 071ome_26_FD_148607 | JGI IMG/M metagenome (GOLD analysis project Ga0181588, IMG submission 148607) | Coastal salt marsh microbial communities from the Groves Creek Marsh, Skidaway Island, Georgia - 071409BT metaG (spades assembly) | ecosystem: Environmental > Aquatic > Marine > Intertidal zone...
ATTGACGTAGAGTTTGGGTTCCTTCCCCGACGCTTCGGCGAGTTCGGCCTGACGGCGGTTGAGCCGCTCAAACGCCGACAGCTTCATGTACACCTCGCCGCGAACCTCGAGCACCGGTGGGACGTCGCCCGACAGGGATTGGGGGATGTCGGCAATCGTGCGGACATTGTGGGTGACGTCCTCCCCCACCCGGCCGTCGCCGCGCGTTGCTCCCTGAACGAGCACACCGCCTTCGTAGCGAAGCGAGATCGCCAACCCATCGAACTTCAACTCGACCGCGAACTGGGAAACCGCCTGATTCTCAAGCCGCCGCTGCGCCCGGTCGTTCCAACTCCGGAGGTCGTCACCGTCGAAGGCATTGTGCAGCGACATCATTGGAACCGTGTGGGTCACCGGGGCGAACGCCTCATTGCCAGAACCTCCGACGCGCTGCGTGATGGAGTCCGGAGTGACCAGTTCCGGATTCGCTGCCTCGAGGGCCACGAGTTCGCTATACAGCTGATCCCATTCCGCATCGGGAATCTCGGGCTCGTCGAGTTCGTAGTACTGACGGGCGTGGTGGTCGAGCGTGGCGCGCAGTTCGGCGATGCGCTCGGCCGCCGGGGTTCGGTCTGAGGGTGCCATCGATGGCGAGGATAACTTGACGCCGTGACGCTCTCGCTACCGACCGGCTCGGCCCGCCTCACCCTGATCGCCGCCGCTGCGTGGATTACCCAGCCCTTCACGAGCGGGTTACTGCTCGGCGAGGCGCTCAGCAACGCCGACGATCCGTACCGAACGACCGTCTCGATCCTCGCCTGGACGGCCTGGCTGTTCATCCTGCTGGCGATCGCCATCCCCCGCCCGGTCACCCTCACCGTGGCCCGGCTGGGAACAACCGGCGGCGTTGCGGCGACCCTGTGGGCCACCGTCGACATCGCCGCCGACGAAACCGACGTAGCGAGCGCAATCATCGCAGTCGGGTTGGTCGCGTCGATCGCTGCGTTCGCCACCATCAACCTTCCCGGGGTCGGCGACCGTTTCGTCGACGGGGTGTCCTATGGCGACGAAGTCCGGTTCCTGCTTCGGGCCCCCGGCCCCGTGCTGCTCTTCCTGCTCCCCGTTTCGACCACCGTCATCGTGGTTGGCGTGGCTGCAGGGCCTCTACTGCTGGCCGACGAGCAATGGGTCGCCGGGGCGATCGTGACGGTTGTCGGCTTCGCCATGTCCTGGCTTCCTCTCAACGCGATCCACCGGCTCACCAACCGGTTCCTGGTCTTCGTGCCCAACGGACTCGTGGTCCACGACCTCACCCAGATGCGCGAGCCAGCCCTCTTCGTCAAGCGCGAGATCGCCGGTCTTGCTCCTGCGCCCGTCGATACGACCGCCCGCGACATCACTGCCGCTGCCCTCGGCCTTGCGCTCGAACTGCGGTTCACGAAAGCGACCGAGCTGACCTTCGTCTCGGGACCGTCGACCAGCGAGGTGGGGTCGGTGCGGTCGATCCTGGTCTCCCCTACTCGCCCCGCCGCAGTGATGCGCACGGCGCTCGAGCGCGGCATTACAATCGCCTGACGCCCGGCTCGATCTCTCTACAGCGGGGTGCGGCCTGCGATCCCGCCGCCGGCGACGTATTCGACCCCGGTGCCTGCGTCGATGGCGAACGCCACGATCGACTGCCCGGGAGCGATGCGGCGATGGGGAGCCTCCCAAACGACTGCCTCGTCGACGAGTCGACCGGCATCGGCGCGGCCGTGAGCCGAACACTGGAAGGTCAGCGACCCCTCCGGGACGTCACCAACCCAGCGCCACGACTCCAGCGTCGTCGAGGCAGCATCAAGATCTGTCTTGGCCCCGACGGTGACCCGACGGTCGCCGGTCTCGTCGACCGCAACGTCCAGCACGTAGCGAGGGTCAGTGCCACCGGCGAGACCGAGCCCCTTCCGTTGGCCGATCGTGACGAGCTCGACCGATGCCACCGATCCGAGCTCCTCACCGTCTCGGTTGACCACCGTCGCTGGCTTCAGCAGAATCCGATCCCCGAGGAAGGCCTCGCGTCCGTGCTCGTTGGTGATGAAACAGACGTCCTGACTCTCGGGCTTCTCCGCCGTGCGGAGATCAAGCTCCGCCGCGATTCGACGCACGTCGGCCTTGGTCAGTTCACCGACCGGGAGGAGCATGCGTTCGAGAACCGGCTCTTCGATGACATGAAGCACGTAGGCCTGATCTTTCGCCTGGTCGATCCCCCGCCCAAGGCGAGGACCTGCAGAGGTCGACACGATCCGGGCATGGTGCCCGGTGGCGATCTGATGAAAACCGAGCGCATCGGCCCGCCGGACGAGGCGGTCAAACTTGAGGTGGCGGTTGCACTCGATGCACGGGTTCGGTGTCCTCCCGGCTGCGTGATCGGCCACGTACGGGGCGACGACATCACGCTCGAAGTCCTCACCGAAGTTGAAGACATGGTGTTCGATACCGAGTCGGTCGGCGACTCGGCGGGCGTCGTCAACATCGGACACGGCGCAACACCCCGTGTCCGATGGACCACCCCACAGCTTCATCGTGACTCCGACAACCTCGTGACCGGCCTCGAGCAGCAGCGCTGCCGCAACCGACGAGTCGACACCACCCGACATGGCGACCATGACCGGGCTCATCATCCGCCTCCTCGGGACCGCAACTGTTGGACGGCAGGCGGGATGATCTCCAGCGCTGCGTCGATGTCCGCATCGGTCGTCGTATGGCCGAGTGAGAGCCGGAGCGAGCCCTGCGCCAGCTGGCGATCAATACCCATTGCGGCAAGGACGTGGGAGGGATCCTGAGCTCCACTGGAGCACGACGATGCCGCCGAAGCTCGCAGTCCGGCGGCATCGAGCAGAAAGAGCAGCGCCTCGGCTTCGACCTCAGCGAGCATGAGGTGCGCCATACCGGCCGCGACCGGCGCGCCAGCCTGCAGGACCGTCGGTATGACGATGGCCCCGAGTTGCTCAACCAGACCGTCGACTAGGTGGTCGCGAAGGGCACCGAGGCGGACGATCGATGTGTCGCGTTCGGCGGTCGCGGTTGAGGCAGCAACGGCGAACGCCTCGGCGCCGGCTACGTCAGGCGTGCCCGCTCGCCGGCCCCGCTCCTGACCACCTCCCAGGACCAGTGGGTCGAGCGTGATGCCCTGACGGACGAACAGCGCGCCCGTCCCAACCGGGCCGCCCAGCTTGTGGCCGGTAATGGACACGAGGTCGGCGTCGGCGGCGACAACCGAGAGGTCGACCCACGAAACAGCTTGGACCGCATCGGTGTGGAACACCGCCTCCGGGGCGTGGCGGCGGGTGACGTCAATCAGGGCAGGGATGTCGTTGATCGTCCCCGTCTCATTGTTGACCGCAATCATCGAGACGACCGACACCGGCCGATCGGTGGCATCGAGCACCGCCGCCAGTCGATCTGGCGAAACGGTGCCGTCCCGCTCGAGCCCCACCGTGATTCCGCCATCGTGTTCGACCGGTTCGAGGACGGCGTGATGCTCGCCCGCCGAACAGACCGCAATCCCGCCCCGGTCCCCCAAGACACCTCGAATCGCGAGATTGTCAGCCTCGCTTCCGCCGGAGGTGAAGACCACCTCAGCTGGGGGCCGTCCGAGGGCAGCGGCGACCTGGTCGCGAGCATCGTCGAGCGCGCGCCGAGCCGCACGGGCGGCCTTGTGGCTTCCGGTCGGGTTGGCGTGGTGACGATGGGACGAGTCGAGCCACGCGTCGCGTGCTTCTGGCCGCAGCGGAGTGCTCGCTGCGTGGTCGAGGTAAATCTCTCGCCGCTCGACGTGCTCGCTCATGGGATCAGCCTACGAGCGGGCACACTGGACCCGTGATCGAGCCCGACGTGCCCGCCGACTACGGGCCTGCCACCTACGGCGATGCGTTCGCTGACGTCTACGACGACTGGTATGCCGACATCAGCGACGTCGAGGCGACGGTCGACGCGATCACTCGACTTTCCGGCGGCGAGCCCGTGCTCGAGCTCGGCATCGGCACCGGCCGACTCGCACTCCCGCTTGCAGCCCGAGGCATCCCGGTGGTCGGAGTCGATGCGTCCCAGGCGATGCTCGATCTTCTTGCCGCCAAGCCCGGCAGCGACACCATCGCCACCGTGCTCGCCGACATGGCCGAACTCCCCATCTGCGACAAGACCGAGACCCTGAACGCCTGTGGGCCCTATGCCGTGGCGTTCGCTGCGTTCAACACCTTCTTCAACCTCACCACGGACGAAGCGCAGAACGCATGCCTTCGCGCCCTGTTCGACCTGGTGCGGCCCGATGGACTCGTTGTGATCGAGGGGTTTGTGCCACCCCCCGGCGGGCTCGATGACGGGGGTGTTTCGGTTCGGGACATCACGCCCGACGGGGCGGTGCTCACGGTCTCCAAGCACGACGCCGAACACCAGGTCATCCGAGGCCACCATGTCGAGATCACCAGCGCGGGGAATCGGCTCCGCCCCTGGATGCTCCACTACCGAACGCCCGAGCAACTCGACACAGCCGCAACGGCGGCTGGTTTCGTTCTCGACACCAGATGGACGGATTGGGCCGGTACGCCGTTCCCTACCCAAGACGATCCGCACGAGTCGGCTGATTCGTCCCTTGCACTTCCCGACGTGCATGTGAGCATCTACCGGCGACTCTGAGCGCCCAGGGTCGGTCGGGCCTGCTCAAAACACAGGATCGAGCCACTGGCTTGCGGCCCAAACACATCCTGCGTACAGCATTGCCGACATCACCACAGCTGCGACGATCGGGACCCACTCAGCCGACCGGGCCCGGGCGAGTGGTACGAGGCCCACCGTGAGCGCCGTGCCTGCGGCCAGACCACCGAGATGGCCGCCAATGGAGATCTGCGGAACGGCGAAGGTAATGAGCAGGTTGAGCCCAAGGACCACACCAAGGCCGGACTGCCAGACGTTGATGCCTTGGGCCCGCTGCGTCACCGCTACTGCACCGAACAGCCCGAAGACCGCACCGGACGCGCCGACCGCCGGGGTCACGGGATCGAGCAGGAGCATCCCGAACGCGCCACCGAGCATCGACACCGCGTACAAGGCGACAAACCGAGGACGACCGAACAACTGCTCGATCGATGAGCCCAAGATCCACAACGCCATCATGTTGAAGCCGAGATGCACAAGGCCGTCGTGCAAGAACGCAGAGGTGACGATGCGGTAGGTCTCGCCATCGTCGACGAGCGGACCGAACAGCGACCAGTCCCGCAGGACAGAACCCGTCAACCGGCCGAGTGACCCACCACCGATCAGCGCTGCAGCACTCAAAACAATGTTGAGGCCGATCAGTACCTTGGTGACAAGAGGATCGAACCCTACCGGGCCCTGGTACACCTGTTGACCACCGCGGTTCAGGCACTCCGGGCAATGAAAACCGACCGATGCCTGTGTCATGCACGCCGAACAGATCGGCCGATCACAGCGCTGACAGATCACGCCCGTTCGTCGGTCGCCGTGCTGGTAGCAGACAGTGGGGGTCGGCTCGTTCACGACGGTGACCGTAGTGCCGTTGCTGCCCGCAGCCCCCGCACCTCCAGCTACCTGACAAGAGCATGGCCCTATCAGCCTGGGGCGGTAGCGTCAGCGCCCATGGCCCACGTGCTCGACGACGCGGAACTGGTCGCCCGCCTCGACCAGATCGCGACGGCACCCCAACTCCTCATCGCCTGCGACTACGACGGGACGATCGCGCCCATCGTCAACGACCCAATGAAGGCGCTTCCGCTGCGGGAAACCTCCGTTGCCCTCCGCGGTCTGGCCAACCTGCCCCAGACCGAAGTTGCCGTGATCTCGGGGCGTTCGCTGCGCGACCTTGCTGCGCTTAGCCGGCTTCCAGCCGAAATCCATCTCGTTGGTTCCCATGGCACCGAGTTCGACATCGACTTCGCCCTCGATCTCGATCCGGCCGTGCGGGAACGACGAGCGGTGCTGCTCAGCCGACTCGCCGAGCTCGTCGAGAAGCACCCAGAGGTCACGCTGGAGAAGAAGCCGGCGTCGGTCGCGGTTCACTACCGTGCGGTCGCTGACGCCGACGAGGTCGACATCATCCTGAGCGACCTCGCCGAGATCACGGACGACATCGGTGACCTCACGGTCCGCAACGGCAAGAAGGTCTGCGAGCTGGCGCTCGTCCCCACCGACAAAGGCAAGGCGCTCTCGACCGTGCGTGCCCAGCTCGGTGCGACCGCTGTGCTGTTCATGGGTGACGACGCAACCGACGAGTTCGCGTTCGAGAAGCTCCAGGGACCTGATCTCGGCGTGAAAGTGGGCGAGGGTGAGACGGCGGCCATGTTCCGGGTCGAGACACCTGAGGACGCCGCTGTCTTGCTTGCGGCACTGTCGGCCCGTCGCGCCGAATGGCTCGCCGGCGCCGGGCTCACCCCAATCGAACAGCACTCGATGCTCTCGGATCAACGCACGGCCGCGATCGTCACCCCCGATGCCCGCATCACCTGGCTCTGTGTTCCCCGCATCGACTCCGGTGCCATCTTCGCCGAACTCCTCGGGGGTGAGCCGGCTGGTCATTTCTCGATCCGGCCGGCCACGGGTGAGGCAACCCCAACCCAGGCCTATGTCGGCGACACCCTCGTGCTCCGCACGTCGTGGCCCGACCTGTCCGTCACTGACTATCTCGACTGTTCCGAGGGCCGTCCCAAACGCATCTCGGGCCGCACCGATCTCATCCGGGTGATCGAAGGTGTCGGTCGTGCTCGCATCGAGTTCGCGCCCCGACTCGACTTCGGCCGCTTCCCTACCCAACTCGATGTCCGGGATGGTGGCCTTGAGGTGGCCAACGCCGCCGATCTGGTCGTCCTTCGCTCACCGGGTGTCGCTTGGACGATCGAGGAGGCCGGGCCCCACCAGACCGCAGTCGCCGAAGTCGATCTGTCGGCCGGACCCATCACCCTCGAATTGCGCTGTGGCACTGCGTCGCTGCGACCCGATCGCACCGACGAACTCGACCGTCGAGCTGCGACCGCATCGTTCTGGTCAGTGTGGGCCGACCGCCTCGACATCCCTGATGACCTCACCGACCGCGAGTCCCAGCTGGTTCGACGCTCGGCGCTCACCCTGAAGGCGCTGTGTTACGGACCAACTGGCGCAATCCTCGCTGCCCCGACTACCAGTCTTCCGGAGTTCATCGGTGGCGTCCGGAATTGGGACTACCGGTACTGCTGGATCCGCGACGCTTCGCTATCCGCTGGCGCCCTCGTCAAGCTCGGTTCGATCGACGAGGCAATGGACCTACTCGACTGGCTGCTTCAGGTCCTCGACTCGTCCGACGTCGGACCGGAACGACTTGCGCCGCTTTACACCGTCACCGGCGACTCGCTCCCGCCGGAGGCCACGATCGAAGAACTGGCGGGCTACGCAGGATCACGACCCGTGCGTGTCGGCAACGCTGCCGATCACCAAGTGCAGCTCGATGTCTTCGGCCCGGTGCTCGAACTCATCGCTCGACTCGGCGATGTCGACGCCCCCCTGTCGGCAAGACACTGGCGTCTTGTCGAGGACCTCGTCGATGCGGTAGCGACGCGCTGGACCGAGCCTGATCAGGGCATCTGGGAAGTCCGGTCTGCACCGCGTCACCACGTCAATTCCAAGGTGATGTGTTGGGTCACCGTTGATCGCGCCATCCACATCGCAACCGAAACCTTTGGGCGTGAGCGACCCGAATGGGACGTGCTGCGAGACGACATCAAGGCCGACATCATCGCCAACGGCTGGAACGAAGAACGCAACTCGTTCACGACGGCGTACGACGGCACCGACCTCGACGCCTCGGTTCTCGCCATCGGGCTCTTCGGCATGCTGGATGCCGACGACCCGCGCATCGCCGGGACCGTCGCCGCCGTCGAGGCGTCGCTGCGGAACGGAGACACCGTCTACCGCTACAAGCACGAAGACGGACTCCCTGGCGAGGAGGGCGGGTTCAACCTGATGACGTCCTGGCTCATCGACGCCAAGGTCCAGATCGGCGACATCGATAGTGCGAGGCAACTGTTCGCCGCCTACCGCAACCTCGCCGGTCCAACCGGGTTGCTTTCCGAGGAGGTCGACCCAGCGAACGGGCGGGCGCTTGGCAACCATCCCCAGGCCTACTCGCACCTGGGATTGATCTCGAACGCGCTCAACCTCGCCGGTAGCTGACGACGGAGCAGCGCCGAACGGTTACAGCTGAACGGAACTCTCCGACATACCGACGGCGTTGATTTCGACGACCTCGGTCACCCCATCGACGCGATCCTTCATGATCCGCTCGATACCAGCCTTGAGCGTCTGGGTGGACGCTGGGCAGGTCACACAGGCGCCCTTCAGCTCGACGCTGACCACTCCGGTGGCCTCATCGACCCCGATCAGTTCGATGTCGCCCTCATCCGCTTGGATAGCGGGACGGATCGCGTTGATGACCTTTTCGACCTGCTCGAACACGGGGGGATCTTTCGTCGCTGTCACGCCAAGTCTGGCAGTTGCCGGTGTCAACGCCGACATCGGTGCCAGCATTCCGTTCCCCCTAGCCTGCAGATATGCGCTTCGCCGTGCTGTTGGCTCATCAGGGTGGCTGGGACGAGGTCCTTCTCGTCGGCGGCCCGGTGGCGATTTTCGCCTTTCTGCTCTCGATCGCCCGCAAGCGGGCCATCGCCCTCGCTGAGCCGGGCACCGACGGCGAGGGAGCCACGCCCGCTGACGAGGGCTAAGACCGAGGCGAGCGGCGGCTACTGAACGGTGACGTCGCCGCCGATACCGCGGAGCTTGCCAGCGATGTCGTCGTAGCCGCGTGCGACGTGTTCAGCGTCGGCGACGACGGTCTCGCCGTCAGCTGCGAGCCCGGCGATCACGAGGGCGGCACCAGCTCGGATGTCGTGGGCCCGAACTGGAGCACCGGACAAGCGCGGCACCCCGCGGATCACGGCATGGTGGGAATCGGTCCGAATATCTGCTCCGAGGCGGAGCAACTCATCGACATAGCGGAACCGGCCCGAGAAGAGATTCTCGGTGACAATCCCCACCCCCTCGGCGGTAGCGAGCAGGGTCACGATGAACGGCTTGTAGTCGGTTGCGATACCCGGGTACGGCAACGACTGGCAGTCCGCTGACCGGATGCGCTGAGGGGCGTAGGCCCAGATGCCATCCGGATCATGAGAGATCCGCATCCCCATCTCGCCGAGCTTCTGGCACAGCATCGACATGTGTTCGTGGCGGGCGCCGGCAACCGTGATCTCGCCCCCGGTGATTCCGACCGCACACAAATACGTGGCTGCCTCGATCCGGTCGGGGATCACGGTGTGGTCGGCGCTATGCAGGCCGTCCGGCGCATCCACCCCTTCGATCGTGAGCGTCGACGACCCTGCGCCAACGATCTGCGCACCCATCTTGTTGAGCAGCTCGCACAGGTCGGCGATCTCGGGTTCGCGCGCAGCATTGTCGATCACCGTCGTGCCCTTGGCTCGGACGGACGCCATCAGCAAGTTCTCGGTGGCGCCAACCGACGGAAACTCGAGCAGCACCCGCGCCCCTTGAAGATTCTCGGTCCGGGCGTGGATGTACCCGTGCGCTGACTCGAACTCGGCCCCGAGCTCTGACAGGCCGCGCACGTGCATATCGATCGGCCGAGGACCGAAGTCATCGCCGCCGGGCATTGCGACCCGAGCCTCACCGCACCGAGCCAGCATCGGGCCCATCACCACGATCGATGCCCGGAACTGCTCAACGATTTCATACGGCGCGACCGGCTCGATTTCTGCTGGTACGTCAATCGTCAGGGTCGTCTCGACCCGTGAGACCGTGCATCCCGTGGCCCGCAGCAGATCTGACATCAACTCGACGTCGGTAATCCGCGGCACATTCGTCAGGACGTAGCGACCTTCCGCCAACAAGGTCGCCGCCATCAGTTTCAGCACCGAATTCTTTGCGCCACCAACTGGGATCGTTCCCTCGAGCGACCCACCGCCACGGACGGAGATCTGCGTATACGACTGCACCATCAGATCCAAGTCTGCCAGCGAACGAAGGCGGTCACGGCCATCGCAAGGATGACGACCACGACGAAGGGCGTTCGGCGCCACACGGCGACGCCACCGGCCGCAACGCCCCACAGCCGGGCGTCGATGACCAACGACTCGCCATCGGCGACCGTTTGCACTGCGATCAGTGCGGCGAAGAGCGCCGCCGGGATCAGGGCGGTAAGGGGATCGAACCGAGCCGCAACCGACCCGTTGCCGACTCGACCGAAGCCTAGGACCCCCAACGCCTTGAAGCCGTAGGCGCCTCCAACGAGGACGAGAATGACGGTCCAACTCATCGGGTCGCCGACCCTTCTCGACGGCCAACAAGCCAGCCAGGGACGACGGCGAGCGACGCGACAAGCAACGGAACCCCGGCCGGCGCGATCGGGGTCAACGCAATCGCAATACCCGCCCCGAGCAGAGCGGCGACTTGACCCGAGCGTTCTCGGACATGTGGTGCCAGCAATGCCAGAAAGGCAGCCGGGAATGCTGCGTCGAGCCCCCAGGTCTCGGGTTCGCCAATGACCGCGCCCAGTAAGGCGCCGCCAATGGAGCCGAGGTTCCA
>Ga0181588_10005129_pt1 | contig 10594 bp, 7 predicted proteins | sample 071ome_26_FD_148607 | JGI IMG/M metagenome (GOLD analysis project Ga0181588, IMG submission 148607) | Coastal salt marsh microbial communities from the Groves Creek Marsh, Skidaway Island, Georgia - 071409BT metaG (spades assembly) | ecosystem: Environmental > Aquatic > Marine > Intertidal zone...
GCGGGCCATCGACTCCGGCATGGGCGCGATCATGACGGCCCACATCTCGGTCCCGTCCCTGAACGGGGGCGTACGCGAACCCTCGACGCTCTCCCCCGAGGTACTCACGAACGTGCTCCGGGAAGAAATGGGGTTCGAGGGTATCGTCTTCACGGATGCGATGGACATGAGTGCGATCGCGCGTCAGCACCGCTCCGGCGAAGCCGCGGTGCGTGCGCTCGAGGCGGGGGCCGACGTGATTCTGATGCCCGCCTCCGTGAGCGGTGCGATCGAGGGGATCGTGACGGCGGTCAGGGAAGGTCGGTTGACCGAGGAGCGTCTCGATCGATCGGTGATGCACGTTCTGGCGACGAAGGAGGGCCTCGGGCTACACGAGAACCGGTACGTAGCCATGGAGGAGATTCCCCGAACCGTCGGCATCCCGGATCACACCGAGGTGGCAGGTCAGATCGCGGAGGAGGCCATCACCCTTCTGAAGAACGAGAACGATCTGCTGCCGCTCGCCGGCACGAGATCCGCCCGGGTCATGTCGGTGTCGTATCGAAGGGGCTCGGACGTGCTCGCAGGCCGGTATTTCAATCGGTCTCTTCGTCAGACGTATCCGCGTCTTCGGGCTGTCGAGGTGGATGGTGACAGTGACGAAGACGAATACCAGGAGCTCCGGCGCCGGGCACGGGAGCAGGCGCTCGTCATCGTCAGCACGTACGTCACGTCCGTGAACGTGTCGGGCTCGTTCACCCTGCCGGAAGAACTCGTCGGGTTCGTACGGTTTCTGGATGAGATCGGCGTCCCCCATACCGTCGTGTCGTTCGGTAATCCCTATCTCATTACGGACTTCCCCGACGTGCAGTCGTACCTGCTCGCCTGGAGCGGGTCGGAAGCGAGCCAGCGAGCTGCGGCGGCCGCGATGCTCGGACAGGCTCGGATTCACGGGCGAATGCCGACACGAATTCCGCCGCTTTACGAGATCGGTGACGGGCTGATGATCCCTCGGCGCGGTTCGGCTGCCGGTGCGCGCTGAGCGGCGCGCGGCGCTCGGCGTCGCGCTCTTGGCAGCGGCCTGCTCGTCTGCCGCGCCGAACCCGGCCCCACCGGTCGCCCGCGCCGAAGCGCTGAACGGAGGTGTGCCGGCCGCGCCGGTGATCTCGGACGCGCTCGACGCGGAGTCACGGGCCTGGGTCGACGCCACCCTGGCAGGCTTCACTCTCCGCGAGCTGATCGGACAGGTGATCATCGAGTGGATCCCGGGAGGCTACGTCACCGCGACGAGCCCTGATTTCGAGCCGTTGCGGGCGTGGGTCGAGGACGACCGGATCGGGGGCGTCTCTCCCTCGATCGGGACCCCGCATGCGTACGTGGCCAAGCTCAACGAGCTGCAGTCACGGGCGGACGTGCCACTCCTCGTGACGGCCGACTTCGAGAACGGTGGCCCCGGAATGAGGATCAACGGGTCGTTCGCGCTCCCGTCGATGCTGCCGCAGGGTGGAGGCACGGATTTCCCGCCGACGATGGCGTTCGGAGCCATTGGGGAGGAGCGCTTCGCGTACGAGTACGGGCGGATCACGGCGCGTGAAGCCCGGGCGAGTGGGGTGCACTTTCTGTTCTCCCCGGTGCTCGATGTGAACTCGAACCCGGACAATCCCGTCATCGCGACCCGGTCGTTCGGGGGTGATCCCGATCTCGTCGCCCGCATGGGTGCGGCGTTCATCCGCGGCGCGCGGGACGGCGGGGTCTTCACCACCGGCAAGCATTTCCCAGGGCACGGCGACACCTCGACGGACTCACACATCGGGATTCCTGTGGTCGAGGCGGATCGTCCCCGCCTGGACGAGCTCGAGCTGGCCCCCTTCCAGGCCGCGGTCGACGAGGGCGTCGATGCGATCATGACGGCCCACCTGCAGTTGCCCGAGATTCTCGGCCCGGGGGCGCCGCCCGCAACGCTCGCGCCGGAGGTCATGACCGACATCCTCAGGAACGACCTCGGCTTCGACGGGATCGTCTTCACGGATGCGATGACGATGCGGGGGATCACCGACATGTACGGCCTCGGGGAGGCATCGATCCGGGCCCTGGAAGCGGGATCCGACGTGGTCCTTTCGCCCAAGGCCGTTACCGACGTGATCGACGCGATCGTGGAGGCGGTCGAGAGCGGTCGGATGAGTCGTGAGCGCCTGGAGCAGTCCGCCCGCCGGATCCTCACGCTTAAGGCGCGCCTGGGCCTGCACCGGGATCGGTTCGTCTCACTGGACGAGGTCCATCGAGTCGTGGGCATCGGCGCGCACAACGCCTTCGCCGACACGGCGGCGACGCGTTCGATCACCCTCGTCCGGGACGAGGATCGACTCCTCCCGATGGACGGGCTGTCGATGGCCCCCACGTTGCACATCCGGTACGCCGGCTCGACCCGCCTGTGGGCAAACCGCGCCTTCGCGACGGAGCTGCAGGACCGTGTGGTCGACCTCGCGGAAGTCCGGCTGGACGAGCGGAGCGACTCGTCCGCCTACGCAGCCGCCTTCGAGGCGATCGAGGATGCCGATCGCGTGATCGTCACGACGTACGTCCCGGCTTCCGCCGGGTCGACCGAGGAGGCGCTTCCCGAACCCTTCCGTGAGCTCGTCGCCTCGGTGGTCGAGACGAAGCCGACGGTCATGGTGTCGTTCGGCAATCCCTACCTGCTCTCGGCGGTTCCGGGCGTGGGGAGCTACATGCTCGCCTGGGGTGACCGAGATCGCTCGCAGCGTGCTGCGGTCGCGGCTCTGTTCGGCGAGGAAGCGATCAGCGGTCGCCTGCCGATCCCGCTCCCGCCGTTCCACGATCTCGGAGAGGGTCTGGACCGACCGAAGGTGGCGGACCGACTCGCAACGCTCGAGATCGAGGACCCGGTCGTCGCGGCCGGAATCATCGCCGCCCGTGGGGGCGGCCCACGGGGTAGCAACCAGACCGTCGCCGAGCCGGAGTCCGTCGGTATGTCGTCGGAGCGGCTCGCCGCGGTCGATTCGATCATCGTCGCAGGGATCGCGGATTCGGCGTTTTCCGGCGCGGCACTGGCCATCGGCCGTCACGGCAGGCTCGTGTCCCTGAAGGGCTTCGGCGAACTCCAGTACGGGACGCGCCGACCGGTGACGCCAACGTCGATTTTCGATCTGGCGTCCGTCTCGAAGGTCGTCGGGACGACCACCGCAGCGATGATGCTCGTCGGAGACGGCGCGCTCGACCTGGACACGCCGGTCGTCGAGTACTTGCCGTGGTGGGCGGCCGGAGATGAGCGGAAAAGCTCGGTCACCGTGCGTCATCTGCTTACGCACCGGACGGGGCTGATTCCTTTCCGGACGTGGTACTTCGAGTTCGAGGGCATGGAGGCGTACAAGGAGGCCGCCGCGAACGAAGGACTCGAGGCGGACCCGGGGAGCCGCACCGCGTACTCGGACATCGGCATCATGACCCTCGCGTGGGTCATCGAGGAGATCTCCGGCCTGACGCTCGATGCGTTTCTGCAGGAGCGCCTCTGGGACCCGATGGGCATGCTCGAGACGCGGTACAACCCCGAATCGACCCTCCGGCCACGGATCGCGGCGACGGAGATCGACACCATCTACCGAAACGAGATGGTGTGGGGCACGGTGCACGACGAGAATGCGGACGCCATGGGCGGCGTCGCCGGGCATGCCGGCCTCTTCTCGACGGCCGTCGACCTCTCGGTGTTCGCCCGGATGATGCTCAACGACGGCGTCGCGCCGGCGTGCACGGCCGATGGCGAGCCGGGAGAGCCGTGCCCCGTACGTCGCAGCGAGCAGCAACGCATGGTGGAGTCGGCCGTGCTGGACGAATTCACGACCCGGTTCGACGAGACCTCGTCCCGTGCACTCGGATGGGATACGCCGTCGGAGCGCTCCTCCGGTGGTGACTACATCACGAACGAAGCGTTCGGCCACACCGGGTACACCGGGACATCGATCTGGATGGACCCGGAACTCGACCTCTGGGTGATCCTGCTGACGAATCGTGTGCACCCCACGCGTGAGAATCAGAAACACGTGCCGCTCCGGCGTGCGGTGGCGGACGCGGCGGTGCTCTCGATCACGGATCGTGCGGTCGAGCCGCGGGTGAACCGGTGACGGGCTTCACGACGCTCGACCTCGTCGTCCTGGTCGTGTACCTGGCCGGTGTGACTGCGTGGGGTGCGTGGCTGGGGCGCGGCCAGGAGGGTGGCACGGACTACTTCCTCGGCAGCCGCTCGCTGCCGTGGGTCGCCGTCATGCTCTCGGTGGTCGCGACGGAGACGAGCACGCTCACCTTCCTCAGTGTGCCGGGCGTCTCGTACGCGGGTGCTCTGGTCTTCCTGCAGCTGACGCTCGGATACCTCGCCGGTCGGATCATCGTCTCGACCTTCTTTCTGCCGGCCTACTACGAAGGGTCCTTGACCACTGCGTACGCGCTCCTCGAGCAGCGCTTCGGGCTCGGTGCACGGCGCTTCACGTCCGCGATCTTCATGGTCACGCGACTGCTGGCGGACTCCGTGCGCCTCTTCGCGACCGCGATTCCGCTCGCGTTGATCACCGGGTGGCCGTATCCCGTGTCGATCGCCGTGATCGGCGTGCTCACCGTCGTGTATACGTACTTCGGCGGCATCAAGGCCGTCGTCTGGGTCGATGCGGTCCAGATGGGCCTCTACCTCTTCGGCGCAGTGGTCACGATCGTGGCGATCCAGTGGCTCCTTCCGGACGGATGGGCCGGCGTGGTCTCCGTCGCGGGCGCGGAGGGCAAGCTTCAGGTCCTCGACTTCTCCACGGATCTCACGGTTCCGTACACGGTGTGGGCAGGTGTCTTCGGTGGCGCGATCTTCACGACGGCCTCTCACGGTACCGACCAGCTCATCGTGCAGCGTCTCCTGACGTGCTCGGACCAGCGCTCCGCTCAGAAGGCGCTCATCGGGTCGGGCGTGGTCGTGATCCTTCAGTTCCTGCTCTTCCTCATGGTCGGGCTGGGGCTGTGGGCCTTCTACGAAGGGCGAGCCTTCGATTCGACGGACGAGATCTTCGCCACGTTCATCGTTCAGCAGCTGCCCCCGGGACTGACGGGTCTCCTGATTGCGGGGGTTTTCGCGGCGGCTATGTCTTCGCTCTCCTCGTCGATCAACTCGCTCGCGTCCGCCACCGCGTACGACTACTGGGCGCCCATGGTGGGGGCGCGGGACGATGAAGCGCGCACCCTGCGGGCCGGGAAGGTCTTCACCCTTGTGTGGGCTGCGCTGCTCGTAGGTGGAGCGATCCTCTTTATCCCGCTGTCCCAGGGAACGTCGGCGGTCGAGGTCGCGCTTGGCGTCGCGTCGCTGGTGTACGGGGGACTGCTCGGCGCCTTCGCGCTCGGCGTCTTCACCAAGCGCCCGGGCCAGCTGGCCGCGGTCATCGGTGTAGCCGTCGGGATCGGTACGGTCACGCTCATGCGGGACCTCATGGCGTGGCCGTGGTACGTGCTCGTCGGATCGTCTGTCACCTTCGTGGTCGGCTCCCTGGTCGGGCTGGTTCAGACTCAGCCAGACCCGTGAGCCTCTTCGCAGGAGTCGACGGAGGCGGGACGCGCATGCGTGCCGTGATCGTCGATGCGGACGGCAGGGAACTCGCGCGTGGTGAGGCTCCCGGCGCGGTGGTGACGGTGGCCGCCCCCGAGGCGGCGGCCGACGCCGTAACCCGGGCCATTGGTGATGCGATGGAAGCCGCGGCGCTCGAACGGCTTACTCGGGACGCATCGCTCGACGACATCAGTCTGCCTCTGGATGGCCTGTGGGCCGGACTCGCCGGTGCCGGAAGCCCGGATGCGGCCCGGGCGGTCATGGAAGCCCTGAGCCCGAGACATCTGGCGAATCGACTCACCGTCGGAACCGATGTGCGCGCGGCGTACGAGGATGCCTTTCCGGAGCGCGACGGCGTGCTTCTGATCGCCGGCACGGGGTCGATCGCCTGGGGCTCCGACGAGGCCGGTGAGCCGATTCAGGTCGGTGGCTGGGGGCAGCTCGTCGGGGACGAGGGGAGCGGATACTGGATCGGGTTGCATGGTCTCCGGCAGGTCATGACCGGGCATGATGGGCGATCGGAATCGGGGTCCGCAGCGGGTGCGTTGCTGCGTGCATGTGGCCTGAGCGAGGCCGGTGAGGTCGTCGCATGGGTACAGACGGCGGCGAAGCGTGACGTGGCCGCCCTCGCGCCTCTGGTCATTCAGGCGGCGGATACCGGGGATGCCGCCGCCGCACGGATCGTGGGCGAGGCGGTCGCCGGGCTGACGGACCTCGTTCGAGGTGTCGCCTCCCGCGGTGGAACCGGTGCTCGGGGAGGAGGGGTCGTGCTCTGGGGCGGACTCCTCGCCGATGGGGGCCCCCTCGCGTCGAGGGTGTCGTCCGCTCTGGAATCGGCAGGTTTTAAGGTCGTCGAGCGGCCGGTCGACCCGCCGATGGGGGCAGCCCGTCTCGCCCTGCGCAACTGATCCGCCGAAACGGCAGTCGTGCAGGGGCGAGCGGCCCTTTTGACAGGGTTAGAGGTGGTCTAACCTGTTGGGACCGTGCGTTTTGGCAGGACTGTGCGCGCTCCGAATGGCACGTCGATTGCACCGTGGGAGAGTGTTCGATGTACACCCCGAACCTTTCATCTCCCTACGGAGGTCATGATGGCCATCACCAAGTACACGGTCCGTCGCCCCACCTTTGCCCCGTGGGCTGATCTGGATTTCATGCCGACCCGATTCTCACGGCTCTTCGACGACCCGATCTTCGGACCGACCGCCGCAGGACGCTGGAATCCCGCAGTGAGCGTGTCCGAGACCAATGACGAGCTCCTGCTGACGGCGGAGCTACCCGGTCTGAACGAAGAGGATCTGTCGATCGAGTACGAGAACAACATCCTCACGATCGCCGGCGAGAAGGTGGAAGAGCGAAAAGAAGACGACGAAGACCGGAATTATCACGTCTACGAGCGTTACTTCGGCTCGTTCAAGCGCTCCTTCACTCTGCCACGCACAGTCGACGCGAGTGGCATCGTGGCGACCTTCGACAAGGGCATCCTGACGGTGAAACTCCCGAAAGTGGCCGAGGCGAAGGGACGCAAGATCTCGATCACCCGGTAGCCGGCGCGACGGCTGGTCGTATCGAGCGGGTCCGGGCTTCGGTCCGGGCCCGCTTCGTCGTTCTCAGTCCCGCAGAACCGTTCGGAGTTCGTCCAGGACGGTTCGGCTGTTTGCGCCTCGTACCTTGCCGGGCGCGATCTCGAGGTCCGATCCGTCAGGACGGGTCAGCACGCCACCCGCCTCGCGGACCAGAATCATGCCAGCCGCGAAATCCCATGGCATGAGGATCTCCTCCCAGAACGCATCGAGTGAGCCCTGCGCCAGATAGCAGAGATCGAGGGCCGCGGATCCCGCCCGTCGGACACCCGACGCCGAGCGCAGGACGCGGTCGAGCTGACCCAGGTACTCGGGCATGAGCTCCAGCATCTTGAAGGGAAAGCCGGTGCCGACCATGGCCTCGATCAGAGGCCGTTCGGTCGAGACGTGGATCCTTCGCCCGCTCTTGTACGTCCCATCGCCTTCGGATGCCCACCAGCGTTCACCGGTCGACCCGGACACCACGGCGCCGGCGACGGGTCGGCCATCCACCGCGACCGCGACGCTCGAGCAGTAGTGCGGGTGCTCGTGCAGAAAGTTGGCCGTGCCGTCGAGCGGATCCACGATCCAGATGGGACGCCCGTCCCACCGAGCGAGCTGGTCTTCGATCGGCTCTTCGCTCTCCTCGGCGAGGATCGCGTGGTCCGGGTGGTTCGCCCGGATGACCGAGAGGGCCGCCTCCTGTGCGTCGACGTCCGTCTGCGACACGTAGTCGGCACGGGCCTTGATGGTCGCGCCGGCGAGAACGATCCGGCCGGCATCGCGTCGGTGAATGTGTGCGGCGGCCTCGGCGGCCTCTCGGGCGGTTCTAAGGAGGGGATCCACGGCTCGGTGCGTCTCGGGATGCCTGGGCAGCGACGGGCGGGGAAGGGGGCGGTTATGCATGACGGCGAGGTGCCGCCCCGATCAGGGCACCGCTAAGTTAGCCCTCCGATTTCACTTCGCGACCACGGACCTTCCGATGACCAGCCCGGACTCCAGCGGAACGAAAAAGCGCATCTTCAGCGGCATGCAGCCGTCCGGTGAAGCGCATCTCGGCAATTACCTCGGCGCGTTGCGTCGGTGGGTCGGTATGCAGGACGACTACGACTGCATCTGGTGCATCGTAGACCAGCATGCGATCACGGCGGGTGGAGACCCTTCGGAGACACCGGGCAACGTCCTCGATCTGGCGATCTCGTTCCTGGCCGTCGGGCTGGACCCGGAGAAGGCGATCATCTTCGTTCAGTCGGACGTGCCGGAGCACACCGAGTTGGCGTGGCTCTTCAACGCGGTCACGCCGGTCGGCGACCTCGAGCGGATGACGCAGTTCAAGGACAAGTCGCAGCGCTTCGACTCGATTCCGGCCGGGATTCTCAACTATCCCATCCTTCAGGCCGCGGACATCCTGCTGTACAAGGCGGATGCGGTGCCGGTCGGTGAAGATCAGAAGCAGCATCTCGAGATGACGCGCGACGTCGCGCGGAAGTTCAACGCGGCGTACGGCGAGACCTTTCCTGAGACGGAGCCGCTGATCGCGAAAGACGTCGGGCGGATCATGGGCCTCGATGGAGAGGCCAAGATGAGCAAGTCGCTCGACAACACGATCCCGGTGTTGGCGGAGCCGGAGGACGTGTGGGCCAAGGTTCGCACGGCCGTCACGGATCCTCAGCGGGTGCGTCGGGATGATCCGGGTCGCCCGGAGGTCTGCAACGTCTTCACGCTGCACAACTTCTTCAGTGACGACGCCACACGAGCCGACATCGACGCCCAATGTCGTGCGGGCACGATCGGATGCGTCGACTGCAAGCGACGCCTTTCCGACAACATCGCCGACGCGTTCGGTCCGTTCCGTGAGCGAGCAGCCGAGTTGCACGCCCATCCCGAGCGAGTGCGTGAGGTTCTCGACGACGGTGCGGCGCGAGCGAGTGCGATCGCTCGTGAGACGATGGCGGAGGTGCGCGACCGCATGGGACTCGACTGGCGTAGCGCCATCGGTTGATCCCGGCCACGGTGGCCCGGAGCCGGGATGAGTGTGTCAGCCGCGCGAGATGATCGCGTCGGCCGGCGCGGTCCCCTATCTTCGCTCGATCCGGATCGGTTGAAGAGAGGATCTCATGCAGGAACTGTTCAAGGCGGCCGTGGAACGCGGCGCGAGTGATATCCACATCAAGGCCGGCGATTTCATGCGGGCCAGGATTCACGGAGAGCTCCAGCCGCTGACGCAGCAGAAGCTGACGGTCGATCAGGTGAAGGGGATCGCGCTCCAGCTGATCCCGCATCAGGAAGACCGTGATCAGTTCGAAAAGCTGTACGACTACGACTGCTCATGGGGGATCCCGGGCGTCGGCCGGTTCCGTGTGAATATCCTGAAGCAGCGCGGATCGCCGATGATCGTGATGCGGTCGATTCCGATCGAGATTCCCTCCGTCGAGGACCTCGGGCTGCCCCCGATCATCAACCGGATCGCGGGCTTCGAGCGTGGCATGATTCTCGTCACCGGCGTGACGGGCTCCGGTAAGAGCTCGACGATGGCGGCGATGATCAATTGGATGAATCGCCACAAGCGGCTCCACATCGTCACGCTCGAGAACCCGATCGAGTTTCTCCACCGCGACAACCAGTGCTCGATCACGCAGCGTGATATCGGGACGGACACGGACTCGTTCGAGACAGGGCTGCGCAGCGTTCTGCGCCAGGACCCTGACGTGATTCTGATCGGTGAGATGCGAGACAAGACGACGATCGAGACGGCGCTCAAAGCTGCGGAAACCGGTCACCTCGTCATCTCGACGCTTCATACCAAGAATGCCGTCCAGACGATTTCCCGCATCATCGCGGTCTTCGAACCGAGTGAGCAGGAAATGATCCGCGTACGGCTCTCCGAGTCGCTTCAGGCCGTCTTATCGCAGCGGCTCGTCACCAAGCGCGAGGGCGGACGTGTGGCGGCCATGGAGGTCCTGCTGATGACCGCCACCATCCGGGACTGCGTCCGCGATCCAGAGCGGATGGAGGAGATCCCCGATCTGATCGAGGAGGGGCGCAGCCACTACGGCTCGCAGACCTTCGACCAGCACCTCATGGAGCTCGTGAAGTCGAGTCAGGTCGAGTTCGAGGTGGCAAAGGCCGCGGCCAACAACCCGTCCGACTTCGATCTGAAGATGAACATGTTCGGCTCCGCGACGGGTGGCGCGACGGCCGGCGGCGGTCCTCACGGCACGCAGGGGCTCGCAGACGAAATGACCAACATCATGGGAGGGTGACGGCGATGGCCGACGGCACGATCGATCTCCGTGGGGCGTTCCTTCCCGTTACGACGCCTTTCCACGCCACGACCGGTGACCTGGACGTACCTGCCTTTCGCTCGAATCTGAGCCGCTGGTTCGAGAGTCCGGTGTCCGGAATTCTGATCTCTGGCTCGACTGGGGAGTCGGTGTTCCTGGACGAAGAGGAGCGGGCGACGCTC
>Ga0181588_10005138_pt1 | contig 10575 bp, 10 predicted proteins | sample 071ome_26_FD_148607 | JGI IMG/M metagenome (GOLD analysis project Ga0181588, IMG submission 148607) | Coastal salt marsh microbial communities from the Groves Creek Marsh, Skidaway Island, Georgia - 071409BT metaG (spades assembly) | ecosystem: Environmental > Aquatic > Marine > Intertidal zone...
CCATTGCTCCAGGCTGTTATGCCGGAGAAACCATCGCGTCTTCAAACTGCACCCTTTCCGTGCCGAAAGTCAGATGATCTGCCTTTCTTCACTGGGACACGATGATGCCGCATTTTCCGATTCGCACCTTGTGCCCGATTTGAGCCGGATTATCAATCCATCAAATCGCCTATCTCGCGGGGGTTTTCGGGGCCGCTGGAACCGCTTGCGCGGGCGGCAACGCCACCTTGACGGAAGGCAGCCGTTTATTGAGCCGCTTAAGCACCTCATCCGTTATATCGAAACTGGGATGAACAAAAAGCGCCGTTGCCCGCGGTATGATGATTTGCAACTGACGTTCTTTGGCGATTTCCGCAGCGACCGCACGGAAATGCTGGTTTACCTGGGCCATTGCCGCGCGCCCCGCGGCATCCAGCCTTCTACGCAACCCCTGAACATCGGACTGCAGCACTGAAACCTTCGACTGAAAATCCCGTCGGCGTTGTTCATAGGCTTGCGGCGACAAGATTGAACGCTCCCGCTGAAGCGCCTCATTCTCCGCTTTCAATGACCGTTCGCGATCCTGAATCTGTTTCTGAATCCGATCCCGAATCTGCTGAATTTGCGGTTTTACCGCGCGGGTCGCGGCTGAAATACGGAGAACCTTCTGTATATTTATGACCGCGAACCGCTCAAGCTTGGGAGGCGACCCCTTGGGTGATTGCGCAAAAGCCGCGCCTCCGCTGACCGAAAAAACAATCAGAGCTGAAACAAGCCATTTCAACATTTATCCGATCCCTCCACGCGTGCGCTCAAAATCTCGTGCCAAAGTCGAAACGCACGAACTCCGTCTGGTCGAAACCCTCTTTCAAATAGGGGGTGGCGATGTCTATGGTAAAGGGGCCAAACGGCGACTGCCAGGAGATACCGAAACCGATAGAGCCACGCAGCGACCCCGTATCGTCGATCGTCCCGAGGCTGGTGTCCGTTTTCCCGGTCGACCCCAAATCGGTGAATGCCCGGCCCTTTACGCCGAATTCGTTGGGCAAGCCAAGAGGGAACTGAAACTGTACAGACCCAGTATAAAACCATTCGCCGCCAACAGCATCTTCCGAAGCCCTGTCCCGGGGGCTGACACCATAGGGCGCAAACCCTCGCAAAGACCGGCCACCAAGGAAAAACCGGTCGATGATCCGGGCGTCGTCGCCGATCGGAAGCAGGTAGCCCCCGCTTGCCGATAACGCGGTGACCACGCTGTCGGAGAGCGGCACATACTGTGTCGCGGTCAACGAATTTTTCAAATAGCGCACCGTCCCGCCGATACCGGCAAAACTCGCGCTGTAACTGGAGAGAAAACCTTCACGCGGGGTCAGCTTATCGTCCCGCGCATCATAGGTCAGGGTCTGGCCGATGCTGGAAACGGTCGATTCGCCCTGTTGTTGCTGAACCGCCAGTGACGCCGTCGAGGCGACGTTGGTAACATCGTCGGCGCTCAACTTATACTGCCACCTCTGAGACCAGCGGTCGTAATAATCATAGCCGAGACGCAATACCCCGCCGATGGACCGCCGGTCAAAGGACGATTCATCGCCCAGATCCCGCGTGGTCCGGAACAGATCGAAACCGCCCAACAACTTGCGATCCAGAAAATAGGGGTCGGTGTATTTGAGATCGATTTCACTGCTCGATGCACTGATCTGGAACTTGAGCGCGAGGTCTTGTGCCCGTCCCAACAGGTTTCGTTCACGAATACCGATATCGGCGAGAAGTCCCACGCTTGAAGAAAAACCCGCGCCCAGAGAGATCTCACCGGTCGACTGCTCCTGAACTTTTACATCAAGCCTGGTCTTGTCGGGCGCGGAGCCGGGAACATTCTTGATGTCGACCTTACTGAAAAACCGCAATCCGCGAATATTCTTTTGCGCGCGGCGCAATTTCGCCGCATTAAACGCATCCCCTTCAACCAAGGGAATTTCTCGCCGGATCACAGGGTCAATGGTGCGCACATTGCCCCGTATATCGACCCGTTCGACGTATACTTTCGGGCCTTCCTGAATATCGAAAGCCACATCGATCTGACGTTTCTTCCGGTCCCGTTTTACCCGCGGCCGGATATCGACAAACGCGAAACCCTTGGTCCCCACAACGTCGGTCAAACCCGTGATCGCGTTCTCTACCTTTTCAGCGTTATAGGATTCTCCGTTCGCGATATCGACCGTGTCGCGGAGGCCGGCCGCAGTCAGCTCCTTGATTGCTGACTTAACCGAAATTTTTCCGAATCTATATTGCTTCCCTTCCTCGATGGTAAAGGTAACAAAAAAACCGTTCCGGTCCGGCGCCAACTCCGCGATCGCCGATACAACGCGAAAATCGGCATACCCCTTGTTCAGGTAGAACCGCCGCAGCAATTCCCTGTCGAACGACATCCTGTCCGGATCGTAATTATCATCGCTGGTCAAAAACCTGTACCAGGCGCTTTCCTTGGTCTGAATGACTGACCGCAGATCGCTGTCGTCGTAAACGCGGTTACCGATGAAAGATATACGGCGAATTTGTGTCAGTTCGCCTTCATCGATTTCAAAAACCAGATCCACCCGGTTCTGCTCCAGCTGGATGACCTTGGGTTCAACCGAGGCTGCAAACCGACCGGAACGCCGGTAAATTTCAATCAGGCGCTGCACATCTTCCTGAACACGGGACCTGGTATATACGATCCGCGGTTTCAGCCGGACTTCCTGCCGCAGCACATTGTCTTCAATGCGCTTGTTTCCCTCGAAAGCGATCCGGTTAATGACAGGGTTTTCCACCACCCGAACAACAACAGCGGTTCCCGCCTGTCTGACCACGACATCCGCGAACAAACCGGTCGCAAACAGTTTCTTGAGGGCCTCGTCCAGTTTTCTGGGAGTTATTTCTTCCCCGGGCTTGATTGGCACATATGACCGGACGGTTTCCGCTTCAATGCGCTGCGCTCCCTCGACACGAATTTCTGTTGCCTTCAGCGAGAATCCTCTACTTTGGGCATGAGCATCATTCGCCCCCGGGCATACGCCCGCGGCAAGCGAAGCGACAAAAAAGGCTAAAAAAAGAAAGTACCGCAAATTCGAACCCGCGCCCTGCTCTACCAACTACTCAGAATTTCGCCGACACGCATTTGTACCAAGTCATTCCAGGTTACGAAAACCGTCAGACACAATATTAACGCAAGCCCGATATTCAGACTGAAACCCATCGCTTTTTCGCCAAGCGGCCGGCCCCGCAATGCCTCGACGCCGTAAAACACCAGATGCCCTCCGTCCAGCAACGGAATTGGAAAGAGATTAATCAACCCCAGATTGATTGACAGGATCGCCGCAAACTGGATCAGCATGATCACCCCGGCCTGGGCCATTTCGCCGGATATCTGAGCGATCTTGATCGGCCCGCCGAGTTCCTTGGCCGTCCGCTCACCCGCTATGATCTGGCCAATAGCGTCAAGAATATTCACCGTCATTGAGACCGTCTGAACGCCCGCCTTCCAGACAGCCGTGAACGGATCATGCCGGACCAGCACCATGTCGCCGGATGAGCGGGACACCCCCAAACGGCCGATCCTCTGGGTAGTGCTGAACCGCGTCTCTTCAACGACATCGGGGACCGCCGTCAACCGAATCTCGCGTCCGTCCCGTTCCACGATGATTTCAATCTCTTCGCCCGGGGCCAGTTCGACGATACGGCGCACCTGCTCAAACCGGGTAATCTTTGTCCCGTCGATTTCAATGAACAGATCGCCCGGCCGCAACCCGGCCTTCTCGGCCGCACTGCCTTCAACGACCGTCGCAATGTTCGCGGGTGTATGCGGTTCCCCGAGCCCGGTAAACAGGCCGGCCAGAACCAGAATAGCAAAAAGAAAATTCGCAAGCGGTCCGGCGAAAACAATCCAGGCCCGTTGCCTCAGCGGCTTGTTAAAAAAAGACTCTTCCAGATCATGCGCCGCAAGCGGCGGATGCTCATCCGTCTCCTCCGGGGCATGCTCACCGAACATCTTGACGTAGCCCCCGAACGGTATGGCGCTGAATTTCCACCGCGTGCCGCTGCGTGCCGTCCAACCGAAAATTTCCGGGCCGAATCCGATTGAAAATACCTCAACCCTGACCTTGCATTGCCGGGCGGCCAGGTAGTGGCCCATCTCATGGACATAAACAAGAACCGTGAGAACGAGCAGGAAGGCAAGGAGAGATGTCCAGAAACCGCCGAGAAATTCGATCACTTGCCTGCTCCGCCGGTTCTAGAGATTTGCCGCACAGGCAAGGGATAATTCGCCCGCCACACGGCGCGCCTCCGCATCCGTCTCATAAACATCCTCAAGACAGGAAATCTTCCGCACGCCCATTTTGTCCATGGTCTCGCTGACGATGCGGAAAATATCGAGAAAGCCGGTCTTTCCTTCCAGAAAGGCCTGCACCGCGACTTCATTGGAAGCGTTCAGAACCGTCGCGGCGGCGCCGCCGTTCCGCAATGCCTGGCGGGCAAGGTCGATTGAAGGAAAACGTGCAGAGTCCGGTTCGAAAAAGGTCAGCTTTGCCAGTTCGGGAAGGTTGAGACGCGGGCTAGGCGCGGCGATCCGGTCTGGCCAGCCAAGTGCGAAAGCGATCGGGGTCCTCATATCCGGCGAACCAAGTTGCGCCAGGACCGAGCCATCCAAATAGGCTACCAGACTATGGATGATCGATTCGGGGTGCACCAATACATCGATCCGCTCCTCTTCCATCCGGAAAAGATAATGCGCTTCGATGAGTTCGAGCCCCTTATTCATCATGGTTGCTGAATCGACAGAGATTTTTGCGCCCATGCTCCAATTGGGATGCGCGACCGCTTTGGCTGGCGTTGCGGCCTTCATCTCTTCAACCGAACTGTTCCAGAACGGCCCGCCGGATGCCGTCAGAATTATTTTCTCAACGGCCTCGGGCCGCTTGAAATCGAAGACCTGAAAAATCGCGTTATGTTCGGAATCGACCGGCAGCAATGTCGCGCCGCTTCCCCCGATTTCAGCCAGCATCAAATCGCCCGCACAGACCAGACATTCCTTGTTAGCCAACGCGATGACCGCCCCGCGACGGACCGCCGCCAGGGTCGGCTCCAACCCGGCCGCGCCGACAATCGCGGCCATAACCCAATCCGCCGGACGGGCCGCGGCTTCAATCAGCGCTTCACGCCCGGCGGCGACCGCCGTTCCGGTACCGGCAAGCTCCTTCTTGAGATCCAGATAACATTCCTCATCCGCAACCACGGCAAGGCGGGCATTGGTCTTGCGCGCCTGTTCCGCCAGCAACTCGACGGAACGCTGCGCCGTCAACGCTTCTACCCGGTACAGTTCCGGGTTCCGTTCGATCAGATCGATAGTATTGCAACCGATCGACCCGGTAGATCCCAGAATCGTTATACCACGCGCATTGTCGCCCGGTTTCTGATCGGCGCTCATATCCATGCCGGAATCTCACCGCCCAAAAGCGCCATCATAGCAGCAACCAGAGGCGCGGTCCCGATCAACCCGTCCGCTCGATCCAGTAATCCGCCGTGACCCGGAATCAATCTGCCGGCATCCTTTACGGCGAACCGCCGTTTCGCCACGGAAACCGACAGGTCACCGGCTTGCGCAAACAGGGCAAGCACGGCACTCACCAGCGCGAGCGCGAAGGGCGACCCGATTTCGGAAAATGAAGCGAAAGCCGCGCCCCAGGCGGCGGCAAGAACGACCCCGCCGATCAAACCGGCCCAGGTCTTGCCGGGACTGATCTGCGGCGCGAGCTTGGGTCCTCCAATCGTTTTCCCGGAAAAATAGGCACCGGTATCCGTGGCCCAGACCGTGACAAGAAGCCAGATCAGCAATTCGATTCCGATTTCTGGCAAACCCCGCAACCAGATCAGCCCGATCCCGGTCGCCCCAATTCCACAAAATGCGATTACGCTCAGCAGTACCGGGTTCCGGCCGCAGAGCAAAAGGCTGACGGAAACCGCCACGGCGCCGCCGATCATAACCAGAACCGCAGTGCCGCCCGAGCTTGTCGCCGTCAGGAGAGCGACAAGGGCCAGAGCGCCTGAAAAGAAAAAAACCTGTATGCGAGGGCCCGCAAAGGCCATCCGGCCCCATTCGAATCCCATTAGTGCCACCGCAAGGACGATCAACGCATCGAACCAGGGAGAGCCGAGGAATATTACGCCGATAACGACCGGCGCCAGAACCGCAGCCGAAATGATCCGCGCTTTGATATGAGAGCGGTTCGGACCGGCATCAAGCTCCGTATCGCCGTTCGCGGCGATTGAATTCATCGACAGCCTCCTCCAGGTTCTGTTTTGAAAAATCAGGCCAATAGGTATCGACAAAAAACAGCTCGGCGTAGGCGAGCTGCCAAAGAAGGAAATTGCTCATCCGCTGCTCGCCGCTGGTCCGGATGATCAGGTCGGGATCGGGAATCCCGGCGGTTTCAAGATAATCTTCGAACACCTCTTCCGTGATCGCCTCGGGATCGATTTTTCCGTCGGCCGCGAGCCTTGCCAATTTTCGCGCCGCCGCGGTGATTTCCTGCCGCGCGCCGTAACTCAGCGCAATGGTCAGGGTCAGCGTATCGTTGTTTCTGGTTTTGTCTTCCGCGCCCTCTATCAATGCACCAATATCGCTGGCCAGCTTTTCCCGGTCGCCGATGAATCTGATTCGCACGCCCTGGCGGTCCAGTTCGGCTATCTCCTGTCTGAGATAAAGCCGCAAGAGCCCCATGAGGGCGGAAACTTCGGACTGCGGACGCTTCCAGTTTTCATTTGAAAACCCGAACAGCGTCAAATAGCGAATACTCAATTCCACAGAAGCGGATACGGCCCTACGAACGGATTCGGCCCCCTGGCGGTGTCCGGCCACCCGGGGTAACCCCTTGGCCTGCGCCCAACGACCGTTTCCGTCCATGATAATGCCGACATGAACCGGCGGCGGCGGCCGCGATCCTGTTTCTGTGAGAATGGGTTCCATACTATAGCTGCATTATTTCTTGTTCTTTTGCTGCCAACACTTCGTCGATTTGCCTCACGTTCTCGTCGGTCAGCTTTTGCAGGTCATCTTCCCACGCGCGCTGCTCATCCTGCGAGATATCCCCCTCCCGCTCGAGCTTCTTGAAACCGTCCATACCGTCGCGCCGAACATTGCGGACCGCGATTTTGGCCTGCTCTGCGTATTTATGCGCAACCTTGGTGAGCTCAATCCGCCTTTCTTCCGTCAATTGCGGAATCGGCACCCTGATCAGGGTGCCTTCCCTCTGCGGGTTCAGCCCCAAACCCGCTTCGGTGATAGCCTTTTCGACTGCGGGCGCCAGCCCCTGGTCCCATACCTGGACCGTAACCATCCGTGCGTCGGGGACGCTGATGGTGCCAACCTGATTCATCGGCATGGATTGGCCATAAGCCTCGACATTGATCGGTTCGAGAAGTCCGGCGGACGCACGCCCTGTGCGCAATCCCGCAAGTTCCGAATGCAATACGTCAAGAGCGCCGGTCATACGGCGCTTCAAATCCTTCAGATCAGCTTCCGACATCAGCCTGCTCCTCTCCCTCGATCACGGTGAACGTACCGTTATTCAAGAGGACTCTCGCAAATTCCCCCGGATTGTGAAGCGAAAACACAAGAATCGGAATTGCGTTTTCCCGGCACAGCGCGATCGCGGACGCATCCATGACACGCAAATCCCGGGCAAGAACATCGCGATAGGTCAGGCGGTCATACCGCTCCGCGTCTTTTACCTTCAACGGATCAGCGGAATAGACGCCGTCAACCTGGGTTCCTTTCAGAAGCGCATCACAACCCATTTCCACCGCGCGAAGCGCCGCGGCGGTATCGGTGGTGAAATACGGGCTGCCGGTCCCCGCCGCGAAAATAACAACGCGACCTTTTTCCATATGGCGGATCGCGCGGCGGCGAATATAGGGCTCGCATACCGTGGCCATCGGAATGGCGGACAAGACGCGGGTATGAATACCGGCACCTTCAAGCACGCCCTGGACCGCCAGCGCGTTAATAACCGTCGCCAGCATACCCATGTAATCCGCCGTCCCGCGTTCCAGCCCCTGGCTGGCCGCCTCGACACCGCGAAAGATATTTCCACCGCCGATGACAAGGCAAAGCTGAACACCAAGATCACGAACGGTTTTTATTTCACCCGCGATACGATCGATTGTCGTTGTATCCAGACCGAATTCCCGGTCACCCATCAAACCTTCGCCGGACAACTTCAGCAAAACCCGGCGATGAGCAATTTCCTCAGAATTCGTGTCCATGTGATCTTCCGCTTAACCCTCAGCCATGCATGATCGCGGTTCTTAGCCTTGCGCCGCGGCGGCAACCTCAGCCGCGAAATCGGCTTCGTCCCGCTCAATGCCTTCGCCCAGAACAAACCGGGCGAAACCGGCGAGCTGGACCGGCGCGCCGACATCGCCGGCGGCATTTTCCAGTACCTTCTTGATTTTGGATTCGCCGTCGATAACGAACTCCTGCTCTTCAAGCACGACTTCTTCGTAATATTTCCGCAAGCGGCCCTCGACCATCTTTTCAACGATGTTGTCGGGTTTGCCGGACTGACGCGCCTGATCCATCAGGACCTGACGTTCGCGCTCCAGTGCATCGGCATCGACTTCGGACACGCTGCACCATTGCGGTGCCGCCGCCGCGACATGCATCGCAAGCTGCTTGCCAAACGCGTCGAGCTTTTCCGCATCGCCTTCGGATTCGAGAGCTACCAGAACGCCTATCTTGCCCAGTCCGGGTGCCGTGGCGTTATGCACGTAGCTGGAAACAACCCCGTTACCGACGGAAAGCGCGGCGGCGCGGCGGAGCCCCATATTCTCGCCGATCGTCGCGACCAGATTGGTCAGGGTATCTTCGACAGTGACGCCGCCATCGAATGGCGCCGCCTTGAGGGCCTCGATATCATCGCCGGCCTCAAGGGTAATCTCAGCCATCCTGGAGACAAACGCCTGAAACTGCTCATTCCGGCCGACAAAATCCGTTTCGGCGTTAACCTCGACCACAGCGCCCTTGTTTCCATCGGTGGCGACAGAAACCAGCCCCTCCGCCGCGGTCCTTCCGGCTTTTTTGGCCGCAGCGGCCAGTCCAGCCTTACGCAGCCAGTCAACCGCCGCCTCCATATCGCCATCCACCTCGGAAAGCGCCTTCTTGCAATCCATCATCCCCGCGCCGGTTTTCTCACGCAGTTCCTTGACCATCGATGCGGTGATATCAGCCATAATTCTCTATCTCAGATTCCTCAGGTTAAATACTGATATTGTTGATTTTTATGCAGATACATTGTCCGCAGCGGCAGCAGTTTCTTCCGCCTCGGGCTGCGCTTCCGCAACAACTTCCTCATTCGCCTCTGCAGCTTCTTCGACGCCCTCGCCGGCTGCCGGATCAGCCCCGAGATCGACACCCGAAGACAATGCCTCCTGCTGGAGCCCGTCCAGAACGGCATCGGAAAAAAGGCTGCAATAAAGGGCGATCGAACGCATCGCGTCATCATTGCCGGGGATCGGAAACGTAATCCCGCGCGGATCGCTGTTGCTGTCCACAACTGCAACGACGGGAATGCCGAGCTTCTGAGCTTCCCGCACCGCGATGGATTCCTTGTTGGTGTCGATAACGACAACAATATCGGGCAACCCGCCCATATCCTTGATTCCGCCGAGAGCGCGTTCGAGCTTGTCGCGTTCACGCGTGCGGATCAGAAGTTCCTTCTTCGTCAGCCCGACTTCGTCCTGCGACAGAAGCTCGTCAATTTCCTTCAGCCGCTTGATAGACTCGGTGATCGTCCGCCAATTGGTCAGCATTCCGCCCAGCCAGCGATGGTTGATGTAGTACTGCCCGCAACGCTGTGCGGCTTCCGTGATCTGTTCACTCGCCTGGCGCTTGGTGCCCACGAACAGGACCCGGCCCCCGCCGGCTACCGTATCGCGCACTGATTGCAGCGCGGCGTGCAGCATGGGCACGGTCTGGCGCAAATCCAGAATATGGATCCCGTTGCGGACGCCGAAGATAAACGGCTCCATCCGGGGATTCCAACGACGTGTGTGATGTCCAAAATGAACGCCCGCCTCAAGAAGCTGGCGCATGGTAAAAGTCGGCATAGCCATGGGGAAGTTCCTCTTTTCCGGTTAGACCTCCGCGAACCAAGGCAGGAACCCCACGTCCCTGCACCGGAACGGCTGATCCCGTGATTTAACGGGGCCGTTTGTCCGCGTGCGGATTTAAACGCCGCTTGATAGACCGATGGCGCGCATTTATCAAGTGAATTCAACAGGAAACGGAAATTTCCGCGTTCCCGCGGACGGATCAGATATCGCGAAGCTCCGTAACGCCCGGTACCGCGTCAATCGCCGCCCGCATTTCCGCCGAAATCGCATAACCGCCCGGCAAAGCGATTTCGACCGATTGAGCCTGATCGATATCGAGAACAAGCCGGATTTGCCCCCGCCCCGACGCGCCGTTTTCGATGGTCTTTTTCAGACGCTGTAACGCATCGGCCTGGCCGACATGAATTTTCAGCCCGGCCCCGGCGCGGGCGACCGCCTTGTCTAGATCTT
>Ga0181588_10005148_pt1 | contig 10565 bp, 10 predicted proteins | sample 071ome_26_FD_148607 | JGI IMG/M metagenome (GOLD analysis project Ga0181588, IMG submission 148607) | Coastal salt marsh microbial communities from the Groves Creek Marsh, Skidaway Island, Georgia - 071409BT metaG (spades assembly) | ecosystem: Environmental > Aquatic > Marine > Intertidal zone...
AGCATCGGCAAGGTGTGCGGGATGTCGAGGTACATGCCGAGGCCAAAGGAGGTGCCCATGCCGGTGGCCCATTCAACGAACATGCCCAACAGCAGGCCAAGGCCAAGCAGCAACAGGTCACCCTGACCTTCGGCAAAGATGACCGAGAAGGTCGCGAACGCGTTCGCCTGCGGAGCGAGGAGGTCGATGTTGCCTTCTGCGAGTTGGATGGAGAGGAAAATCGCGACACCCGCACCGAGGATGGCGCCGGGAACCACGCCCATGATGTTCCCCTTCGAGATGTGGTAAGGGCGGTTGCCGATGTACAGGCTGTTCTTGTAGTCACCAATCACCGTGCCGGACATCGAGATGGCGGACCCAAAGACGGTGGTCCCGACAAGACCGAGCAGCACCGCTTCCTGGGTGTTGAGGTTCAATGCGTCTTGCGCGCTGAGGAACACGCCCAAAAGGAGCAGGAGCACAATGAACGACGTCCCCGACACCGGTTCAATGCCCGTTTCGCCCATCACGCGCACGGCGATGGCTCCGAGCATGAAGGTCGTCGCGATGAGGACCGTCGCGAAGAGGATGGAGGCCGCGACCGGGAATCCGCCAAGGGAAAAGATGGCGATCATGGACACGAAGGTCACGCCCATGAAGATGGGGATGTGCTTCAATGGCCATTCGTACCAGCCCTTGCCCTCGATGTATTCCGCGCTGCCGTCGCCCTTGAGCGCGGCGCCGATGTCGCCAAAGATGGACAGGAAGGTCTTGTACATCTTCGCGAGGCCGAAGAGCCCACCGCCCACGATGCTGCCAATCGCGATGGTGCGGATGGTCTTTGAGAAGGCGATCATCTGCAAGGCGGCCGAGCCACCCGCGGCAAAGTCGTGCAGCGGGATGTCGGCCTGCGCCTTGGCGTCGTAGATGGGGACGTTGAGGGCCACGGCCAGAGGAACGAGCACCAGCCATCCAACGAGGGTGCCCATGTTCACAAGCAGCGCCACGCGCATGCGCATGAACCACCCGATGGCGAACATTGAGGGGGTGAAAGCCAGTCCGATGTAGGTGTAGGCGAAGGGGTTCCAGGTCCCCTCCGTCCACTGGGTGACGCCAAGCGAAACGCCGTCTTCCGTGCCCGATGGCTGGTGCAACTTCCCGTGGCTGTAGAACGTGGCGAGCCCAACGTCACCGACGTGGAGGGATTCCGCCACCCAGTCCATGAGCGCCAACTTGCGCCCGTTCAGCCAAATCAGCGGGTATTCGATGACGAAGAGGCCGATCATCGTCACGCCGGTCCAGAACCCGATGGTCTTGAGCGATTCACGAGCGTGCTTGACCGCCCCGGTGTTGACGTCCGAGGCGATGTCGAGCATTTTCAGCGTGGCTTCGAAGCCCGGAAGCGGCAGCGGGTCTTCGACCAACCAGACCCGTCGGAAGATGATGAAGTACATCACGCCGAGGAACCCGGCGAACATCGAAGCGACGATGCCGATGAAGGCCAAGCGGAGGGCTTCGCCTTCGCCAAGCGTGATGAGCGGACCGTCCGCAAGTTCGTACTGCGCTTGGCTTGCAAGCAGGAAAATGGCGGGGAAGGTGAAGATGAACCCCGTGGAAGCGTGGGTCGCACCCGTCGTCGCAGACGTGGCAATGTTGACTTCCGACGGCGACCACTTGAGGGCCATGCCGAGCAGGTAGGCGATGTACCACGCCGCGCTGATCGCCAGCCCCAGCTTGAGGCCGATGTAGGCCGTCACGCCGGAAAAAATGGCCCCAATGGCAATGCCGAGGAGGACCTTTGAGGTGCTCCAGTGCGAGACCTCGAAGGATTCCTTCAGGTTCTTCTCCTCGAGGTACTGCTCCAACACCCCGGTGTTGAGGTTGTTGTACATGTCATCGTCAAGCCACGTCAGGGTTCCGTCCTCGATGGCCTGCAGGCCTTGCGGGGTCACAGGTTGGCGGTAGGCAGAGCGTTGGACACCCATCTCGTTCCCCTCCGGTACTTTGGTGGTTGGAACGGCACTTCAAGACCATTCCCCATCGAAGGGGCGATGGACGCGGGTCGCCACCTCAGGACGAACGCGCCGGCCCATCTGCCTCGACGTCCCCGTAGCCACGGATGTGCTTCACAAAGGTGGCGGGGACGCCGGCCCAGACCTGTCCCGCGGGGACGGTCTTGTGCTTGGGCAGCACCGCCCGGTTCGCCAGCACCGAATCGTCGGACAGCGTGGACCCGGGCATCATGATCGAGCCGCCGCCAACCACGCAACGGCTGCCGATGGTGACCGGAGCGAGGTGCAACTCCCCGCGTTCCACAATGTGCCCGTTGATGGCGGCGTTGCCGCCCACCACCGTGTCGGAACCGACGCGCACGAGGAAGGGGTCGTTGATGTCCTGAGAGGTCAGGTTCGAGTCTTGCCCCAACTTCACCCCCGCCAAGCGGTAGTAGGTGTTGGCAAAGATGGAGGGGCACACGTGGACCAGGAAGGGCTTGGTCGCCCTGTGCATGACGCCACAGGCGGCCCAACGGATGGTGGTGCCGGAGAAGAGCGGCACGACCTTGCCTTCGGGGGGGACCCGAGGGTGAATGATCATCTGAACGATGCCGGAAAGCAGGAGAAGGCAGAGGCCCCAGGTGATGAACGCAAGGGCTGCCGACATGCCGGTGACAAGGTAGGCGCCCCATTCGGAGAGGCCACCGCCGTAGGCGTTGACGGTGTCGAAGACCTTCAACGCGGGCGCGATGGGGGCGGCCCAAAACGCGGCCATCACGAAGATGAACAAGGCAGACAGGACGTGCTGCACGGCGGTGAAGGCCTTCATGGACCGTAGAGAGGGGGGCCGTCCTATAGGCACGTCGCCGCATTCAGCGGGTGACCGTTTGAACCGAACAGGATCAGTGGTCGCGGATAATCTTGTAGCGGCCCAAGGCCTCCATCCACATGATCTCCTTGCCAGCCTCGATGTTCAGGCCCTCTTCCATCGGGAGGATCATCATCGAGTGGTCGCGCATGTTCATGGCGTGCACTTCGTTGCCGTCGAGGTGGGTGACCATCGCGGTGCCCTTTTCGATCATTGGAACGTTGATGGTGTCGGTCACGGTGCCGACGTGGCTGATTTTCTTGTCCGTGAACAAGGACACAAGCTCGAGGCGGGCCTTTGCGGAGCCGTGCTTTCCCGGTTTGGACTTGGAGATGCTGAGGATCTTGTAGGCCTCGTCGTCCACGACGCAAAAGCGTCCTTCCTTGAGGGTGCGGATTTCCACGCGGTCGGTGCCGGGCATGGACGTCGCTTCGTTCGACGACTTATGACGCTATCCCCGAGAACGACGTGCTGAGGGGCCGTGGCTCAGAGTTCCCGCACGTCGAAGCGCTGCCCGGACGGGAAGCGCTCGCCGTCCAGAAGCACGGGGAGCAGGCGTTCTGCCACCTCGTCCGGAGGCACGAGGTGACCCTCGTTGTGGAGCCCGACGAAATCGGCGTGGGAGGGGAAACCCTCCGGGCTGGCCCCTCGGATCGCGGCCTGCATCGCGGTGTCCACAATCCCCGGGGCCACAGCGACCGCTTCGATGCCGACGTCGGCCCCTTCGACGGCCAGCATCCGCGCCCACATGTCGAGTCCTGCCTTGGCCACGCAATACGCGGACCAACCGTGGATGGGTCGAAGGCTCGCCCCCGAGGAGATGGTCACGACCCGGCAGCCACCGTGGACCATCGCTGGCCAGATGGACCGCGTGAACTGCTGCACGCCAACGAGGTTGACCTGCATGGACCTGGCCCAGGCTGCGTCGTCGACGTCGCTCATGCTGCCCACAGGACGGACGTCCCCCGCGTTGTGCACCAGGCCCGACAGCCCGTGCTCAGCCACCAGGGGGTGAGCGAGCAGGTGGGTCGCGGCATCGGTGATGCTCGCACCGTCGGCGAGGTCGAGGTGAAGCGGAACGACCGCCGCGCCGGAGCCTTGCGTGGCCGTCGACCAAGCCTCCGTGTCGTCCACCGAGCGAGCGAGCGCGATGACGTGGTGTCCAGCGGCAACGAGGGCCTCGCCCAAGGCTCGACCAAGTCCCCTGCTTGCTCCGGTGATGGCCCAGACGCCCATGGCGTTGGCTGCGGCCGGCCGGGCATAGTGATGCCGTTCAGGCTTCGCCCAGATGGCCGGACTCGCCGGTGTGCGGCAGGCGATGGTGCATGGTGCCAATGTCGTCTTGGAACGGCGAATGGCGCTCAAAGTGCATCATTGTGTGCAGGATGGTCCCCGCCAAAAGGCGGTGGCGCCGGTTCATGTTGTCCACCTTGGCCCGCGTCTCCTGCTCGATGGCGCACACTTCCCGCGCAATGGCGTCGATGTCGTCGCATCCCTCCCAGACGATCAACGCATACAGTGCTTCGAAGGCGTGGTGCTCGTCGAGGACGATGTCGGTGTACTGCGACGAGACACGCATGCCGGAGGCCGCCATCAGCACGATCAGGAGCGTCACGGTCAGCGAAGCGAACAGCACGTTGCGGTCCCAATCGAAGAAGGAATCGAGCCCTCCTGTGCCCAGCACGAGCGCCACGGTGAGGAAGGAGCCCATTTGGAGCACCTGCGTCCGAATGGCGGAAAGTTCTGCGTTGGTGGCCACCGCGAGGTCCATTTTCATCCGAACGTAGGCCAGCACCCGGTCAAGGTTGCGGCCCAGAAGGATGCGCTGCAGCCCCTCCTCGGCCCCTTCGCTCATGTCCTGCCCCTCTGGCATAGGTTCCTTGCTGGACATGGTGGTCGGAGGCGCGGTCAGGGGCCCGGGTTTTGAGGTTGTTCACCGTTCAATTTCACCGACGCGTCAGCATAAACCAGGTGAACCGTCTTCACCGACGCAGCGTGTATGGCCACAATGGTGCTGGGGTGGGACGTCCACCTCGTTCGACGCATGCTTGGAGCGAACGACGCGGGACGAAGCCGCCCTTCGACCCACATCGAACGGGATGCGCATTGGACGACCATCCTCCGGGGCCTCAGCGCACACCCGGACGTCCATGCCTTCCTCATGTGCCGGCAAGACAGCCACCTCGATTTCCACGATCCGCTGGTCATCGGTGTCGAGATAACCTCGGGCGAGGCGACCACCCCGGAGGTCATGTGGACCCACGTGCAGATGGACGACGAGCGCAAGGTCGGTGCCACGTCCGTCCTTCAACAACTGCTTGACTGGAGGGCTACGCTGAACGGGCCGGGCCCGCAGCTTCCTGAACCGGCGCTGCACTTCAGCGGATGGTGCTCGGAGGCGGAGATCGTCGAGGAGCACGTGCTCCCGACGGCTCATCCGTAGGTGTAGAAGCCACGTCCAGACTTGCGCCCGAGCAGTCCTGCATCGACCATGCGGCGCAGGAGCGGCGCAGCGCGGTACTTCGGGTCGCCGAGGCCCGCGTGCAGCACGTCCATGATGTGCAGCACGGTGTCCAGGCCAATGAAATCGGCCAAGGTGAGCGGGCCCATCGGGTGGTTCATCCCGAGTTTCATGATGCCGTCGATGGCCTCCTTCGTCGCCACGCCTTCCTGAAGGCAGATGATTGCCTCGTTCAGCATGGGGCAGAGGATGCGGTTGGAGATGAACCCGGGGTAATCTTGGGAGGTCAAGGGCGTCTTGCCCATCGCCTCGGCAGCCTCCACGACGGCGGCGTTTGTCGCTTCGGAGGTCAGTTCCCCGTCGATGATTTCGACCAGTTTCATCAGCGGAACGGGGTTCATGAAGTGCATCCCGATGACCTGCTCCGGCCTCGAGGTGCATGCGGCGATTTTCGTGATGGAAATGGACGAGGTGTTACTCGCCAGGATGGTGTCCGGGCCGCAGATGGCGTCGAGGTCCTCGAAGATGGATTGCTTGAGGGCGAGGACCTCCGGCACGGCTTCCACGACAAGGTCAACGGAGGCGCAGGCGGAGCGGTCCGTCGCCGTGGAGAGCCGGGCGCGGGCCGCGTCCGCGTCCTCTTGGCTGAGGCGCTCTTTCTGCACCAGCTTGCCCAAGGAGCGTTCAATCGTGGCCATGCCGCGGTCCACGGCGGCCTGATCGATGTCGATCATCACGACCTCAAACCCAGAGGTTGCCGCGACCTGCGCGATGCCGTTGCCCATCTGTCCTGCGCCGATGACGGCGATGCGCTCGATGCCCATGCACCGCCGACCCGCAGCGCCTTCATCATCGTTCGCTCAGGGAGCGCGGATAGTCCTGGCCGGATTTGAACCGACGTCCTCGGAACCAAAATCCGAGATGATGGACCGCTACACTACAGGACTGTGCCCGCGGGGCAGCGTCTTCTCTTCATGAAGTCGTCGACCACGGCGTGCCCGAGAGGCGGCGCTCTGCAGAAGCGAGAAAGGGGGCGGGGTCGAGCACGTCCTCCCTGCCGTAGGCCGTGGCCTGCTTCGCCATGTCAAGCGCGTCCATCCGGCGAACAAAGGCCGCTTCAGGGCTCACCGCTTGCTCGTACTCCTCCCACAGGCCAACCCACTGGGGTGCAATTGTTCGCATCGCGTCCCGCTCCATGGTCGCCTTGTCCTCCTTCGCGACCCCGTCGTGCGGCGTGATGTCGCCCACCTCGGCCTCGGCGAGGTCGTGCACGATGGCCAGGCTCAGCACCCTCGCGAGGTCGAGGCCCTCCGGGCAATGCTGCAAGCAGCGCAACGCGACGCCCCAACTGTGCGCGGCCACGCTCTCTGGGGCGTTGTGCCCGGCCAGCACCCAACCGGCCCTGTCGAGGTGCTTCAGGCGGCCGACGGCCGTGTCGAGGTCCATGCCCCCGAGGCAGAGCGAGCCTCCATAACCCCAGCGCAGGAGCCTGGTGCATGCAGCCGCTGCCCAACGGCCCTGCCCCGTGGTGGGGCGAGGCGGTGGCGGCCCTTCGCGAGGACGACCTCCTCGGAGCCATCGTCAAAGCGCACCCCGAACCGCCGTTGAGCAGCCAGGGCGACCTGTTTCGCTCCATGGCGAACGCGATTGTGGGGCAGCAGATCTCCGTCGCCGCCGCGGACGCCATCTGGGGGCGTTTGGAAGCGGCCGCGGGAGGCGTTCGACCAGACTTGCTGCTGGCCCTGAGCGAAGAGGACCTCCGAGCGTGCGGGTTGACGCGGAGCAAAGCCTCGTACGTGCATGGGCTTGCTCACGCAGCGGACGACCTGTTGCCGACCGACTGGACGGCTCGAAGCGACGACGAACTTCGAAAGCACCTCATGCAGTTCAGGGGCGTGGGGCCGTGGACGGCGGAGATGGTCCTCGTGTTCGTGCTCATGCGTCCCGATGTGTTCTCGCCCGGCGACATCGGCCTTGTCCGGGCCGTCCAGCGCCTTGTGGACGGGGTCGAGACGGCCGCGGACGCCGCCGCCGTGGCCGAACGATGGGCGCCGTGGCGCACCGCTGCGTCGTGGTTCCTCTGGCGGACCATCGACCCCGAACCGGTGCTCTACTGAAGGGCGTCGGCGCCGGCTTCAAGACCTGCCCCGGCCTGAGTGGGCCATGGCCACCGACAACCCCGACGAGGATGTGGGCGACGCGGTGGAGGATGTTGACACGGACGTCGAAGAGGCGTCCTCATCCCCCTCCACGTTCAAAGAAAAAATGTCCATACTGAAATCCAAGTCAAAGGAACTCGGTTCCGCTGCAGGTGCGAAAGCCAAGGAATTGGCCGTTCAGGTGTCGGACGCTACGGTCGAAGCCGCGGAAGTCGCCTCTGCCAAAACTGCGACCTTTGCCAAAAAAGCCGGCCGAGCCACCAAGGCAGCCGCGGTGACGACCGGCTCAAAATCAAAAGAATTGGCAGGGAAGGCGGCCGACGCGACGAAGGAAATCGCGGGAAAGACAGCCGAGGCCACCAAAGAGGCTGCAGACAAAACAAGCCTCGCCGTCAGCGCAGGCATCGCCGTCGCCAAGGAAAACGTGAACGACGCCAAAGAACGTAGAAAAGCGGCGAAGGAAGCGACCACCGTCGTTGTTGACCCAAACGAAATCGTCCTCGGTCCAGATATTGAAGAATTCGAGGACAATCACGATGTGTATGAAAATAGCATCGATACTCATACCGAAGCAGAAGGTTCCGAAATTCAGACTACCCACCCTCAATATGTGATAGTACCACTTGAACATGAGTATCTGGACGAAAAACCGCGCTCAGCCTTGACCAACACGGAGATTCTTTTCCGCCATGCGAAACAAGCCGCAGAATCGATACTTCGCTACGGCCCAGATCTCGTGATTGGTTGGACATTCCTGCTTATTACACTCGGTTCGCTTGCCAACGCTATCGCCTTGCTCACAGAAATTGACGAATCTGTCGCTTCGATGTTTTTTGGAATTCCTCACTTCGATTTAGCGTTCTCTAGTGGAAGTGTATGGATACAGATCCTAGCCGCAGGTTTGTTGTTCCTCCTTCTTGTGGATTCGATGACGCTCTCCTTCTCGCCCGCGTCAAAGTCAATGTACAAACGCCTCTGCTATGTAATGTGCTTAACGTGGATTTCACCGAGTTTGACTGGTGATTTCAGCAACGTCATCACTCCATTTGGAACTGAGGACGTATTCGGTGTGCTCTGGCACCTGCTGTTCCTTCCTGGAATCGCTCTGCTGTGTATCGTACGTGCTCTTGGTCTACCAGACCGAACTCTGGATTCGCAGCACCCGTTTGATTCAGATAATGATGGTTTGAGCAGTGGATTCCTAGACGAAATGTTGGCGCCACTCTCAAATAACACCGACGTCTTTAGTGAACTGATTCCGATGGGCGCGCAAGACGACCTCATGCTCAAGCCAGGCCGACGAGACAAGTTTGATCTCTACGAGAAAATCCTCCTCCCTCTCACACTCTTGCTGGTCTTTGCCTCCGTTGCGATGACGATTGTAGCAGCGACCCAGGCAGAAGACTCCGCAGGCGTTCTTTCGTCGCCTTGGATGGCGCCAATTGTGATGTGCCTTGGATTCACCTTGATTTTCGCTGTGATTTTGATGCGAATGGACAAGAGCGCCCGCAGCGGAATTGACATGGCAAAGCGCCGTGAACGATACAACGCGATGCAGGACGAGTTCTGGGAAACGCAGCGCACAAAGTACCGACTTCACAGAGAATCGATGGAACAGGGCGCCCACAGCATCGTTACTCCCAGCGATGCCTGATCAGGCGCCCTCGTCCTGTTCCTTGCGGTAGCGCTCGAAGCGCTCCATCATCTCCGCATGGGTCATCGTGATCGTCTCTTCCTCGCCCGGCACCGCGATGAGGATGGCGTCGGCCGAGTCGATGGCCTCGTCCATGCGGGGGCCGTAGACCTCGAAGAACTCGATGATGTTCGAAATGCAGCGTTCAAGGATGGAACTGTGGAAATCGCCCTCCTCAAAGGGCACCTGAATCCGGACCGTGAGTTCCCCGCTGCTGGGCGACCAGTACGGGCGCACCAGTTTGAACTGCAGGGCGGCGTCGTTGAAGACGTCGAACAGGGCCAGCCGCTGGGCGTCGCTGAGGCCGCGCAACGTGCGCACCCACGGCGCGGCGACGATGAGCAACTCGCCGTCCTCGGAGGTGTGGAGGACCAGGCCGAGGTGGTGGTCACCGTCCTTGTCGATGTGCACGTCCGTGGCGACGCCCGTCAACACGTGGCCGCTCTCTTCCTTCACCTTGTAGGTCCACGACATGCCGTCCAGCGTCGTCGTGATGTCCTCCGTCGAAACCGCCATGCCACTCCCGGGTGGTCATTCGTCGTGACGGGCCATAAAGGAACGCAGACGCCCGTGGGGGCACGTTCCGCCCTCAGCGCCGAATCGCGTCGGCCATGGCGATGAGGTCACGGGTGATGTTCTTCTGGTGGGATTCCACCGTGCCGCCACCGATCTCCAGGAGTTTGGCGTCGCGCCACAAGCGCTCCACCACGTATTCACCGACATAGCCGTAACCGCCCATGACCTGCATGGCCGCGTCGGCGATTTCCTTGGCAGCCGTGCTCGCGAACAACTTGACGCCGTCGGAGTCGAGGCGTTGGCCCGCATCGCCGATGGCCAACGAAGCCGCCGTGTCGTAGATGTACGCCCTCATCGCGCGGTACTTGGCCCACGATTCCCCCACGTGGCGTTGGATCTGCCCGAAGTCACGGATGGGTCGGCCAAAGGCCTCCCGCTCGCCGGCGTAGCGGTTCATCTCCACGAGCGCCCGTCGCGCGATGCCGAGGGACATCGCTGCGAGCGTGAGCCGCTCGAGCTCAAGGTTGCCCATCATGTGGACGAGCGAACCACAGACATCCCCGACGAGGTTCTCCGCGGGAACAAGGCAGTCTTCGAAGACCAATTCTGCCGTGTTCGAGGCCCGCATGCCCGTCTTGTCCATGATTTTCTGACCGACGCTGTACCCTGGCATCCCTGCTTCCACGAGGAAGGTGCTCAGTTGAACCCGCCCGCGGTCGTCCGTGCCGGTGCGGGCGTAGACCCACACCACGTCCGCGGGTGTGCCGTCCTCGTCGAGGGTCCCGTTGGTGATCCACATCTTCCGGCCGTTCAGCACCCATGAGCCGTCGTCGTTCTGAACGGCGGTCGTGCCAAGCCCGAGGACGTCCGTTCCCGCATCGGGCTCCGACATCGC
>Ga0181588_10005150_pt1 | contig 10565 bp, 9 predicted proteins | sample 071ome_26_FD_148607 | JGI IMG/M metagenome (GOLD analysis project Ga0181588, IMG submission 148607) | Coastal salt marsh microbial communities from the Groves Creek Marsh, Skidaway Island, Georgia - 071409BT metaG (spades assembly) | ecosystem: Environmental > Aquatic > Marine > Intertidal zone...
GGGCGCGCCGCAGCAGCGCGCGCACGCGGCTGATCATCTCACGTGGCGAGAATGGCTTGGAGATGTAGTCATCGGCGCCAATGTCGAGGCCGAGCGTGCGGTCACCCTCCTCGCCACGCGCGCTGAGGATGATGATGGGAAGATGTTTTGTCTCGGTACGGGCACGCAACGTGCGGCAGACATCGATCCCCGACATCTGCGGCATCATCCAGTCGATGATGGCGAGATCCGGACGGTGTTCCTCGATCATCTCGATCGCCTGCCGACCATCCTCGGCGCGAAGAACCTCATAATCGGCCTGAACCAGATTATAGGTCAGAAGTTCAAGCTGGTTGGGCTCGTCATCGGCAACGAGAATACGGATGGCCATCTAGATCCTTCCCTTTCCCCAAGCAAGGCTGGCCCATTTCTGCCACAGCATTATTGCATTTTTGTGACCCGTCATGGCTGCGCCATGATCGGCAGGGACACGGCGAACCGCGTCAACCCGTCCTCGGTGCTGCTGACCTCCATCGCGCCACGATGCCGGTTGACAATATGCTTGACGATGGCGAGGCCAAGCCCGGTCCCGCCAATCTTGCGCGAGCGCGCCTTGTCCACCCGGTAGAACCGCTCGGTCAGGCGGCTGATATGTTTTTCGGCAATTGTCTCGCCGCGGTTTGTCACCGAAATCCTGACCCGTTCCTGGCTCTGCATTTCCAGATCGACCTCGATCTCGGTATTGTCGAAGCCGTATTTGATGGCGTTCTCGATCAGGTTGTGGAAGACCTCGTTGATCTCGTCGGCGAAACCGAACATTACGAGGCGCCCGGTTGTTTGCGACCGTCTGTCAGACAGGCGGATGCGCATGCCGCGCTGGCCGGCGCGCGTCTCGAGGCTGGCGATCACCGATTTCACCACCTCGAGAAGCGGTACCGTCTCGTCGGGAATGATATGCTCATCGACCTCCACCCGCGACAACGACAGCAGATCGTCGATCAGGCGTGACATACGCCCGGCCTCTTCCTCCATGATCCGCAGGAAGCGCTGCTGCGTCGGCCAGTCGCGAACGTCGTTGAGAAGGATCGTCTCGATGAATCCGGCAAGGCTTGTAAGGGGCGAGCGAAGCTCGTGACTGACATTGGCGACGAAATCGCGGCGCACCTTTTCAAGATTGCGCTGCAGCGTCATATCGAGAAGCATGACGATGATCCGGCCATCATCCATCTGCCGGATGCGGACGTTGAATTCCATCGCCACACTGGTCTCGGCGGCAAAGGAAAAGGTCCGCTCACGCCCGCGCCCGGCGACCACATCGCTGATATCCTTTGCCGGGATGAGATCGACAAGGTCACGGCCGACAAGCCCCTCGCCAAGGAAGCGCACCGCCGCGTTGTTGGCCGACATCACGGTTCCGGCATCGTCAACAACCAGCAGGCCGTCATCCAGCATGCCGCCGATCTCGGCGAGGGCGCCCGAATCAATGCCCGGATCAATGCCTGAATCAATGAGTGAGAAATGCTCTTTCGGGGCGGTCATGTCATGCTCGTTGCGATCAGGATGGCTGTCAGCCTCAGGCACTCCGCAGACATGAAACCTAGCATCATGATGGGCATCTGACTATACGGCATGCGGTCAGTCATAACTGATCTCGGCCTCAAGGTTGGCGCTCTGCGCCAACTGCTGAAAGCGGCGCATCGCGTGGTTGTCGACAAGCGCGGCGCAGCCGGCGCCGACATGAAGCGTCAGAGTGATGCCATCATTGGCAAACCGGATCCGGGCCAGATTTTGCGCCGCTCCGCCGGAGAAGGTGAGGGCAAAGCGCAGGCCAAGACCGATCGCCGTCGCCTCGGCGCGGCGGCGGCGACTCAGCAGCACCGACAATTCGGGCGGCCGCGACTTGTTGGTCTTTCGCCCGACATAGCGATGATAGATGGCGGTGGCCAGCCATACTCGTTCCTTGTGCGTCACACAGTTGACCGGCAGGCCGAGAACGCGCCGCGCGCCAAGATCACCCCGCACATCCTCATGCTCGTTCCAGCACATGTCCGACAGGAAGCACGCCGCCTCGAGAAGCCGGTCGAATCGCTTCCTGTCCCGCGCCATATCTTCGCCAGACTGTCCGTCACGGGGTCTGAAAAGTGGCCGCAGGAGCGACACAAGCGCCCCGGGAACACCCGGGAAGCGGTGCGAGGCCCTGGAGATTTCCTGACAGACAACAAGCAGGAAATCGGCCCGGTCAACATCACCAAGCTCGAGATCGGCAATCAACCCGTCACGGATGCTTGTCCCGCTGACGACAATCCTTTCGGCGCCGCTGTAACGAAACAGCGCCCGCATGATCAGCGCCGCGGTCGGCATCGTCTTCTGGCGGCCAAGCGGCACGCCGGACAGATCGGGGTCCCTGCGGCAGAAGGCGGCCAGCAAATTGCCGGCCTCCTCACCCGGAATGCGCAGCCCGTGAAGCACCGGCAGCGGATAGCCTGACTGTTCGATATAGGCGAGGCCAAGCGCGCGGAACGATCCACCGACACCATAGAGGCGCGTCCCCGGCCGTGCCGCCAGCCAGGGTTCCGCAGCGAGGGCCGCCTCGACCTCATCGGCCTCGACAGTTGACAGGTGGCCAAAATTGAAACTTGTCGACTGCCGCGCCTGCCCACCCTCAAGCGCCACGACCTCAAGGCTGCCGCCACCAAGATCGGCGACAAGACCGGTCGCCTCGGGAATGTTCAGCGTCAGGCCCCGCGCCACATAATGCGCCTCCTCGGTCTGGCTCAGCACGCTGATCGGCTGGCCGAGGATGGCCTCGGCCGGCGCGGTGAATTCGACCGCATTGCGGGCCCGCCGCACCGCCGCCGTGGCGACGGCATGGATGGTTTCCACACTCATCGATTTCATGATCCCGGCGAAGCGTGACAATGCCGCCAGCGCCACCGAAATCCGCTCAGACTGCAACATCCCGTCCGCCCCCAGCCCCTCGCCGAGACGGCAGTTCGACCGTTCATTGAACAGGGGAAACGCATAGCGCCCGCCGCTGGCATAGATAACAAGGCGGATGGAGTTCGACCCGATATCGATGACGGCGATCGGCGCGACCCGGTCCTGGCGGTGCGGGTCGGCAAGTACCATGTTGTCAAGCTGTCCTGCCACCCTGTGTCCCCCTGACAGTCTGTCTCCTGGCGCCCGGTCGGCGCGCTAGACGCGCTAGACGCGCTCGAGCGCGATGGCCGTGCCCTCGCCGCCGCCAATACAGATCGCGGCCACGCCACGTTTCAGGCCGCGTGCCTCCAGCGCATGAAGCAGCGTCACGATGATACGAGCGCCGGAGGCGCCTATCGGATGGCCGAGCGCGCAGGCACCGCCATTCACATTCACCTTCTCACGCGACAGGCCAAGCTCATGCATGAAGGCCATCGGCACAACGGCGAAGGCCTCGTTGACCTCCCACAGATCGACATCGCCAACCTCCCAGCCAAGCTTTGCAAGCAATTTCTGCGTTGCCGGCACCGGCGCGGTGGTAAACCATTGCGGGGCATGGGCGTGGCTGGCATGACCGCAGATTCGCGCCCGCGCCCTCACCCCCTGTTCCGCGGCCATGCCGGCGCTGGTGACGATGAGGGCGGCAGCGCCGTCGGAGATCGATGAGGCGTTGGCGGCGGTCACTGTCCCGTCCCTGGCAAAGGCCGGCTTGAGCTGCGGAATTTTCTCCGGCCGGGCCTTCGCCGGCTGCTCATCGGACTCGACTGTGACATCGCCCTTGCGGGTGGCAAAGGTCACCGGCGTGATCTCGTTGTCAAAGCCGCCACTTTCCTGCGCGGCGCGCGCGTTGGCAAGCGACTGCAGCGCATAGTCATCCTGCGAGGTTCGCGAGAACTGGTATCGCGAGGCGCAATCCTCGGCAAAGCTTCCCATCAGCCGGCCGCGATCATAGGCGTCCTCCAACCCGTCAAGGAACATGTGGTCCTGTAGTGACTGATGCCCAAGGCGCGCGCCGCCACGCGTACCGGCCGAAAGATAGGGCGCGTTGGTCATGCTTTCCATACCGCCGGCAACGACAAGGCCGGCCGTGCCGGCGCGGACCATGTCATGTGCCATCATCACCGTGCGCATGCCCGACCCACAGACCTTGTTCACCGTCGAGGCCGGCACCGAGTCCGCAAGGCCGGCGGCGAACCCGGCCTGGCGCGCCGGAGCCTGACCGACACCTGCCGGCAGCACACAGCCCATCAGCACTTCCCCGACCATACCGGCATCCGCCCCACAATCGGCAAGCGCCGCGCTGATCGCGGCGCCGCCAAGCTGCGGCGCCGTCATGGATGTCATGTCACCCTGAAAGCCGCCCATCGGCGTGCGGGCAGCCCCGGCAATGACAATGTCGGACAGGATGGCAGGCTCGGACATGATCATTCTCCCCAGCGAAACAGAAAACCAATGTGGATCTTTCACGGCACCTCGGCGCCCGAGCATCCTAGGCGCAGCCGCCGGCCTTTTCAATTCCGCAACGTGGCCAATCCATGGCATGATATATATCTGGTGGCCGATTGGGCGCGACAGGCGCGCCGCCACAGGTTCTTGCCGTTGAGGAGCATGCCATGCGCATCCTGCAATCGATGTTGACGGCCCTTGTGAACGCGCCGGTTCGCATGGCCGCGCTGGGCTGGCGCCAGCCCGCCGGCATTGACAAAGACCCCGAGGCGGCAATCGATGCGGTCCTTTCGGCAACCGGCGAGGTGTCCTCACTTGTCTATGCACGCTCGCTGCTTGTCCAGATCGAGGCCATGGATGACAGCGCGCTTGCCACGCTGATGACGCATATCGCGACACGATTCGACCTGAATGGCGACCGGCTTGCCAGGGCGGCGGCGGCCTATGCGGCGAAACCCGACGCGGCCAAACTGGCCGGCATCGCGGCCATTGCCGAGCCACGATGGATGGAGCTGTTCCGCCGGCTGAACGCCACCGATGGTGGCACAGTGCGGCTGGTCCGGCTTCGCGAGAGACTGCTGCGTGTGACCGGTCAGTCACCCGATGCCGGCAGGCTCGACAGCGGGTTGAAATCGCTGCTTCGGATGTGGTTCAACCCGGGCTTTCTCATCCTGCAACCGATCGACTGGTCGACGCCGGCCAACATCCTCGAGAAAATCATCGCCTATGAGGCAGTTCACGCCATCTCGTCCTGGGATGATCTGCGGGCACGGCTGGCCCCCGAGGACCGTCGCTGTTTCGGTTTTTTCCATCCCAGCATGCCGGAAGAACCGCTGATCTTCGTCGAGGTGGCGCTGACCGAGGCGATCCCATGCGACATCGATTCGGTTCTGGAAATCGATCGTGAGGCGCTGGCGGCCGAAACTGCCAGCACCGCGGTGTTCTATTCGATCTCGAACTGTCAGGCAGGCCTTGCCGGGATTTCCTTCGGCAATTTCCTGATCAAGCGCGTGGCGCAGGAACTGAAGCAGGAATTCCCGGAACTGAAGCGCTTTGTCACCCTGTCGCCGGTGCCGGGGCTGATGCGCTGGCTTCGCAAGGCCAATCCCGATCTGGCAGGCGTGTTCGATACCGCCGATGCCGGGTTCTGGAATGGCGACGCGGCGCAGCACGAGGCGGCCTTTCTTGCCGCCGCGATCCGCTATTTCACCGAGCCGGAGCGGGAAGATGGCTGGCCGAACGACCCGGTGGCGCGCTTCCATCTCGGCAATGGCGCCATCCTCGAACAATTGAATTTCGGGGCCGACAGGTCACCAAAGGGCATGAAGCAGGCTGGCGGTCTGATGGTGAATTATCTGTATGACCTTGATGTCGTCGAGGCCAATCACGAGACCTTCCACGAGACTAGGGCGGTGCCGCTGTCGCCGGCGTTGCGGCGGCTCACACCGCGCTGACGCCGACGCCATGACCGGCCGTCGAGCATGGCGGGACGTGGCATGCGGCGGGTTGAGCCTCTGCCAGGACCAATGGCGGTGGCGTGGTGCCGGTCGCGGCACCGGCAGTCACAACACCGGCGATGACCACGCTGTCAGGGTCAACTGTCGGTCCAGCGCGGCGGGCGTTTCTCGATGAAGGCGGCGATGCCTTCGGCGGCGTCATTCGCCAGCATGTTGTCAACCATCACCGCCGCCGCATATTCATAGGCCTCGACAAGCGGCCTTTCGGCCTGGCGATAGAAGGCCGGCTTGCCAAAGGCGACGGTGGCGGTCGATTTCGACGCGATGCGCCGCGCCATTTCCATGACTGTTTGCGTCAGCGCCTCGTCCGGAACCGCGCGGTTGATCAGCCCGATTTCCGCCGCGCGCGGCGCCGGGCAGGGATCGCCGGTCAACAGCATCTCCATGGCGTGTTTGGCCGCCACCTTGCGCGACAGCGCCACCATCGGGGTGGAACAGAACAGGCCTATATGAACCCCCGGCGTGGCGAACTGCGCGCCTTCGGCGGCGATGGCAAGATCGCAGCTGGCGACAAGCTGGCAGCCGGCGGCCGTCGCGGTGCCGGCCACCTCGGCGATCACAGGTTTCGGATGCGAAGGGATCGACGCCATCAGGGACGAACACTGGTTCAGCACACGGGTGAAATAGGCGCGGCCACGGTCGGCGGCATTTTCCGGCGCGCTGCGGGCCGCTGTCATTTCCTTCAGATTGTGGCCGGCACAGAACACCGGGCCATTCGCCGCGATCACGATCACCCGCACCGCATCATTGCCGGCGGCATCATCGAGTGTTGTGGCCAGCGCCGCCATCATGGCCTCGGACAGGGCGTTGCGCGATGTCGGGGCGTTCAGCGTCAGGCGCAGAATGCCGTCATCGTCACAATCGGCCAGAACAGGCGCGTCATTCGTCGCTTCACCCGCTCTTCGGGCCAACATGTCACCATCACTCATTGCGGCCTCCTGACGTGTTCGGATCCGGTTTGTCCGACAGGCTAGCGCGCGGCGGACCATCCTGTCACGCCTCGTCGATCATCCAGCTTGTCCGGTCGGCCTTTGGCCGGTTCGGCTCGATCGTCTCGCCTGTCTCGATGAACAGAACCTGTTCGGCAAGGCTGGTGGTGAAGTCACCGATCCGTTCCAGGTTCTTGCCGATAAACAGAAGATGCGCCCCGACCAGCGGCGCCAGATTGCCGGCTTCCATCTCGGCAATGACGCTCTCGAAAAACGCCGTGTGAAGCTTGTCGACATGAACGTCGGAATTGCGGATTGCCTGCGCGGCCTCCAGATCCCCCAGCTCATATGCGACCAGAACATCATCGATCATCGCCGCCACCATCGTGCCGATCTCGATCAGCTGGTCCCAGGGAAGATTGTCCGGATCGCCGGCCATAATGGCTTTGGTGCGCTTGGCCGTGTTGCGGGCATAGTCGCCGATCCGCTCAAGACTCTGCGCGGCTTTCGCCGCCGCCAGAACGCGGCGCAGATCATCGGCGCGCGGCGCCCGCATGGTGATGATGCTCAGCACCATTTCGTTGACCTGAATTTCCAGCTCGTCGAGTTCGATGTCGCGTTCGATCAGCATGTCGACCCGATTCGCCTGGAAATCCGACATGGCACGAAGGCAGGCATTGAGCTGGCGGCTCGCCAGCTTGCCGAGCCTGACAACAACCATGTTGAGGTCTTCCAGATCCTGCGTGAAAGCACTGCTTGTATGGGCAATCTGGCTCATGAATATCTCCTCCACGTCAGGGCGTCTACGATGGTGGCGTTCCCCTGTCGGGATGAAATCATAGCAGAACTGACCATCAACCCTTATCCAAAACGGCCCGTGATATAGTTATGCGTCATCTCGTGCTGGGGCTTGGTAAAAATCTGCTCGGTCTCGCCAACCTCGACGAGCTTGCCGAGATGGAAATAGGCGGTCCGCTGGGATACCCGCGCCGCCTGTTGCATCGAATGGGTGACGATGACGATGGTGAATTCGGTACTCAGCTCGTGGATCAGCTCCTCGATACGCGCCGTGGCGATCGGGTCCAGCGCCGAGCAGGGTTCATCCATCAGGATTACTTCCGGGCTGACGGCGATGGCCCGCGCGATACACAGCCGCTGCTGCTGCCCCCCCGACAGGCCAGTGCCGGGCTGACCGAGGCGATCCTTCACCTCGTCCCAGAGGCCTGCCCGCACCAGCGAATTCTCCACGATGTCATCCAGCTCGGCGCGGCGTGAGGCCAGGCCGTGAATTCGCGGGCCATAGGCTACATTGTCATAGATCGATTTGGGGAACGGGTTCGGCTTCTGGAAGACCATCCCGACCCGCGCCCTGAGCGGCACGACATCGACATGCGGCGCATAGATATCCTGCCCGTCCAGCGCGATGGTGCCCTCGATGCGGCAGGTGTCGATAGTGTCATTCATCCTGTTCAGGCAGCGAAGAAAGGTGGATTTGCCACATCCCGACGGGCCGATGAAGGAAATCACCTGCTTTTCGGCGATATCAAGCGTCACATCGTCGATGGCGCATTTGTCACCATAGAACACATTGACGTTGCGCGCTGTCATGCGCGGATGATCGACATGCACATCACCGACCGTTTCAGACGGAATGTTCGAAATCTCGAGACTCTGGGGCTGGTCGACAATATTCATGATCTGTGTATCCATGAGGCTGCCCATACTGACGGCACCTTACCACCGCCTCTCCAGTTTTTTGCGAACAAAAATGGCCGCGGCGTTCATCAGGATAAGGAAGGCCAGCAGCACCATAATGGCCGCCGAGGTCTTGAGGACGAACATACGCTCGGCGAAATCGGCCCACATGAAGATCTGCACCGGCAACACCGTGCCCGGATCGGTCACGCTTCCCGGTACGTCGACGATAAAGGCCACCATGCCGATCATCAGCAGCGGCGCGGTTTCGCCAAGCGCCTGTGCCATGCCGATGATGGTGCCGGTCAGCATGCCGGGCATCGCCAGCGGCACAACATGATGCAACATCGTCTGCACGCGCGAGGCGCCGACACCGAGCGCGGCGTCGCGGATGCTTGGCGGGACGGCGCGGATCGCGGCGCGCGACGAGATGATGATGGTCGGCAACGTCATCAGCGCCAGAACCACCCCGCCAATCAGCGGGATCGATCGCGGCATGCCGAAAATGCCGATGAAGATCGCCAGGCCAAGAATACCGAACACCACCGACGGCACGGCGGCCAGATTGTTGATGTTGATCTCGATGATTTCGGTGATCCGGTTCTTCGGGGCGAATTCCTCAAGATAGATCGCCGTTGCGACACCAATCGGGAAGGACAGGACAAGGCAGACAGCAAGAGTCAGCAGTGACCCGATCAACGCGCCGTAGATCCCCGCCATTTCAGCATTGCGTGAGGCGCTGCCGAAGATCAGATAATCGCTGAACTCAAAGCTGATCAGCCCCTGTTCCTGAAGCGCGTCGATATAACCGATCATCCTGTCATTGATGCGGCGGTCCTTTTCCGGTGTCTCGCGGTTGATGAAGCCGCGCAGGAAGGAATCGACGTCATCATCCACCGCGAAGGTCATCCGCTGGGTGGTGTCGAGAATGGCCGGGTTGTCGAGGACGGCTTTGCGAAGCCGCTGCTCGGCACCGGCCGAGATGATCTTGCCGGCGGCCTTGCGCCCGGACCGGCCGGACGCACCGGTGGCATCATACAGCGCCGCCCGGATCACGCCGCGCGCATCACCGTCATAAAGCGACTGCACCGACAGATCGCCCGTCGGGTCCAGCCTGGCGCTGTCCAGCGTGACATCGAGCGTCACATAATGCTGGAAGAAGCCGGGGATGCCCTTCGAGAAGATCGAGACAAACAAGGTCACCAGAAAGGCCAGCGCGATGCCGATGGCGATCCGGCCATAGGCACGGAACCGCTTCTCGCGCGCGCGCCGCGCCGCCAGGCCTGCGCCGACGCGTGCCGCCGCTTCCTGCGGGCTGATCATGCCGCCGCCGGCCTTGTCCACACCGATATTGTTCACACCGGTCTCAGTCATACTGCTCTCTGTATTTCTTCACGATCTGAAGGGCCATGAAATTCAGCGCCAGCGTGATCACAATCAGGATCAGAGCAAGGGCGAAGGCAGACAATGTTTTCGCCGATTCGAATTCCTGGTCACCGACAAGGATGGTGACGATCTGCGAGGTCACTGTTGTCACCGCATCAAGTGGGTTGAGCGACAGGTTGGCGGCAAGACCGGCCGCCATGACAACGATCATCGTCTCGCCAACGGCCCGCGACACGGCAAGAAGGATCGCCGCAACAACGCCGGGAAGCGCCGCCGGCAATACGACCTGGCGGACCGTCTCGCTCTGCGTGCTGCCAAGCCCGTAGGCGGCGTCACGAAGCGCCTGCGGCACGGCGTTGAGGACATCATCCGACAGCGAGGAGACAAAAGGGATAATCATGATTCCCATGACCAGGCCGGCGGCAAGCGCCGATTCCGACGCCACATCGAGGCCAAGGCTCATGCCGGTGCCGCGGATGAAGGGCGCTACGGTCAGGGCCGCGAAAAAGCCATAGACGACCGTCGGCACGCCGGCCAGCAGTTCCATCAACGGCTTGACGATGGCGCGCACCCGCGGCGAGGCGTATTCGGACAGATAGATGGCGCTGAACAGGCCGACAGGTACCGCCACGCT
>Ga0181588_10005172_pt1 | contig 10535 bp, 12 predicted proteins | sample 071ome_26_FD_148607 | JGI IMG/M metagenome (GOLD analysis project Ga0181588, IMG submission 148607) | Coastal salt marsh microbial communities from the Groves Creek Marsh, Skidaway Island, Georgia - 071409BT metaG (spades assembly) | ecosystem: Environmental > Aquatic > Marine > Intertidal zone...
CGCCGGCGCGCCGAACCCGCTGTTGGTGAACGTGAGCGCCCGGCACTGCCATCTGACTCCGGAGGCGGTCGAGGCCTTGTTTGGCAAGGGGCATGAGTTGACGCCGATGAAATGGCTTTACCAGGAAGGGCATTATGCGGCGAAGGAAACCGTGACCTTGGTGGGGCCGCGCAAGCGTGTGATCGGCAACCTCCGCATCCTGGGGCCTTGCCGGCCGTTGAACCAGGTGGAGTTGGCGTACACTGATTCCGTGGCGCTTGGCTTTGACATTCCGTTGCGCTCGTCAGGAGACACCGATGGCACACCGGGATGCATGCTGATGGGCCCCAATGGCTTCTTCGAAATGGATTCCGGCGTGATTCGGGCCGCCCGCCACGTGCACATGCACCCGGACGACGCTGACTACTACGGTGTGCAGGACAAGGACATGATGAAGCTGCGGGTCGGGGGGGCTTGCGGCGTCATCTTCGACGAACTGCTGGTGCGCATGGACGAGAAGGTCAAGCTGGAGGTTCATATCGATACGGACGAGGGCAACGCCTGCAACTTGAAACCGGACACCTTCTGCGAACTTATCAAATAGGAAACTTAACCACTTAACCCCGAACAACAGACAAACAAATGAGCGAAGCATTAGGAATGATCGAGACCAAGGGGTACGTTGGCAGCGTTGAAGCCAGCGACGCCATGGTCAAAGCGGCCAATGTCAATCTGACCAAGTCGGTCCCGATTGGCGGCGGATTCATCACCGTCCTGGTCAAGGGCGACGTTGGCAGCGTCAAGGCGGCTGTGGACGCCGGTTCCGCGGCGGCGGACAAGGTTGGCGAACTCGTCAGTTCGCACATCATCGCGCGTCCGCACGAGGATCTGCTCAAGGTATTTTTGGACGCGCCCAAGGCCCGCGGCAAGTAAGGCGAATTGTTCTAGGCAAACCGAATTTCAACACTCGACTCCTGAAATACTATGGCTCAAGAAGCATTGGGAATGATTGAAACGAAGGGATTTTGCGCGTTGCTCGAAGCGTGTGACGCGGCCCTCAAGTCAGCCAACGTCACTTTGACTGGCTGGGAAAAGATTGGCAGCGGTCTGGTCACCGGTTTTTTCCGCGGCGATGTCGCGGCGGTGAAGGCGGCGGTTGACGCCGGCGCCGACGCCGCCTCGCAGGTCGGCGAAGTAGTCAGCGTGCAGGTGATCCCGCGTCCGCACGAGGAATTGGTCGGACTCGGCAAGTGGCTGGCCTGAATTCAGAATGGGGACGGCGGAGTGCGGAATGGGTTCCGCGCGCTGCGTTCAATCTGAATTCACGCCGCAGTCCGCGCCGCAGCGGTTCCGCAATCCAAACCTCGAATCCCGCACTGTGAAGATTCTCATCGCCAACATCGGCTCGACGTCGCTGAAGTATCGACTGTTCGACTTCAGCGGCGGCGGCGCGGAGATGCTGACCAAAGGCGGTTTCGAGCGCGTGACGGATTACGCCGCGACGATCGAGGAATGCCTCGCCTCCCTCAAGGAGGGCGGCTTCATTGCAGGCGAGCAGGATCTGGCCGCGGTTGGCTTCAAGACCGTCCTGGCCAAGGATGTCAGTGGCTGCGTCGAGTTGAATGATGACGTGTTGGCGGCGATGGAGGCCTACAACGACGTCGCTCCCGCGCACAATCCACCTTATATAGGCGGCATTCGGCAGTTTCGCGACAAGATGCCGAACACGCCGATGGTCGGTCTGTTCGAGACGGCGTTCTATCAGTTCAGCGCGCCGGCGTCGCAACGCTATGCCGTGCCGCAGGAATGGTTCGAACTCGGCGTGCGCCGGCTGGGTTTCCACGGAGCCAGTCACAAGTTCATTGCGGAACGCTCGGCGGAACTGCTCGGGCGGGAAGACGTGGCGGAGCGAGCTCGGCGGCTCTATGTGGATGGCGGCGCCACGCCGGTCAACGGCCCGACCCTGCGCGTCGTTTCTTGTCACCTGGGTGGAAGCTCATCCATCACCGGCATTCGGAACGGCGCCGCAATCGGCAACAGCATGGGGCTGAGTCCCCAGTCGGGACTGCCCATGAACAATCGCGTTGGCGACCTGGATTCCATGGCGATCCCGTTTGTGATGAAGCAGCTCGGCATCAGCGCGGATGAAGCGGTGGAGCAAATGTGTTCCGAAGGCGGGTTGAAGGGGATTTCCGGCGTGAGCAATGATTTGCGGGACATCGCGGAAGCGGCCGAGGAAGGTAATGATCGAGCCCGGTTGGCCCTGGATTGCCTGGCGCATTCGGCGCGTCATTGGATTGGCGCCTATCATCTGGATTTGAACGGGCTTGACGCCCTTGTTTTTACCGCCGGGATTGGCGAGAACCGCGCGGCCATTCGCACAGCCATTTGCGCGAACCTGGAGAACCTAGGCATCGAACTAGACGCGTCGGCGAACGACGCGACCCAGGCGACCGAGGCTGTCATCAGCAAGGCGGACTCCAAGGTCAAGGTGATGGTCATTCCCACGAATGAGGAACTGGTTGTCGCCCTCGAAGTGCAACGATTCCTGGAAAACAGATAGAACGACTTTCAACAAGAAGACACTCTCAAACCTCAACGCAAAAAGTTATGGCACAACAAGCAATTGGATTCATTGAAACGAAGGGCCTGGTTTCGTTGGTCGAAGCGACCGATGCGATGCTCAAGGCGGCGAACGTCGAACTGGCCGGCCCGATGAAGCAGGTCGGCAGCGCGCTCGTCACGGCGGTCGTCAAGGGCGATGTCGCCGCGGTCAAGGCCGCAACCGACGCCGGGGCCTCCGCGGCCGAGCAGGTTGGCGGCGAAGTGGTCAGCGTGCACGTCATTGCGCGTCCGCACAACGACACGGACAAGGTTCTGCCCGGAGCGAAGTGATCTGGACGCTGGTCGTCGTGGGGGGATCCGCCCCCGCGTCGGCCGCGCGCGCTCCGCTGAACCGCCCCGAACTGCCAACGTCATGTTCCTCGCGAAAGTCGAAGGTTCCATCGTCGCGACCAAGAAGGACGCCGCGATGGCTGGCCGCAAGCTGCTGCTGTTGCGCCCGCAGTTGGTCGACGACAAAGACCCGACGAAGTTTCGCCCGGGCGCGAACACCATCGTCGCGGTCGACAGCGTCGGGGCTGGCGAGGGGGAGATGGTCCTGTTCTGCCAAGGCAGTTCCGCTCGCCTGGCGCCCAACCTGAAGTCCGCGCCGGTCGATGCCGTGATCATCGGCATCGTCGACACCGTGGACGTGTTCGGGAAGAAGATCTACGACGGAAATAGCTGAGCAGCGCTGAGCTCCAAAGGCGGCGCACTGTCGGCGACGCCAGCAGAAAAGACTGGTCAAAGCGGCTGCGAACGACGCGCGAAGCGCTCCGGCCGACCAGCGGGAAACATTAAATCAAACACGCATTACGGATTTCACCATGGCTGAACTCAACGAAGCATTGATCAAGGACGTCGTCGCCGAAGTGCTGGGGCGCCTGGGCGCGGGCGGCGGTTCGTCGGCGCCCGCGGCGGCTCCCTCCGTCGAGCCCAAGAAGAACTGCAGATGCAACGGGGTATCGGGCGATCACGGCGTGTTCGAGACCGCCGACGACGCCTGTGACGCGGCTCAGGCCGCGTTTGAGCAATTGCGGGAGAAGGGCGTGGCCGCCCGGCGGCAGGTCATCGACATCGTCAAGACGATGTGCGAGGACAACGCTCGGGAGTGGGGGCGCCTGGAATTGGAGGAATCGAAGATTGGCCGGCTCGATCACAAGATCGAGAAGCTGCAGATCATCAAGAATGTTCCCGGTGTGGAGTGGCTGAATCCCTACGGGATGAGCGGCGACAACGGCATCACGCTGGAGGAATACACGCCCTTTGGCGTGATCGGCGCGATTACGCCGTCCACACACTCCATTCCGACCCTGGCCGGCAATGTCGTCAACATGGTGGCGGCCGGCAACGCGGTGGTCTTCAATGCCCATCCATCCGCTGCGCGCTGCGCCGCCATGGCGGTTCGGGAATTCAACAAGGCGATCGAGCGCGAAACGGGCATCAACAATCTCATCTGTATCATCGAGCAGCCGACGTTGGATTCGTTTGCCGAACTTTGCGCGAACGAATTCGTGCGCCTGTTGTGCGTGACCGGCGGTCCGGCAGTGGTGGCCGCGGCGATGAAGACCGGCAAGCGGGCCATCTGCGCCGGTCCGGGCAACCCGCCCGTGCTGGTTGACGACACGGCGTGCATGGATCGCGCGGCGAGCAGCATCATCACCGGCGGAGCTTACGACAACAACCTCCTCTGCATCGGCGAGAAGGAAGTGTTCGTGCTGGAAAACACCTTCTCGAAGTTCATGTCGGCGATGGAGCGCAATGGCGCCGCGCAATTGAATTCAACCCAGTTGGATGCGTTGACCCAGGCTGCCTTTGACATCAAGGAAGGCGAGGGGGGCGGTTGTTCCCACGCCGTGGTCAACAAGGATCTGATCGGCAAGGACGCCAGTGTGCTGGCCCAGGCGGCGGGCGTTTCCATCCCGGGCGGCGCGCAGCTTCTGTTTGCAGAGACCGACGCGGATCATCCGTTTGTCATCGAGGAGCAGATGATGCCCTTTATTCCGGTGGTTCGGGTGAAATCAGTGGAGGAGGGCATCGCGCGGTCGAAGGAGGCCGAGCACAACTACAAGCATACCTCGATCATTCACTCCCATGACGTGAATCACATGACCGCCATGGCGAGGGCTTTGGATACCACCCTGTTTGTCAAGAACGGCCCCTGTGGCGCCGGGCTCGGTCTGGGCGGCGAGGGCTACCTGAGTTTTTCCATCGCCACGCCCACCGGGGAAGGCATCACCAACCCGAAGACCTTCACTCGCGTTCGTCGTTGCGTGATGGTCGACAACCTGCGGATCTACTGAGACTTCAAGGTCGATTTCTTGCCATGCAACTTGCGCGCGTCGAAGGCAGCATGATCGCGACCCGGAAGCATCCGAGTTTCAACGGGTGGCGTTTCGTCATCTGCCAACCGATCAACCGGGACGGCGAACCCCAGGGCACGCCGTTGGTGGCGATCGACGCCCATGGCGCGGGCATGCATCAGCACGTGATCGTGTCGTCGGATGGCAAGGCGGCGAGAATCGCGGTGGGTGATGACAAGAGCCCCGCGAGGCAAATGATTACGGGCATTGTGGACAAGACGGTGGAGGAGGAAGCGGCGTGAGATTGGGCCGAGTCATTGGTCGCGTGACCCTGAGTCAGACAATCCCCGCCTACGGGGGCGGGCGGTTCCTGGTTGTGAGTCCCTATGACCGGGAACATTTTCAACAGGGGCAGGAGGCTCCCGAGGGCTTGAGCAAGCAGCCGAGCCTGGTGGTTTACGATGATCTCGGGGGCGGGGTCGGCGATACGATCGGTTTTGTGGAAGGGGCTGAAGCGGCGGCTCCGTTTGAGGAACCTACGCCGGTGGACGCCATCAACGCGGCCCTGGTGGACAACATTTTTTATAATCCGAAGAAATGAAAAAAGTAATCAGCGCAAAGGACGTCGAGGAAGCGATTCGCAAGGGAGCGGATCTGAATGCCTTGGCGGCGGGAGCCATCCTGACACCGTCGGCAAAGGACATCATTCGCGAACATGGCGGCAAGGGCGGAGCTTCGGCGACGGCAGGCAAGTCGTCCCCGACGGCAGTGACCGGGGCGTCGGCGCCGGCTCAGCAACTCAGCTCCAAGAGTCCCAAGGGAGATCTTGAGGATCTCTTCAATTCCGCCTACTGCCGCGATCTGAAGGAGCAGATTGTGGACGTCGGCCGTCGCATGTGGGAGCGGGAATATGTTGATGGCAACGGCGGCAACATCGCAATCCGCGTGGGTGAGGACATCGCCGTTTGCACGCCGACCTTGGTCAGCAAGGGCTTCATGAAGCCGGACGATATGGCGTTGGTGGATTTCGAGGGCAATCAGATTCTCGGACAGAAGAAACGCACGAGCGAGATTCTGATGCACCTGCAGATCATGAAGAAGCAGCCGCGCGCGGTCGCCACGGCGCATTGCCATCCGCCCACGAGCACGGGATACGCCGTGGCCGGCATCGAGCCGCCCACCTGCATGATTCCCGAGTTTGAAGTGTTTTCCTCCGTGGCGATCGCGCCCTACCGCACGCCCGGCACGCCGGAGATGGGCAAGTTGGTCGCCGATTTGGTCGACAAGCACAACACGATTCTAATGGCCAATCACGGCGTGGTCTCGTGGAGCCACAACAATGTGGAGGACGCCTATTTCAAGATGGAGATCCTGGAAGCCTACTGCAAGACGGTGTTGATCGCCGCGCAATTGGGCAAGGAGCCGAACACGATGACCCCGGGACAGTTGAAGGACCTGCTGGCGATCAAGCAGAACCTCGGCATCCCGGATCCCCGGATCGGCCTCAAGGAGTGCGAGCTTTGTGACAATGCGGAATGGCGTCCGGGCGTCACCTGCGCGGTTCCGCCCAAGGACGAGGCACAGGTCAGCGACGCGGTTTCGCCCGAGGCCGAAGCGGCGGTCAAGGCGATCACGGATCAGATCATGCAGAAACTGCAGGGGTGAATCGACTGCGGAATTCAGAGTTTGGAATGCGGAATTGAAGACAATGGGGCGACGGAGAGTTGAGGCTGACGCAAGGCTCCACCCCTCCATCTCTCCAACACTCCAGGTTTAAGAGAATATGAAAGTTACAGTTATCGGAGGCGGAGGACGGGTCGGCGCGTGCGCGGCGTTTGCCTTGCAGTGCGGCGGCGTGGTGTCGGAGATTCAGTTGATTGACGCGAATCAGGCCATGGCCGAGGGCGAGGCTCTCGACCTGTTGCATGGCGCGGCGTTCACGGCGGATCAGAAGATCCATGCGGGGAATTACGCGCAGGCCGCCGACAGCGACATTTTTCTGATCACCGCGGGTTCGCGCCGCAAGCCGGATGAGTCCCGCCTGGATCTGATCAACCGCAACGTCTCGATCTTCATGCAGATCATTGCCGACATCAAGGCGGCGGGCATGAAGCAGAACGCGATCATCTTTGTCGTGTCGAATCCGGTGGATATCCTGACGCACCTTGCCGCGCGGGACAGCGGCTTGCCTTGGCCGCAGGTGATTGGGCTGGGGACCATGCTGGACACCGCTCGCTTCAGTTCGCTGATTGCCGACGAAATGGATCTGGCGACGACCCAGGTGAAGGCGCTCCTGCTGGGGGAACATGGCGACTCCATGGTGCCGGTCTGGTCTTCGGCTTCGGTGAACGGGTTTCCCTTGAGCGGGTTGCCCAAGTGGAGTCCGGCCATTCAGAACAAGCTTTTCGAGCGCACCAAGGGCAGCGGCGCCGAGGTGATCGCTCGCAAGGGAGGCGCTGGTTGGGCTGTGGCGATTGCGATTCGGGACGTGATTCATTCGATTGCGTTGGATCAGAAGCGATTGCTTCCCGTTTCTTCGTTGCAGCAGGGGGCTTACGGCATTCGTGATATCTGCCTCAGCGTGCCGACCGTAGTGGGGCGGGGCGGGGCCGAGGAGCATGTTGAGATCGAGCTCTGGCCGAAGGAGAAACTGGGATTGCAGAAATCAGGGAAGGCCTTGAAGGACACGTTGTCCAAGGTCAATGCATGATTTGTCAAACCGCGTCGAAGTGCATTGAAATCGCTCGATAACAAGCTTGCGGAGATCAAGTCGAACCCGTCCACGGACGCGTTCATCATTGCCGACGCGAAAGATGCGGACATGGCGTTTGGCGTCCGGGCGACCGGCCCGCGAAGCTACCTGGCCCGGAAGGGCGAGCATCCCGCGCAATTTTCGCCGGAAGTCTGGACGCGCGAGGAGTTCGGCTATCGCAATCTGCCGGAGTATCTCGATGTCATTCGCGAAGTGGCCCATCAGGGGTTGGTTGACATCATGTTGATGTCGGCTTCGATCAACGAGCAGTTGACGATCAAGGAGGAGCTGTTCAAGAACTCTGATATTACGCCGGCGGCCCGGGCCAACGACGCGACGGATGTCTGGGCGATCCGGCATGGCGGCTACCTCAAGGAAGGAGCGCGGCCTTTTCGCTCGGCGAGCATCGATCAGATCCAATGCGGCAAGGTGGAGTGTGATCGGACGAAGGATGAATTCCCAGGCGCGAATCTCGGGCTCTATTCCGTCACCTTTCTGAACGATCTCGATCAGGATTACATTACGCTGCAGGCGTTCAAGGAGTTTCGGGAGGAGGCGGAGCGGAAGAAGTTCCGCTATTTTCTGGAGGTGTTTGATCCGAACGTGGACAGCGGGATTCCGCCGGAGAAGCTGGGTGAGTTCATCAATGACAATATCCTGCGAAATCTGGCGGGGGTGCCGGAGGCGGGAAGGCCTGTATTTCTGAAGATTGTCTACCATGGGCCCAGGTTGATGGAGGAGCTTTGCCAGTACGATCCGAATCTGGTGGTTGGTATTCTCGGTGGCAGCGCGGGCACGACCTACGACGCCTTCAGGTTGATTCACGACGCCAAGAAATACGGCGCCCGGGTGGGGCTTTACGGCCGAAAGATCAACAACGCGGAGCATCAGTTGGCGTTTATTGAAATGCTGCGTCTGATCACCGATGGCGAATTGACGCCGGAGGAGGCTGTCCGCGCCTATCACGGCGTCTTGGAACATTTGAAGATTCGGCCAAAGCGCGCCCTGGACAAGGATCTTCAGCTCACGGATCAATCCATGAGTTATGATGGCTCGGCGAAGGCAAAGGCAACGGCGACCATCAGTAAGAATCCATTGGCTTCAAGCGGCGGCAAAGCGCGGCGGAATTCGGAGGTCCCGAAACCGGCTCCGGGGCGGGCGCTGAACGTCGAATGGCCGGTCAAGGCGGACGGACGTCCCGATTTCGGCAAGATGAATGCGTCCCAACGGCGGGCCTACGACAAGGCGCGTTTGAAACGGGCGTTTGGATGAGTTCTCGGAGCGGGCTTCGAACTGGAGGTTTTCGCTCCGATTCGGTCTTCCGGCAGCACAGCCTGGTGTAGGGGCGCTCTTACTCGGAACATGCGCGGCGCGGCCATTCTTCGGACGCCCGTCTCAGGACGCTCACAAAGGAGTCGGCAGTCTTGTCCCAGGAGAAGCGCGAGGCGTGTTTGACGATTTGCGAGGTGTCGCTGGGATGCTCCAGTTCGTGGCGCAGCGTCTCGGCCATCGTCGTCGCATCGCCTTTCGGGGTCAGAGATCCCAGAAACGGCTGAGTCAGTATTTCCGGAATGCCGCCAACGTCGGTTGCCACGACTTTCACCCCGGAGGCAAAGGCTTCAAGAATGACATTGGGAACGCCTTCGTTGTCGCTGGGAACGCACAGCGCATCCGCGGCCTGCAGGTAACGGGCGACCGTTTGCGGGGGCAGTCGGCCAGGAAATCGTGTGGTCTGCTCAAAGCCGGTTCCGACGAAGCTCCGGATGACTTTCTGACGCTCCGGACCGTCGCCGATCATTACCAGTCGATACCGCCGGTCCGTGCGTCGCGCGCAGAGCTGCCGGTAAGCGCATGCCAGGAGTTTGGGGTTCTTCACCGAATAGAAATTCCCTATGAAAAGGATCGTCTTGTCGTGGAGCGGCAGGTTCAACGCCTCGCGCGCGACGCCCTTGTCGATGGGATGGAAGAGATCCAGATCGACCCCGTTGTAGATCGTATGGAGTCGTTCGTTCGGGATTCCGGCGTTCGCGAGCAACCGGGTCAACGCGTCGCTGCGGGCGACTACAGCGGCGGCCGGGGACATGGATTCGACGATAATGCGCCTCCGGGTGGCGTTGCCGAGGTATTGGTGTGCGTCGGAGCCTTGGCAGACGGCGACAAATGGAAAGTTCAACTCCCGGGCAAGAATGGAGATGCCCGAGGCGTCAGGGTAAAGCCAGGAAGCGACGACGATGTCGAAAGGGAACTGTTGACGCGCCGCGATCAGGGAGGGGCGCAGGGCCCGCGCCATCAGGCGATGGTTGAACGGGCTTCCGATCTTGGGAAGATAGCGTGCGGCGGGATAGGTGGGGCGCAGAGGCGCGTCCTCCGGCAGGGGGGCGCGTGGCGGGGCGTTGAAAAACGGGAGCGCAGGGCGCGGAGAAATGACTTGGACCTCGCAGCGGGAGGAAAGGCTTCTGACCAGCCGAGCGTTGTAGATCCCGCGGTGGGGCTCGCGTGTGTCCGGGAACAGGTTGGAGACGAACAGGGCTTTCACGGCTTGCCGGCGAGCTTGAAATGGTAGTCCCGGTAGTCTCCGGGCGGTCCTGTTCTTCCGTCCTCCATGGCGTGAAGTATGTTGGTCATTTCGCGGGCCGTCACGTAATGGATTCGGCGCCCCCGCTGATCGTTGAAAGAGCCCAGCAGTTGTTCGTGGAAGCGCTTGTAGGGCTCGCCGAGGAAGACTTCAGAGTTGCGTTCAATCGCGCCGTGCGTGTGAAGTTTGACGAAGACGACATCCGGTCGGCCGGCGACGTGATTGTGCAGCCGAAGCCAGAGGCGGGCGCGATCCATGGTTGGTGGATTGGCTCCGGTGAGGTCGCCGTTCTCGATGCGGGGCAGAACGCCGAGTTTTCGTCGCT
>Ga0181588_10005185_pt1 | contig 10523 bp, 10 predicted proteins | sample 071ome_26_FD_148607 | JGI IMG/M metagenome (GOLD analysis project Ga0181588, IMG submission 148607) | Coastal salt marsh microbial communities from the Groves Creek Marsh, Skidaway Island, Georgia - 071409BT metaG (spades assembly) | ecosystem: Environmental > Aquatic > Marine > Intertidal zone...
GGCCAGCCGGTGATGGCCGGGGCATCCCCTTGGAAGCCGAACGCGACGGGCTGGTGCGAGTGGCGCGGCAACAAGGTGGCTTGTGTCTCCGAAATGGACCCGCTCCCGGAGGCTGACGACCTCTACACGCTGAAGGCGAATCTGTCCGGCACCAGCATCAGCCGTAAGGGCGCGTGCCGCTGGACGACCACCAAGCCGCAGTGCCGCGTTTGGCTTACGCAGCCCGGCAAGTGGCGGCTCACCTGGAATGGCAGCAACGCCGGAAAGATGGTGAGCGGCGCCCGCACGGTCGTCGTTAAATAGATCTGCAGGGAGGAACGTCGTGGGGAAGTTCAAAAAGATCGCTGCTGTTGCCACTGCCGGTCTGGCATTCGGGGCCGCTCCGGCTCTGGCTGACAATCACGAATGGGTGATGGACGGCAGCGAGTTCCCGGAGGGCAAAGTCAAGGGGATCACCTACGGGGACGGCTTGTTCGTCACCGCAGAAGTGCGGTGCCAAACCACGTGCTTCAAATACAGCTCGAACGGCAAGGATTGGCAAGTCGCTGACCATCCTGCTGTTTCCGGCGGGAGCTACCAAACCTTTTCTGACGTTGAGTACGGTGACGGCAACTTCGTCGCTGTTGGAGGCGGAATCATCTTCTATTCCGAGGATGGAAAGGAGTGGTTCACGGCCAACCGGGTGCCGAGCAGCGTTCAGTGGAACATGGTGACTTACAACGAGGAAAAAGACACCTGGGTCGTCGCTGAATCCAGCGGAGACGACATTACGTATTCGACGGACGGCGGCAAGACGTGGAGCGCTAAACAGCCAATTGGTGTTAGCAACACCTGGACGGACATCGGCAACAACGGCGAAACTTACGTGCTAGCTGCGTCCTACGGCTCCTCGCCTTACAGGTCGCAGTTTGTTTACCTGACTCATCAGTACCTGCTCGCGGGTCGCAATGCGACGATCACCATGAGCAGCGACTTCCCCGAAAGTCAGGCCAACTACCTCAGCAAGACCAACTGGGGCTTCATCAACTGGAACGTAGCGACCAAGAAGTGGGTCATCGTCTCGGGTCGGTACAACAACACCGCCGGAATTGCCGAGAGCGAAGACGGCATCAACTGGACGACATACACCAACCCGTTTGGTGGCAACTACAAGAAGGGCATTTCGGTCGGGGATGAGATCCTCCACGTAGGCAGTGGCGCCAAGCCCTTGACCGTCAACCCAAATGACGTCGGGAACCCGAAAGCCGCGAGCGTGCCTGGCAATGCCGCTGGCATGGAGTGGCAGGACGTGGCCTACGGCAACGGCATGTACGTCGCTGTCGCCTACGGCCCAAACAATTCAGTTGGGCGCACGATGCACCGGGGCGAAGTGGTTCAGCTTCCAGAGGTTCCTGAGGACGTGCTTCCGGAGAATCCGGTCATCATTGAGGACACCACCAAGCCGATCGCCCTTCCTAACGACAACGACAAGCCGGTCTACTTCTCGATCACCCCGTTCGCTCCGGCGACACCTACTTGGGACCCCAACGCCCGAGGTGCTTGTGAGCGCTCTGAAACCAACAAGAAACTTGTTAAGTGTGTATCGGGTATGACGAAGCTGCCTGGCTTCACTGGCCTCTACACGCTGAAGGCGAACCTGTCTGGGACAGCGCACAAGATGAAGGGTGCGTGCCGCTGGGACGGGGATGACTCGGAGTGTCGCGTCTACTTGAACAAGAAGGGAAAGTGGCGTTTGACGTGGGGAGCTGGCGACGACAGGACCACCGCCCGCACCGTGGTGATCAAATAATTCCAGAGCGCATCGTCGAGCGAATCCACGTCACCGACGACTTTTGCTGGGAGTGGCTGGGCGGGCTCACCAGCGGCTACGGCATGGTTCGTTGGGAGGGGAAAAGGTCTACGTCCATCGCCTGCTGTGGGTGCTGACCGGCCGCGAGTTGCCCGAGTATGACGGAGGGCGTCGGCTGGAGCTTGACCACCTGTGCCGGAATCGGGCTTGTTGTAACCCAAGGCATTTGGAAGCGGTTACTAAAAGGGAGAACACGCTCCGTGGGAACGCCGCTCTGCCCGCCGCTGGTGCCGCCGCCCGACGTCCCTGCGGTGATCGACGAGGACAACTCGGTGATCATGCCGGACCTCGGAGTGACGCCAAAGAACGAAGACGGCCAGCCGGTGATGATCCCGGCTACGGCATCTGCTCCCGCTGCTCCCTGGAAGCCAAACGCGACCGGCTGGTGCGAGTGGCGCGGGAACAAGGTGGCGTGCGTAAGCGAGATGGACCCGCTGCCCGAGGCGACGGGGAACTACACGCTGAAGGCGAATCTGTCCGGCACCAGCATCAGCCGCAAGGGCGCTTGCCAGTGGACGACCACCAAGCCTCAATGTCGCGTCTGGCTTACGCAGCCTGGCAAGTGGCGCTTGACGTGGAGCGGCGAGAACGCGGGCAAGATGGTCAGCGGCCAGCGGACGGTGATCGTCAAGTAGGTAAACACAGGGGAACGGGGGTGGCGCGCATCTGCGCTCTGCCCCCGTTTTTCTGGCTTCTCCGGTTCGGGTAGGTGCTACCGGTCGCGTGAGCGCAGCGTGTCTGCGAGGTCCGCGAGTGCTCTCGCACGGTCGTCGTCGCGGTGGACGTAGGTCCGGGCGGTGAACGCCGGGTCCGCGTGGCCGAGCCGGGCGGCGAGGGTCACGGCGTCCACCTCGGGGCGTGTACCGAGCAGGGTCGCGTGCGTATGGCGGAAGGTGTGCCAGGCGACGCCCTCCACGCCCGCAGCCTTCGCAACGCGGCGCAGGCCGTAGCGCGGTGCCCCGTGGCGGCTGTACGGCTGCCCCTGCGGGTCTGCGAACACCGGGGCACCCTCGGCCCCCTCGGTGGCCTGCCGGTGGTCTACCAGGACGGCGGCGAGGCGTTGGCCGATGGGAACGTCGCGGACGCCGGTCGAGGTCTTAGCCTCGGTGACGCGCACGACACCGCCCTCGGGGCCGACCATCACCCCACGCGGCCCCCACCGCAGGGCGAGCGCCTCCGAAACGCGCAGGCCGGTGCCGTCGAGCAGGGCGAGCAGCGGGTACATCAGGGACCGCCCGGTGCCGTTGGGTCGGTTCATGACGGCCGGCAAAGCGACTCCTTGAACGATCTACCCGGGGTACGCTACGACCGACGGCGGTATGACACAGGGTGGAAGTGCGTGGATTGGGTACGGGCAGTGCTCTGGGCGTCCGGCGGACTTGTCGGCGGCGCCATGGCGGGCATCGGCATCGCCACCGTGCTCGATTATCACGGCTTCCTCGAGTCGCTCGATAGCCCGGCAAGTTTGTGGCTCATGCTGGGGGTTACCGTCGCCGGTGTTGTCATGGCAAGCGTCATCGGGGCAATGGCGGGCAGGCGCTAGGGCCCGAGCGACGCGCCCCGTTCCCCGCGGCGAGCACCGTCATCGTTAGTGGCCTCCGGGGCGCGGTCTGCGAGGGTTCCTGTGCCCGGGTTGCTCACGTACGGTGCGGGTCATGCGGCCCCGGGGGATCCTCACCATCGTCATCGCAAGCGCGGCCGCCGCGGTCCTCGTGGTGATGGGCCTCGCGGATGTGGGCTGCTCGCAGTTCGCGATGGTGGAGACACCGTCCGGCCCGGCGCAGCAGACCGGCGGGTGCTTCGTGCCCACTGCCCTGTACGCGAAGCACTGGCTATATCTGGCCGCCATCGCCGTGGTCGGGCTGGGCACCTGGCTCGCGCTCTCCCCTTGGGGGCGTGACCCCCGACGGTGAGGGCGCGCAGCGCGCGACCTACCCGATCGGAGGGTTTCGCCGCGTGCCCATCGGACTCTTACATCTGGCCCCCGCTTTTCTCACACGTGACGCGTTGTGTGGGGAACCGACGTCCACAGGTACACACAAGGGGGATGTGGCCATGCTCGCGGCGATCATCATCATGCTTCTGGTCGGCGGGTTCGCCTGGTGGATGGTGTCCGCGATGTAAGCGCCCCCGAATGCCGACCGGGTGGCAGGACATCATCGGCGTCAGCGAGAGCGCCGGCTGCGCAGCAGCAGGGCAGGCGCGACCGCGGCGATCACCGCCATGACACCGAAGACCCCCGCAGCAACGCCGCAGCAGTCCGTGCCACCCTTGCGGGGCTGTGACCCGGCGTCTCGTTCATCCGCATCCGCTGCCGCCATCAGGGTCAGCGTGTCAGAGGTCGGCGCGCTCCGCTGGAAACGCCACGGTCAGCACCGCACCGCCGTCCGGGGCGTTGCCCGCTGTGACCGATGCGCCGTGCATCTGGGCCACCTGCTGCACGATGGACAGACCCAGGCCGGAGCCCGGCATACCGCGGGCCTCGGGCGAGCGGTAGAAGCGCTCGAATACGCGGGGCAGGTCGTCCTCGGCGAAGCCGGGTCCGTGGTCGCGCACGGTCAGCACGCCCTCGCGCAGCGTCACCTCGATGGGCTTGTCTGCCGCGTTCCACTTCACGGCGTTGTCCAGCAGGTTCGCCACCAGACGGTTCAGCCGCTCGGGCACGCCGTCCACCACCAGTGGGGACAGGTCCTCAAGGACCAGGACGCCGGGGTGCAGGCGACGCAGGCGCTCAATGGCGGCATCCGTGATCTCGTCAAGCCGCACGTCCTGCGCCTCATCCTCGCGCACGCTGGTCTCCCCGGCCCGCACGATGTCGGTGACGAGTGCCGAGAGTTCGTCGGTCTGCTCCACGACGTCCCGCAGAAGCGCCTCGTGGTCCTCGGGCAGAAGGTCCCCGGGCTGCTGCAGCACCTCGATGTTCGCCCGCAATGAGGCAAGCGGCGTACGGAGCTCATGCGAGGCGTCCGCGACCAGGCGCCGCTGCGCCTCGGCCGACGACTCGAGCTTGTCGAGGGTGCCGTTGAACACCCGGGCGAGGCGGGCGATCTCGTCGTCGCCCACCACGGGAAGCCGCCGTGAGAGGTCGCCAGCGTCGGCCAGTTCCTCGGTGCGCGCCGTGAACGCGGTGACGGGCCGGAGCGCACGCCCCGACACCACCCAGCCCAGGCCCGCCCCGGCGGCCACTCCCGCGCCGGTGACGATGAGCAGGATGATCCCGAGGCCCTTGAGCGCCGACTGCACCTCGTCAACCGGTCGGGCGAGCTCGATGGCCACGCCGGTCGCGACTGGGGCGGTGATGCCGCGCAGGCTCACGCCCTGGATGTCGGCGTCCCAGAAGTAGGCGCGTGCCGACCCCGCGGCCACCTCGCGGTCGCGCTCGGTCACGGGCAGGCGCACATCATCGGCGCGTGCGCGGGCGCTGCGGCCTCGGCGCTCTCCCGAGCCCTCGGAGAGATCCGACGATGGGGTGACGATCTGCGAGTAGACCAGCGGGCCCCCGAAGCGCTCGCCGCGCCGGAACTCACCGCGTGGGGGGAGTGCCCGGGCGTTCAGGCCCCGTTCCACCAGAGTGCGCAGCGAGGAATCCACAGTCGCTAGCAGCCGTGCACGGACGGCTACGTAGCTGGCCAGTGATGCGACCGCCACGGCCACCGCCACGGCCACGGCGGCGGCGATCGCCACGCGGCGGCGGATACTCACTGCTCGCGCAGCACGTAGCCAACTCCGCGCATGGTGTGGATGAGTCGCGGCTCGCCGTCCTCCTCGAGCTTGCGCCGCAGGTACCCCACGTACACGCCCAGCGAGTTGGACGCCGGGCCGAAGTCGTATCCCCACACCCGTTCGTGGATGACCGTCCGCGTCAGCACCACCCGGGGGTTGCGCATGAACAGCTCGAGTAACTGGAACTCGGTGCGGGTGAGTTCAATCGCGCGCCCCCCGCGATCCGCGGCATGCCCGGCGAGATCGAGGGTGAGGTCGTCGAACCGCAGCACGCTGGCCTCGTCGCCGGTCTGCGACGCGGAGCGCCGCAGCAGGGCCCGCAGGCGCGCGAGCAGCTCCTGCAGGGCGAAGGGCTTCACCATGTAGTCGTCGGCGCCCGCGTCCAGGCCGGCGACGCGGTCGCCCACGGCATCGCGCGCGGTGAGTATGAGGACGGGCGTGGCATCGCCGACCGCGCGCAGGCGGCGGCACACCTCGATGCCGTTCACCCCGGGCATCATCACGTCGAGCAGCACGGCGTCGGGCGCGCGCTCGGCCAGCATGGCCAGCGCATCGTCGCCATCCGATGCGAGCTCCACCTCGTAGCCCGCGAGGGTCAGGGCACGCCGCACGGCGGTGCGGACGGCCTCCTCATCGTCGGCGACCAGGATCCTCACGTCATGAGTGTGCCGAACGGGCGAGGCGTGCGTCGGGTGCCGCGCCCGTTCGGCGCCTGGTCGGCGGCCAATGCGATAGGGGTTATCGTCACGGCCGCTGCGGCGGCATGTGACCGCGGCGGCCGTGGCCACCCGGGCCGTTGCCGTTCACGATGTCAGCCGCCATCTGCTTCAGCTCGGCATCGGTCTTCTGCGCGCCGCCGTGCGGAGCACCCAGCTGCTTCAGGGCCGTGGTCACCGCGGTCACCACCGCAGCGGTATCCACGCCCTTCTCCTTGGCCACGTCGGCCGGCGACTTGCCCGCCTCGCGCGCGGTGTGCAGGGCATCCTCCGAGACGCCCAGCGCCTTCACCAGGGCGTCCTTCACGGCGCCGCCGCCGGGGCCGCGACCGTGGCCGCCGCGCGGGCCACCCTTGCCGTCCACCATGTCGGTGGCCCTCTGGGTCGCCTGCGCATCGGTGAGGTTGGCGCCCCTGTCGGAGGCTTTCATCGCCTTCGCGACCGTCGCGACCAGGTTCGCCTTCGCAACGCCCTTGGACTCGGCCAGCTGCGCGAGCGTGGTGCCCTTCTCGCGGGCGTCATGCATCTGCCCCCCGGTCACTCCGAGCAGCTTCTGCACGGCCTGGCCCACCTCATGCATCCCGCCCCCGTGGTGGCCGCCGGGGCCCCCGTGGCGGCCCACGCCCGGAAGGGGCGCGCTCGCCGCGCGCTTCAGCATCTCGTCGGCCTGCTCCTGCGTGATGCGCCCGGATGCCACGTCCTCCTTCAGGCGCTGCTCGAGGACGTCGGTGAATGCCCCCCTGACGTCGGCGGCGCTCACCTGGTCACCGGTGCGGTTCGAGAGCGCGCTCGCCAGGTCGCCGGCCGGGTCGTCCTGGCCGCCGGTCGCGGCGAAGGCCCCTGCGAGTCCGCCGCCCACGAGCATGCCGACGGCGGCGAGCCCCGCGATGCGCTTGTTCCTGGTCTTCACGTCCGTCCTCCTGCGTTGGTGGTGCCTGACGAGGACGACCCTCGGGCACGCACCTGAGCAGTGGACAAGATGGACCTAAGAGCGGGGTAAGAATGCGGGTCGCGCCGGAACCCGCGGCTGTCAGGCGGGGCCCGCCTCCAGCACTGCGCGCAGGCCCTCGAGGGCCTCGCGCTGGCGGTCGGCAAGGCGGGCCTCCATGTCGATGGAGGGGTCCTCGTGCACGGCGTGCGTGCGCCAGATCACGCGGCAGCCGTCGTCGTTGGGCTCCACCGTGAAGGATGCCGTGTGCTCCGCAAGGGGCAGCCCGGCGGTGACGGCGTACGAGTACGTCATCGCGTCGTCGTTGCGCGCGAGCAGGTCCTCTACCACCACCGCGCCGTCGGCCCGCTCGAGGGTGCGGACGCCATCCTCGACCGTGCAGCGCAGGTACAGCGGATACCAGCGCGGCACGCCGCATGGGTCGCCCACCAGCTCCCATGCCGTCGCGGCGGGTACCGCGATGTGGATCTCCGCTCCGAAGTCAGCACCCATACGCGGATGATGGCCCATCAGGCGTCCGGTGGCCCGCGCGCGCCCAGGGGTTCGCGGGGCAGACCGCCGGTCAGGAGCAATCCGAGCACGCCCACCACGAACACGATGAGCAGCGCCCCGCGCAGTGACTGCAACTTCGCGGCCTCGTACGACTGCACCACCGCGTCCACCTGTGCCGGGGGCAGCCCTGCCGCGGTCGCTGCGCCGTCCACCTGGTCCGCGGACACCACCTGGACCCCCGACGCCGTGGCCTCCGCAGCGGCGGCCTGAACGCCTGCGTCGGCTGCGGGCTGCGACGACAGGTTCGTGGTGAACGTGGCCGCGAGGCCGATGAACAGAACGGTTCCGGCCAGCGCCACGCCCAGGGACGACCCAAGATTCTGGGTGGTTCCCTGAAGTCCACCGATCTCACTGCTGCGCGACTCATCTGCGGCGGAGAGGTTCACATTCCCGATCTGCGACACCGCGAGGCCGAGGCCGATGCCGATCACCGCCATGGCCAGGGCGAACAACGCACCGCGTGCATCGGGGGTGATCGATCCGATCAGCAGCACCACCCCCGCTGATGCCAGGCCGATGCCCGCCTGGATGATCGTGCGCGGGGATATCCGCTCCGCAAGGCGCGAGCCGGCCAGTGCCATCACCAGGATCGCGACGGACATCGGCAGCATGCGCAGGCCGGATTCGAAGGCGTCCAGCCCCAGCACCGTCTGCAGGTACAGCGGCAGCACGAAGAACGTGCCCGCGATGATGAAGTAGAGGATCATCTGGGCGCTGAGTCCGGCGCGGAGCGTGCGGATGCCCAGCAGGTCCACGCCCACCAGCGGTGCCCCGCCGCGATCGGCCAGCCGGTTCTCCCATGCCAGGAAGATGCGGCCCACCACGAGCCCGGCCAGCACGATGGGGATGACGGGCGAGAAGCCGAAGAACTCCACGGGTGGGTTGATGGGTCGGACCAGTCCCCAGGTGCTCGCGGTCACCAGCGCCAACACGATCAGCCCCATGGCCACGGCCGATAGCAGGACGCCCACCACGTCGAAGCGTCCGGGCGCGGCCTTGCGGGCCCCGTCGCGCACGCGGGGCGTGAGCGGCAGGATCACCAGGGCGATGATGATGGTCTCGGCAGCGAACACCCAGCGCCACGAGAACTCGCTGGTCACCCAGCCGCCGATCAGCGGGCCCGCCGCCGCCGCTGCCCCCGCGATGCCTCCCAGGATTCCGTAGGCAACCGCCCGGTCGCGCCCCTCGTAATTGGTGGCCGCGAGCGCGGCGATCGCCGGGATCACCAGCACCGCGCCGAGGCCCTCCACGATCGACCAGCCTGCGAAGAGGGTCGCGAACCCGGGCGCGAGGGCGGTGATCAGCGACCCCACGGCGTAGATGACGCTGCCGATCACGAACGTGCGACGGCGCCCCAGCCGGTCTCCGATGCCCGCCCCCGCCAGCATGAAGGCGGCCATGGTCAGGGTGAACGTGGCGATGGCCAGTTGCATTGCGCTGACGGTGGTGCCGAGGTCGTTCACCACGGTGGTGATCGACACGTTCATCACGGTGCCGTCGATCACCATCACGAACTGGGCGAGCCCCAGCACCACGATCGGCAGCCACTTGCGCATGGCTGCACACTACGACGCAGGTGCCCCCGCGGTCAGTGCCCGCGCCCTAGGTGCGGGCCGGTGCGGCGCGGCCCTGCAGCCGCCGCTCACGCGCACGGACCAGTGCCGGGCGGGCGCTCAGTGCCGTCGCGAGGAGTGCCGCGGCCACCAAGCCGTAGGCCCCGCGCGACCCCACGAGGTCGGCCGCCACGCCGCCGGCTGCGGCGCCTGCTGCCAGTCCGGCCATCACGAGGGTGCGCCCGGCCACGCCGGCCAGCGCCTGCATCGAGCGCGGAACCCGGCGGGCCCGTGCGCCCATGAGCGTGGCGGCACACACGGCGTTCGCCAGCATCAGGGGTGCGTAGGCGAGAGCGGTGCCCATCACGCCCGGGATCAGGGCCATCGCGAGCGCGGGCACCACGTAGGCGGCGCAGGCGAGCACGATGATGGTTTCGTCGGCGTGCCGGCGGTCCAGCCGGGTGATGATGGGCGTCGCCAGCATCATGCAGGCCACGCCTGCGGCCAGGACGGCTGCCAGTGCGACGCCGGACACGCCCAGGTCATTGCGCAGGTGCGGAACGGCAAGGCTGATGGCCGCACCGGAGGCGACGCTCCATGCGATGGCGGTAACGGTGAGCACCCGCAGGTCGCGCGACAGGAAAAGGAAGGCGAGGCCGCGGCGCACCGGCGGACGGGGGCCGGCCTCATCGCGCTCATCGAGGGCGCACGATCCGGCCACTGCGCCGATGGCGGCCATGGCGAGCGCCCCGGCCACCAGCGCCATGGCCGTCCCGGCGCCAAGCACCAGTGCGAGTCCGGCGGCGGCGGGGCCACCGAAGTACCCCAGGTTGAACGCCTGCGCCAGCGCGGCCTGCGCGGGCATCATCTCCTCCCGCCGGACGACGGCGGCCAGCGCACCGAACATCGCGGCGTCCACGAACACGCGGACCGCGCCGATCAGGAAGGCCGCCAGGTACAGCAGGGGCACGGATGGATCGCCCGCGGCCAGCATGAATGCCAGCGCGGTGGCGATGGCTGTGCCGGTGCCGAGCGCAATGCCCAGCAGGGGCCGCCGGGCCAGCCGGTCGCCGGCCATCCCCGCGGGCGCCGCCAGGAACAGGAAGGGCAGGAACGTGATGGCGAATCCGATCGCGGCCTGCGATGCCGACCCGCCCTGCTCGAGGATGAGCCACGGCACG
>Ga0181588_10005187_pt1 | contig 10523 bp, 4 predicted proteins | sample 071ome_26_FD_148607 | JGI IMG/M metagenome (GOLD analysis project Ga0181588, IMG submission 148607) | Coastal salt marsh microbial communities from the Groves Creek Marsh, Skidaway Island, Georgia - 071409BT metaG (spades assembly) | ecosystem: Environmental > Aquatic > Marine > Intertidal zone...
AGATTGTCGAAGACGCCAGCGCCTCCCCCCTCTGCCCCCATTGCGAGGCCCCAGTAACCCGACTACTCGCCCGCAAGGTCGAGAGCTTCCTGGGTGTGCGGTATCTCTACTTCTGTGAGAAATGCCACAAGACCCTCGGGGTGACCCATCGGAAGGGCTTCTGGATGGGCTGACCGTCCCCGCCCCGGTCGCCGAACCTAGATCTGGTGGTGTATTCCGCTGCCAAAGCGTTGCCGCCCCTGCGCCAGGATTTCCTCGAACTCGCCCTTGAATTCCAACTGCTCGATGACGGCAATCAGCGCGACCCAGTCCTTCTTGATGTCGCCAGGCTTGGTCCTCTCCAGTTCCTCCCAGTCGAGCCCGGCCTGCTCCGCCCAATCGTTGTCCAGGGACCAAGCGGCATGGATCCACAAAAGAACCTCATCCAGGGGCGGCCATTCCTCACCCTGTTCGCGCAAGGACCTCAGATAGAGCAGGATCGTGAGAATGTTCGCAATGGCCTTGGTCTGTAATCGGGCCAGGTATTCCTTGTAGGGCTCCCTGGCTGACTTCGCATACTCGTGGTTCACCTCGTTCATCAAAACGTCCCACTCCGCATACAGCGAGCTGAGCACATCCTTCGTGTCCGCAAATCCCTCGTAGAATTCCAACAAACAGTCCGCATTCTCTTCCGCGACCTTCTCACAAAGCTCATCGCGTGATTGAGGCCGATCGGCCAACGCGTCGACAAACTCCCGCAGATTCAGCACGTCCTGCTTCTGCAGTTTCACGTGCTTGTCGGGGTTGGTATAGCGCGCGATGTAGGCCTTGACGCGCTCGCTGGAACCGTCCAGCGCGCCGTCCTCCACCAGGCTGCTGAGAATGCCCGGCGTGGCCCGGGTCGGATCCAGGTAGGGAGCGATCTCGATCTCCTGAACATACTGGTCGTGAAAAACCCGCGCGAAATTCAGGAAGGCGGAAAGGTTGGCGTCGATGACTCGAGACACCGGATCCAGCCGCTTCCAGTTGAAGAAAACCGTCTCCGGCCATTTGTAGGCCTTGATCTTCTCGTGATCGCCCTCGCGCTTGATCCGGGCGAGCTCCCGGATCGGATCCATCACCTGGACGAGATGATCGGTTTCCACCAGCGCGACAAAGTCGTCCATCCGCATCCGACGGCTGGCGGAGGCGGAGGAAAGCACCAACGATCCCAGCGTCTCCCTGATTTTCTCCTCTCGTTCATCCCGTTCGAAATCCGCCTCGGAATAAACGAAATGTTCGAAGATCTTGTAGAATTCCGCAGCCTTGACGTCCAAAATCTCGGCCTGATCGCTCAGCACGATGGCGGTCCGGGTGCGATGCAGCTTCTGGGTTGCGCGAAAGTTGGCAAGCAGCATGTCCTTCAACTCGGGCTCGCGGTCGAACTCCTTGGTGATGTCGTCTTCCGAGAGCCCCGGATTCCAAGTGTAGTACGCGCCGCTCTCAAATTCGTGCCGGGTCAGGACCTTCGCGCGACGTCGCTCGGGAATCTGCCAATAGCCCATCGCGTTCACCTCGGCTCCAAAGATGGCGCGCTCCCCAAACAGATCGCCCGGCCCCAGTTTCTCGCCTTCCTTGATCCTTGCGCCCTCCTCCGCAACCGAGATCTCCCCCCTCAGGATGATGTGAACCCTGTTGTTCTCCGGATCCCGGACGTCCTCTTTCTTCTCCAGAATCCTCTCGTTCCGCGAATAGACGCGCGAGTTGGCGACCCGGGCCAAGCGCTCGGCCTGCTCCCAACTGAGCTGAAAGTGCCGGTTCTGAAAGGCTCCCAACGCCAACAATTGATTGGAGAAGAATTCCGTCTGCTTCCGCCGCTTCTCGTAAGGCTCGACCTCCACGACGTCGAACGGTTCAAAGCGACGCACATCACGCATTCTCTGGGCGAGCGGCGAATGCACGGACCACAAGGCACCGCGTTTGGCGTGCTCAGGAAAGACGCGCGTCAATTCTTGCGCTGACATATGCACGCTGAACTTGCGCTCCTCCACATCCGCCGCGTCCGCGATCAACAGGTCCACCCCGGCCTTCACCCCGAAGAAGGCGACGAAATCGTCGTATCGCTCGTGTCGCCGTCCCGCGACGGTCATCGGCGGCATGGCTGAATCCACCAGATAGGCGAATGTCCCGCACGGGGAAACCGTCTTCAACGCGTAGGTCGGCATCGGGTGGCCATAGGTGCGCATCATTTCAAACGCGAAGCCTTCAAACACCCCTTGCTCGACCACCAATGCCTCTACATCGCCATCCGGATAGGGCAACCCTCCCGCCGAACAAACGCGGGTCGGCTCGATTCGCTCGAACAGCTCGTCGAAATCCCCTGCCGGCCGGCCCGTCAACGCCGCCATCACCCGACGCATCTGCAGCCACACCACGCTGGCGCACACCACCCGGAAGCGGGGAAACCCGGCGCCGCCAACAAACCGGCAGGCAAGCTCCAACAAGCCGCCCACATGATCGTAGTGAGCATGGGACAGGTAGATGAACTCGATGCGTTCCAACCACTCGAGATGAATCAGGTTGCAGACCGTTCTTTCCGATGGATCGATCGGAACAATTCTCCCCCGATACGCCATGGCAAAGTTGGTGAAATCCTCTCCCGAACCGACGTAGAGCGCATCCCCCGTCCCCAGATTGATCAACCGGACCTTGTCGTCTTCGAACGCCAGGATTTCCCGAAACAACCGTACGCCCTTCTCCCGCCAATAAGGCTCCTCCGGCAACGGCTTGCCGGTCGCGCTCAACGGCGCGCGATATTCGGCCGCGCCCTCCTGAATCACAATCTCCCCGCCGACCAGGCTCACAGACACCGCGTTGCGGAAGTCACCGCGTCCTTTCGTCACTTCCTGCGCATCGGAACCCAGGACCCGCACGTCGATCGCCTCGGCCAAACGCTCTTCCCGAATGCGCTCATCCGAATACGGCTTGCCCTCGCTGCCATTGAAGAACACGCCAGGCGAGGACACAAACGAACGCGCTCTTTCAAAGCCGTCCACAATTCGGTCAATCGCCGCATCCGATAGCAGACATTGCCGCGGTTCCGAGCGTCGATACTCCCTCAACTGCGCTGCGATCCAATCCTTGTCCCGATGCACAAACACCTGCTGGATCAGGTCAAGGACCCGAGCCCCCTGATCCTCGTTGAGAACAAAAACCGTCAACCGCCGGCACAGAAAAATGGGCACACCGGGCGTCAGCAACGGTTCGAATCCCTTTTCTCCGGCGTCGGAAACAATGGCTTCCCGTTGTTCCAAATCGGCCGCCGGAGCCCGCACGCCATGACGTTCATACGCCATGATCTTGTTGTTCAAGCGGGCGAGATCGGCGCCGCAACCCTCCTGTGGCGCCGCGCAGAACAACTGGAAAAAAAGGTAGTTCTCAAGCTTGGGAACATGGGCAAACCGATCCAGGTCGACGATCGCGATTTCGGGCGGCTGAATTCCGGCATTCAAGTGCGCCGCCGTGATCTGGCTCGCGCCGATTGAAATGGAGAACGCGCTTTCCCCCCCGGCGTTGCCCGCCGTGACGATGGTCCCCGGAACTGCGCTTTCCTTGATCTGGGTCAATGATTCCTCCGAATCCACGGCCTTCCGCCAGCCCGCCGCCGCCCCTCGTCCGCAATCGACCCTCCCCATCGCAGTTTTTCCGGGCAACCTGAGTAGTCCATCATTCGGCGTGGTTCGATTCGTTTCTCAATCTGCCCCGACGCCCTGCTTGCAGACAGTTTTCGCCGGCGGTTGGAACGGAGACGACATGCGCAACACTTTGCGTCAACCGATCTTGCGTCGCATCCTCCCCATCGCCCCTGCGACTGTCAAGAATCCGCAACGCCGGTTTGTCAGGCCCCGCCACCGTAGCGCGGCCGTCCCGGCTGCGCGTTCTGGCGGCGTCTAGCCCCAACGGCGCACGATCGGGCGAAGGCTTCAGACGAAAAATCAGGCAAGGAAGCCTGCGTCATCAGAATCTCCTTGGCGCCCATGATCGGCGCGCATCCGATCCCGCAACGACGGTTGAAACTCATCAGCGGCGAGCGCGGTCTCCACTCCTGTCGAACAATCGTGCAGCGGCACACTCAAGAACAGCGCGACGTCCTCGGCAAATTCACAAGCGCCCGAATGGTCTCTCATTGAGTCCAACTCAAAACCACCGTCAGCGACCCTGAGCGAAACCTGGAAACACGCCCCGGCCGTTCACAGCGCCGCCGCCGCAACAACCAAGGCCATAGCCAGTCCGTCCTTCACGCCGAATTGATCACTCCGGTTGTTGAAGCGCAGGAAATCAAGCAACGCGCCGGTCGGGCAACCGAAGCGGCAGTAGGCCATCGGCACGAACAGCGACGCCAGCAATCCCACCACGGCGATCGCGATCGCCGATGCGCCCGCCACCTTCCAGACGAAGGCGTCGAAGGGCTCGATCCCGGCCAGGTTGACAGAGAGATGCAGCGCGGTTGCGATCACAACCCACCCAAGCAGCAACGCGGGAATCATCTCGAGAAACAGGCGCCCCCGCTTCGGCAACTTCGCTTTCCATGGCAGCCGGTTCTTCAACAGATCCTGCGCCGCGCCAAAGGGACACAACTGCCGGCAATACGCGTTGCGCTTGGAGACCACCGGCGCGATCAGCGCCGCCGCGGTCAGCAGGACCAGACCCGGAGCGAAGCGCCACGCCACGCCGTTCTGCGCCCAACCGACCAGCAAGGCCTGCGAAACCAGGTCCCCATTGATGAATCCCAGGTAGACGATCAACACGACCTGAAACGCGATCCGCATCCGCTTCGATGCGCGCCAACGGGTGAAACCCAGGACCAAACCCAACACAACCACGACCGCTGTTCCGATGTCCCGCGCCCGCGGCTTCCAGGCCTTCGAACCAACCGCCGGCTTCGGCGCCGGCTTGAGCAGTTCGCGCGCCGCCGCTTGCGCGCCCTCCGCCAGGGCCACACTGGTCATCGTCGCGCCGGACACGCCCTCCACCTCGGCGTCAACCAGGTTCGTCGCCGCCAACTGCTCCAGCGTCCACCCGTTGAAGTAGGTCAGGAAATACTCGTCCTCCGCGACATACCGCACATAGGGCTGGTTGTCGTACGACTCGTTCAAGGCCAGCCCCTTGATGGTCCGCCCATCCGGCCCCAGAACGATCAGGGCGTCCGTCGGCCCCTGGTACCCCATCACCTTGTCCGCATACGGCGTCGTGCGGGCCAGGAGACCAATTGTAGCCCCGGACTGATCCTTCGCTTCCAGCAACCTCGGATCCGCCCCGCTGACGCCAATGGTCGCGGCCTGTGGAAAGACATGGGTCGCCTTGGCGGCGTCCACCTCCGCCGGAAAGCGCCCGGGCCGCTTTGTTCCCCCAAGCCGATGAACCACGCCCTCCACGATCGCCAGGCTGGTCAGGGTCGCGCCCGAAACCGCGTCCACGTCATCGAGCCTCGCCGCCCCCTCCGCGGTCAAGCCGTTGAAGGAGTCGAGGAAGAACTCATCATTCCTCACCTGCTCGGCGTGATCCTTGGTGTCGCCGCTGCCGAGCAACCGGCCCCCAACAATCCGGTCATCCTCGCCGAAGGCGATCAGGACATTGTTCGGCCCGGAGTAACCGACAATGTGATCGCTTCGCGGCGAGGTTTGAACGACATAGCCCACCGCTTTCTCATCTGCGTCGAACACGACCTGCGCCCCGGAAGCGTCCGGCCCTGAAATCGTCTGGGCAGCGGAAAAGAAGTCACCCACGGATTCCAGCGAAACGGGCTCAACGCCATCCGCCGAGACCGCCGCGCGAAAGGCTGCGTGCTGCCGGTGAAGGAGGAGCAATATCAGCACGAAGGTCCCGACACGAACGAGGTGAAGCGCGATCTTGCGAATCTGGCTGCCTTCAGCGCCTTGCATGACGGAGCGCCGAGCATCGCCCGGCCAACTGATTTGCCATTGGACACCACGCCGAGCAATGCTCGGCGCTCCACACTCACTTCGCGGGCAGGATCTGCACGGCGTCGGCGTGGAGATTGCCCTTCGGATTCGGCTTGCCTCCGATGACCACGGCCCCGGTCTTGCCGGCTTCAAAGCGGTATTCGCCCACGGAGACCCAACCACCCTTGATCGGCGGCTTCTGCTTCATGTCCACGCGAATGGTCTTCTCGCCGGCGGCGGAGTGCACGGTGATCGGCGCGGCGGCCGCGCGGTTCTCATGATTCTGGTAGGCCACACGCACCTCATACGTCCCGGTCTTGTCGACCTTGAACTGAAAGCGCGCCTCGGACTCGGGGTTGCCCGAGTAGAGATAGCTGTGGGCGATGAAGCCTTGGAGCCCCGTGCCGGCCGTCCACTTGCCCTTCTTTTCCGCCTGTTTGTCATCAATGACCAACCCCGGCAACTTCGCGGGATCCACCCCCGCCAACGGTCCGAAGGGACTCATCGGCAGCAGCGTCTTGGGCATGATCGTCTCGCTGTCCAAGGACTCGCGGCGCGCCTGCCCCGGCAGTTCGAGCATGCCAAGCAGGGTCTTGAGATGCTTTTCATAAACGCCGCGCGGCGTGGTGTCCTCCTTCGCGCAGATGGCCGCGGCCTTGCCGACCACCTCGCCCATCATGCCGCAGGTCTTCATCACCCGCACGGTGCCCAGCGCCTCGTGCGTCACACTGATGCAGCGACCCGCCATGAACAGGTTCGGAATGTTCTTGGAATAGAAGCAGCGATACGGGACCGGATAACCATAGGCCCGATCCACTCCCTTGCCATGCACCGCATATGAAATGAACGGGTTCTCCGGAAATTTCTTGGCATATTGCTTCTTCGGGTAATGCAGGTCAATCGACCAGGTGCTCGGCACGCAGCCATCCGGAAAATCACGCTTCGCGACGATGTCCTCCTCGGTCAGGATCACATCCCCCATCAACCGCCGTGACTCGCGAGGCCCGCCAATGTAGGCGACCCAGGTCAGGATGGCGTCCTGGTGTTCATCCGCGCCATCCCGGTTCTTCATGGCATTGAAAGCGCCAAACACCGCGCGAAGGTTCCAATCACGGATGCCTTCCGCATCGCCCAAAGCGTCCTTGTCGTAACCGCTCTCCCAGAACCATTGCCCATGGTGATCGCGCGGATAGGGAAAGTCCTTCATCTCAAGATCCAGGGCCCACGGGGTCGCCGGATACGTCTCCGCCTTCCCCGTCTCATCCCACGCCCACATGTTGCTCATGCCCATGCGCCCCTTCTCCGTCATGTCGTAGCTCGCGCCCGCCAGATAGCCGATCGTCCCGTGCCCCGTGCAATCGACAAAATTGCGCCCCATGAACTTCCGCTGCGCGCCGGTGCGGGTGTCGAAGGCGGTGACGGACTTGATCTGGTCGCCGTCCATTTCCACGACGTTCGCGTGATGATTGAGGAAGAGATCGATGTTCTTCTCCGCGCGGACGATGCGCTCCTTCTTCGCGTCTTCAAATTCTTCATAGGTTCCCGGCGACTTGGTCGCGCTGTCGGAGATCTCCTCGATGATCTCGCCGATGCGCGGGAACTTGCCGCGCCGGATGTTGCCCTTGGCCCAGACGCGCACCTCGCTGCTGCCGTTGCCGCCCAGCACGGGCCGGTTCTGAATCAACGCGACCTTGCAGCCCATGCGCGCCGCTGAGATCGCCGCGCCCATACCGGCGTAACCGCCGCCCACCACGACCAGATCGTAGCCCTTCTTCACCTCGGGTTTCGCGGGCAAGCCCAAGGCCTCCTTCCGCCATGCTCCCAACGCCGCCATCTCATTCGGGGGCGTAAAGCTTTTCTCGTCGGTGAAAACGATCGCGTCGCAACGACCATCGAAACCGGTCAGATCATGCAGGGCCACGGCGACGTTGCCCGACTCGATTCGCACGCTTCCGCCATCCTGCCAATGCCACCGTGCTCCCGTCGTTCCAAAGGTTTCCTTCACGGGGTTGCCGTTGACCGACACTTGAAAGCGCCCGGGCTGCCCCTTGGCGTTCCACCGCGCCACCCAATCCTTGGTTCGGACAAATACACGATACGTCCCGCCGACTGGAAAATTCACCGTCGTGGTCGCGTCCTTGACCGGCCGGCCGAGACCGTGAGCCAGCAGATAGGGCGACCCCATTTCATCAATGAACTGGGTGTCGAGTTTCCATCCACCATGGGATTCAAAGCTTTCCGCTTCCACCAGGACAGTGGCGGCGCGGCCCGAAAACGCGGAAACCGCGGCCAACGCGAGGATCGTGATCGTCTTTCTCATGTGCTTGTAGGTTCGTTGAACGGCGTCGCCGCCGTCGGGCGTTCAATAAAATCGGAGCCCCGGATCCAACCAGCCGGTTCGGGCGGCGTCGAGCGCGAAGTCGAAGGGACGCAATCGAACTGTCCGCAAGCCAGGGCGGACGCTCCGGCCGTTCACCCCGCGATTGCCGCCCCGCGCCGCCTGCACTATCGTCCCGACAATGACTCGCATTGAAGACGCCCTTCGAGAAACGGGCCGCACTGCCGTCCTCCTGTCGGCTCTTTTCTTCGGCTGTATTCCGCACGCCCCCGCCCAACCCGCGAACTTTGCGCTCGAAGCCCCGCCTCAGCCCGCCTCAGCCAAACCCTATGTCGCCGACTCCCGCCCCACGGACGGCAGAAACCTCGCTCTCGCCTTTGGAAAAATGGACGCGGACCTCGATCCACCCCGCCCCTTTCTTATCTGGGCCCTCGGTTCGAGCTACACCGCGCGCCTGGGCGCGGGCGACGAACTGATCGGCCTCCTCCAGAAACGCTTCGGCGAAACCAAGCCGATCCTCTACCGCCGCATGGTCGGCAATTCCGTCCCCTGGCAGTACCTGCGCGGCTGGGCCCGGCACCTGGTCATCCCCGACCAACCTGATGTCGTCATCATTTACACGATCGGCAAACCGGACAACCTCGATAAACTCCTCACCGAATTGCGCGAGAACACAACCGCGGACATCATCGTGCCGAGCATCCACTGGCGCCAACGCGGCAAGCCCAATTGGGGAAAGTCCGAGAATGCGCCCGATCAGGATGTCGCCGCCCTGCGCAAAGTCTGCGCGAAACACGGGGTGGAATTCGTGGAGAACCGCGCCGAGTGGGCAGCCTATCTGAAGGCCAACAACCTCAAGATCGAAGACCTGCTTTCCGACGCGGTCCACCAGAGTCCCTTTGGGGCCCACATCGTCAATCAGAACATCGCCCGCCATTTTCACGCCCCCGATGAGTTCAACTACGATCCACTCGAACGCGAACATCGTCTCACCGAGGAAGAGGGCGGCTTCGAACGATTGGGCAATGGATTCAACGTGAGCTTTGTCGGCAACCGCCTCGACATCATCGCCTGGACCCGCCCCGACGGCGGCAAACTGGCCGTAACCATCGACGGCGACCCCGCCGAAGAAGCCGACGCCTTCTTCATGACCTACATCGAGCCGGCGCGCACGAATTTCCAGGAGCGCCGCAGTCCCGCGCGGGACCAATCCCCCCACGGCGTCACTCTCGGGGTCAATATCGTCCCGCAGACCTGGACCCTCACCATGCTCGACGATGACGGCAATTTCGAATTGACCGGCAGCGTCACCGGCAAGGACGGCCGGGGCAACGCCTTCAAGGAGTTCGTCAGCGATTCAGGCCAGATCCTCATGGACCCCGCCGAATGGCGGCGCGCCGAGCGCAACAAGCGGGGCGACCAATGGAGTTGGAACGTCGTCCGATCCGCCTTGGCCGAGGTCGATCTCCTGGGCGGCCGCACTGAAAAGGTTCGGATCACCATCGCAGCCAACCTGCCCAACGGCGAACACCAGGTCGAACTTGCGCCCATTGGCTCCGGTGAGATCCAGGTGGAGGCGTTCGACGTCTTCACCCCGCCTCTGAAATAGCCGTTCTCCGTCGCCGTCGCGGGAACAAACCATTGCCGCCGCGCGTCAACTTCTGCAAGCTCACCCGCCGTGAACGCGGATTCGCCATATTCTTTTTCGAGAGACCCGGGAGGCATCTCCCAGGGGCGCGCGTTCGTGATTTCCATCCTCATTCACGCCCTGCTCTTCCTGATCGGCGACAATATGCCCGACCGGAAGCCCGATGAGAAAGAGAAGGCCAAGGCCGCTGAACTCAAGGAACCCAAGATGGTCACCATCGAGTTCGAGGTCGAGGACGCCCGCCCCCCCGAACCAGAGCCTCCGGACGTTCCATTGGAGTTCGTCTGGGTGGATCCCTCCACCGCAACCAAGACCGAGCCGCCGAAAGACACCAAGCGCTTCTCCTTCGCCAACACGAAGGCCTCCGACGACTCCCCGGAGATCGACAAGGGCGAAGCCAGGATCGACGGCATCCAGGACAAGGTTCTGCAAACCTACAACGCGCCGAAAGACAAACCCATGCCCTTGAAACCGTTGCTCAACAAGCCCGAAGCCAAACCCGAGCAACCCAAGGAACAGCCCAAGGACTTCGCCAAGGCTCCCGCGACCCCCAAACCGGAGCCGAAGCCCAAACCGGAACCCAACCCCACGGCTCTCGCCAAGAAGAGCGAGCAAG
>Ga0181588_10005193_pt1 | contig 10517 bp, 6 predicted proteins | sample 071ome_26_FD_148607 | JGI IMG/M metagenome (GOLD analysis project Ga0181588, IMG submission 148607) | Coastal salt marsh microbial communities from the Groves Creek Marsh, Skidaway Island, Georgia - 071409BT metaG (spades assembly) | ecosystem: Environmental > Aquatic > Marine > Intertidal zone...
TGAGGCCTGTGTGTGGCCATTCTTGGCTCGATAGTTACAATCAGAATTCATCCCCTTTGTATCGATGGCAGTATTTCGACACATTCTCCCTGCTGTACTTCTCAGCGTAGCCCTGTTGGCACAGGGCAAAGAGGCGCCTTTCTCAGACGAGACCAAGACCGGCTTGGCACGACTGGTTCAATTAGCTTATACAAACTCCCTGCCGTCGTACGATTTTCGAGCGTATACCTTGCTGACGAAAAATGCTGCTGAGATCTCGCGGGTTCGACGTGACGTGGTGGAATTGCATAGTGAGTTGCTGGGCGCGGCCGATCCGAATGTTCTGGTTGAGGACTACGTGGCAGGCTTGCTGAGTGATGAATCAATCCAAGGCGGAACGAATCGCTATACACAACGATTTCGAAAATCAGGCCCCATGTACCGGGTCGATATGGCGAAAGGGCTTAGCAGCGCTCAGGCTGAGCATTTGTATCGCACATACGTTAATTCGGATTTCGAGCAGTCAGAGGACGCGACCAACTTCCACATGAGCTACCCGTGGAAAACCCTAACGATAAAAGGGTTGGAAAGCGGTCCTGTGCGGGAAAATGCCCTATGGCGCGCGTTCGCAATGCACGAACTTGTCGGTGGCATGTTTCTGTATTGGACGGTTGACCAAGTGAAAGCTCGCAAAGTGGCGCGCTCGGATGTCTCGAAGTTGGAGTTTTCGGATCGGTTAACGTTCGATTCAGAGAGGGTGGAGAGCTTGATCGATGGGAAGCACAAGTTGATACGTCCTCGTGTCAGTTCTCTGACGGCATCGGGCAGTACGCTGATTGAGTTCGATGCAATCAACAGCGATGTTCCGAACGGAGAGAAGACTACGATGGTTCAGCTTGTTTGTGACGGGCGGGATTTTACGAAGATCTATTTTTCTGGAATATGGACGAAAACATCCGGGTGGAATCTGGATGCCTTTGCCCTGCGGAGCTTCGACGAGCAATCCGGACAAGTGCGGGGATTCGCGTTTCTGAAGCGAATGAATTCTCGAAAGGAGAAATTCAGGGTTGCTCAGATTCTCGATTCTGATCTTGCCACACCTCCGCCGCCTGCCGTTTTTCAACCCACTATTCCGGAAGGGTGGTCGCTCATTGACCGAAGGGGTGAGTTCGTTCGAGAATACAAGAATGGTGAACTTGTGTTCGAAGTGAAGAAGGACACGGTCGAGTCAGGCGGCAGTCTGCCGGAGGCGAATGCGTTTCGGATTCTGTTTCCGATGGTGTCCGGATTGTTCCTTTTCTGGCTTGCGATTAAGGCGGTTCGACGTCAAGCCAACGCCCGGTAGGGCTGCGTTGCATCGCAGTCCATTTCGGACCGTCGGGCGTTCAATGTGCTCGACGTGGTTGCTCTTCACGACTATGCGGGGACTTGTTCCACTGGCCCATGGGTTTGTTGGGCTTGTCCTTGCGCGTTTTGACGTTGAACGTTCGCATTGAGTCATCAATCAAACACCGAGGCCGGTCTCGGCATCGAAGGCCTGCACGGCGAGGAGGGGGCAGGGGCTTTCGCGGAGGACGCGTTCGGTGGCGCTGCCGCGGATCATATCGAGGAAGCCCTGGTGGCCGGCGGTGGCCATGACGATGAGATCGGGTTCCAGCTCCCTGGCTGTGGCCAGGATCTCCTGCACCGGGTCGCCGGCGCGGGTCATGCGCTGGCAGAGCCAGCCGGATGTCTCCGGCAGTGTGACGCGCGGCGTCTCGTCGGAGTCCTCGTTGGCGACATGCACGGTGGTCAATTCCAAGGCCGGGGCGTCCAGCGCGTTCGCGAAGGCGACGGCGGCGTCGATGGCGGCTTGCGGATGGGGCAGGAGGTCGACTGGCACGAGGATATGGCGAAGCTTCAGATCGCCCGTTTCGCGGGAGACAAACCCCTCGCTGTCCCGGGGGACGAAGAGCGTCAACTCGCCGCTGCGGCGGGCGATCTTCTCGGCGAGGTTGCGATGAAGCCAGCGGTCGAAGCCCTGCCGTTGATGGGTCGCGAGGACGATCAGGTCGAAGCAATGGCGTTGGACGAAGTCGAGAATGGTCCGGACCGGGTCGGAGCCGGCGATCTCCACCTTGAAATTGTCGAGTCCGCCGGACTTGAGGGCTGCCTCCGGTTGGGCGGTATTGCCGTCGACGCCCCAGTGTTTCAGGGTGTCGCGGACATGCGGGAAGTCGGCCCAATACGATTTCTCCATGGGTTCGCGGACGTGCAGGAGGCAGAGTTCGGCGCTGAGGGCATGGGCGATCTTGAGGGCGTGGGCAAAGGCTGTTTCGTCGCCTTCCGAGAAATCGGAGGGATGAAACACGGAGTTGATGAGGAAGTCGTTCTGATCCATGGCGATTTCGTTCAGCGGTAAATGAGAATCCAGGCGCAGAGGCCGGTCGTCGTTGCCCAGATGGCGGCCTCCATCAGGCGGTAGAGCGTCCCGGAGCGCGATTGCGAGCCGACGAGGAAGAGCAGCAAACCGGCGCCGGCAAAGGTGAGGGCGAAGGTCTGGTTTTTCGCCGGGGGAAACCAGTAACCGATGACGAGGAAGGGAATCGAGCACACGAGGCCCAGCGCGGCGCCGATGCCGAGCGCGCCGGCGCACTCGACCAACAGATTGAGGTTGCGCAAGCGCTCCAGGGCAGCCCGCTCGCAGCGCCCGGCCGCCCAGACCAGGAGTCCGACCGAAGGCAACAGGAACAAGGCAGCCTCGGCGGCGCATTGCAACAGCCGGGTCCGATAGGTCAGGTCGTCGTAGCCCGTCACATGCCACGTCGTGCCGTAGGCGCCGACAACGTAGGCGATCAGGTGCGCGAGGGCGCAGAGGGCAATGCGCGCGAAGGTTCTCTTGGCGGTCATGGTTTGGTTTCCCGGAAGCCCGGATGAGGCGGGACCATTAGCGGCGGAAAGCCGCGCGAGTTCAAGCCGGCATTGCGCGAAGCGCGGATATCCCTGTCCGCGTGTCTTTGCCTTGGCGCCGGCGGACAGGAATGTCCGCGTTCCGGGTCTTCAGTTCACGAAGGTCGCCTCGTTGGTCTGCAGCAGCGCGTGGGCGAACTTCTGCCAGGCGTCGGGCTCGGCGCGTTGGTCCTTCTTCTGGTCCGCATTCTCGGGGGGCAGGTCGAAGGACTTGGCGGCGGCGATGAACTTGTTGCCCAGCTCCATGTCCTGGTCATCGGGGGGGCGTTGATAGATCAGCTTGTAGAGGAAGCGGATCCGCTCGTCCTGTTTCTCGAGCGCCTTGAAGTCCTCGCGGGAGGTGAGCTTGTTGGCCAGTTCGACGACGAGGGGACTGTTCATCATGAACAGGGCCTGCTGCGGAATGGTCGTGTCGTAGCGGCGGCCGGAAGTCATGTCGGGGTCCGCGAAATCGAAGTCGTTCAGGACGACGGAGAGGTTGCCGCGGTCGATCTTGGCGTAGATGGTGCGGCGGCGGGAGCGCTCGTCCGTCAGGTTGAAGGGCTTGCCGCCGACGGTGCGATCGAGCGTGCCGCCGATGGCGAGCAACGAGTCGCGCATGACCTCGAATTCGAGCCGCCGCAGGTTCTGCCGCCAGAGCAGTTTGTTCGAGGGGTCGATCTGGGCGTAGCGGGGATTGTCATTGCTGCTTTGGCGGTAGGTGTTGGAAAGGACGATCTTGCGGATGAGCCGCTTGATGGACCAGCCGTTGTCCATGAAGCTGCTGGCGAGGTGATCGATCAGGAAGGGATGGGTCGGCGGATCGGACATGACGCCGAGGTCGTCCGGGGTGGGCACGAAGCCGACGCCGAAGAGGTGTTGCCAAACGCGGTTGACCATCACGCGGGCGGTGAGGGGGTTGTCTCGGTTGGCGATGTCGAAGGCGAGTTGCAGTCGGCCGCTCTGGTTCGGGGGGTAGGGCTTGCGCTGGTCGCCCTTGATGATGCGGATGTATTGGCGGGGGACGACCTCGCCTTTCTCTCGGGCATTGCCGCGGATGAAGATCGGGGAGTCGGTGATGCTCTTCTTGTCGCGCACGATCATGGCCCGCGGCGGCGCGCCGGGATGGCTGGCTTCGAGCTCGGCGATGCGCGACTTGAGCTGCACTTCGCGGCCTTCGAGGCGGCGGGAGAGCACGCGTCCGTCGCGGAGGCGCTCGAAGGGGTGTTTGGCGGCGTCCGTGGAGCGGTCGACCATGTAGCCGATGCCGCGCAGCGCGGAGTAGCTGGGATCCATCAACCGTCGTGAGCCCATCTTGCGGGCGGTTTCGTGGGCCTCTTCGGCGGCGTTGAACAGGGAGGCGTAGACGGACACGACCTGGCTCATGCTGGAAGGCACGCCGCGAAAGGCCCGCTTGACCCGCGCGTTCACGCTCTTACTCTTCTGAAGATCGAGCACAATCTTGCGCGCCGCGGCCGGGAAGCCGTGTTTTCCGGCGGCGTCGCGGAACCGGTGGAACGGGCTGAAGATTGTGTAGAGGGGGCTGCGGCGGTTGTTGCCCTCGTTGAGGACGCGGGTCCAGAATTGGCCCATCCAGCGGCGGTCGTTGAAGTTCAACTTGTTCTGCTCGAGAATCTCGGTGAAGCGGTCGCGGTCGCGGGCGCCGTTGCTCTCGGCGTAGGCGAACATGAAGACCTGCGCCTTCTTGCGGCACTTGGCCAGCCAGTCGTTGACCTCGTCAGCATAGAACTTCTCCAGGGCGGCCTGGCGTTTCTCATACTCGGCCGCGTAGGCCTTGAACTCCTTGGTTGCGGTGTCGGGCCGGCCCATCAGGGGATACTTGCGGAACTCGTCCGGCTCCTCGCAACTCGCGAAGACGCCGCGCAGGCTGTAGTAGTCCTCCTGCGGCACGGGGTCGAACTTGTGATCGTGGCAGCGCGCGCAGGAGACCGTCAGTCCCTGGAAGGCCTTGGTGACGGTGTCGATCCGGTCATTGATGATCTCCTCGGTCGCTCCGCCGAAGCGGTTGCCCAGGGTGAGGAATCCCAGCGCGGCGATGGCGTCCTGTTGGGCCTGTCCCCGCATCAGCATGTAGTCGCCGGCGATCTGCTCCTTGATGAACTGGTCGTAGGGCTTGTCCTCGTTCAGCGCCCGGACGACCCAGTCGCGGTAGACCCAGGAGTAGGGATAGATGTAGACGGAGGTTCGCCGCGCGTCGCCCTTGGTGTCGGCGTAGCGGGCGACATCGAGCCAGTGCCGGCCCCAGCGTTCGCCGAAGTGCTTGGAGTCGAGCAGGCGGTCGACGACCTTCTCGAAGGCTTGGGGGGAGTCGTCGGCGACGAAGGCTTCGACTTCTTCCGGGGTGGACGGCAAGCCGATGAGATCGAAGGTCGCGCGGCGGATGAGCGTGCGTTTGTCGGCCGGTTCCTGTGGTTTCAGATCGGCCTGTTCGAGGCGGGCGAGGATGTAGCCGTCGAGTTCGTCGCGGACCCAGTCGCGCTGGGATACGGCGGGCATGACCGGCTTGTGCACGGGTTTGAAGGCCCAGTGGTTGACGACTTTCTTTGCGTAGCCCCATTCGCCCTCGAGGCTGCCGCCGGAGCCTCCGACCCCGGCCACGCCGCTGACCTGCATCGGGCTCGGGTAGGGCGCGCCCATGAGCACCCACTGCTTGAAGGCCCAGACCTCCTGGTCGTCGAGCTTCTTGTGGTTGGGCGGCATCTGGAGATCGTCGTCATAGTATTCGACCGAGCGGATCAGCAGGCTTTGTTCGGGGCGTCCGGGCACGACGGCGGGGCCGGTGTCGCCGCCTTTCATCAATCCCTCCCGCGTGTCGAGCTCGAGGCCGCCCTTGACCTTGTTCTGCTTCACGCTGTGGCAGCGGTAGCATTCCTGCGCGAGGATGGGCCTGACCTTGCTCTCGAAGAATTCGATCTTGGCCTTGGAGAGGTCCCGGGCGGAGGCGCCCGGCAGCGCGAGGGCGATGATGGCGGCGGATAGGATGGATCGTTTCATGGCGCGATGATGGCGTTGAGGCGTTCGGGGAGGACGCTTCAGGCGATGATGTTCCTAGCGGTTGATCCCGCACGCGGCCTTCCGCCCGGACGCCATGCTTCGGCGAGACGGGGGCGGCGACGCCAATCACGGTTCAATGGCAGCATCCGTTTGGCGGGATCTGGTCGCCATGCAGGAATTGTGCGAAAGCGCCCCATCCTTGCGTCGGGGAGAAGGGTTGTAGCGGACCCTTTGGCTCCCAGGAGCGCGAAAGAACTGGGAAGGGGAGCGTGCGACTGGGGGAACCAGAACGGCCTCGGGGCTCCGCCCGATGCCCATGCAATTGACGTGCATTGGTCCGGCCATGCTGTAGAAACGAGTCATGACTGTCAGAATCCTCCTGTTGTGCTCCTGTGTCCTCGGCGGCGTTGCTTCGGCCCAAGTGAAGGACGGCGAGTTCCCCGTGCATTCAAACCTCCGCGTTGGCGTGGCCAAGGCGGAGATCACGCCTTCGAAGGTTGCCGGCATCGAGACCATCGGGCATCGCCGTGTGGTGACCGGCCTGCGCGATCCTTTGCGGGCGGGCGTCCTGATCCTGGATGACGGGGAGACCCGCGCCGCGATCGTCACGCTGGACCTGATCAACGCCTACGACCTGATGGTCAAACTCGTGCGGGAAAAGGTTGAGGCCGCGGCCGGTGTTCCCGCCGCCAATGTCATGGTCACCGCCTCGCACAATCATTCCGGCCCTCCCTGCGAGGAGGACTCACCCTACGTTCGCGAGGTGGCGGACAAGGTCGGCAAGGCGGCGAGGGAGGCCGCGGCGAACATGCGCAAGGCGACCATCGGCTACGGCGAGGATGAAATCAGCTTCAACATCAACCGGCGAAAGGTCATTGACGGCCGCGCGGTGGTGTCACTCAACCCGGACGGCCCGAACGATCCGCGCGTCAAGGTCCTGCGGTTCGATGACGGCCGTTCGCTCACGCCCATGGCGGTGGTGATGCACGCTGTCTGTCATCCCTGCTTCTTCACCTGGGGCGACAAGGGAACCCAGCCCTACGCCAAGGGCTATCCGAAGATGAGCGCGGACTTTCCCGGCGACGCGCAGACCTTTGTCGAAGCGAACTACAGCGACGGCACGAGCGCCCTGTTCCTTCAGGGATGCGGCGGCGACATCCGGCCCAACCTCCCGGGTTACCCATATCGCTGCGCCGACGAGGCCGACATGCAGTGGGCCGGACGCGGGTTGGGAAGCGCGGTGATTCGGACGCTGGCGGACGGAGTGCGCCGCGAGAAACTGCGCGAACGCCCGAGCTACTATCCCATCCGGGTGGCCAGCGCCGTGGTCGAGTTGCCCGGCAAGGAGGCCATGCTCGACGCTGAACTGATGGCCATGAAGGTCGGGCCCTACCTGTTCCTCTGCATGCCCGGCGAACCCATGGTGGAGTACGGCTTCGCCATCGAGAAAGCCATTGGTCCGCGCGCGACGCCCATCGTGGTCGGCTACGCGAACGGCGCGCTCGGGTACATTGCGACGACGGACTCCTACGAGGTCGGCGGTTATGAACCGAATCGGTCGCCGCTATCACCCACGGCCGAGCCGGTCATCCTTCGCGAACTCGGCCGCCTGGCGGACAAGGTCATCGGCGACGTCTTCGAATCGTTCTCCAAGCATCCGGAGGACGTGAAAAAACGCCAGGCCGAGGAGAAGGCGCGATTGAAGAAGGACCGCAACTAGATCGACGACGGTCCCACCCGGGGGGCGATCGGTCCGACGCCCCTGGATGCCGGCGCCGTTGCGCCAGATGGGCGGACGACGCGAGGATTTGAGTTGCAGTTTCCACAACGCTGCTCTCGTCGGCCATTTCAGGCTCGTGCGCCGCTTCGTCGATCCTGTAGAAGTTTCACCATGGCATTCCGAAAGTTTATCCGTGCGGCGTTGGGGCTTGTTTCGACGTTCTTGTTGAGCGGAGCCCAAGGGGCGGACCCTGATTGGGGCAACCCTGCGGGCGCGCATCGACTTCATTCCCGGGCCCAATTCATGGAAGGCCTGCCAATGGGCCCCTTCGCCAACCTGCCCAATGGCGATCTGTTCACTGTCGAGGACGCGGCGAACGCACAGCATGGGATGATCTCCTCCGACGATGGCAAGACCTGGAGGAAGTATCCGATCTTTGCTGATCCCGCCAGATTCCGCATCAGCTACGAGCGCGCATTGACGGTGACGCGGGAAGGGGTCGTCATCGTGTCCTTCATGAACCTGGTCGAACGGACGGGGTGGAATTGGCGGCCGGAGATTCACGACTCACCCGGGGCCCGCCTGCCCAATTATGTGGTTCGCAGCCTTGATGGCGGTCGCACTTGGGAGGCGCCGCAGAAGTTGCACGACGATTGGACGGGCGCGGTTCGCGACATGATCGAGCTGGCCGATGGTTCGATTGTGTTCACCAGTCAGATGATGCTGCACCAGCCGGGTCGGCACGCCGTGCTGACCTATGCGTCCAAAGACCAGGGAGCCACCTGGCGGCGCAGCAACATCATCGATCTCGGCGGCATGGGGCACCACGACGGGGCCATCGAGGCCAGCCTTGTCCAGCGACGCGACCAAAGCCTGTGGATGTTGATGCGAACCAACTGGGGCCGACTTTGGCAATGCGACTCGATCGATGGCGGCCTCACCTGGAGGCCGATCGGCCCGACGCTCCTGGATGCCAGCGCCGCGCCGCCCATTCTGGAACGCCTCGCCAGCGGAAGGCTCTTCCTTGCGTGGAACCGCTTCCACTGGCAGGGAACCAACGACTACCCGGCCGCCGGTGGCGACGGCCAGTGGTCCGGCACGCGGACGTCCAATAATCGCCAGGAAATGTCGATTGCCTTCTCGGACGACGACGGCCGCAGTTGGAGCGAACCGCAGATCATCGCCACCGTCATTCCCAACGAGGATGGAACCTATCCGCGCAAGGAACTGAGTTACCCCTATGTTTTTGAGCGTCGACCTGGCGAGATTTGGCTTACTGCCTGGCGGTTCGGCGGTTTCCGCGCGCGGCTTTTCGAGAAGGACTTTGTGAAGTGATGCGGCGGCCTGCGATTGCAGGCGGGTCGTAACTGCTTTCGCGAGAGACTGTGTGAAAACGCAGTTGAATCGTTGCGCACGAGGCACGAGGCTCACTTGTCAACGACTTACGAACGAGAATGAGCCTCCTCAACCCGGCTTCCGTAAGAATGGCTTGTTGACCGTCCCGGTCCGCCGCCGCATGAATGATTCATGCGCATAGCCCTCGGCATCCTTTCACTTGTTTGCCTTCTCATTCCCCCTGCAACCAAAGCGGCCGAATCGCCGTGGTTGGCCGGGGTGGCGCAAACCAAGATCACTCCGGATGGGACGTACTGGATGGGCGGTTACGCCTCGCGCAAGAAGCCGTCCGAGGGCACGGATCTGGACCTGTGGGCCAAGGCGCTCGTGTTGCAGGACGCGAAGGGCGAGATCGTGGTCTTCGTGACGCTCGACCTGCTCGTGGTCGCGCCGCAAATCTCCGAGGCCGTTCTCAAGGGAGTGAAGACTCGCTTCGAACTCGATCCCAAGAACGTGTTCTTGAATTGCTCGCACACGCATTGCGGCCCGGAGCTGCGCCTGTATCGCGAGACATTGCACGACATTCCCCAACCCATGGTCGTCAAGATGCGCGACTACGTGGGCTGGTTGAACGCGCGCCTGCTCGACCTGATCGGGGAAGCCATCAGCGATCTGCGGCCCGCCGAACTCAGCGTCTCCCAGGATGAAGCGGGCTTTGCGGTCAATCGTCGCGAGAACCGCGGCAAGGACCTGATCGAGCGCACGGCCGCGGGAACCTTGAAAGGCCCGGTCGATCACCATGTGCCGGTCCTGCGCGTGATCGATCAGCGGGCGGACAGGACCAGGGCGATCCTCTTCGGCTACGCCTGCCACAACACGATCATGAGCTTCTTCAAGACCTCGGGCGACTACGCGGGCTATGCGCAGAAGTTTCTGGAGGAAGATCATCCGGGCGCCGTCGCCCTGTTCGTGATGGGCGCGGGCGGCGACCAGAATCCCAATCCAAGGCGCCAGGAGGAGCATTTGGCGCTGCATGGTCGCGCCTTGGCGGACGCGGTCAATCGCGCGCTGCAGAAGCCGCAGAAAGAGGTCGGCAGCGGGTTGCAGGTTTCCCGGGTCTCGGCGCCATTGGCATTCCAACCGCCGCCGAACAAGGCGGACCTGGAGAAGCAGCTCAACGACCGGAATCAGTACAAGCGTTGGAAGGCGCGCCTGCTTCTCGGTCGGATCAACGCCGGAATCGAACCCGCCAGCGCCTACGATCTCCCGGTGCAGGCGGTGCGGTTGGGCAATGAGGTTCTCATGCTGGCGATGGGCGGCGAGGTCGTGGTTGATTACTCCCTCCGCTTCAAACGCGAGTTTGCCGGGAGCGGTCCGACGAAACCGATGCTCTGGTTCGCCGGTTATACGGGCTACGTGTCGTTCTATCTTCCTTCGCTTCGGGTCTTGAAGGAAGGCGGCTACGAAGGCGGGCAACACATGGTCTACACGCAGTTCACCGGCCCGTTCGAGGAGGACGTGGAAGAACGCGTTTTCTCAG
>Ga0181588_10005196_pt1 | contig 10513 bp, 10 predicted proteins | sample 071ome_26_FD_148607 | JGI IMG/M metagenome (GOLD analysis project Ga0181588, IMG submission 148607) | Coastal salt marsh microbial communities from the Groves Creek Marsh, Skidaway Island, Georgia - 071409BT metaG (spades assembly) | ecosystem: Environmental > Aquatic > Marine > Intertidal zone...
CGGACAGCTCCTACCGACCGGATCGGCACATCGTAGAGGATCAGCGCAACGCCCTCATCCGGGAGGCCATCGAGCAGTTACCCGAGAAGTATCACCGCGTGATTGTGATGCGCCACCAGCAGGAGAAGTCCTACGAAGAAATTGCCGCGGAGCTGGACCTTCCATTGGGCACGGTAAAAGCGCATATTTTCCGTGCAAGGGGCCTACTTTACAAGCACCTGCGTGACAAGCGGCACATGATGTAGACCTGATCAGACGGGTCCGATCAGTGTCTTGATAGCTTCTCTCCCCATGGCTCTCAGGAGCGCAATATTCGCTGCGGGAATGCTCTCGATATCCGGATGGCTTTCCACGGCCCGCGTGATGTCCGCCTCCCGGATCAAATGCAGCATCGGATAGGGTGATCGGTTGGTCATGTTGGACACGTCATCCGCAGTGGTTCCTTCGAATTGATAGTCCGGGTGAAAGCTGGCAATCTGAATGATGCCCTCGAGGCCCATGCCAGTCACCGTCTGGTCGGCTATCTCCAGGAAATCGAGATACGCTTCGAACGCCGTGAGAGCACGCGGGTGAATGAGCAGCGTCGTGCCAATATTCTCATCGGTCGAAAGGCGCTCCAGTTCCGCCTCCAGAACGGGGATGAGATCCAATGCCGAACCGGCCTCAGAGACATGGAAACGAACGCGGTCCCGCACCAACTCGTGATGTGCAAAGGGGCATAGACCCAGTCCTATGACGAATTTCTCTACCCAGTAACGGGTCGCCGTCAGAAACACATCATTTTTGGAGACAGAGGCCTTCATGCGACAACCAACCCTGCGGGTATCCGGCGGTTTCCTGTGCGTTGGCGTTACCTGCGTAAGGGAGCCCAAATGCTCTGAATACGGTTAAATTGTATCTTCAAGCACGCCTTACCATTATCCCGTTTGTCGTATGAAACGTTTTCTGCCACTTCTCCTCGGCATACTCCTCCTGGGATGCGACTCCATGGAGGATGGTGCTGAGGATACCACGCTCGAAGCCCGGACGATCTTCACCAGCACATCGCTGGCGACGGGCGGAGCCTCTTCCGCGGCCAAATCGGACGTTTCGAACACCTTTTTGACGCCTACGAATGTGTCGGGAGAGGTCGTTTCGTTGCTCTTTGCTATTTCCGGTGTGCCCGATGAGGGTATTGTCATCTTTGGCGATGCGCGCCCGGATATTGCGCCTGCAAATTCGACAACGTTTGCCTTCGATTTCGCAGAGCAGCTTGCCATCGTATCCACACCATCATGGGACACGACCCGTCCAGGTGGTCAGTCCGAGCATATGGCGCTTATTTTCGCTCACCTTGACCTTACGTTCGAGGTGGACAGCCAGGTCCATGTCACGCGCGTCGCGCTGGTGTCGAATAACGGCATGCAGCGTGGAGACAAGTTGATGGAGATGGGCTCAGGCTTCGAGTGGTACGATCTCGATACGGGTACATTCACTGCGACGCGCCCAAGCAATCCGGCAAGGGTACCGGATATCGAGAATTTTTTCGACAGTATTCGTCCGAATATGGTGTTTTACCCGTTCAACGCCTTCATGACGAATCCGCCATTGTCGCTTCTTACGGTCGACCTGTTGGCGGCAATCGGTCTCGATATCGTGCTGGACTTCAATGTCCTGGACATGATAGCCTTGGAAGGGGTCACATCCACAGCCGGATTGACGGCGGAGGACGTCATACAGAATCTGACGTTCAGACAGGTTCTGGGTGGGCTTGGGAATTCGGGGATCGAAGTGGACGCCACGGCCACGATCGTCCAGTAGGCTGCGAGTGGGTTGCATCCGGGGATGGCGCAGTATTGCCTCCGACGTCATCCGTATCACAATGTCGTTTTTATCGAGGTCATGTCAGGGGATCTGACGCCATGAAAGCCCGTCGCTCTTCCACCCCGATTCACCGTCGGGAGGGCCGCGAAACGGTATCTTCCTGAATCCTGATACGAACACCTACGGTGCATACCGATGATTGACCGCTACACCCGCCCTGAAATGGCTGAACTCTGGAGCGAAGAGGCCCAGTTCGACGCCTGGTTGGAAGTAGAAATTGCTGCCGCCGCAGCGTGGTCCAGGCTCGGTGTCATTCCGGCAGGGGATGTTGAAAAGATCCGGGAGAAGGCATCGTTCGACGTCGCCCGGATCCATGAGATTGAAGAAACCACCCGCCACGATGTAGTGGCCTTCACCCGCGCTGTCTCCGAGTCGCTGGGCGAAGAGCGTAAGTGGGTACACTACGGGCTGACGAGTTCGGATGTGGTCGATACGGCCTGGTCGGTTCGCCTGAAGAAGGCCAATGCCCTCATTCTGAAGGAAATCGACCGCATGATTGAAGTCCTGGCGCGCCGCGCGAATGAGCATCGGCACACGCTGATGATGGGTCGTACGCACGGGATCCATGCCGAGCCGACCACCCTGGGCGCCAAGTTTGCCCTCTACTACGACGAGATGCGTCGCAACCGGCGGCGCTTTGTGGATGCGGCCGAGGGCATGCGGGTCGGAAAGGTTTCCGGTTCGGTCGGTACGTTTGCCCACCTTCCCATGGAAGTCGAGCAGTACACATGCGAAGAGCTCGGCCTGGAAGTTGCCCCGGTATCGACGCAGGTCCTGCAGCGCGATCGGCACGCCAGCTACGTGAGCGTACTTGCCCTGATCGGAGCAACCTTGGAGAAGATGGCTGTCGAAGTGCGCGGGCTGCAGAAGTCCGAGGTCCGCGAGGTCGAAGAAGCCTTTCGCAAGGGGCAGAAAGGGTCAAGCTCCATGCCGCACAAGCGCAATCCAGTCTCCAGTGAGAACATCACCGGCTGCGCTCGCCTGCTGCGCGGCTACATGGTGACGGCCTACGAGAATGTGGCCTTGTGGCACGAGCGCGACATCTCGCATTCATCTGCCGAGCGCGTCATTCTGCCGGACGCCACGACGATCCTGCACTACGCCCTGTCGCGTTTCGCCACCGTGATCGACAATCTGACGGTCTATCCGAACAACATGCAGCGCAACATGCAGCGCACGTTCGGTCTCTACAACAGTCAGCGGGTGCTGAACGCATTGATCGAAAAGGGTCTCGTGCGCGAGACGGCCTACGACATGGTGCAGCCCGTGGCCATGAAGGCGTGGGAAACCGAGCGGGCCTTCCAGGAACTGGTACTCGAGGACGAAACCATCCGGGAGCACATGTCCGAGGAAGAGATCAACGGCTGTTTTGACGACGCCTACCACCTCAAGCGCATCGACGATATCCTGGCGCGGGTTGGCCTCTAGACCATCCGCTCGTACGTCACGAAGTCGTATCCATCGCGCGGTTCGCGGTGGGTTTCTTTGTACAGGGTGCCGATCAGGTGCTTGTATTCGGGAAAAAAGACATCGCCTTCGTACTCTCCGTACACCTCCGTCAGCTCCAGCCGGTCGGCCTCCTCCAGGAACAGGTCGTAGATGGTGGCGCCGCCCGTGATGAATACGTGCTCGGCATTGGAAACGGCCTTCAATGCCTCATCAACGGAGGCGTAGACCTCCACATCGGGCCACTCGGGCCATGAGGTGGTCCGTGTAAGCACCAGATTACGCCTTCCGGGCAATGGCTTCCCCAGTTGATGCAGCAACGAATCGAAGGTGCGCTTGCCCATGAGGCAGGGCCACCCTGTTGTCAGCCGCTTGAAGTGCTTCAGGTCCTCGGGAATATGCCAGGGTAGTTCCGAGCCGTTGCCGATGACGCGGTTCGCTGCTCCGACGGCCGCAATGATGATGATCTCAGGGCGATCGGCCGCTCCCGGCACCTGTTCTCCTGGATCGCTCATACGGCCACCGGCGCCTTGATACCGGGATGGCACCGGTAGTTCACCAGTTCAAAATCCTCGTACGCGTAGTCGAAGATGGATGCGGGCTTGCGGGTGATTTTCAGCTTGCACAGCTCGTAGGGATCGCGCGAGAGTTGCTCCTCGATCTGATCGAGGTGGTTCAGGTAGATATGCGCATCGCCAATGGTGTAGACGAGTTCGCCGACCTCCAGGTCGCATTGCTGCGCTATCATGTGCGTCAGCAGGGCATACTCGGCAATGTTGAAGGGTGCTCCCAGAAAGAGGTCGTTCGAGCGCACATAGAGCTGGCAACTCAAACGACCCGGCGACTGAGCGTCGCCCGGTCCCACCCAGAACTGATAGAACATGTGGCAAGGGGGCAGCGCCATCTCGTGCAGGTCGCTCACGTTCCACGCGTTCACGATGTGGCGGCGCGAATCGGGATTGGACCGGATGCTTTCGATCACCCGCTCGATCTGGTTGATGTCCTGCCCATCGCGGCCAGCCCACGACACCCACTGCTTCCCGTAGACAGGGCCGAGGTCGCCGCTTTCATCCGCCCAGGCGTCCCAGATATGGACGTTGTTTTCTACGAGGTACTCGATGTTGGTGCCGCCTTTCAGGAACCAGAGCATTTCGATGGCCAGCCCCTTGAAGTAGACTTTCTTCGTAGTCACCAGTGGAAAGCCAGCCTGCAGGTCAAAACGCATCTGATGACCGAATACGGAGCGCGTGCCTGTCCCGGTGCGATCGGATTTCTCGATTCCGTTGTCCCGTACGTGGCGAAGGAGGTCGAGATACTGCTTCATGGGGGATTTTCGACAAGTGGGGCTTTCTGAAAGAGGCGCGAAGAGCGGAACGTTTACAATCGAACAGGAATACAGGGAATCCAGAGTCAGGTCCCTTCATCCGCCGCCGTAAGGTAATGCAAGAGCGAACGAACATCCCCCCCAATCTCCACCGTCAGCAGGGTGTCAACCACATGAATAAAGTGCTCGGCTATGCACCCATGGTGGCCGAGGCAGGTACGGCTGAGGTTTTTTTGACCGCCGAGGACTGGCACGTGGTGGCTGACACGCTTTTCCACATGGATACGCCGCGCGAAGAGCTTCCCGAGGCCATCGAGGCGTTTTCCCGATCAGAAGATGGACAAACGATCCATTTCAAGACGGCCGACCTGGCCATTGAGGTCAAGATGATCTGAGCCCGTGACCGAGGCCCGGGTCAGTTGACGGCTGCCTTCAGGTCGAACTGCGGAATGTCCACTTTGAAGCGCTCACCATGCGAGCGCTCCATGAGGTAATAGCCGCGCATGGTGCCCGTGAACGTCTGCAGCACGGAAAAGCTGTTGTACTGGTGGGCTCCTCCGGGCTCAATGACGGGCTGTTGGCCGATGACGCCTTCGCCCTCAACCTCCTGGACGTTGCCGGTTTCGTCGGTGATGAACCAGTGCCGGCGCATGAGCTGGATAGGCTCCACCCCATGATTTTCGATCCGGACAAAGTAGCCGAACACGAATTTGCGCTCCATGATGTCGGATTGCCCGTCCAGATACACCGGCCGGACCGTGACTTCGATATCGCGGGTGGTGGCGTGGTAAGGAATCATGGCGATGGGTAGGTTCGGGCCAAGTGGGCGCGTCGTTCAGGCAGGGTCCTTGAAGAGGGATACAGGTGTAAGACCGTTGTGGGCACGCTGTTCCGTGGATTCTCAGCGCTGTAATCACGCCGTATCCACGGAATCACGCCGTCTGCAGGGACGTAAGAATACCCATTTTGCGATACATTGCCCTTGTCTGATTGCGCTGAACGGTTCACATCACGGTGTCAACCGTGACGTTCATCGGACACCTCTGCTCCCATTCCGACCCGACCCACGTCATGCGTTCAAAAACAGTCGAAACCCTTCCGGAGGCCACCGTTCTTTTTGCGGGAGATTCCGGAGATGGCATGCAGCTGACCGGGACGCAGTTCACGCTGGCTACAGCGCATGCGATGAACGACCTGGCTACGTTACCGGACTTCCCGGCCGAAATCCGGGCTCCCGTCGGGACAACGTACGGTGTGTCGGGCTTTCAGCTTCATTTCGGGTCGGTGGATATCCGTACGCCCGGAGACGAGGTGGACTTGCTGGTTGCCATGAACCCGGCTGCGCTGGTCGTGAACCTGGATCGGGTGAAGTCGGGCGGCACGGTGCTGGTCAACTCGAACTCCTTCGAGAAAAAGGATCTGAATCTGGCCAACCTGGACTCGAATCCTCTGGAGGATGGCTCGCTCGATAAATACCGTGTCATTCAGGTCGAACTGACCCGCCTGACGCGCGAGACGCTCAAGGATACCGATCTGAACCAGAAGCAGATCGATCGTTCGAAAAACATGTTTGCGCTCGGTTTGGCGCTCTGGCTGTATTCTCGGCCCATCGAACCGGCACAGCGTTGGCTTGAAAGCAAGTTCGGTCGCAAACCCGAGATCCGGGATGCGAACCTGGAACTGCTCAAGAAGGGCTTTCACTTCGGGGAGACGACGGAGCAGTTCGTGACGCGCTACGAAGTGTCGCCGGCCACGCTGCCTCCCGGACGGTATCGCGCGGTGCAGGGCGTGCAGGCGCTGGCCATGGGAATTGTGGCCGCCGCCAACAAGAGTGGCCTGCCCATCACATACGGATCGTACCCGATTACGCCGGCCTCCGACCTCTTGCACGCGCTCAGCCGCTACAAGAACCACGGCATCATGACCATTCAAGCCGAAGACGAGATTGCCGCCATCGGGATGGCCATCGGGGCAAGCTTTGGGGGTGCGCTTGGTATCACGGGTACGTCCGGCCCGGGGGTCGCGTTGAAGAGCGAAGCCATGGGTCTGGCGCACATCACCGAGCTGCCGCTCGTCATTGTGAACGTGCAGCGGGGTGGTCCCTCCACAGGGCTGCCCACCAAGACCGAGCAATCGGACCTGATGCAGGCGCTCTTCGGTCGCAACGGCGATGCCCCGATGCCGGTCATTGCTGCCTCCACCCCGGGCGACTGCTTCGAGGTGGCCTACGAGGCGTGTCGCATTGCCGTCAAATACATGACGCCTGTTGTGCTCCTTTCGGACGGGTATCTGGCCAATGGCTCCGAGCCGTGGCTCATCCCTGATCCGGATGACCTTCGCGATTTCGACGTCTCGTTCGCCACGGAGACCAACGCCGAAGTCGATGGCCAGGAGGTCTTCCACGGCTACATCCGGGACGAAGGGACCCTTGCGCGCCCTTGGGCCAAGCCGGGAACGCCCGGTCTTGAGCACCGCATCGGTGGGCTTGAGAAGGCTGATGGAACGGGTAATGTGTCCTACGACGCAGCCAACCACGAGAAGATGACCCGTCTACGCGCCGAGAAAGTCGAGCGTGTTCAGCAGGACATGAAGCCCCTGGAGGTTTTTGGCGACGAAAGCGCCGATCTGCTCATTATCGGATGGGGCTCCACGCGGGGCGCGATCGAGGCCGGCGTGACCCGGGCCCTGAACGCCGGACACAAGGCTGCGGCGGTCCACCTGCGATGGGTCCATCCACTGCCGCCTGATCTGGGAGAGGTATTGAGTCGATTCGACTCCTTCCTGGTTCCGGAGCTCAACAATGGTCAGCTCGTGCGCATCCTCAGGGATCGCTTCCTGCTGCCCTTCGAGGCCATGAACAAGATTCAGGGTCGACCTTTCGGGCCGTCCGAGATTGCCAAGAAAATTGCCGAAATGGTGGGCTGACCCAAGGGTTGACTACCGCTGAGAGGACCCATGTCTGACAACGACTCCCAGAACGATCCGAACACGCCCAAAGGCCGCAAGCCGACCCTTCCGCCGGGGATGGGCACACCTGCTGCCAAGAAGCCGACCCTTCCGCCGGGGATGGGTACACCTGCTGCGAAGAAGCCGACGCTTCCGCCGGGGATGGGTAAACCTGCTGCCAAGAAGCCATCCCTTCCGCCGGGTGCTCCGTCCGGCGACGGAGCCAGCGGGCTGACGCGCGCCGACTTTGCCTCCGATCAGGATGTGCGCTGGTGCCCCGGTTGCGGGGACTACGCCATCCTGGCCACCGTCCAGCGCCTCATGCCCGAACTGGGTGTGCCACGCGAGAATGTGGTGTTCATTTCGGGGATCGGGTGCTCGAGTCGCTTCCCCTACTACATGAACACCTACGGTATGCACTCCATCCACGGACGTGCGCCCACCGTGGCTACCGGGCTCAAGGCCTCCCGCCCGGACCTGGATGTCTGGATGATTACGGGTGATGGAGACAGTCTCTCGATCGGTGGCAACCATATCATCCACATCATGCGGCGCAACGTGGATCTGCAGATCATCATGTTCAACAACCAGATCTACGGGCTGACCAAAGGGCAGTACTCCCCCACGTCCGAGGTAGGCAAGGTGACGAAGTCCACGCCCTTCGGATCGATTGATCATCCCTTCAACCCGATTGCGCTGGTGTTGGGGGCTGATGCTGCATTCGCTGCCCGCACCATGGATCGCGATCCGAAACACATGAAGGACATCCTGAAGCGGGCCCACGACTTCAAGGGTACGGGCTTTGTGGAGGTGTACCAGAACTGCAACATCTTCAACGATGGCGCCTTTTTTGATTTCACGGAGAAGGCCACCAAGTCGGACCGAGCCGTGTTCTTCGAGCACGGCAAACCCCTTGTGTATGCCGGCGGCACGAAGGGGCTGCGTCTGGACGGCTTCAACCTGAAGAGCATCGACCTCGATGAAGGAAGCTGGGGCACGGACGACTGCCTGGTCTATGACGAGACCTCGCTCGAACTGGCCACCATTCTGGCTCGTGTCTATTGGCACGACGAACTGCCGCAGCCCTTTGGTGTATTCTACCGCGAGGAGCGCCCGACCTACGATGCGCAGGTCAACGAGCAGGTGCAGTCCGTGATCGAGGCGCGAGGAAAGGGCTCCCTGGCCGATTTGTTGGCCGAAGGGGATACCTGGGTGGTCCAATAGGTTCAGGCGGCGTCTGCCTGTTGGCTCCCAACCTGCACCGCAGGTGGCTTCTGGATTGAACGAATCTTCTTGAACCCCCAGAGGGCATTTCGTATCTTTCTTGGCTCACCGGACTTCCGGTTCCCGTTAACCCAACAGCCACCCCAACGGCTCCACAAGCACCTGGGCAGTAATCCAGCCTGCGCCGTGAGGATATCAGCATGAAAAAGGACATCCATCCCGAATACCAGACCGTGACCGTCAAACTGGCCGACGGCACCGAATTCCAGACGCGTTCGACGATGTCGTCTGACACGTACGTTTCGGAAGTGGATTCGACGAACCACCCGTTTTATACCGGCAAGCGTCAGTTTGTTGACACCGCTGGTCGCGTGGAGAAATTCAATCGCCGCTACGGCAAAAAAGCGGCTGCGACCGAGGAATAACCGGTCGGATCGTCGGGGTTTCCCGCCGATGGCAATGTGTGTGCCCAAGGGCACGCGGGGCGGGACGCCGGACGGCGTCCCGCTTTTTTTGTATCGTCCGTTTTCACGGACACAAGGCACATGCACGCAGTTGACTACATACGGGCCAAGAGGGATGGCAGGCATCTGAACGATGCCCAATGGCACGACCTGATCGATCGGTATACCCGCGGTGATATCCCGGATTATCAGATGGCGGCCTTCCTGATGGCAGCCTTCCTCAATGGCATGTCCGATGCCGAGATGGTGGCCCTGACGCATGCCATGCTGCACTCGGGTCTCGTGCTGGATCTCTCGGACCTTCCGGGCCGGAAAGTGGACAAACATTCGACCGGTGGGGTAGGCGATAAGGTATCCATCCCGCTGGCCCCCATCGTGGCCGCCTGCGGCGTTCCTGTCCCGATGATTTCAGGACGAGGTCTGGGCCACACGGGCGGCACGCTGGATAAACTGGAATCCATTCCCGGCTTTTCGACGTCGCTGTCCATTGCCGAGTACCGGAAACAGTTGGCGGAGATTGGATTGGTGATGATCGGCCAGACGGACGACATCGCTCCGGCGGACCGGAAGCTGTATGCGCTTCGCGACGTCACATCGACCGTTGAGTTCGTGCCGTTCATTGCCGCTTCCATCCTGTCCAAGAAGTTGGCTGAGGGCATCGATGCCCTGGTGCTTGATGTCAAGTTCGGTTCGGGCGCGTTCATGCAGGCCGAGAAGGACGCCCGCTTTCTGGCGCAGACGCTGGTCGGGGTGAGTGAACGCTTCGGCAAGCCGGCCGTCGCGCTGCTGACCGATATGGACCAGCCATTGGGAAGGGCTGTGGGCAATTGGCCGGAGGTGGCTGAGTCCATTGCGCTGTTGCGCGGAGAGGCGCCTGAGGATCTTATGGAAGTGACGATGGCGCTCGCCGCCGAAATGATCGTGGCTGGCGGGAAGGCAGCCTCCCTGTTGGAAGGCACAGCCAAGGCGCAAGAAGCCATTCATTCGGGCGCCGCATGGGAGCGTTTCAGGGCCATGGTTCGGGCGCAGGGCGGAGATGTGGCTGTAGTCGATGACCCGAACGGGCGTACATCAGAAGCGATAACGGCCGACGTCCATGCGCCCGCTGATGCTGCAGGATACGTTTCCAGGATCGATGCGCTGGGCGTCGGCCGCGCCATGATTTCGCTCGGCGCCGGTCGCCGGACCAAAGAAGATGCGGTGGACCCCCTGGCCGGATGCCTGCTGATCAAGCGCCAAGGAGATG
>Ga0181588_10005219_pt1 | contig 10487 bp, 10 predicted proteins | sample 071ome_26_FD_148607 | JGI IMG/M metagenome (GOLD analysis project Ga0181588, IMG submission 148607) | Coastal salt marsh microbial communities from the Groves Creek Marsh, Skidaway Island, Georgia - 071409BT metaG (spades assembly) | ecosystem: Environmental > Aquatic > Marine > Intertidal zone...
GGGGCGCCCCCCAGAGAATCACTACGCCGCGGCCCTCGCGCCGCCGCCGAAACCCCGTATGGTGCCGGGCGCATCGCGTCGGGCGGGGTGGGAAGCGCTGGCGGAGGCGCTGGATCTCCGGGCCCTCAGCACCCGCTACCGGGAGGCCTTGGCCGCCGGGAAGGACACGCCCTCGGCGATTTTTGACGCTCTGCGCCGGGCCCAGGGCGGGCGCCGGGACTTTGCCCTGACCCCCTACCGCGCAACGGGCGAAGCCGGCGTCCTGTTGGCGGCGGCGGGCCTGGCCGTGGCAGGCGAAGATGGCTGACACCGTCGATACGGTCATCATCGGCGGTGGGGTGGTGGGCCTTGCCTGCGCCCGAGCCTTGGCCCAGGCCGGGGTCGAGGTCTGGCTGCTGGAAGCAGCGTCCTCGTTTGGGCAGGGGATTTCCAGCCGCTCCTCGGAGGTGATCCATGCGGGGCTCTACTACCCCGAAAACAGCCTGAAGGCGGCGCTCTGCTGCCGCGGACGGGAACTGCTTTACGAGTTTTGCGAAGCCCGGGGGGTCGGGCATCGCAAGCTCGGCAAGCTTATTGTCGCCCAGGAGGAGGCCGGCGCTCCCGAGCTTGAGGCCCTGAAGGCCCGGGGCGATGTCCTCGGCGTGCCAGGGCTCACGCTGCTCACGAAGGCGGAGCTTCGCGAGAAAGCCCCGGCGCTCCGGGGGAGGGCAGCCCTGTGGTCACCGGAGACGGGGATCGTGGATAGCCAGGGCCTGATGCTCGCTCTGGCCGGGGAAGCGGAGGCGGCGGGGGCGCAGCTAGTGCTGCAGACGGCCGTGACGCGCCTCGCCCTAGAAAAGGATGGCGTGGTGCTGGAAGGGTCGAGCGTCGGTGCGCCCCTGACCCTGAAGGCCCGACGATGCCTTAATGCCGCGGGCTTTGGCGCCTTCGCCTTGGCTCGGGACGTCCTCGATGGGGTGGAAGGGCCCTTTTATGCGGCGGGACATTACTTCAGCTACGGCGGGAAAGCGCCCGCGCCGTGCCTGGTGTACCCCCTTCCGGAGCCCGGAGGCCTGGGTATTCACCTCACCCTCGATCTGGGAGGGCAAGCGCGCTTCGGCCCGGACGTCGCCTGGCGGGAGTCGGAGGATTACGCCTTCACCGCCGACCGGGCGTGCTTTGCCGCTGCCATTCAAAGCTACTTTCCCGGTCTTGATCCTGAGCGCCTAAGCCCCGCTTATGTGGGGCTTCGTCCTAAGCGCGTCGGTCCGGGGCCGCCCGCCGCGGATTTTGGCTGGCAGGCCCAGCTTCTGGAGAACGGGGGAGGTCTTTTGCACTTACTCGGCATCGAATCCCCGGGGCTGACCTCAGCCCTGGCCCTGGGGGAACGGGTAGCGGCCCACTGGCAGGAGGCCTTGGCATGACCCCCTTTCGCTTGGGCGTGGTGGTGAATCCCTGGGCCGGCATCGGCGGCGCGACGGCCCTAAAGGGCTCGGACGGCGCAGCGGTACGCGCGGAGGCCCTAGCTCGGGGAGCTGAGCCCCGGGCCTCAGGGCGCATGGCCCGGGCCCTTGCGGGGCTCGTGCCCGAGGATCTCCTGGTACTTACCTGGGGCGGCGCCATGGGGGAGGAAGCGGCCACCGCGGCGGAGCTTCCCTGCACCGTGCTTGGCGCCGCGGAGGGCCCGGCGGGGGAAAGCACTGGCGCCGATACGCAGCGCGCTGTCCGGGCTCTGGTGGCTGCGGGCATTGACCTTTTGCTCTTCGCCGGGGGAGACGGCACGGCCCGGGACGTGGCTTCGGCCCTCGAGGACCTCAGGGATCCACCCTTGGTCCTTGGGGTACCCGCGGGGGTGAAGATGCACTCGGGCGTTTTCGCGGTGACGCCGGAAGGGGCCGCGGAGGTCCTCACGGGGCTGCGCACCGGCGCGCTCATTACGCGCTGCGAGGGAGAGGTGCGCGATATCGACGAAGCCGCTTTCCGCGAGGGCGTGGTGAAGACCCGCTTCTACGGGGCCTTGGCGGTCCCCGGGGCGCCGCGCTGGGTGCAGGCCACGAAGATCAGCGGCCGGGAGCAGGAGTCCCTCGTGCTCGAGGAGATCGCCGCCGATATCGCCGCGCGCATGGATCGCAGCGGCGACACGCTCTGGGTCCTAGGGCCTGGGAGTACGACGGCGGCCATCGCAGCTCATCTCGGAGCGGAGAAAACCCTTCTCGGCGTAGACGTGTTTCAGCACGGCGCCTGTATCGCTGAGGACGTCACCGGGGAAGCCCTCTTAGCGCTGTGTGAAGGGAAGGCCGTGGCGCTCGTGGTGACGGCCATTAGCGGCCAGGGCCATATCTTCGGCCGGGGCAATCAGCAGCTGTCCCCGGCCTTCCTGCGCCGCCTGGGCCCGGAGCAGTGGCACATCGTAGCGACCCGCAGCAAGCTTTTGACCCTTGAGGGGCGCCCCCTGCAGGTGGATACGGGGGACCCGGCCCTAGATCGGGCGCTCTCCGGCTATCGCCCGGTGATCACGGGCTTCGAAGATGAGGTGGTCTACGCCGTCGGCGCGCAGCCCTAACGATGATGCCGGGCGAGGAAACGCTCAAAGCGCCCCAGGGCGTCCCGCAGCTCTTCCTGCCGGGGTAGGAACACCCAGCGTTGGTGCTGGCGGTCGGGCAAATTGAAGGCCGTGCCCTGCACCAGCAAGAGCTTCTCCTCCGTCAGCAGATCGAGTACGAACTTCTCATCGTCTTCGATGAGGTAGTGGTCTGGATCAAGCCGCGGGAACAGATAAAGACCGCCGAGGGGCTTCACGCAGCTTACCCCCGGGAGGGCCGTGAGGGCGTCATAGGCGAGCGCCCGCTGCTCGTAAAGGGCGCCGCCGGGGCATACGAGATCGTTGATGCTCTGATAGCCCCCGAGGGCCCCCTGCACCGCGTGCTGCGTGGGGACGTTGGCGCAGAGGCGCATGGAGGCAAGGATTTCCAGCCCCTCCAGGTAATCCCGGGCGCCCCGAAGATTCCCCGAGCACACCATCCACCCCGTGCGAAAGCCTGCGGCGCGGTAGTTCTTCGAAAGGCCTCCGAAGGTGAGCACGAGGGCCTCTTCCGTGACCGAGGCGAGGGGCACGTGCACGGCGCCATCGTAGAGAATGCGGTCGTAGATTTCGTCCGCAAAGAGCACCAGATCGTGGTGGGTAGCGAAGGTGCCGAGGGCCTCCACCATGGCACGCTCGTAGACCGCCCCCGTGGGATTGTTGGGGTTGATCACCACGAGGCCTCGGGTGCGCTCGGAGACCTTGCTCTGGAGATCGTCTAGGTCCGGCTGCCACCCCGTGCCCTCATCGCAGCGGTAGTGTATGGCCTTGCCGCCGGCAAGGGTCACCGCCGCAGTCCAGAGGGGGTAGTCCGGGGCCGGCACGAGCACCTCGTCGCCGTCGTTGATGAGGCCCTGCATGGCCATGACGATCAGTTCGGAGACGCCGTTGCCGATGAACACGTCTTCCACGTCCACGCCCCGAATGCCTTGCTGCTGGGTCCGCTGCATCACGGCCTTCCGGGCCGCGTAGAGGCCCTTGCTGTCGCAGTAGCCCTGAGCCTGAGGAAGGTTGCGGATAACGTCCTGAAGGAGCTCATCGGGGGCTTCGAAGCCGAAGGGGGCAGGGTTGCCAATATTAAGCTTAAGAACCCGATGCCCTTCTTCCTCAAGCCGCTTTGCCGCCTTCAGCACCGGGCCTCGAATGTCGTAGCAGACGGATTCGAGTTTTCTGGACTTCTTAATGCTGGCCATGGGGCGCCCCGGTGTGTTGACAGACGGCTGGGCCGAAAGCCTAAGCTAGGCCTCCGGCGACCAAAGGGTCGCGAGCATAGCAGGGAGCATGGCCATGGGTAAGGTGTCGAAAACGGATGCGGAATGGCGCGAAATGCTCACTCCGGAGGCCTATAAGGTCGCGCGAAAGGGGGGCACGGAGCGAGCCTTCACCGGGGCCCTGTGGGACGAAAAGCGCGAGGGGCTCTACCGCTGCGTCTGCTGCGACCAGCCCCTCTTCGAGGGCGCCACGAAGTATGACTCGGGCACGGGCTGGCCTAGCTACTGGGCGCCCGTGAACGGCGATGCGGTATGGGAACGGGAGGACCGGGGCCTCTTCATGGTGCGCACGGAAGTCCTCTGTAGCGGCTGCGATGCCCACCTCGGGCATGTCTTCCCCGATGGCCCGGCGCCCACGGGGCTTCGCTACTGCATGAACTCCGCGGCGCTGACCTTTGAGCTGGCGGACGGCGCTACTGCTGCTGCAGAAGGTTAACGGGGGCGTACTGATCCGTAAGGAGCCGCGTGTCCTGGGCGAAGCGCGGGGCCACGTTGAAGTTCCGGGCGAGGGGTAGGGGATCGGAGGCAAAGCGTCGCAGGGGACGGCGAAGGGCGTCCGCTGCGGCTTGCCGATCCTCGGCGCTCGGGAAAGGCCGCTTCTGCGCCACCAAAATCCGATTCAAGGTTTCATCGAGGCGCACCTCCGCCAGGGCGGGGAAGACCGCCGCATAGGTGGCCGTTTCCGCGTCATAGAGGGCGCTGGAGGCAAAGGTATTGGCCACCAAAACTCCGTCCTCCGTGAGCGCGGCGCTCACCTCCTCAAGAAACTCCTGGGTCATGAGGTGCTCGGGGATGTAATCGCCGGTGAAGGCGTCGAGCATGATGTAGTCCCAGGTAAGGCCCCGGGCTGCGGCGCGCTTCAAAAAGACCCGCGCATCCTGCACGTGCACGGTCATCTGCGCCGTCGGCTTAAAGGCGAAGAAGCGCTTGGCCACGGTCACCACTGCCTCGTCGATTTCCACCAAATCCTGCGTCGCCTCGGGAGTGAGGGCGCTGAAGACCTTCGGCAGGGTGCCGCCCCCGAGGCCCACCATGAGGATGCGCTTGGGCTCCGGAGTCACGAGCAGGCCGGAGAGCATCATGCGGGCGTAGGGGAAGATCAGCCGGTCCGGGTCGTCTAAATCGAGGCAGCTCTGGTTGCGATTGGAGCGGCGCACGGTAAAGAGCAGGCAGCGCTCCGAGCCAAGATCGCGGACCAGAATGTTGCGATAGAGGGAGCGTTCCTCGTGGATGATTTCGGCGCGAAGGGCGGGCGCAAGCACGAGAAGCAGTAGGGCTAGGGCGCGAAGCATGGCTAGGCCTCCTGGTGGGGGGCGGGGGCGAGCAGGGCGAGGGCGCCGCAGGCCAGGAGGGCGCCGCTCAGCAGCAGGAGAATCGTATCCACCTCAAACCAGAGAATGAAGTAGAAGGAGGTGCCCAGGGTGCCGAGGGCGCTGCCAAAGGTGGACACAAAGTACAAAAGCCCCGCCACCTGGCCGCTCTCGTCCTTTGCCTGCACCAGGAGGCGCACGGAGTAGGGGGAGATCATGCCAAGCATCACCGTGGGCAAGAAGAAAAGGGCCATGGAGGCGAGGAGGGAGCCGTAGCGGGGATCCTCCACCTGGGTAAAGACCGCCTCCATGAGGCTGTCCCCAAAGCCGTAAAGGGGCCCGAGCAGGAGGGCGCCGCCGATAAAGAGGGCCCCGAAGCGTTTGATGCTCGGGTTCTTAAGGGATAGGCGCCCTCCGATCAGGTAGCCGAGGGACAGGGCCACCATGAACACGGTAATGATGCTGCCCCAGACATAGACGCTGGAGCCGAACCAGGGGGCCAGGATGCGCCCCCCCAGCAGTTCGATGGACATGATCACAAAGCCGCCGGTGAAGGCGAGGAGGAAGATCAGTTTTCGGTCCAAGGGGGGCTCCTAGGGGCTTAGGCGGCGCGGGGCACAAAATGCCCGGTCCGCTGACGCCCGGCGAGGAGCGTCGCAAAGGTGGATTGGGCGCCGTCTTCCGCCGCGGCGGCCAGCATGATTTGAACGAAGAGGTCCCGCTGGGCGTGGGAGCCCCCAAGGCGATGAAGGATCGGCAGGAGGGCCCGAATCCCACGCCAGCAGGCGCCATAGGCGCCGCGGTGGAAGGCGAGGCAGGCCTCCCCGAGGGGAACGGCAAGGTCCCCGTAGGGCGCAGCGTCCGGATCCCCCTGCGCACCACGCTCTCGGAGCCCCGCAAGCACCGCTTCCGCCTCGTCAAAGCGCTCCGCGGCCGCCAGTCCCAGCACCCAATGGGCATCGCAGAAGGCCAGCATGTGCTCGCCAAGGCGCGGGCCCAGGCGATCGGCTACGGCGGCGAAAGCGGGCTTCAGGGCGAGGCCCCGCAGGGCGAGGCGCTGGAGCAGGGCTATATCGTTGCAAAGATCGAGGTATTCCTCGCTGTCCCCTACCTGGTAGCGCGTGGTGAAGTCCGCGAGGACCGCCTCGGGCCCTTCCGTTTCTAGGGCGAAGAGGGCGCGATGCCAAGCCAGGTGGCCGGTCATGGTGCCAGCGTTTGCCCAGTGGGCTTCATGGCCATCGATCCAGGCCAGTCCTTCGGCGGTGCGGCCCTCCATTTCCAGGCAGTGGGCCACGGCGTGAATGGCCCAGGGATCCTCCGGATCGAGGCTCACGGCGCGGCGGCCCAGGGCTTGAGCCTCCTCAAAGGCGCCGTTTTCCTCTAGAGCAAAGGCATGGATGCCCAGGAACTTGCCGTAGCGGGGCGTGGCCTCGGACCACTTGGGCGCGAGCGCGTCCATCACCGCGCGCATGGGGGCGCCGCCGCCGGCGTAGAAATGGCTGAACTGAGACAGCTTTAGGGCGAAGAAATCCTGGGGGTGATCCTGAAGGATGGCGTCCCAGAGGTCCCGGGCCCGGGTCTCGTTGTGGCCCACCCAGGCGGCGAGGGCCTCGGCGTGGGTCTGCTCCCGGGCGGTGCCCTGGGCCGCGAGGGCCTGGGCCTTGGCAGCGGAGGCCTCGGCGACGGGGCGAAGCTCCCCCTTGCCCGACAGCATCATGAGGGCGCCACGGGCGCACCAGGCCAGGGGCATCTCCGGGTCCGCTTCGAGGGTCGCTTTCAGCGCGTCGGGGACCGTAGGGGAGAAGCGCCCATAGGCGTCGAGGAAGCCCTCGTAGGCATCCACGGCCGCCGCGCTGGCGGCGGTCATGGGCTGGCCGGAGTGGTCGAGCATGGGTTATCTCCCCTGTCTGGGTTCGGGCACGTAGCGCAGCACAAGCCCGCCCCCGGCAATGAGAAAGGCCATGGAGGCGTAGAACACCGCATCGTAGCCCAGGGCCGTGGCCAGGGCACCGCCGAGGAGGGGGCCGATGGTGCCGGCGAGCTCCGAGGCGGTATTGGCAAGGGCGATGCGCATGGGGAGTTCGTCGCGATGGCCGAACTCCAGCGTGAGGTTCATGGAGGCGGCCTGAAAACCTTGGAACGCCGCGCCGATGCCGATGAATACGAGTACGGTGAGCAGCAGACCACTGCTGACCATGAGCGCTGCCGTGGAGGCCACCCATAGACCGATGGCGCCCAGGAAGGCCAGGCGGAAGCCGTGGCGATCGGCGAGGGCGCCCCAGGCTAGATTCGAGAAGGTTCCCGACAGGGTGAAGGCGGCCGTGAGAATGCCTAGGGTCTGCCCCGTAAGCCCGAGGCTGGTGCCCGCAAAGAGAATGTAGAAGGGCGCGGCCATGCGCCCCATGGTGGCGAGGCCCCGGGCCCCGACGTAGCGGGCAAAGGCGGGGTCTTCCCGGAGCAGGCCCGGAATCTGTTTCAGCCGGCTGCCAAGCGCCGTGGGGGCGCGCACCGTGGGGGGCTCCGGCTCCCGGATCACCACAAGCATGGCCAACCCAATGGAGGTCAGCACGAAGGCCATGATGAAGGTGTAGGAGTAGCCCTCCACCGTGGGCGTTTCGCCGATGAAGAAGGTGCCCCCCAGCCAGGCCACGGCGGCGGAGGTGAGCCCCGCTAAAAAGTTCCGAAGGCCCGTGAGGCGCCCCCGCTTTGAAACAGGGATAACTTTTGACATCAAGAAGTTAAAGACAACTCCTTGAATCCCCATGAAGAGTCCAAAGGCAAGGATAAAGACCCCAATGGCGAAGAGTGCTGCAGGCGGCGGCAGAAAGAGTCCGGCCAGCCCGATGAGCAGCACGGTACCGCGCATGATGCCCCCGGTGACGAAGCCCACGGGGAGCACGCGGCGTCGGTGTTCGATGAGGTTCGCCCCAATGAGGGGGGTGATCACCATGCCCAGGGCCTGGAGGGACAGGATCACCCCCACGGCGAAGTTCGAGCCCCCGGAAAGGAACATCACGTAGGCGGGGAGGAAGGTGGGGGCATTCAGCAGGCGAAAGCCCGTCTGTCCCAAAAGCCCATGGGCCAGGTGGCCCAGGTAGTTGCGCGTGAGATGCCGTTCGACAAAGCGGTTATAGGCGGCCTCCGCGGAGGCCGCCGCATCGTCTGAGCGTGCTCGGGGTTCGGGCCCCTCGGGGGTGGTCATGGTGCGGGGCGAGGTCCCTTAGCAGCCTTTCCAGTTCGGGGGGCGCTTCTCCGCGAAGGCCTTCGGTCCTTCAATGAAGTCCTGGCTCTCCACCATGGCCTTTACGCCGGGATAGGTGGCGGCCATGGCCGCCTCGAGGCTGGCATGGGAAAGGCCGTTGTAGGCCACTTCCTTGCTGGCGCGGATGGACAGCGGGGCGCACTCACAGATCATGGCGGCCCAGGCCCGGGCCCGGTCCATCAGCGCCTCCGGCTCCGTCACCTCGTTCACAAAGCCCAGCTGGAGCCCTTCCTCCGCGGGGACGTGGCGCCCCGTGAGGATCATACCCATGGCGGCCTTGGTGCCGATCTGCCGGGGCAGGCGGTGCAGGCCCCCGGCGAGGGCGGCGAGGCCCACCTTCGGTTCGGGCAGGGCAAAGCGGGCGGTCTTCGAGGCGAGGATGATGTCGCAGGCCAGGGCAATCTCGAAGCCGCCGCCCATGGCCACGCCGTTCACCGCAGCGATGACGGGCTTGCTCATGGTGAAGCGGCTGGTTAAGCCCCCAAAGCCCAGGGGCATGGGGCCACGCTTGCCCCCTTCAGCCTGGTAGCGCAGGTCGTTGCCGGCGCTGAAGGCCCGATCCCCGGCGCCGGTGATAATGGCCACCCAGAGCTCCGGGTCCGCGTCGAAGGCATCGAAAACCTCGCCCAGTTCCAAATTCGCTGGCGGATGGAGGGCGTTCATGCGCTCCGGCCGGTTGATGGTGACGGTTAGGATGTGGTCCTTCGCGTCCGTGGTGCAAAACTCATAGCTCATGCCGGGCCCTCCCCAAGGTGTGCGGTCATGTTGAATTGGCGAAGCTCCGGGGCTGGCGTAAAGCACAGCTCGGAGACAGCGCAATTGTTCTTATGCAGGGTGGCCCAGTGGTGATCCGGGCTGGCGAGCAAGCGCGCAAGGCCAAGGGCCAGGGCGGCGCCATGGCTCACCACGACGATCTCTTCCCCGGCGTGGCGCGTTGCCAGCGCTTCCAAAATGTCCTGAATGCGCGCTTCCACGGCCTCCCGGGCTTCCCCACCCTCCGGGGCCCAGGCCCCGTCGCCAAAGATGCGCTCGAAGAAGCCAAGCTCGTCCTTCAGCGTGGTGAAGGGGGTGTCCTCGAGCACGCCGATGCCGTACTCCCGGAGTGCGGGCTCGGGCTGGGTCGGGAGCCCCAGGGCGTCGGCGATCCCGGCGGCGGTGTTAAAGGTGCGCTGCAGGGGGCTCGCATAGACCGCCGTAATGGGTCGGCCTTGGGCCTTAAACCAGGCGCCGGTGGCCGCCACCTGGGCTTCCCCCGTCGCTGTAAGCGGGCTGTCCGTGCTGCCGTGCCAGCGCCCGTCGACGTTGGCCTGAATTTGCCCGTGGCGGACGAGCCAAAGCCGAGTGGTCATAGGCCGAGCACCGCCTTGCTGATGATGTTGCGCTGCACTTCGCTCGACCCTGCGTAGATCGTGGCGGCCCGATTGTTGAGGTAGAAGGGCACGGTAGTGAGCCCCGCTGCCGGGCCCACGGGGGCCACGTTGCTCTCGAAGGCCAGGGCCTGGGGCTGATGTACGAGGCCATAGGGTCCGAGGGCCTCTACCTGAAGCTCCGTGAGGGCCTGGCTCAGCTCCGTGCCCAGGAGCTTCAGCATGGAGGCGCCAGGGCCGGGCGAGCCCCGGCGCTCCGTTTCCGCTAGGGCTTGGAGTTCGGCCATCTCGAGGGCCTCGATGCGTGAGGTGAGCGCATGGAGCCGCAGGGTAAGGGCGCCGCGCTCCGCCTCCGGGAGGGACTCGGCAAAGGTGTGGAGGTCTTCCACACCCTCCAGAAGCCCCGGGGCCGAAGCGCCGCCGCCGCGCTCGAATTCAAGGAGATACTTGGCGACGGTCCAGCCGTCGTTTTCCTCGCCCACGCGCTGGCTCGCATCCACCCGCACGTTGTCAAAGAACACCTGGGCCTGGGTCGCGGCGCCGGAGACAAAGCGAATGGGAGTGATGGTGATGCCTTCCGCGTCCATGGGAAGGAGCAGGAAGGTAATACCCTTCTGCGGGCGATCGAAGGTGCCCGTGCGTACGAGGCAGAACATGTGCGTGGCGTACTGGGCGTGGGTGGTCCAGATCTTCGTGCCGTTCAGGATGTAGTGGTCG